>ERZ777305.2287-NODE-2287-length-17071-cov-3.342560_pt1 | contig 17071 bp, 11 predicted proteins | sample MGYA00374965_ERZ777305 | MGnify/ENA primary metagenome ERZ777305 (study PRJEB29328, sample SAMD00013331) | mouse gut metagenome | study: EMG produced TPA metagenomics assembly of the Metagenome analysis of fecal microbiota from mouse which was promoted... | reverse complement strand
CTGTACCTGCAATCCGCTACAGCAGGGGTGATGATGCGCCCAGGGTGATGCTTTGTGGAGCAGCCCTCTGTAAGTGATGTTGACGTTTGGGTCTTACGCAATGGAAATCCATGAACCGTGTCAGGGCAGGAATGCAGCAGCACTAAGTGGAAACTTTCATGTGCCGTAAGGCAGCCTGGGCCGAGTTAACTGCAGAGGTAACGTCTGTGAAGGTCATTCAAAGCGCGTCGCGCGGAATTTAATATTTTTCTCTCCGCTGTTTCGTCTTTTTGAGAGGCATTTTCCGGGCCGGTTTTCCTGAAATTTCATATCTGCTCCGATTTCGGCGAGTTTTTTTCTGCCGGCTTTCCGTTTTTATAAAAAATATCTTTTCGTATCCGAAGATTTCGTATATAATAGAGCATGGGCCTCAGGGCTATATGCTGATCATGCCGTGCCGGTTTCGGCTTCAAAGGGCATTTGGAAAGGAACAGTGCAATATGGCGATGAAACTGAAGATCAATGGAATGAATGAAGTCACAAAGGGGACACAGCTTTTCCAGGAGGGAGATCCGGTGGACTGTATCTGCGCCGTGCTCAAGGGCAGGGTGGAGCTGCACAATCAGGGAAGCCGCATCCTGTTCGGAAACGGCAGCTTTCTCGGCGTGCAGGATTTATACATGGGCCGCTGTCTGTCCACCTGTACCGCGGTGGAGGACAGCGTAGTATACGCGTTTCCGGCAGGAGCCCTCTCGGCGATTGACCGGATTCTGGCAGCCAATAAGGATTACCGCGGACTGCTGATGTATTCCGTCGTAAAGCACATCAACAGCCTCTACCGCGCGCGGGAGGAATTTCTTGCGGAAGCGGAAAAGGCGCATACCTGGCTGCTGGACTGCCGGCAGGAATATATGCGGCTCGCAAAGGAGAACGGCGGAGCTTTGCTGAATCCGGCGAATGCCGACGAGCCTGCGCCGCCGGATTCCGCCTCCGTAATCGATCCGAAAAAGCTGAGTTTTTATCTTGAGAGTGCTCAGGTGCCTCTGGATATTATGAAAAGCTTTTACGGCTGCGGCGCCGGGATCACGAAATTTCCGCTGGAACAGGCGGGCGGCGTATGTGCGGAGCTTATGATCGAGTGCGGCGAGCTCACAGATTACATTGTTTCGCTGCTGGATTGCCTGGCGGGCGCTCAGGGAGACGGTCTGTTTTCCGGCGTGATCCGTCTGGCAATGAAGATCCAGAACGTAAAGGGTGCGGAAGAGGCCTTCCGGGTGCTGAGCAGACGCGCTGACGAGTGTATGGATTATATCAATGTGCTCGATGTGCTGCTGGAAAAGAAAACGGGGCGGCAGTCCATCGTGGACCGACAGAAAATCGAGAAGCTTTATGTCGCGCTGCTGACCGGGGTTCATCCGGAGGAAAATGCCGAAGGAGAAACCGAGGCAGGGGCGGATGCGGAAACGAAGCCTGCAGTCCGGCAGGTCAGCCCGGCGATGGTTTCCAATTCGCTGGATCAAATTTTGAAATTTGCTGATTTTGACGAGGAGAAGGCAGCACAGCTGCGCACTCTGATGAGCAGTTTTGAGGAGCTGAGCGACCGGGGTTCGGCAGACGATCAGGCGAGAAAACTGCGGCACGGCATTTCCACACTGTTTTACGAACTCTATGAAACGGTGTTTTGCCGGTCGCTCAATGCATCGGAGCTCCCGGTGCCGGTTGAACTTTTTCTGAATTTCGGCTTCCTCAGCGAGAAGCTTCTGGAAGCGGAGGAGATAAATTATCTGCTCTCCTGTGTCGGCACAAAATTTACCGGGCCGTATAATGGTGGACAGATCTATACCATCCGTGAGTGGCTGACCGCCGTGTATGAGGGAAAGCGCGAGCCGTCGAAGAACGACATGGATATGGACTATACGGAATTTATCCGTTCTCAGCGCAAATCGAAGCAGATCACGGAGGCGGAGGAGAAGGAACTGATGTCCAATCAGAACCGGAAACTCAGCTACGAGATACACAATATGTTCCAGGCGAACAACCGCATGGTAAACGGTCAGATCTCCACGTTCGTCCCGGTGCTGCATCATGGTATGTTTGTGCAGGGGCCGGCGGGAACGCTGCTGGACTGCGCAAAACTGGATGCCGTGATTGAAAGGCTCAAGCATATTGATTACAGCGTATTTTACAGGGACGTCATGTTCACCAGGCCGGAGCAGGGAATTGACAAAATCTGGGTAATGCGTGAATATTGCCCGGATATCATTCTGATGCCGACGGCCGGCTCGCGCACCTCCATGTGGCAGGAATGCTCGGGCAAGAGAAGGGAATCCGCTGGGCGCTTTATCCTCCCGGTATTTTTTGAGGATGATCTGGAGAGCGCGATGACAAAGCTGTTCGGGCGGTTCCGCTGGGAGCTCTGCCGCTTCCTGCAGGGCGGAAGCTGGAATAATATCAAATACAGATCCCTCACTTCGGAGTACTGTGATTACATACAGTTCTACAAGAAAAATCACGAGCTGTCTGAGGAGAAAAAAGAAAAGCTCAAGCAGCAGATACAGAAGGCAAAGGGGAATACCCGAGAAATTTTTGTTATGGATTACGAGCTCTGGGTGCGCAACGAATCGGCGGGCGCGATCCGGCTCAATAAGCTGGCGCGCGATATTCTGGCAACCTACTGCCCGTTTGCAAAAGAGATCCGTACCCGCCTGGTGAGCCAGCCGATGTTTGAGGAGGCAATGGCCAAGCCGGCGAGAGAGCGGGCCAAGAGTGCGCACGAAATGGAGATCCGCATACGGCAGCTTTCGCGTGATCCGAAGACAAAGGGAGAAATACCGCAGGAGGTTTTGGACACGCTGAGCTATTATCAGAATAATTAAGCGTACCGCCGGCCGGAGGAGAAAGGGACATGAGCGAGGAAACGGGCTTTCGCCTGAGAAGTGACATTATCGACAATCACGGGGAACGGATGCAGAATCTGAAGCGGTATTTCCCTTTCTTTTCTCTGCAGGCGGCGAGCCTCTCCCAGTATCGGGAGGGGCGCTATGCCTTTCTGGATATGGGCTATATCACGCTGGCGCTGCTGCGCTTTTTTATCGAGGAAAACAATTTCAACGAGCGGGAGGTAAATTTAAAGCAGGCGCACGCGTTCCTGGCGGAGCTTCTGCGGAGGGATTTCGAACTGGAACTCCCGCCGCAGGAGGAGGCGGAGCTTACCGCCTACCTGTTCGACAAAATAAGGAATGACGGCAGGCCGTTCCGGATGGATTATTTTGATCCGGCGGACAAAAAGCGGAAAACCGCGCGCATGAAACTGATTGACAGTGCCATGTCGGGCGGTAATGTCGTTTATTCCATCAGTGCCGAAGCGATCGAATTTTATCTTGATACAAAGGAGATCCGTGAGGAGAGCCGCATAAATATCGAACAGCTGCTTCTGGAAAAGCTGATTCAGACGAAGAACTTTGTCGGGGGGCTCGAGGTAGTGCGCCGCATGAACAGTGAGGTGAATCGTCTGCGGAAGCGCAAGGGGGAAGTGCTTTCGATGCTGGGCTGCAATATTTTCGAGGGCATGAATGCGCTGGACGAGTTCAACCGTACGGGGGTCCGCTGGTTTCAGGAGGAGCAGCGCGCATTCCGGCGCAACAAGGAGCTTACGGAGGCCGCCAGACAGAAGGCGGAGGGCGCATTCGAAGCGAAGGAGGGGACACTGCGGGAGATTTTCCTGCTGGACTCAGAGCTGAAAAAGGCAATGCAGAATCACGGAAGGCTGCTGGCGGACTGCATGGAACTGCAGGTGCGTGCGGATGAGATACTGCACCGATACAAATACAGCCGCCTGCGAAGCGCCTTTGATTTCCGGGGGTTTCTGGAGCGGGCCAGAGCGGCTGACGACGCGTCGATGCTGGGCGAACTTGTGCTGCCGCTGTTTCGGCCGTACCGGCACAGGTTTTTTCCTCCCGGCCAGGTGGAGACGCTGCTGACTGCCGCTGCACGGCAGGAGGAAAGTGCGGAGAGTGCCGGGGCGGGAGAGGAGCTGGACTATGTTTTTGACGATGATGCGGAGGAGGAGCGGATCGACGGCAATTACCGTGCCATCCTGAAAACACTGCTGGACACACTGCTTGTAAAGCCGGCATTTGATCTGGCAGAGTTCAACCGCATTCTGGAAAACCGGTATTTTGACGGCATATTCCGCAACAGTGATTATTATTCTTTTCTTGTGCAGCTCTGCCAGAAACGTGAATACGATTTGTCCGGGCTCGAAAAAAGGCAGGATACCTTTCTTGAGGGAATTCTCTCCGGCATGCTGCGGGAGACGGGGGAAAAGCGCTACCGCGGCCTGAAATTCCGTCTGGAGCTGCTGTCCGATCTCGATTTGCGGGAGACGGCGGAGGAGCTTGTGCACAGCGCTGCGGCGGAAGGAGGAGAATCGGCATTTTCCACGGCAAACATCCGGTTTGTGAGATTGTGATTCCTCCGGCAGCTTCCTGACAGAGCTTCGTCCGCGCTGCTGAAAGAAGCGGGTGTTCTGCAGCGCGGGTAGGAAAAGAGGCAGGAAAAAGATCGACGGGGAGAAGAAAATCCTCCGTTCAGACACGATCAGCCGCTGCAGCGGAACGGGCAGGCCGGAGGGAACGGAAATCCGCAGTTCGGACACGGCTCGGCCGCTGCGGTGATAAATGGCGGAAGTCGGGCTGCTTAAGATGTTTGGGACGGGAGGAATACATGAACGGCAGAAATCTGGAAAAGGCGATGGAAATATTCGGCGCGCTTCTGGTGGGGGAGGAGATCAGCATCTCCTCGGGAAAGAATGCCCCGCTCTATGAGGCGTACAATCAGAATGCGGGCGTGGCGGACATCGTTGACCGGATGCTCAAGCAGCTGAATCTGAAGCTGTACGAGTACAATTACAGCCTGTATCTCACAGCCGGCGCACAGAACCGCGCCTTCGGCTACAGCAATGATGAGCTGAAACGAATGCTGGGGCTGAGGCTGAACCGGGAGCTGTATCTCTGCTATTTTATTATCTGTACGATCATGCAGCATTTTTACAGCGATTCTGCGACCTCTACCTTTGCGGAGTATGTGCGTCCGGAGGAGATGGTGACGGCGGTCGGGCTGTCGCTTTCCAATCTGATCAGCGAGCTGTCGCTGGTGACGGGAGATGAGCTGGAGGAAAACAGTTTCCGCACCCTCGCGATGACCTGGGATGAGCTCCCTGTGGCGACAAGCGATGAAGGGGGGCTGCGGGCAGGCAGAGGTTCGCGCTCCGGATTCGTAAAGCTGACTTTCAATTTTCTGGTCGGGCAGGGTCTGTTTGCGGAAAACGGAGAAAAATATTATCCGACAGACCGCTTTCACGGCATGGTGAAATGCTACTTTGAGGAGGAACGCGCAAGGCTTTACGAGATTATGCAGCGCAGCAGGGAACGGGAAACGGGAGGTTGTTATGCCGCACATCAACCGGGTAAATAACGTAAAATACAATTTCGGCACACAGTCGTATGAGGATTTCATGCTTAAGCCGTTTGGGCGCAATATGCTCTATGATCTGGCGAACGGAGGCGGAAAGAGCGTGCTGATGCTTCTGATGCTTCAGAATGTGCTTCCCAACTGCACGCTCGATGAAAAGCAGCCTGTGGAAAAGCTGTTCCGCACCGGGGACGGCAGTCAGACCATCCATTCGCTGATCGAATGGGAGCTTGACGAATCGGATGTTGTGAACGGTTTCCGCTATATGACAACGGGTTTCTGCGCCCGCAGGGCGCAGAATTCGGAGGAAGGCGGAAGGGAGACAGCCTCCATCGAATATTTTAATTACTGTATTTTTTACCGGGAATACAACGCCAACGATATCCGCAACCTTCCCCTTGTGAAAAACAGGGAGAAAATTACCTACGGCGGGCTGCGCCGCTATTTGAAGGAGCTGGAACACGACAATTCCCTGGTTGTCCGGTTGTTCGACCGGAAAGGGGAATATCAGAGCTTTATTGCGGATTACGGTCTATACGAGAGCGAATGGGAAATTATCCGGGGCATCAACCGCACTGAGGGACATGTGCGCGCTTATTTTGAAACCAATTACCGGACGACGCGCAAGGTTGTCGAGGATCTGCTGATCGAGGAGATTATTCAGAAATCGTTCCGCGCACGAGGCGGGGGACAGGATACGGACGAAGCCATGTCCCGCGCGCTGCTGGAAATGAAGGATCGGCTGCTGGAGCTGTCCAGAAAAAAAAGCGAGATCGGCAATTTTGACCGCCAGATTGAACTGATCAGAGAATTTGCAGAACAGGTGGAGGATTTCGGCAGGCTTTATGCGCACCTGGCCGGGCTCGGCGGGAAAATCGAAGGGCTTTACCGTGCGGCGGGGAGCCTTGCGGTGCGCGGCAGGTCGCAGCAGCAGGATGCGGGAGAACAGATGAACCGGCTGGAGCGTTCTTTGCGGGAGCTTCAGGAACGAATCGACGCCGCACGGTACTGCGAGGAGAGGGCACGGGAAAAGCGCCTGGAAAAAGAGATGAAGCGGCTGGCAGGAACATCTTGATGGAGGCGTAGGTCCTTTCGGCGGGCGAAACGGAGGCGGAGAGAGCGCTGCTTGACCGGTCAGCGGAAGCGCTGCGGCTGAAAGAAGCTATGAATGATTATCTCGAATATCGTCAGGAAAAAGCGAAGCGGGACGAAACCGCCGCGGAGCTTTCGGCGATGAATTCCGAAAAGAGCGCGCTTCTGCAGGAGATCCGTTTTTTAACATATCATGCCGGGAGGGAGTTCGCAGAGCGGAGGAAGCTTCTTGCCGGGGAGCTTGCCGCGCTCGAAACGCGCTGCCGGTCTCTGCGAATCCGAAGACGGGAAATGGATGAGCAGGAGCGCTGTGCCGCCGCAGAAGCAGCTGTGCACCGGACGAAGGCGGAGGAGCTTAAGCGGCAGCAGGAGAGGCTTTCCGCGAGGATTGCAGAAAACAGGCGGCAGGTCGGACTGCTTTTGCTCGAGGAGAGTAAAAGTGCCGGCGAGGAGCTTTCCAGGGAGCTTGCGCTGCTGCTGGAGCGGAAAGAGCAGAGCGCGGCGCGGATCGCTGCTCTGAAGCAGGAGCTGGCTGATTTGGAAGCAGGGCTGCTGGAGTGCAGGCTCCGCACGGAGCAGCTCGGGCAGCAGGAGGAGCTTTCGGAGGAGTTTTTTTCCGGCTATGAGGAACAGAAGGAACGTGCCGACAAGCTGCTGGAGGTTTACGGAGTACGAGATTATGCCCGGCTTCTGGAGCTGCTTCGTGAGCGTGATGTGGAGCTGCGGACAGAGCACAGAGAGCTTGAGGAGCGGCGGCGGGAGCTTGCGGCACGGGCGGAGCTTCTGGCCTCCGATGAGTGGGGAAGTGCTCTCGGTGAGCTGCCTGAGGCCGCACATATCCGGGAGTATATCGCGGCGCGGCACGGAAAAAAGGTACAGACCGGCAGAGAATATCTGGCTGGTCAGAAAGAGGAGACGAGGAAGGAACTGCTTTCCGAGTATCCTTTTCTTCCGTGCGCTCTGGTGGTGGACGGGGGAATGGACGAACTGTACGCTGATGCCGGGCTTCGGGGGAGTGCTGCGGACGGCAGGGTTTTCCTGATCGTGAAGGAAGCAGCGCTCAGGAACCGGCGGCCGCTTACCGAAGCGGAGGACATACGGCTGTTTTCCCGGGATTATACAAAGCTTCTGGAGGAGGGGGCGGCAAAGAGGGAACTGGGGCGCGTGTCAGCCGGGCTGGCGGACGCGGCTTCCTGTCTGAGCAGGCTTGAAGATACGCAGAAAACCTGCCGGGGGGACGAAGATTTTCTGAATCGTTTCCTTCTGGGCTATGAGGAACGCCTTCAGGAAAACCGGAAAAAGCGCGGCGAATATGAGGCGCGCCGGAGGGAGCTTGCGGAGCGGGAAAAGGAGCTGCAAAACCGGCGTGATGCTGCGGCTGCGGAATATTCCCGGTGCGGGAAAGAGCTTTCCGAAACAGATTTCCGCGTAGAGGAAATACGAAAGGATCAGGCAACGCTGGAGCTTCTGGAACAGGATTTTGCGAAACAGCAGGAACTTGAGGAGGAGCTGTCGCGGAATGAGCAGAACCAGGAGGCGGGGAAACAAAAGCATGCGGAGCTGCTGCGGAATCTGCGTATGCTCGAGGAGGAACAGGAGCGGACGGATGGACGCCGTGACGCACTGCGCACGGAGCTGTCGCAGCTGGATCATGACTGGGCCGAGAAATATAAACGGTACGATGTGCCGGGAGAATACGGAGAATGCGCTCTGACGGGCGCAGCCCTCGAGGCGGAGCTGAACGGAAAGCGTCAGGCTTATGAGAGAGAAAATTCGCAGGCAGATGATAAAAATCGTCTGCTGCAGTCGTATGCTGCGGCGATGAATCGCTGTCTGCGTGCCATTGATGCGCGCGGCGTCAGTCTTGCACGGCTGAATTCGCTGCGAGAAAGCCATGAACTGTACGCGACGCCGGAACAGGAGCTTACCGCCGCGCGCGAGGAGAGTGCAAAAAAGGAAAGTGCGTTTGCAAAAAAACGTCGTGAACTGGAGCGGGTTACCGCCGAGTGGAACCAGCTGCACGGAAAGGCGGGGCAGGTGGCAGCGGAGCTGAGCGAGCGCTACGGCAGCGCGAGGGAGCTGAATCTGAAAGAGGAGGAAATTGAGGAATATATTGAGAACAGCCGCTCCCGTATCGGGCTGTTAGGCGAAGAGGCCGCCCGCCTGAAGCGTCTGCAGCAGGAATATGCGGACGAAGAACGGATTCTTTACGACATACGGAAAGAGATCGAGCGCATGGCGCGGGCCGGAAGGCTGGAACTTGCGGAGGACGCGGGGGCCGGAGGGACAGCTTACCCGGAACCGGAGGGGGCAGCCGCGCTGAGAGAACGTTTTTTTGAGCTGGAACGGGAATATGACAGGAGTGCCGGGGAATTGAAAAAGCGCCGGGAGGATTTCGACCGGGGCTTCCGCAGGCTTACCGATATGCTGACGGCTCTGGATGCCGCTCCGCTGGCCGGCGAGATGAGCGGAAGCATATCAATGCCGGAAAATGCGCAGGAAACGGAGCAGCTCGTAAAGAATCTGCGCGAGGTTGCGGAATGTCTTGCGCTTGAGAAAAGCAGGGTGGAAACCGGAATCCGCGACATGATCGTACTCAAGGATAATTTTGAGGCTCAGTGCCTGCAGCGCTGCACCAACATCCGCGCCGAGCTGGATCGGCTGCCGAAGCTGTCAAAGATTACGCTGCACGGCGAACCGATCCCGATGATCTCCCTGCAGATCCCTTATGTGAGAAAGGAACTGCACAAGGAGAAAATGTCGGAATATATTGATGAGATTGTCGCGAATGCCGACCGTTTTCCGGAAGCGGAGGAAAGGCTGCGCTATATCCGCGGGGCGCTTTCCTTTAAAAAGCTGTTTTCAGTTATTGTTACCGACATGAACGATATCCGGCTGAGTCTGTATAAGCGCGAGCGTATCCGGGAGCAGAGCAGGCATCTGCGCTACGAGGAGGCGGTCGGCAGCACCGGTCAGTCCCAGGGCATATATATCCAGTTCCTCATTGCTGTCATCAGCTATATCACCCATATCAATTCGGGCAGAAGCGACGAAAGAGGTTTGTTCAAGGTAATTTTTATCGACAATCCGTTCGGTGCGGCAAAGGATGTCTATATCTGGGAACCGATTTTTGAACTGCTGCGTGCCAACCAGGTGCAGCTGATCGTTCCGGCGCGCGGTGCGACGCCTGCGATTACCGGACGTTTTGATGTCAACTATATTCTCGGGCAGAAGCTGATTGACGGGCGGCAGCAGACCGTTGTTGTGGATTACCGAAGCAGTACGGAAACCGAACAGCTGGAATATATTCCGCTGCAGTATGAGCAGGAAAGTTTTGATTTTATCTGACGGGCAGGCAGATGCAGGCCGGGGGAAGCGGCCGGAAGGATACATGGATTCGGAATATAAGATTCGGGAGTGACAGGATGAGTGAGGTTTGTCTTGAGGTGGAAAATATAACAAAGAGCTACCGCGGGGTAAAGGCGGTGGACAGCCTGTCCTTCCGCGTGGAGCGGGGGCAGATTCTGGGGCTGATCGGTACAAACGGCGCGGGGAAATCAACGACGGTTTCCATGCTTGCAACACTGATGAAGCCGGATTCCGGGCGTATTCTGTTCTGCGGCAGGGAGGTTTCAGGAAGGGCTGCGGCGCTGAGGGAGAGAACGGGCTATGTGCCGCAGGACATTGCGCTGTACGAATCGCTGAGCGGGATGGACAATCTGAAATTCTGGGGGCGGGCAAGCCATGTTACGGGCCGCCGCCTGAAGGAACGTATCACGGCGGTCAGCGGGATGACGGGCTTTTCCCCGGAGACTCTGAAAAAGCGGGTGCAGGAGTATTCGGGAGGAATGAAGCGGCGGCTGAATATCGCGGTTGCGCTGCTGAAGGAGCCGGATCTGCTTATTCTGGACGAACCGACAGCGGGCGTTGACATTCCGTCGCGCAGTGTGATTTTATCAGCGATCCGGCAACTGGCGGACAACGGCATGGCTGTTGTGTATGTCGGGCATTCCATGGACGAAGTGGAAAGGCTCTGCGACCAGGTCTGCATTATGCCCCGCGGGAAGGCGCTGCTGACCCTGCCGCTGGATGAGGCGCTCGCCGCTCCGGGAGGAAAAATAACACTGGAACAGCTTTACGAGGAGCTTCTAATGCCGGATGGTGCAAATCCTTTTGGGAAGGGCAGAGATGCCGGGGAAAAATAGGGAATGCCGCTGCGGATAATCTGTACAGGAGAAGGCAGCTGCGGGGGACGGCAGGGAACGGAACTACAGGCAACAGAGCAATGAGGCGGTTAAGGGCCACTTAAAATGGATGGAGTGGAAAGATGGACAGAAGCAGCAATTCGGTAAAAATCGAAAAAATCCGGCAGGCGATGGAGGCGGGGGATACGGCGAAGGCTGTGGAGACAGCCAAAACCGTGGATACGGCCAGGCTGAAAAGTGCGGCAGATTTGAGCGTGATTGCGGAAGCCTACTATAAGCACGGAGTTTACGATACCGCACTTGTCTATTATGAGCAGATTTACCAGAGGAATCCGTCAAGAAGAATTCTGATCAACATGATAAATCTGTGTCTTAAGCTTTCGATGGCGGATATGGCGGAAGGATATCTGCGGGATTTTGCGGAGATTGCGCCAAAAGATTTTTACAGACATATTTTTCGTTACCGCATTGACCGGCTGAGGGGCGAGAGTGTCGAGGTGCTGATTGATGATCTGGAGCTGCTGCGGGACGAAAATTATATGGAGGACTGGGCCTACGAGCTGGCGAAGCTTTATCACAAGAGCGGGCAGGCGGAAAAATGCGTAGCGGAATGCGACGATATTATTCTCTGGTTCGGCACAGGAACCTATGTGGAGCGGGCGCGCGGACTCAGGGCGATTAATCTGAGCCGGAATGGGGCAAGAATGCCGGAGCCGGGGGACGAGGAGCTTGTCCGGGAGGTTAAACGGCTGATGCTGGAGGGAAAAAGCGCCGAGGAGGTAGAAAATTTCATTGAGGAGAGCACAACCCCGGAGGGAAGGAATGCAGCTTACTCGGAGGAGGATTACCGCAGCGAGCGCTACGGGCAGCCGATTTACGAGGAGGAGGGGAAGGATGTAATCTGGAATACCAGGGAATTCGGTCCGATTACGGAGGAAATGATCCGGCAGCAGAATACTATGGATCTTCTGCAGGGAATGCAGGTTGCCCAGCAGATCCGGATGCGGATTGACGAGAACTGGGAGACGTTTGTCGAGGAGCCGCAGGAACCTGAAGCGAAGGAGCAGAACGAAGATGCGGCCTGGACGCAAGAAGGAACGGAACAGAACGGAAATGCTTCGTACACAGCCGGACAGTATGGAAACACGGAAGGAGCCTGTGAATATGCCGCAGGGACGTACAGAGATGCAGCGGGGCTGTTCCAAAGTAAGCCCGGGCAGCGCGGAGGGGAAGCCGGAGCGCCCGGGAATGCCGCTGGAATGTATGGATACCGGTCAGAAGTATCGGGAGATATGACCGGGCAGAGCAGGAGCGAAGCCGGAGCGCCCGGGAATGCCGCTGGAATGTATGGATACCGGTCAGAAGTATCGGGAGATATGACCGGGCAGAGCAGGAGCGAAGCCGGAGCGCCCGGGAATGCCGCTGGAATGTATGGATACCGGTCGGAAGTATCGGGAGATATGACCGGGCAGAGCAGGAGCGAAGCTGGAGCGCCCGGAAAGGCCGCCGGAGTGTATGAAAACGCGGCAGGAATGCCCGGAAGTACCGCGGGCCGGTATGAAAACGGGATAGGGGCTGCCGGCCGGGGAGCGGAACCGGGAGATGCAGAAGCACAAGAGCCTCCGATTACGAAGCAGCCTGCGCGAAAAAGTCTCTGGGAGCGCCGCCGCGAGGGAAAAGAGAGAAAGAGGCGCGAGCGCGAGGAAAGAGAACGGCAGCGCAGGGAAATGGCGGAGGAAGCCTCTCGGAAAGAAACGGAGGTCGAGGAGCGCCTTTACCGGATGCTGCAGGAGGAGGAGCAGGAGGCACGACTTTCCCGGGAAGTTATGCAGATGACACAAAAGGAGCAGACACCGGGAGCCGCTTCAGCGGCAGCAGAAAGCCGGCCAGCCGGAAGCAGGGGCGACACAAGAGAATTTACCGTGCCGGAGGAATACACCAACATACCAGGGGAGAAGGCAGCAGCTGAAGGGCAGAAAGAGAAGATGTCAGTACCCGCGGTAAATACGGAAACATTAAAAAATGGAGACGCCGAAGAAGTTGAATGTGCCGCTGCCGATGCAGAAAATACTTTTGAAGAGGAAAAAGAAGAGGAGCAGCCGCTCTATCAGTATCCGGAGGATATCCTGGGGGGAGTTGAGCCGGAGGAGGCGCCGGAGTTTGCCCGCAGGCTCAAGGAGAAAGGGGTTCGGGCCGAGGAATTTTTTGCCGGATTTCTTGCATCTGTTCCGGTGCGCAGGCAGATTTTCCGCTGCATGGAGCAGTTTTTAAATACAAGAGGAAAAAACCGCATGCTGATGATAACCGGAGAACCGGGGAGCGGAAAGACAACGCTGGCGAAGGCGTTTGCAAAATGTGCGCATACGCTGGGTGGCCTGAATTCTTCCCGTGTTGCTGTGATCCGCGGGGCGGGGCTGAACCGCATGAAGCTTGCGGACAGGCTGGGACAGCTGGAAAATACAGCGCTGCTTATAGAAAACGCATCGGAGCTGAGCGAAGAAAAAGTATCTGAGATCCTTTCGCTTCTGCCGAGCTTTGCAGGCAGTACAGGAGTTATACTGGAGGACGAGCGGAACAAAATGAACGGGCTGTTCCGGCAGAATACCGAGCTGAACCAGCACTTCGGCTGTCGGATACATCTGCCGCGGTGGACGGCGGAGGATTTGTTTCTGCAGGCGCTTTCGATGCTTGCATCGAGAGAGTATCAGATGGAACAGCCGATTGCGGAACAATTTCTGGAAAAGGTGAGGGAGCAGATTGAGGGAAGCAGTCAGAATGCCTGTGAGGCGGTGCATGCCTATGTCCGGCAGGTGCTGGAACGCGCAGAAAAAAGAATGGCGGGCATGCTTCGTTCCTTTGCGCTGGAAGGGCAGTTCCGGGAGGCGGATCTGCTGCTGATCCGCGCCTCGGATCTTTGAGAGACGGAGAATAAAGCTGAAATTCAGACCTTGAATTTCAGCTTTATTTCATTTTTCAGACGCTGTCCGCCCCTGGATTCCACGTTACGCGTGATGGTCAGTATGTAGGATTGGTCCTGGGTATAGGATTCCAGAGGTTCGATTTCAATGTAATTTCCCGTCGGGTCATATCGAATGGAGGTTTTGAGCGGGTTATCCGTGCTGTCCGTCACGTAGAGATTCATATTGTTGACGGTGGCAGGATTCAGCGGCGCGGTAAACGATACCCGCCATACAAATTTTCCGGTGCGGAATTTCATATCCTGCTTTACCAGCTGTGCGTCGCCGCCGGAAACACCCTGAATTTCAATATAATTCGACATTTGTATCACATGCCTTTCTAAAAAATTGTTGAGATTGACAATACCTATTATATCATGCTTTTTTCATTATTTACAACAGATTTTAAAAAAGTGCTGGCATTTCGTAAGAAATCGTGATACAATGCACGTTGTCCGCCGGGAACCGGCGGCGGAAGGGAAGTGATCGGGTGCAGAAGGAAATCTGGAAGGCGGGGAACATGCTTTATCCGCTGCCGGCAGTTATGGTCAGCTGTTCGGAAAACGGGAAAAATAATATTATCACTGTTGCGTGGACCGGAACGGTGTGTACGAATCCTCCGATGCTTTCGATCTCCGTGCGTCCGGAGCGGTTTTCTCACGGCATGATTGAGCGTACCGGCGAGTTTGCCGTAAATCTGACCACAAAAGGACTTGTACGAGCATGTGATTACTGCGGCGTGAAATCGGGCCGCGATACAGATAAATTTCAGGCGGCGGGGCTGACCGCATGCAGGGCGGATTATATCGGTGCGCCGCTGATTGCGGAGTCGCCGGTGAATATTGAATGCAGAGTAAAACAGATTCTGAGACTCGGATCGCACGACATGTTTCTGGCGGAGGTGCTGGGAGTGCATGTCGACAGGCGATACATAAATACAAAGGGGAAACTGGAGCTGGAGAAAGCGGAGCCGGTCGTCTACTCTCACGGGGAGTATTACGGGCTGGGTGAGCTGCTCGGCACGTTCGGATATTCCGTGAAAAAAGCAGGTGAGCGGAAATGAAAAATAATGTAGTTCTGATCGGGATGCCGGGAGCGGGAAAAAGCACGGTCGGCGTTGTGCTGGCAAAGCTGCTCGGCTTCCGCTTTCTGGATTCCGATCTTTTGATACAGGAGGCAGAAAAACGGCTGCTCAGCGAAATTATTGCACAGGACGGGCTTGAGCGGTTTATGCAAATTGAGGATGAAATAAATGCGGGAATCCGCGCAGAGAATACGGTGATCGCTACGGGGGGAAGCGCCGTTTACGGGCGGAGGGCCATGGAGCAGCTGCGCACGCACGGGAGTGTGGTCTATCTGAGACTTTCCTTTGAGGAGATCTGTGCCCGCGTCGGAGACATTAAGCAGAGGGGAATCGTACTCCGGGAGGATCAAACCTTCCGCGCGCTGTATGACGAGCGCTGTCCTCTCTATGAGCGCTTTGCCGAGCTCACGGTTGATGCGGAGGGCAGAAGCGTGGAGGAACTGGCATTGCGTATCCTAAGCTTGCTGCGGCAGGAGAATGAAACAGGTGTTCGAATCCCATTCCGGTAAAGAGTGCATGGAAGCGGGAGAAATGCCGGTATGGAAGGAAAGCCGGAAATTTTAGAATTTTGTATTTACAAACATGGGGCTTGTGCTATAATGAAGAGCAGGGCGAATAATAATTTGCCGTTTGGATAATGCTTATGTCAGCGGAGCGGAAGGCTTCTGCTGAGTCGATAGATAGATAAAAGATTGCATGGAAGAGCTGCCGCACCGGGCGGCAGAGGCCAGCGCGGCCAGCGCGCGGAAAGGGCCTGCACTCGGCAGACCGAAATTATGAGGTGGATCATGGATCAGTATATTATAAAGGGCGGGAAGGCTCTCGCGGGTGAAGTATGCATTAACGGCGCAAAAAATGCGGCGCTTGGGATTCTGGCGGCGTCGGTTATGACGGATGATTTTGTCACGATTGAAAATCTCCCGGATGTCCGGGACATCAATGTGCTGCTCCAGGCGATGGAATCCATCGGTGCAAAGGTGGAGCGCGTCAATCGGCATACGGCCCGGATCTGCGGAGGAGCGATTACATCCGTTGTGGTTGAGAATGAGTATATCCGCCGGATACGGGCCTCCTATTATCTGCTGGGAGCACTTCTCGGGAAGTATAAAAATGCACGGGTTTCGCTGCCGGGAGGCTGCGATATCGGGAGCCGTCCAATCGACCAGCACATCAAGGGCTTTGAGGCCCTGGGAGCAAGGGTCAGAATCCAGCACGGCATGATCGAAGCAGAGGCGTCCCGGCTTGCAGGCAATCATATCTACCTTGACATGGCAAGCGTCGGGGCGACAATCAATATTATGCTGGCTGCGGTTCTGGCGGAAGGGCAGACCATCATTGAAAATTCGGCAAAGGAACCGCATGTGGTGGACATTGCGAGCTTCCTGAACAGCATGGGAGCAAAAATCAAGGGCGCGGGCACCGATGTGATTCGGATTGTCGGTGTGCCGAGCCTGCATGGAAGCACTTATTCCATAATTCCGGATCAGATCGAGGCCGGAACCTTTATGATGGCAGCGGCAGCCACGCGCGGTGATGTCACCATCCGCAATGTGATACCGAAGCACCTGGAGGCGATCAGCGCGAAGCTGGTAGAGATCGGCGCGGAGGTGGAGGAATTTGACGATGCAATCCGCGTTGTCGCAACAAAGCGCCTCGGGCACACCCAGATCAAGACGCTGCCGTACCCGGGCTTTCCGACCGACATGCAGCCGCAGATCACTGCCCTGCTTGCCATGTGCGAGGGTACGAGCATTGTTACAGAGAGCATTTACGAAAACCGGTTTAAATATGTCGATGAACTGGCGCGCATGGGAACCAGCATCAAGGTGGAAGGAAACAACGCCATTGTCAATGGAGTTGCCGAGCTCACAGGAGCGAGCGTCTGTGCGCCGGATCTGCGTGCCGGAGCTGCACTTGTAATTGCCGGGCTGGTGGCGGAGGGCTACACGACCGTGGAGCAGATCCATTATATTGAGCGGGGCTATGAGTGTTTTGAGCAGAAAATGCGCGAGCTTGGTGCGGATATGGAAAAGGTAAATTCCGAGGACAGCAAGGCGATACAGAAATTTAAACTGAAGGTAGGCTGAAGAAGCCGTCTGCAGAAATGCGGACGGATATCCGCCGTCTGCGGGGCACAGTACATAAAATGCCCGCGGTCGGCTGCTTTTTGCATGGAATAAGGATACGTACAATGCGTATTTTGATATATTCTAATGGAAAAAAATAGTAAACCTAGATTATTCACGGCACAGCCATGAAAATGGCTGAAAGCCACATAGTTT
>ERZ777305.2285-NODE-2285-length-17081-cov-4.358863_pt1 | contig 17081 bp, 12 predicted proteins | sample MGYA00374965_ERZ777305 | MGnify/ENA primary metagenome ERZ777305 (study PRJEB29328, sample SAMD00013331) | mouse gut metagenome | study: EMG produced TPA metagenomics assembly of the Metagenome analysis of fecal microbiota from mouse which was promoted... | reverse complement strand
GAGGTATCTTTCCTCGTCACTCAGCTTTTCAAGTGCTTGATCAAGCATTATTTTTATCAGAACCGCTTCGTCAAAGTCCGCGGTGCTGTCTGTGAAATCGAACCCGAGCGCCGTCAGCCTGTCGAGCGAATCCTCGCGCGCCGGAATCTCTCGTGTCGTGCATTTCTTCTTGTTGATGATGTAACGCGTTTGCTTCAGATCTTCCTCAACGTATCTGATACGTCTGTCGGATTTCTTAAGCATTTTGTAGATCTCATCTGAGACCTCCACGACTATGCCGTTTTTCATAATGTACTGTTTGGACATTTTTAGTCCCTCCTGAATTCAGATTTTTGTTTAGTGTTGCAAATCTGAATTAGGAGGTGACCTGCATCGAGGCGCTGACCGTTTTGGGACAAAAAAATATCCGAGGCGTTTTGCCTCGGATTTGAAATTATCTAAAAGAACCGATTGATTTGTCGACGAATGACCGGTACTGCCAACCAGCCTTTTGATTCCACAGGCTGATTGGGCTATGATAATCAACTCCTCTATTAATTTGCAGGTATGCGATCTGGTTTATGCCAAAGAATCCAGCCAATTATCAACATCGTCAATATTTATCCAGCCGCTTGAAATATCGGGTTCATCGGTAACTTCGGTTAATATTTCGAAAATCTTGGACTTTATCTGCTCGTATTCCCGCCTACTAACCAGATAGTTTTCTCCGGGGAGATATGAATAGATGTGATTACCGTCCCGATTTATATAATCGTTTATTTCTATGGATGTTAACTCTAAAACCCGCTTTGAAACACTGTACGCTTCATATAAGCCGGAATCCTCACAATAAAACAACGCAGCAGTTTCATTGGGATTTTTCCAGCTTTGTTTTTCACTATCCCAATCCTCGTTGTCATATCGTAAAAAATACATATGGGTATTGTTGATAAAATCTAACGCGTCATGATTCTGATATTCAGCCAAATCAGGGGAAACAGTGTCCTCAATGGGGTATTGAAGTTTGTCTATTACCATTTCAGTTTCATCTTCCCAAACTGCGAAAACAAATTCGCCGTCAGTATAGAAAGCATCGTGAACGCGATAGAATTCTCCTAAATAAATAGGTTCATCATTCTCATCTGTGGAGAAATAATATTCGTGATTGACAGACGGTTGTTTTTTCTTAATTGCAACTATCATTTCGGGTTTTTCATTGCCGAAAACGTTCCAAAGTGTAATCATACACTCGTCTCCATTCAAAAAAGCTCTATTTATTTCGGAACGAGCAAAATTGATATAATCCTTTAGAGCGTTCTGTTCACTGCTGAAATCAACCGCATTTAAATTCTGCGCTACGTTTGAAAAAGTGGGTTTCTCCTCAGGCGTGGAGGTTGATAAACTTATTTCCGAAGCACTTTGTGGAATGGGCTGAGATGTATCTGGTTCGGTCAAGCCGGACGAGACACTGGCTGAACACGATGAGATAAGCGCTACGGAAAACAATGGAATGATTTTACGAATAATTACATTTATATAGTTATTACCAAATATATTTGTCATAGTCATAATATCCACCCCATACTCCAGCAACTAAAGGTTCATCAATATATAGGTAAACCTCATAAACTTTTAAGTTTGTATCGCTCGGAACACCTAGAAGCTTATCATAATCCACATTACTCTTTATCACAATATCATCATTAGGTCTGTTATTTACTACAAATTCAAACAAGTGGTCATGATATTCAACTGAACCATCATTGCAATACAGTTTTACGCCATTTCGATCTCTTGATACTGGAAATAGCGAATTACCTTCATCCTTGTCATTGGTCCATTTAAGGTCGCTTTTGGCATCAGATGAAATCATGTTTATATACCGCATTTCACCGTTATCTCCAACAAGTTTAACTAAAAACCTAAATCCGCCATAATGGTCGCGACTCTTTGTTAAAGTATCAGGAATAGATTCCATTAGTGAGTCATATGCCGTTTTCATCAATTGATCTGATATTGCAACCGTGTAAAAATCGACATTGTCAATTTTATTGGACATTTCAACCCTATACAAATCATTTTTGTCAAGATATGCAAATTCGCTGTTTTTGATAACACCGTATGGTGCAGATTCATAAGAAAATGCGCCACCATCTTCATAAGTAGTTTTCAATAGCTTGGAATTTATGTTATCAATAGACTCATCGCCTTTTAAACACTTGCTTTCTATCAAAGCATTCACTATATCATCATGTGACAAAAGAAGTTTTGTGGTCTTGGTTTCAAAGCGGTTGATTACATTATTAACAACTGAAAATTCATCAATAATATTCCTATTTCCCCACTTTACATATCCCATTTTTCCGTTATTTTTATTCATAACCTTAATCCAATAGCCATCTGTGTTCTTTACAACGGCATATGCGTGAATGTTTTCGTTAGAGGAATAAGAATATACAAATGGCATTTTGCTGGTTTGTTTGGGCAATGAATAAACATTGATTTGATTATATGGCTGTCTTTTAAAAATCATAGGGCAACTGAATTCACTAACAACCGTAAATGTATCATTATTATGGTCACTTCTTGGATGACTGATTGTATCCATGTCATCGAAAACATCACCCTTGATCAGTCTATTTAAATCGCAAAAATCGGGAATTCCATCATTGTCGCTGTCTGCATCAACAGGATTTGAAATAATCGGCAGAACTTTTTGACCGTTTATTACCCGATACGGATCACCGCTGCTTGCACTAGCTTGAAGCCACTTTGACAAACCATCTTTAACATAAAACAAGTCCTCATAGATTCCGTGTATATCTCCAAAGGACGGAAGTGATTGGGTCGAAATTTTCCATTTGCGCATAACGAGATTAATATCTCCATGATTTTTTTCAGCCAGAATTTTGATTATTAAATCGGTGTTTACTTCATTCCAATCATACAATCCGTCATGGTCGGTATCTGTTGTAGAGCCTTTAGTTAAGGGTTTGTCCAATTTTATAGTTGTTTTGCCTGTAGAACTGATAATTGTATACTCATGTTCATTACCGTCACCAAGAATTCCTGTCACATTATATCTGACGGTATCGGCAAAAGATCCGGGCTTGATCAGCGGTTCTTCTTCCTCATCTTCCACATCATTTGCAGCGCTTAAAGCTCTTACTTTCTTTACTGTTTTAGTTGTTTCCCTCTCAGGATTTGCCATAGTATAAATAACCCCGCCCGAAGCTTCAACAAGCTGCGCCGCATAGGAATCGGGATCAATGACCTTATCGCTGTTGGGGCAAAGCAGGCTGACATAGATGCGGTTAATTTCTTCCTCATCTCTCGTTGTATACTTGCTGTTCTGAACGGTCTGGAGCAGCTTTTTCGCACCCGAAACGCTGCCCATAACGCGGTCATCGGCAGTGATGTGATACATTGCTATGATATTTTCGTCGCAGGTGTCGATCATGAACTGCGTAGCCTCCACATAATCATACGCCCAGAAGCTGCTTCTTATCAGATATCTTTCAAGCCTGTCAAGCGCCGCTTCCGCGTCCTCGTAGCAGGTGAAATAATCCTCGCCGGTTTCGGGATCGCCGAGCAGATTGTTCGTAACCTTGAAATTGCTGCCGAAGCGCTGGTAATAAATATATACCTTGATATCGTCGTATCTTCCGAAAGCGTCGTCGGTTATAGCCTTGATGTTTGCCTTGATATCGTCGAAGCTCTCCGAATCGATAATATCTCTCGTGTCAAGGCAGAATACGATGTTGGCGGGCTCGTTGTCGCTTTCCTCGTAGTAATTTCCTTTGGGAGCGTTTTCGATATTGTTCAGCCATTTCTCCATATCGATAAGGCAATATGTTCCCATAACGTCCACATGAGTGTAAACCGTATTGGTATCCTCATTGTAGAAGGTTTCAATGGGTAGCAGAACATTGTTGTCCTCAAAATATTTGAAGACGCTGAACCTGTTTATACCCTTGAAGGCAGGGTCGTCATATATGCCGAGCTCGTTATCGACCGCGGAATCATCGAGGTTAAAGTTGATGATAACATCGGTGACAAGAAGCCCCTCGCTGTAAGTAAGCTCCGGAACAACGCCAAGAACCGCGTCGTTCTGCAAAACAACGTTGGAATATCCGCTCTCGTCCGCGGAAAGACAGTTGTCCGCAACACCCGCCGCCGTCACTTCAACGGATATGGTGTAGGGATTTTCCTCAAGGCTGTTGATATAATCGAGCGCGCCGCTGTCAGTCCCGACAGTCTGCGCAGTGGTGTATTCGCTGTCGGGGTAGCCGTTGGTTGCGGGATCGTTGGGGTCAAGACCGAGAATGATCTCATCGCCGTCCGTTACCTTGTCGCCGTCGGTATCAGGGTTTGTGGGGGCGGTGTTATAATTGTACACCTCGTCGTAATCCGAAAGACCGTCACGGTCGGTATCCGCGGCAAAGGGGTTGGTGGAGCGCTCGTATTCCTCAATATTGGTCAGACCGTCCTCGTCAAAATCCTCATCGGCGTCGGAAACTCCGTTGCCGTCCGTGTCGACCTTTGCGGGGTCTGTTCCGAGATAATAATATTCGTAGCCGTCTGGCAAGCCGTCGCCGTCCGTATCGGGGTTATTCCTGTCCAGCCCAAGTCCTCTTTCAATATAGTCGGGCAGACCGTCTCCGTCGCTGTCGAGCTCGGGGTCAAACTCAAAGTCGAATTCCATGGGTATTACGACCGCGGTCAGCCTGTAATTATCGAATACAACATCAGAATTTGCCTCCACGGAAGCGTTCATCGGCGTATACTCAACTTCCGCTTCATACGGCTCGGCTGTACCGTCGGAAACGAATATCTCGGAAGTCTGCTCGTCGGGCTCTTTCGTATCGGAGACGGTATCTTTGCTCTCGTCCGAATCAGTCGTCTGAGTCTCGCTTGCGGGTTCGCCGGTCTGTACTTCATCGGTTTCGGCGGATTCGATATCAGATTCTGAGGTTTCCTCCGAATCGCTTGTCTGAACCTCGTTTGCGGACTCGTCGGTCTGCGGCTCGGTGCTTTCGCTTGTTTCCGTTTGAACGTTTTCGCTTTCGTCCGTGATATCCGGTTGGCTTTCCTCTGTCGCTTCTACCGTCTGAGCCTCGGAGGTTCCGGCAATATAGGACGTTTCCTCGTCATCTTTGAACAGCTTTGTACCGCTGAAATTAAAGCTCACGGAATCTCCCGCGCAAATAACGGAATTATGCTCCGCGTTCTTGACCTTAAAGCTGCCTCCGTCGTTTTCAAGGAGCTTTGCGTTCCACAGATTATCAATGGTCGCGTTCCCCTCAAAGCTGAGCTGCCACGCGGAATAATCGGTATCCGAAAGGTTCACGAGCGTCATTTCCGCCTGATATGTATCTCCATAGTCGCCTGTTATATTATAGTATACATCATAATCATCCGATATGTCAACCCTTTTTGCGCAATTAAATATATTCTGCGGATATTTAAATTCCTCGCCCGACAATATGTAACCGAACCTGACAGCTTTGCCGGGCGCTATCTCGGAATTGTAGTCTGCTCCCTTTAAAATATACTCCGTACCCTGTACGGCATAAACCTGCGCGTTCCAGAGCCCGTTTATCTCACCGCTCGCGTTATAGCCCATAGCCCAATCCGCGAGTATCTCATCTCCGGTGTTCGTAACGGTTATCTCAATGTTTTGATTACCCGTCCATTCGTTTACTATTTTGTATTCAACGGTATAGCCGTTATAGGTATATACGCGCGATTCGCCGGCTTCGGAATAAGCGGAAGCTGACGATACCAACAGATTAGCGGTTATAGCCGCACAAAGTAAAAGTGATGTAATTTTTCTTACCTTCATTTTCTTTCCTCCTAATTATTCGGCATACGCGCCTATTATCTGTTCGCCGTGCTCAAGCTTTATCGTTCCCGCGTTTACGTTTGAGTCAATTATGTTTATGTATCGCTCGGCATTTTCATAGTCGGCTTTCCCGTCGACCCATGGTATATGGTCAAACGAGCCGTCCGGATAAAACAACACCATATCTCTCGCGTCCTTAAACATGGGATAATCGCTGAATTCGGCAATGGTCTCGCCCTCGGCGGGAGTATAGTCCACCGAAGTAAGCGTAAAGGTTTCTGTCCAGTAATCGTTTGTAAGCCCCCATATATCTTCGGAGGGCTCCAGCTTTATGTAATAGCCGGTCACGGTCTCCATTACTATGTTTGAAAAAGTAAAATAGGACTGTTGACGGCAGGCGTGACTTGCGTGGCTTGTGATAGGACCGTAGCCGTAACCGTAATCTCTTTCGGGCAGCTCGTATCTATCTATCAGCAGCTTATCGTCATCCCACAATGATATTTCGGAGGAATTGATCTCTATTTTTATATGATGCTCCGCATACACATTATTTACTGGATATGTCGCAAGCAGTCTGCCCGCGTTCTGTACATAAGCGTAGCTTCCGTTCCTGAATGAGTTGACGTTTACTCCCGTTATATCGATCAGCTTAAGACCGGACTGCGTAAGCAAAATGCAGAAGCCGCTGAGAGTATCATTTTTCACGGAGGCGTTAAACAAAAAGCCGCCGCCCTCCATGCTGTGCCAGTCGGTTCGGTCGCGCTGAATATCGAACGACAATACTTTCCGCGAATCGTCGTTATCCTCGACCAGAAGAAAATCCTTCAGCGGAGCGTAGCCGTATCCGAGCATTTTGATGTTGTCGCCCTCGTAAACGATGTGCTTGTCGAGCGTGGGGAGGTATCGATCCGTATAATTATAGTGGTCGTATTCCGTCCATGCAAAGGTGTCCTGCGCCGTCAGCGTATTGCTGACCTCAAGGTACAGTATGGGAGATTCGTCCGCTGCCGCCGCGTGAGCGTCCACAGCTCCTATCAGCGAAAATGATGCTATCAAGGACAAGACCGCAGCGGTAAACTTTGATTTCAGACCTGAATTCATGATTATCCTCCTTTAATAAACTGCCGCTAAAGGCATGATTAAACACCAGCGCTGCACAAATCTTCCACAAGCCGGATATTTATGCTTTGATTGATATTTAATGAACCGTTCACGTCAACTCCGAAAATTTGCAAACTCATTATGACAAATTCTGACGTTTATTTCAAGGCATAACGGAAAACAGGTAGTAAATAGCGGAAAACAGGTATTGCTTTTTCGATTAAAACATGAAAAAGCCCGCAGACTATGCGGGCAGATAAGATTTTTTATTGAGCTCAAGACCGAAATCTACAACAAATTGTCGTCGACGCTGACGACCGCGTCATATGCATCCGCAAGCACACAGTCGTCGCTTAGCTCGGCAATATAGTAAATGTCGCTTATCGCTTTTAAATGTTTTTCGCTGAGGTAGTTTCGTATACTGTTGGATGTTCTGATAAGATCGCTGAAATTAAAGCCGCAGCGAGCCGAAACAGCGTTTACAAGCCTGAATTTAGGCTTGTAAACGCACCGTTCGCCGCTTTCGAATGCCTTGTTTACGGGAGCAAGCACCTCAAGTCCCAGAATACACTTGTTTGTAAATTCATACATCTCCTGTATGGTGAAGGCAATATTGCCCGTAATTTCCAAACCGAGCGCGTCCGCGTTACCCTTAATAAATTCCAGTAATGCTCCGAGCTTCTCGGAATCCGTTCTTGTTCTATAGGACAGAACGTTCTCAAACTCAATGTGCCGATGTTCTAAATAAGACATTTTACATTCCGAAAAGCCAATAGCAGAAACGCCGCCAGAAGCTCATACCGCACACTCCTTTCATATTTTGTGATTCAAGAATAACATACGAGAGCTCTGTTTTCAACTAAAAACGGAGGACAGGTAGCAATTAGCCGAAAAAAGGTATTTCGGGTTGAAAAAAATATTTATATGTGGTATAATAGATTATAAGGAACAGGTTTAGAGCTAAAATCAAAACCAAAGACAACGAGACGGGAGCGTATTATGAAAATTGCACTATGCGACGACGAGAAATTCTGGATCGATGAATTGCGCGTTCTGCTTGAGGAATACCATACGGCTAGGCATACAGATTACTACATGACGGTCTTTTCAAGCGGCAAGGAGCTCTTGAAAAGCTCCGATAGATTTGACGTTATTTTTATGGATTATCAGATGAAAGAACTTAATGGGATCGAGACCTCGAGAAAAATACGGATGCGGAATAACGGGTGCGCAATAATCTTCGTAAGCTCTTATCCCGACATAGCGTTGGATACCTTTGAAGTGGACGCGTACCGATTTCTGACAAAGCCGATAAACAAAGACAAGCTTTTCAAGTCGCTTGACGATTATCGAAAGAGAACGGAAACCGATGATTTTATAGTTCTTAAAAGCCGAGATGGTGAAAAAATAGTAAGGTCATCGGAGGTAGTTCTGTGTGAGGCGGACGGAAAGCATTCACTGCTTCATACAATGAATGAGACCATTCATATCTCAAAAAATATCAGAGAAATAGAAAAGCTTTTGACCAAGGATACATTTTTTCGGTGCCATAAGGCATACATTGTTTCTTTTTTTCACATTAAAACGTTTGATAACAGCTGCATAGTTATGAACAACGGGAAAAAAGCCTACATAAGCAGGAATAACCTCACCGCCTTTAAAACCGCATTCCAGGAATACGTTCTCAGATATAACATGGGGAGAATTTAGATGAATATTTTTCCGGCAATAATTTTTTCCGCTGCTTCTGACGCAGTTCTCATATGTGCACAGATATTGGTCTTATCGGTCATCTCGGAGAAGCGATACTCTAATATCCGCCTTGCCGCAGCTGCTGTTACGGCAGCCGCGACAGGGTTTGTTCTGGATATATTTCTTTTCGGTTGGGGTGAAAATTCCGCGTTTTTGCTTCTGATATTTGATTGCCCGAGGCTTTGTTTGCTGGTGCTTTCGGTATTGAAATCACTTTCGCTGAAGGACGCCATGACCGCTATGACGATCCAGTTCCTATGCTCTATATTAAATTCTGCCGTTATGTCGTTGTTTCCCCCTGATCCGACCGCTGAAAAACCGTATATAAATTACATAACTATGATAACGATACCCGCCTGTATGCTTGTTCTTGCCATATGTTTTAAGAGAAAAACTAAAAATCGCGTTAAAATTATAAGCGGCGCCGCCTCAAGCATTCCGGTTCACACCTATATTTGCGTTTTCATTGCGGTGTTTCTTGAAGGGGGTTTGATTGAGGTGTTGAGCTACGACACGGATAAATTCGAATTGCAGATAAGAACAGTAAAAATATTATCGCTCTTGCTTATAATTTGTGTCACAGTGCTTATAATTTCACTGGCTGCCAATGTCCTGTACCAGAAATATTATGCGGGTCTGAATAAGATATTAAAGGAACAGGTTAATTCACAGCTTTCTCATTACGAAAAAAGGGAAAAAATTAATTCGGAAATACAGAGTTTCCGACACGATTTTAACAACCATATTAAATGCCTTGAGTCAATGATGACCGCTCATAAATATGACGATGCTAAAGCATATATTGAAAGAATATCCGGAATGATGCCGTTTGGAGAATTTCTTTTCAGAACGGGCAATTACATATCCGACGCGATTCTGACTGAGGCACAGGAAAACTCCGCGGCGGCAAATATAACAATCGACTTTAAGGGCTGCATTCCTCAGAACATCGACAGCGCTGATCTTTGCATAATTCTCTCTAACTCAATCAGAAACGCGGTAGAAGCCTGCAGCGTTTTGCCAGAGAACAGAAATATTTCCGTATACGGGAATTGCCGGCAGGGTATTTTTGTCCTTATTATAAAAAATCCAACGGTGCTGGTGAGCTGTGAAAAGGACTTTTTCCCTAAAACCACTAAGTCCGACAAGGAATCACACGGATTCGGGTTCTCTAATATGCAATATGTTGTAAATAAATATGAGGGTACTATGCATACTGCCATTGAAAACGGATTTTTCATACTGAGTATCACAATGAAGCTTCAATAGACGATCGTTTTTTCTTTGTTTTGGGCGGACGCTTTCTGGAAACGGCTTCCTCGTCAATTGCCTCAAAATCATCCATAAACTCCATCGGAACAGGCTTAGGCGGACAGATGGCTTCCTTTTTCGGAGGAAATTTTTTAAGTACCGCAGCCTCGACTTCTTTGCTATCCGCATACTGAACCTTGCGCTCGGACTTTTCTTCAATCGAATATGCGTCCTCGAACTGTATCCCCCACTTAAAAAACAGCTTGAGCTGCGTTTTCATCGGGTGGCAGCCCGTTTTCATCGCGATAAAGTGACCTTTCGGCATGGACTTCAACTCGTCGACGGTCATCAGCGGGCGCTCGATCATCTGAAGCTGACGGTTGCTGCCGTCCCTGCCGCTCGAGCGCGTCACCGTTCCGCTGAGCACGGTCTGCTTGCCGAGGTTCTGGGACATCGCCTCGGCGGTCTTGGAATTGGGCGCGAACGCTCCGAACAAGGTACACTGGCAGTTGTCCACTATTATCTCCGCGCCCTCTTTGCCATAGGTTTTCTCGAACTGCGCGAGGGACTGGATGATGGCAACGATGGATATTTTTCTTGAACGCGAAGCCGAAAACATCATTTCGATGCCCTCTATTTTCGGGAGCGTTCCCAGCTCGTCAGCGTAAATCATTACTCTCTTGTCGAGTTGCCCGCCTTTTTCGTCAGCGACCGTAAGCATTTCCCTGTAAATCTGCTGTAAAATAAGTGATACAAGGAAATGCTTAGTTTGATCCTCCTCTGGGAGTACAAGATAGATTGCAGATTTGCGATTGCAGAATTCCTCCACATCAATACTTATATCGAAACAGAGAATTTGTTCGAGTTCCGAATCGATGAATGAGTTCAGTCGGGAGAGTGCGGTGGACATAACGCTCGCCATAGCCTGATCGGACGAATTGAGCGCCGCGCCCGCGAACCACCTTGCCTTATGCTCGCCGGGCAGCTTGTCGATCAGCATCTGAAACCGCGATACGCCCTTCGTTCCGGATGGAGCAAGTAAGTCCTGTATCAGCTTGAAAACGCTGATAATGTGCCGCTTTTCGGGAGGACAGAATTCCGCGATCAGCAGAATGACCGCCGTCAGCAAGCCTTCTGCCGCTTCATAAAAAAACGCATTTTGACCCATGCTCGAAACATCACCGTCCGCCGAGATAATAGTCTTGGCGGTTATTTTTGCGAATTTTTCGGACTTCGCTTTATATTCCAGCTTACCCTCGGCTTTATATGCGTCCATATACTTGTTGACGAGGTAGAGCATATTGTATCCGCTGCTGCGAATGGGATTGCGGAGATCGATAACCGAAATTTTGTAGCCGTAATATTTTTCGGCAATGGTCGCGGTGTTTCGGTAGAGGTCGCCTTTGCTGTCGGTGGTGACGAACGACATTCCCGCTGCGCAGCAATACTCGATGTTGGGGTAGAGGAAGTTCGCGGTCTTGCCGACGCCGGACGCGCCGATCATCAGCGTATGGATATCCGCGTCGTCGACCAGCGCGGTCATACCTCCCGCCGTTTCGTGACAACCGACTATCAATCCGTCTACGGTCGGGAGCTGTTCTCCTTTTCGCCATAATTTCGGCGCGTAGGGAATATGCTTGTAGGTCTTGGCAACCTCGCCGTTGGTCGCGAACCGTGCCGTTCCGTGCTGACCGTTGCCTACGGGCTTGTTCGGAATTCCCTTGAGGGAATAGTGGTCGCCGATTGCGGCAATCAGCGCGACTACGAGAAAAAAAGCTCCGCATAAGCAGAGCAAAAAAATCTGTGATGTGTTCATTTCGTCCTCCCGATTACATACACATTGCTTGCGAAAATTGAGGCTCGTCCGAGGGGGTTTCCTCGGAAGTTTCTTTTAGCTCGACTCTCTGAACAAGCGTTTCCTCTGTCGATAGCCGCAGAGCGTGATCGGCAATATCGTACAGCTTTCTCGCTGTTATTTTCAACTCCGCAGCAGTCTGCGATGGCTTTCGGAGCTGCTCCAATCCTGCCGTCATCGCGCTTTGCAGTTTACAGAGCTTGGTCGCCGTCGTTCCCTTGTCCTGATAGCATTTATATTCGGCGGCAAGCCGATTTTTCATCTGTTCAAGCGGAAATTCTTCTCCCGCTATCTTCAAAAAATGCTCGCTCGCCGCAACAGAAAACTCCGCTAACCTTATTCGGTCGGCGGAGTTGTAAATTGCTATGAGGTCGTTGGCTATGCGGTTCGGGTTAATCTTTATCTCGTTCAGCTCGGCAACGCTCTGCAAATATAATTCTTTGCGCTCATGAGGAACAGCAGGAAGATATTCCGCGCCGTAACACTGTTTCAAGCATTCGTTCCAGTCTTTCTGCTGCGGCATGATACGGAAAATATCCGTGTAACCATGTTCGCGGAGAATATCCCGCAAGCGCTCTGCAGCTTCAATGCCGCCTTCATCGCTGTCGGTACAGAGATATACGCTTTTCAGTTCCGAATGATTTTCTAAAGCCTTTAAAATTGCACTTTCATAAACTCCATTCATAGCGATATAGCTATGATCTTTCCAATCCTTTTGGTAAAGTGTGATGAACGACAGCATATCGATCGGCGCTTCAAAAACAAACAGCTTCCCGTCATTTCCGAAATGAGAGAAGCTGTATTTTGTATCCGAGTTCGCGACTGTCAACCGAAATATTTTCCCGAAGCTGATCGTAGAGCGTACCGATGCTTGTTTTGGCGTACCGTTCTCATCCATTCCAACGAATACGGCGTTGTGGTATTTGCTATCCTCGTAGATTTTGTGTTCATGTGCGAAGTGCGAAATTATCTGCGGATCAATAAACCGCTGCTTGGTCAGATAAGCAAAAACCCGTCGCATATTCGAGTTTGGTTCCGGCAGCTCAAACGGTTTCACAACAGATTCGGGAGCTGCTCCCGGAGAACTCACGGTCTGCGCGGAGCAATGACCGCCGAGCAACTCAACAACGGCATCCTGAAAAGAAAAGTTGAGAAACTCCTGCAAAAACTTGACCGCATAACCGCCTCGCTGATTTTTGTGATCATACCACTTGCCGCCGTGAACGGTCACGCTGTCATGCGTTCCCGATCCGTCCGTGTAGACATACTGATACGTCGAGCCGACCTTTTTCACATGACCGCCGCAGCCGCCGAGATACGAAACCAAGTCGGCATTATTCGCGCGGTATAAATCGTCCTCGGAAAAATTGATGTAGGGCATGGGACTCCTTTCTTCAAAATGATTAAATTATATATTGGTTACTTAGCATTGTAGGTTCATGATGACCCTATCCATAGACCACCGACAGAGCAAAATTCGTCCTTGTGAGTGGGATGTTTTTTCAAAAACTTTAGGGCGGTCGCTCGACAAAGTACAAGTTTGACGAGTTGCCACCCGATTGTCTGTATCTGCGCTCATGCCGAAGATATTTCGCTTTTTCGAGATCTCCAAGCGCGCGTTTCACGGTGCTTTTAGACATTTTCAAGTCCTGCGCTATCGTTGAAACAGCGGGATAACAGGAGCCGTCCTTTCCGGCTCGGTCGCGCAGATACATATACACCGCAATGGCGCGGTGCGGAAGGTTTGTGGAATAAATTTCACGATTATTTAGCAAGTAATCACTCCTTAAAAACGGGATTTTCCAACGGATTTTCTTTCATACCGAGCGCCTGTTTCTTGCGTCGGATCGCGGCTTTCAGTTTATGCTCGGTGCGGAGTTTCTGTCCATGCAGACTACGGCTATAATCGTCGGAGATAAGTCTGCCTAATGAAAATAGCATGGATAGCACAGCGTTCTGCGTTGCGGTTTGAGCGTATCTGTTGCTGTTATCCAAGAACGCTTGAGCGTACTCGTTTCCCAACTCGGCGGACTGTTTTATATATTCGATACCCAACTCACGATCTGCATCACAGCCCGTTCCGCTGAACGTCATCATGCCTAGCCGATACAAAATTTGATCGTCGGGATTGTCGTTAGCGATCTTAGAGAAACCATTATAAGCGCTTTTGAAATAATTCTCAGCTTGCTCCGAGTTTTTCTCGACACCGATCCCGTCACGAAATATTTTCGCTGCCTCGTAACAAGCGTAGGCGTTATCCTGATCGGCGGACAGCTTATAATATTCAAACGCTTTCTCATAATTCTGCGCCATACCATTTCCGTAATAATACAAACTGCCGAGCGAGTACTGCGCGAACTTATTTCCCGTCGCCGCAGATTTTTCAAACCACTCGAACGCTTTGGAGTAATCCTGTTCCGTGCCATATCCGAGCGCATACATTTTCCCGATCCGGTACTGAACATAATCACGGAGCCTCTTTGCGGTCGGCTCAAGTGCGATAAAACCATGCAGTGCCTTTTGAAAATATTCATCGGCTTTCAGAATGTTTTCATTGCCGAGCAATCCGTTCCGATACATCTTTCCGAGATCGTGGAGTGCAAGAACATTTCCTTTTTCAGCTTCGATTTGGAACAGTTCGAGTGCTTTCGAGGTGTTATGATTTTTATATAACTCGGTGCAAGCAGATTTATATTCTGCCGTCCACTTGATATATAAATCATCGTCCGATTCCGTTTCACCAATCACGTCCTCGCCGTATTCCGCGAACATTTCCGCTGAGAAATCCATCTCCAACACGGCATTTATAACCGCATTTTTAATCGGCTTGAAAACTTTGTTTTCCTCCAATGGCGGAAATTTCTGCACCGCGCTTGTGTAGGTTTCGTATTTCTGCTGTTCGAGAGCGCACCATTCCTCGTACATCTTTTTCAGTACGGGGTTCTCGGCAAGTTGTGTGACGATTTGGTCAATGGTTTTCTTGACGTTCGGCTGCAAGTAGCCGTAAACTTTTTTGCCTTTAGAGTTGCGAAGTTGCGATTGCAGTTTCAAAATAAGCTGTTCAAACTGCGGATCAAATTGATTATTATTTTGCAGCTCGGACAACAAATTTTTCATCACGCTTTCCGCTTCGGAGCGCAGCTTGTCGCGCACATCGGTCTGCTTTTCATAGACCTGATACAGTTCGTTATGAAATATATCATTTGCAAACGCGCTTTTGATCTGCTCGATCCCGTTCTCGGTCAGAAAACCCTCTTTGATATCCGTCGAGTACACAAGCAAGTGGATGTGCGGATGATGAGTCGTATTATGAAATGCCGCGTACCACCGCAGGTTCTCCAAGCGGATATTCTGTGCTTTGGCGATGTCATCGGTATGCCGCATGATCAGATTTCGCCACATCTCGGGAGTGGTATATCCGAGCCGTTCCGCATCCTCGCGGGTCAAGGATATAACGTGCGACCAAACATTCCCCTGATGTTCCGCAATATTTTTCTGTGCTTGCGACAGAATTATTTCATCGTCGCTGTCGGAAAACAATCCGTGCTTTCCGATTTTTTCAACACTGGGGCGCTCCGCAACATATTTCACCAGAATTTCTTTGTCCGCGATCATATCCGCACTCTGTTCGAGCAGCTCGGAGAGTAGCTCCGAGGCGTTTTCCTTTGACGGATTTTTCAGATAGTCCGAATACTCCGGCAGCTTTTTTCCGTCCGAATTTATTTGGAGCAGCTCCATTATCAGTTGTTTCTGATTTTCCGTAACAGGAGCATCTTTCCGTTTTGGAGAATATTTCTGAACCGTTTCGCGCGTCGCGATATATTTCACGAGATTGCCGCGTGTCCCCTTTGCCACGGGCTTGAGATATCTGCTGGCAACAATTATTTTCGGCATTGTTAATCGTTCCTCTGAAATTTTGCAGCATTGTCGTAGGTAATGATGCCATTTATTTTCCGCACCTCGTCAATGCACATGATGTGTAGTTCGCGGAGCGTTTCATCATCGACCTCGTTAGCCGCCGCCAGCATATTGGATATTTTTCCGAGCTCCACCGCGATTTTGAAAAGCAGCCGCGACGTTTTTTCTTCCGAAGCCGTGACCGCTGCCGTCACTAATTTTTTAATCGCGGGAGCAAGATATTCCACGTTGTCCTGCGCTTTCAGATGTCCGAGATAAAACTCGATAGCCTTTCGGACAAGCTCGTTTCTCGAACGGGAATTGGACTGTTCTAGAAAGCAGTCGCATTCGTCCAACAGATCCTTTTCAAGGTAAAATCCGGTGCGTATCTTGTTTGAGTTATCACTCATTTCAGCTCCTTGTATCACTTTATTTGGCTTAACCGCCGTATTCCCGCCGAAGACTTAATCAAAAATCCGAGCCAATACACGTTTTTTAATCACTTTTCAAATCTCCGGTGGGCTTTGCCCGACGGCGTTTACGGGCTTATGCCGCCAGCGGTGGCATAAGTCCTTTTTCCTGCATCAAAATCATCCCCCGAACCGCCCCTCGCTCCGCTTGCAGAGCCGTTTCTCGAACTCCGCGAAAAACGCCCCAAATCGGTGCGAGAACGGCTCGGAGGTATTCGTACCCTACCGCCGCGCCAAAATCGAACACGGCGCGACACAGCCGCCTCAAAATCGGTCACGGCAGATTGGTCGGCTTGGCATGGGTGGTTTTTGGTTTTATTGCGCTCTGCTGCCTTGCGGTCATGTCGATATAATCGCGCACGTTCTGCGGCACGATCTTGCCGTAAAGCTGCTCGGCGTAGTTGGAGAGCTGCTCGTCGAGCGAGGTCTTTTTCTCCGACAGATACATCTTCAGCGCCCTGAATTTCTCATCGTCAAGCGTTATCGTTACAGTGTTTTTCATAGCCGTACCCCCTTAGAAAAATGTGATCTCGATCTTCATATCATCCTCGACTTCCTGTCGAGTGATCTGCTCCGGCTCGGCGAATTGCCGGACATATTTCTCACATTGCTCGTCCGTAAGTGAGCAGAAGTCCTCGCCGTTATCGCCGCAAATTATGAACGGTCCGGCAACTATTCCATCATCGAACCGTCTGTTACCCTCCATGCCGAGGAGTTTGGCTTCTTCGTTCCCGACCATCACAACGCCACGCTCATGGAGGAAATATATCGGCTCGATCAGACCGCCGACCGCATCGTGGATCGACTTATAATCGTCGCCGATCTCCGTTGCGTATGCGGGCTTGTTTGGCTCAACCATAACAACTTTCATGTGCATTTTTTCCTTTGGTACAATATAACCATAGCTTGCAGCCGGTACCACGGTAAGATT
>ERZ777305.2277-NODE-2277-length-17106-cov-3.749223_pt1 | contig 17106 bp, 25 predicted proteins | sample MGYA00374965_ERZ777305 | MGnify/ENA primary metagenome ERZ777305 (study PRJEB29328, sample SAMD00013331) | mouse gut metagenome | study: EMG produced TPA metagenomics assembly of the Metagenome analysis of fecal microbiota from mouse which was promoted... | reverse complement strand
TGGCAACTCTATAACGTCTACGTTAGGTGCTTCGTCCTGCACGTACTGCAAGGCTTCTGTATTCACTGGTAACGTAGCATCTAACGCTGTTGTGTTTGCTTTATTTCCACAAGCTGTTAATGTTGTGCAGGACAGCAGTAAAAACAGCAATAACTTAGTCTTCAAAATAATCTCCTCCACCTGTTCCGTATCCGTTATAACCACCGTAGGTATCTTCGTCACTGAAACCACTTATGACGTCGGTAGCACCATCAGGTATAATATTCGTTATACCTTCCTTGAGTTTGTCCAGATACTGTTGTTGCTTTATATTTACGTCGGAACCAAAAGTCTCTGTTTCGTTTCCAGATACAGTGTCCTTCTCTTCCTCTCCCTCGACTTCCTCCTTATCCTCTTCCTCAAACGTTGTTGACACGTCGTCCTTTGTCACTGGATCAACTTTGACAGGTGTCCAGTAGGACGAGTAATCGCCGATAATGACACCGCTAAGCATCTCCTCAGCTGTTGGCGTTGTATCGAACAACGATTCAGTCAGGAATCCTTTTAGCGCCTTAACGTCCGACTTGCGGACGTCCCTGCTGGGTAGAACAAACCTTGCGAGCAGTCCGTCGTGTGCAAGTTGATTGAGTGAGAAATCGGTAACCTTATTGACTCGCATGTACAAGTAGTTGCCCGTTCCAAGATTGAATCGAAACGTAGACCACGGTAATAGAAACTCCTCTTCATCCCAAACAATCTTATCGATCAGGCGCGCTCCCTTGATAGGCTCAAGCTCTCCGGTCAACTGTAATATCGTTGCTTCCTCAGCAGTAGGTTTAAATAGGCTGTTTACAGACTCCTTATACTGAGTCACGTAGTCTGTGTAACTCTCAAAGCGTTTTTCGTCGTAGGCGTCCTCTTCGGCCATATAGGACAGGAGCAAGCTGCGCCAAATATTTGTGTCGTAGGTATCGTAGTCTTCTTTCGACACGAACTCCAGTGACGTGATTATGTACTCTTTCAACAGCTTCCCGTCTTCATCGTAATATGTGCCGGGAGGAATAATTGAAAAGTGAAAATCAGGACAACTTACGTTCATATCCTGTGCCCAAACTCCCTCGTGGAACTTAGGCATTATGATGGTGAACGTTTCACCTGTAGCGCTCTTCAGTATCTGCTTCGGTAACCCAGCGTTATACAGCTGAGCGATTGTGTACTGCGACAACTCGAACTTCGGCTCAGGAGGCACATAGGTACCGCGCTTCGGTTTGGTATCTTCCCGCATATAATCCTCGTGAGAGCAGCCAGCAAGACAAAGTGACAGAGCTACGCAGATACATAAAAACTTAAAACGATTCTTCATAACAATATTATCACTCCCGATTATGTGTTAATTCCAAATAGCGTAATACGACCCGTTGTCGAGTCGTCTGCTGACACATCCAATTTGAGCACCGTTACTGTTCAGTATAGCAGTACCTGACATGCCCTCATTAAGTACGTATTCACACGTGAACGTAAAGCCTACAGCATCAACGGACGCTAAAGTTGCTTCAACGCCGTCGAATAGATAAACTGTATCTCCAACTACTACGTCACGATCCGGTTGTACGTAGCGGTAGTACGCCACGTCATTCTCGTAGTCCTTACTCACCAACTCCAAGTCGTCACGACCACTTAGATCTAAGTGGGCAACCGTCTTGAAGACGTCGGGTTGGTCCGCTGGTTTATTAAACAATTCGGCATAGACGCCCTGCAGTATACCCACACCGCACATAATAAATAAAGCAGTGGTTATTATTGACACACTCCTCGACAGGGCTATTGATACCGCATAATACACACATACCATACCAATGACTACAAGCAACGTTACCGCAATAAATATTGAAACATTGTTCATACTACTAAAAACCTCCAATATATTTACAGCACTTATACTCTGATATAGGTAGGAGACGCAAGGAGAACTGCACAAAGCACCCCTAACAACACTATAATAAGACCTCTAACACCTGCATAGGAATTAGCTCCTGCAATACAACCTACGATACTGAATAATAGTGCCACAACTATAAAGAGTTGTATAGGTGCTAAGTTTATTCTGATGCTGTAGATCTCTGGACTATTCATCATAATCTAACTCTCCCGCGTATGCATCGCACTGAGGATCGTGGTATAGAACCAACACATAGTCCTCACACTTTATGTTGTTATAAATAACACCAAGTGCACCTACCAGTAAGATTCCGAATAGGGCCGCCAAGATTAATTCGTGAAACTCGAAAGAGCTTCTAAGCACAAGGTAAACTATAACTCCAATGACCGCCGTAGCAGCTACTACGAGCGCAATAGACTCTAATCCAACACACATACACGTACCTCCCAACGAAACAATGTGCTAAGGGCTTTAAGGATATTTATCCGTTCGCGTATGGAGTAACGACTATCGGAAAAGCCAGGCATACTGCTATAACACCTAAACAGACTAATAATATCGCAACACCCTTAGATACATAACGATACACATGATTGCAAATAAACGCCCAAACTATGGAGAATACTACTATACCGATTGAAAAAGCTGAATATTTATCCATATTGCAAAATCCTCCAAATATCCCTAGTACCCGGGTGTCCTACTGAATCAATATGCTAGGGGTTTTAAGAACATCCCATATGAGGCTAAAGATAACAAACCCTACTCCTAAGAATAAAAGTACTCCACATATAGCTATATCAAACATGGCTAAATTGTGCGATCGCTTTCCAGTAATTACAGAATGTACTAATACAACTAAGTACACGAGAGCCACGCAAAAGAAAACCCCCATTAAAACATGACGCATAATAACAAACCTCCCGCGTTGTTAGTTAAGACGTCTCAGCGTAATACAGTAGTCGCACATGCAAGCCGCTACTATACTACACTAAGACGAACAAAACATATCATCTCATAGCAAACTGAATTGCCACGATCTTAGCAAAGTCAATCTCGTCACTAGCTCCGAGCTGTACGCTGAAGTCAGAGGTGCCGTCCGCAGGTATAGGGTTGTTCCTGTTGTCAATAACCTTCACACCGAGCAGAGTATTATCCTCTCCCATAAACTTGACGCACAGCACCCAAGGTCGTGTAGATGAAATAGTATTCGATGCAACACCATTTATCTCGAACAACGTAGACGTACGTCGCCCTGATAACCCGTTAAGTGTGATTCCGTAGTCAGTATAAGTGTATTGTGTTTCCGTTAATACCCATTGCGAAGCGAGTGCACTGGTAGACGCAATATCGATATTTGTAGAACCATCTTCAGCCGAACCGTCTGCCAAAAACTTCTTCGTGCCATAAGACAAGATGATCTCACGAGCAGCTTCGTCTTCCGGCGTCATATAAAGCTCAGTAGCTGTGCTTGTATCAGACTGGTTAGTGTACTCGTTGCCAGACATATCGACAGAGGTTGTACCAGAGTTTGCCTGACCAACCTCAAGTTCTGACGGGTTGGTGTAGGACGATAACTGGTCGTCCTTTGACATCATTTTCTGACGAGTGTTGTCGATGGCACCAGCTTCGTAGGTGCTCCACGCGTGTGCTGTCATCGGATCGTCTCCAGCGCTGTTATAGTGCATAGTGACCTTTGCATCACTCACGATAAACGGCTCATCGCACTGAAGTAGGTAATACGTAGTGCCGCAGTCCAAGTACATAAAGTACTGTTCAGAGCCTTCATCGTACAGCACCGGAATAGCGCCGTCCGTGAACGTCTGCTGATACGCTGTGACGTTCTCCGCCTGTGTGTTAATCCCGAGCAGACTTATAAGTCCTTCTGCGTTTCCTTCAAAGTAGGAAGTAAGCGACTTGTGGAAGCCGTCTACGCTATTCTTGTCGATCACTTCTTTATACTGCACGTAGTGCGAGGCGTTACTATCTGTCGCGCTGGAGTAGTATACATACCCAGCTTTGGTTGCGTTGGGAGTTGCAGTTCCATTTATCTGGAACCTATTCTCGTCAATCTCGACGATATCTCCCTTTGCGTCCGGACCAGTTACTTCCGGCCAACTGAACACTGTTTCGATAACGCCTACCTGTTTTCCATGCAGGATAGACTTGTCGATTACTGACGACGTGTCGTGTGCCCACTTGTTCTCCAACATCTTAAAGCCAACCATTATCTCGATGACGATAACAATTATCAGGACGATATTGACAATAACGTCAATTAACGTTTCTTTCTGCATGTCAATCTCCCCCTATCTCACTAACTATCTTACTGCTCGCGATATCAGCTGCAAAGTGACAGTAGGCCCAATATCCGCCGTCAATAAGCAACCCTGCAACTGCTACTGCGACCAGGAAATTTCGTAACTTCTTCAAAATCATAATAGTCTCCTTATTGAATCACGACTTCCCGAGCCTTAAGCTTACGTGTGAATTCGTGTTGATATATTCGGAACTTAGTTGTGTTAGAACCGTATTCGTATATAGCAAACAAACCGGCGTCTTTGTTGGCGTCTGGCAACTTCTCAACCTTAGGTGTCTCAATAAAGAACATGGCATCCTTAGGTAAGAATGCACCAATACGGTGGTTGCAAGCCGCCGGCACCATACGCTGTAACTCAAGCTTTTCTTTGCAAACGAATACGAAGTGCAAACCAAGAGTAGGAGCGTCACGCATAACTGCCTTGAACCGTTCCTGAAGTCTGTAATTATTACCGACTGATACTCCGTTAGCCCGCTCCCATTGAATAAGCACGGCGTATACTGGCTTATATGGCGGCGGTGCATTCTTACGTGCTTCTATCATTCCCTCGAACGCTTCGACAAGCTGCTCGATATCCTGCTCGGGTTTGCTTATCTCCAGGAACGCTTCGTCAACTAACTCATCAACTGCCATTAACGTGTAGGTATCCTTGTCCTGACAGTTGATAATCAGGGTAACGTCCTTGTGCTTAAGATTATCGATAATCGTCAGTGCGAGGTTCATCATATCGTTACGCTCAAAGGCAGCTATCAATATATTCTCACCGCCATCATCCATAAGTGTAACAGACGATGGAGCCTTGTTCGTTGAGTAAGCTGCACGCTCACCCAGGATAAACGTGTTAGGGTCCGCGAAAGCGTCCGGATAATTCTCGTACCAGCTCTCTAACTCCCTAGACGGGACAAGTATCTTCTCGTCGTAGAACTCAGCCATAAGGTGTTTCTCGTTGAACTCGTCTAACATATCGTTTAACTTGTCGATATAGTTAGGCAACTTCTTCTCGTCCAAGAACGGAACACGCCAGAACTTGTTTGCTTCCTTACTCTGACCAGCGGAATCATTAGTGTACATAAAACCGAACTTAGCGGTGATAGTACCAGCAGCGTTATTTCCCAGCAATTCATCCGATACGTCTGAAGCACATCGAAGCGCGCCACGTAGCGAGAAGTTACCAATTGTATCCTTAGACATAGTACCTTTCATGGACTGCGACGTGAACCAGAAGTGACAAGCCATAGCACGAGCAAGCTTGGTGATAGCTGTTATCTTACCGTTGATTGTATCGATAATACGCTGCTCCACAAACTCAGTGTTAAACATAACCTGAAACTCGTCGAAGATAACAACTAGTCGCGGCAAGTCTCCGTACTTGTCGTACACGTTGACTTTGTACCAATCCCAGTCCTTGCGCATCTCTGCCCAAGTACCTTTCTTAGGATCGCCGTTGTGTTCCTTGTTGTACCCAGCGAGTATCTGCTCCCGCATCTCCTGTATCTTGGTAACACCGAACTTGTTGATAATCTCCTGACGTCGTTGCATCTCACCGAGTAGGAACTCGAACACTGACAACGCATACTCACCATCGGTTGTACCTGATATAATCTTCAAGTGTGGGATACGAGACAGACGTGTGTAGAACTCCTTACGCTCACGCAACTCTTTCTCCTGCTCTGCTGTCATCCAGCTATTGGTCGACTTAACATGCCCGCGTGTGAACTTAGCGGCTTCTACGTTCTTGAAGTCGATATACACCAGTTGTAACTCACTGGGCGGGTACATCGTAATCATGGATACCAGATGCTGGTTAATCTCAGCAGACTTACCTGCACCCGTAGCACCACCGAGTAGGGCGTGTACGTTTGCATCGCCGAGCATAGGCCACGACGTTATACCACGTGTCGGATCACCGTTCTCAAGACCCCACGGCATATACACCCCTTTGATAGAATCCCACGTCCACCACTTCTCTTCTGGTATAAACACGTTACCAAGTTTAGTAACATAGTCGATACCCCTGTCCTTGTACTTGGATAGCGCAGTTATATAGGTACTTACTGCCTGCTTACCAAGCTCACGTGTGTACTTAAGAGCATCTGCACGTAGGGCAATATTCTCACTCACACGAACGGTATCAGGATATTGGTCTGTATCCATAATCCAAATCAGTACACCAGACCTAGCCGAGTAGCGCATCAACTCCTTGAACTCCTCAGCTTCTTTGTCTTTCTTTAGGTTATCAAACTTGGAAACAAGAATCAACAGCTGGTACGCCTTAGGAACTATTTCCTTCTCCTCAGCTATTTTGTTAAACGTGTCAATATCCTGTTTGTCAAGTTCGATTATATTCTGCTGGAGCAATCCTTTGTATTTCTTGAGCAACTCGGACAACTCCATCTTGTTCGGTTTTATGTAGGGCGCTGTTTCAGGTTTGAAGAACTCTGTAAACTCACCGCACATATTTATCGGGTCATAGACCTCCACCGTCAACTGTTTCACACGAACACCTAGAAGCATATTCGCGAGATACAGCTTAACGGAGTCAAGTGCGAATTGCATATTGGTTGTGTCGAAGACGATGTTCTTCAACGGCACTTCCTCACGCACGTCGATCTTACCCTCCACCTTACCGAGCACGAAGTTGTGGTTCAGAACCACGGAGTCGTTTTGCACAGTAGGGAACGGTTTGTACTCGGACATATACTTGGAAATAGCTGCCTTGACTTCGGTAAGCTTGGTTGTTATCTTGTCTGCCGTAGTACCTAGACTAGACTTGACTTCCATCTGTGCGTCTAGCATACGTTTCTTGACGTAAGCATCCTCACTGGCGAGTGCGCTCTTTGCGTCCTCCAGTTCATTGGTGTAGTCCTTGACCTCTGATAACTTCTTGTCCTCATCAGCGTCAACGTCTGTCAGATCCAATTCGGACGCTTCCTGTATAGCGTTCTTGTCCACAAACCTGTCGTAGTCGATCTGGGTCATCATTGCATTTGCTATACGCAGAGCTTCGATATCCTTGTACAGATTATGCACCGACTTGGTCATTACAACAAATAGCGGTACTGCTGCAATAGGTAGTAACAAGTACAGCCCGATCAGAAGTATCAGCGAGTAGCCAGCAGTGAATTGCAGATTGCGTTCACCTTGTAAAGGTTTAAGTATTCGAGATACGATATTAGACTCTTTTTGTACGGAGTACTTCTCACACACCGCAACCGATGTGTCGATAAGCGTCTCGAACTCCTTAACGGTTAAGTTGTCCGATATCGCGATATCCATAGGAGATATATCGTAGTGCTCGAATACGTACTTAAGTTTATCCTTGTACTGCAACAGCGACGCGTGCTTCTCCTTATAGGGAACTGACAGCGACGCGTTGTGCTGTTTAACACTCTCAATCTCTGCGTCGTGTTCCGCCTGTCGACGACTCTTTTCTGCGGCAGCTTCGTCGTGTATTTGCTGTCTACGTGTTACAGCTGTTTGATTAAGGGCTTCGTAGTAGCCTACCACTGATCCCGCAACATCGAACTTAACAGGCTGTAGAGTAACACCACGCACCACCTGCAAGTTCTTGTCCAATTGCTTCTCAAGCTTCAACAACTGTATTATATCCGTAGGAATAGGTCCGGCAGGCGGCTCGTACAGACGTATTGACTCAGCGTACTGGTTCTTATACTGAGTCAGCGTCTGCTCAAGCTTATCCTTATATAAGTTCCCGTAAGTCGTACTTGCTGTTGATTGCTCCGGCATAGCCACACATAGTCCTCAACAAAACACCATTGGACTCGAGACCGTTCTGTGTTTCCTTTATCTCCAACACAGCAGTGTCATCCAGATGGTCAGCAATCTTATTAGGAACAGCAGCAATCATGTCTGTATCCTCTACATAAAGTTCCGTGAAGTCCTTGACCTTGTTTCTGGGCTTGGAAATAGAAACAGGGTTATACTCGTCGCACACCACATTACATACGACGTCACGGAACGTAAGACCTCCAAGGAAGTAATCCTTTTTGAAGAACTCTGTCAGCACCGGATGTGGTATCAACTTTGGAAGCATGTTAGGCATTCCGCTTGCCTGCTCCCAAGCACGCTTAACCATGTAGACGCAGAACGACGGAACCTCCACGTAATAGCTGCCATTCTTAGCAGCGTAGAAGACTTCCATTTGCATTTCCTTTGGTATCAGCGCCTTAAAGTCAACCGCCGTTGTGTAGAAGTCCTTGTAATGGTCGTAGGCATCAAAGAACGACTTTGCAATCTCGTTCTCTGCCAACATCGTCAGGAACTTCTCGAACAAATCCTTGTTTAACCTCGGCACGTTCTTAGCTTCACCTGTAAAGGATTTACCAAGCACGTAGGGCTCGAGGTCAATTAAACGTAAGTTACTTATTTTAACAGACTCAGCCATAGATAGCTTCCACCACCTTTCTGGAGGTAATCTCGAGTAACGGTATACCCATGTGTTTCTCGATATCTAACTTGTTAATCCATGCATCCACGACATCCATATTAGGACGTTGCACAACGAAGCTATAAGCTGCCGTCTTGATATACGGAATGTTGATCGTGTCCAACTTGTTGATCATAGCTGTGGACGCCTGAGCACAACAGCTAGGAAGAAACACAACAGGGATATAACCAAGGTTAAGCAAGTACCCCGGATAGGCATTCGGGTTCTTGAAAGCAAACCTTGCGTTACTCTCCAAATAATTGTAGTACCACTGCATCCCTAACATATCCACGTTGTTTACCAACATATTTGCTCGTATGTCATAGAACACGTCGGCACGTTCCAAGTAACTAGCGTCGGGCAATACTTCCGACCCGCACTCCAGAAAGTTCTGTGCTATATAAACTCTAACACCACTTGCCATTGAGTGAACTCCTTTCAAGGCCACACTTCGAGTGACCGATTTCCAAAATTTACGTTAAGCAGATCACAAGAATCTGTCTCTATACCGCCTATGTAGCACGTAGGAATAAACGTGTTGGCATCAACGTTGATACGTATCTTACCATCGCCCGCCTTAGACGCCACGCGATACTGTTGCTTGTTCTTGAACTTAAAATGGATAACGATTTTATAGGTCGGGATAATCTTAGCGATAGCTTTGTTGTTATGCCGAGAGACCATTTCAAATCGTTCCTCCGGCGACATATCTATGCTGCCGGGATCTTTCGCTGTGACCGTATTGTATATATCTTCAAACGTAACAGTTGGACGCGTGAGCGCATCTTCCATGCCAGCACAATACTTCGTTGTGAAGAAGCTATCCGCACGACCAAGCGTACTTACCCACACGAAATCCTCGTGATTTAAGTCACGCGCTACGTCGTCAGTATAGAAGACGTGCGGAGCTATGTCGATACCCTTAAGATATCGACAAAGCCCAGCAACAGCCTGCTTCATAGAATACTTGTACTGGTATCCCTTACTGTTGTAGTTTTCTGCATACGGAAACAACACGAGTGCTTTATCATCAAAACCCAACATATCTCTGTTACCTCAGCAATTCTTTCTTTTTATTTTGTAACTCCAAACTTTGGTGCATATGCCTAGCATCCGATTCCAACTGACCAACATCAAGGAAACAACTCAAGTTAGCCATGTACTGCTCGTTCGTTCTAGCCACTGACAACAGAGCACAGTCCACGAGAGCGTTCCTATTGACTACCTGCTTTAATCGCTCCTTATCTGATAGAAGGGTAGATAGTTCCATCAGGGTAGAACGACGTGTTTCTTTAGTATCAGTTAACAGTTCCATAAGCATTGGTAACACCTCCATTTACTATATGCTTGAAAACCTCACTAACAACTTGCTTGCCATATCAGGCTTGAACTCCGTGTTTATAATCTGCTGTACCTTACGTAAGTCTGCCTTCTTAAGAATATCGGTCTTGGTTAAATCCTCCTGATCCTTAACACGCCAAGAACCAAGTTTGGTAATTACTAAGTCCTCGATGCTAAGTAGGTAAACATCGAAAGACTCGAACTCACCACCACTGTAGGGGACGAGACGATCCCTATAGTTACGCGGCAAGGTGGCAACATCCGCCGCCATATCAGAAACGAAAGGCTCGACTATCTCCTTCACCTGTTTCTGCTGCTTATTGGCGAGATCTATATCGACCGTGAACACAGCGTCAATGCTGTGAAACGTCATAGCAGTTCCGCCTAATATCTCGAAGGACGGGCGCATAGCCAGATTTGCTTTAGCCAACGCTGCATCCAGCATTACCAGTGTATTGTGCTGCTCGCTCGCGAGCGACTTATCGTATTTGTACTCTGCCATTTACACTACCTCTTTTCTTATCCTTAATACATTGTTCACGCTCTCCTTAATACTGTGTACGAGAGCGTACTCAGCCGGGTGCTCCTCAAGCCCTTCATCCAGACAAACAATAACTGTCTTTTTATCGGGGAATGGGAACTGCTGAGCAAGGAAGATATTGCGAACCATAGGACTCAGAACTGACGACTGGTTTGCTAAGAACCCATAGCTAGCCAACAACGTGTGCGCTATTGCTTTCACGTCTACATCGTTGGTGATATTGTACAACGACTCACACATAGCGAGTTCCATAGCGATACGAACCAACACATAGCCGGGTTCGTAGTCCACATAATCCTTGGCGGCTTCAAACAGATTACACTTGTTGATAAACTGCATAGCGACCGGGTCGTCTGAGAAGAAGTTCTGTATAAACTGTTTGGCGATATCGATCTCCGGGTTGGGTCTGTCGTCTATACGCGATACGACAACCGAGTCAGTCTGGAATCCCCACTTACTACGGGATAATTCCCCGACAAGGTAATGACCTGCTAATTGTGCATCCTTGTCCGCGTAGTCGAAGATACGCAACTTGGCGATGTGCATAGAGCGGTCGCGAATCAGCATCTCCATCCACACAGCGTTAGTGCTTGCTTTGTACTCCTGCTTTGTACAGAAGAAAATACAGCTTCCGCGAGTCTCACCTACTGCGATCTCGTTGAACGACAAATTGCTTCCATCATCGACTTGGTCTAGATAGAGCTTCATGTTGTCTTTCTTATCCAACGTGTTCACGACAGTAGGAACTGTGAACGTCTTGATGAACTGTTGCAACTGTCCGTTGTAAACGTCCTTGCGGTAGTCTACAATTACTTCCTGATTGAGAAACGGAAGCGCATCTGCGAGTGGGTAGAACCACAGTGCAGTGACAGTATTGTCGATCGTGACCTGCAACACTTAACTACCAGCATCATCTGCGATCTTCGTGATATTGGTACAAACACTCATATATCTTTACCTCCATATTTAATCTTCGTCGTCTTCAACTACATACACGTACATAAAGTCATCGAATAGCATCAGAAGACAAGACACAGCTGAAAACAGCAGGAACAATCCAATCCTTCCCCACGGTATAGAGCCCTTCGAGAAAACCATGTGGAACACCAGCATGCATGCGAAGGCAACACCCTCTACAACGAGAAGGTTCTTAACCTTAAACGTAGCACCAACAAGCCGCAGACAGAATAGAAGTCGTGCGATCAGTGCTATAAACCACCACAGTGATATATGACACAAAAACAACTGAGCCACTGTGACTACCAACATAAGTGCTATACAAATATTCATTGTGTCCCTCCGTTACCGAAACCCAGATTGTGAGCTAAATCCATAAAAGCATCCGGGTCGTCAAACATAGTATCGTTTAGCTTAGCTACTCGTGTGGTGTCTTCGACGACAGTATCAGCCGCTATTTCTGCAGTAGGAGTGTCTTGCGTTCCTGTCAGAACGTATATCAAACAAATAACTATAAAAACAACAGCATCCATTACTTCAACATTGCCTCCACAACATCCAGATTTGTCTTCAACTGAAACTGATTGTCTGCATCCTTAGCATACACCAGTTCCGATACTCGCAGTAGCTGCGATATAGGAACGGCGCTCGTGTCGATACTCCCTATCTTACGTAGGTCGCCGTTATACTCACACACCAACGGCAAGTCACCTTTTGGCAGCGATGGTACTACCAGAGCAACAGCATCGGACGGTGCCAATACCCGCACATGCGGGTAAGGCATCGATATCCGATCACTTGCTATGTTTGGATTTAATGACTGTATCTGAAGACTGCTCAAAGGTCTTCTCCTTTCTCATATCAAGCATGATATGCGGTACGTTGTTCTTTATGTAGAAGCAGAACAAGTGCGGAAGCAAGAAGTTTAACACGATTGTCAACTTACCGAAGTCGTACAACCTAGCACAGTCCGCTGTGATGATACCGTACATAATCCAGGATGCGAGGAATCCGATGTAGAACAGGATGTGCGCTGCGAACATAACCATAGCATTGATCGGGATAAACCATGAGATGATACAGTTCGCGATCATGAACACCAGAGCCACTATAGCGATGGGTGCAAACACACCAGACGAACCATACATAGCCTTGCGCACCTCAACAGCCTGCCATACGGGAATACAGCACTTGATTCTCTCACCTACAGAGATCTTGGGCTGCACCATTGTGACTTTTCCCTTGGACTTCCTCTTGACAGGTTTCTTAACCCAGCGCAGAATCATCCATGCAAACGCCGCATAGTTACCGAAGAACAATACGAAGAATATAAGCAGTAAGCCTATAAAGAATAAAAAGTCAGTCATATCAGAATTTAACCTCCTAAATTAATCCGGACGCGAGCATATCCAAACCGTTCTTGGGTTTGTTAGCAGGAGGTATCTCCTCTACAGGCTCGGGTTCCACTGTAGTTTCATTAGCTGCCGCTTGTGTAATTGCCAGTGCCGCGGCGATCAAATCATCAGCACTCTGTTCTGTTGTTTCCTCTTCTTCCTCTGTCGAAGGCATCTTGAAGATATCTTCATCGGGTGCAAACAACAACGCTTCAAGCGGGTCAGCGTACTCAACACCATCAGCGCCAACGTTGGTCAACTCATCTTCTCCAGTAGGGACTGTCACGGTTGCTGTGCCGTTCATCGGCTGAATGGCAGGAGCAACGTACTGTTGTTCGCCGAACGGCATAGTAGTCATGAAGAACCTGTTCCATGCCAGCTCGTACTCTTCTTTGATTGACAGAGAGAACGACGGATTGTTCCGCATCTCGATAGGGAAGCGCAACATACCTCGCAAGTTGATCGGACCAGACATAACGTGTATTGCGCCGACCATGTCGACGAAATCTTCAAGCTGCTCCTTAACCAACAGCAGATAGGGACCGAGCATATTGATGGGCGACGGCGCGTTGCTCATAAACAGCTCAACATCGTCTCTAGTATCTTCACTTCCGGTTATTGCCTTACGAAGCAACTCGGGAGTGTCCTTGTAGATATCATTGATAATAACAGCCTGATCATATAGCGACCGGTGAATATAGAAGTAACCTTCTTCCTTGCCGCGTATAACGAGCATATTAACGTCTGTAGGTACCAGGCGTTGTTCACTATAGATTAACATTGATACTCCTTTCCAAACTGTCCTCACACCTGTTATCAAGACAGTGCATTATTCCTTGTAAATTCTTTGAACTCCGACTGTTTGCGAATAGGACATAGGTGTAGCAAATCAGGGGAGCATCCACATCTTCCACGGCTCGGTTCTTGATGTCGTTGTTAGTCAGATACTTTTGTTTATCCAGTAACAACGTACGCGCTTGCTTATACAGAGCGTTGTACGCATAATCTTCACCGAGGTCGTTTACCAAGATAGTGTATTTATTCCATCGATAGCGATCTTTGCGCAGGAATGCTACGAGCACATCTGACGCATACACCCTGTGCTGCACAAGGTAGGTCTGGCGAACTTGCTTATCTGTTATAGTAGTTCCCTCGCACTCAGCGTCTAACTTATCAAGCGCTTCTTGTAACAAACCGACGTGTGGACCAATCGCTTTATATAGGTTCCACATCGCCTTCTTATCAATCAGATGTTTCAGGTTGGTTATCATCCCTAAGTACGTGTCCTTAACTGACTGCGCCTTAGGAGCTAAGTTCGGGTAGTCAAGTGTTACTGCGTCCAGCTTTGCTTTAGACAGCATAATTGTTAGGTCGATGTAATCAGGCAGCATAATAGAGTCAACTATCTGCTTTACCTCACGTAACTTAATATCAACCAGCACTATAGACCACCTTCCGGAGAACTTAGGTGTTAACACGTCAAGTAGTGGCAGAAAGTGTTCCATCTTGTCGAAAACATAGTCACCGTCTGGAAACTTGACATCCTTTTGCAGGAGCTGGAGTTGTATCATAACTCGCTCACCAACTCAACATCTGCCGATAGGCGATCCCGTTCAGCTGTAATCGCTTTCCTGATTCTCGATAGTGCTTCTTCGCCCTCGAGTATCTCGAACGCGCTGATGTAGTTGTCGAAAGCTTCTGCAGCGTTAGGTGTTTTCCAAACGTTTAAGAACTCCTCCCTCTCCATTGTGAGGAAGTCGCTTACCGGAATATCCAATGCGTCTACACATACAACCGGAATAGGCAATCCCTCAGCGTCGTGTATGATAGCATCGTGCGCATACTCCGACAAGTCGATAAGCTGACGTTCGCGTTTTGCCGCTTCCACAAGGTCACCACAGAACGTAGCTATAAACTCAAATATTTTCAATTCCTTGTCACCTCCATAAATTATTCTTCTTCATTAAAATATGGGCACAAAGTTTCCATTATAGAAAGAAATTGAGCAGGTGTTACCACAGGTATACCACACTCAGCAGCGAGTGCCGATTTGGAGTGGTCGACGGCATCTTTCTCCTTTATCAAATAGGATATACCCGTCTTTCTTTTACCCGTCTGTATTACGTTGATATACTGACCGAAAGCATCGTTTATCTCCGAGAAGAACATATCACGATTAGGGTAACCTTTGAACGAACCGGTAGCCATAACGAACATCTGCTTCTCGGACAGAGCGGGCTTAATATTGAAGTACTCCTCACACTCCATCAGATAATCCATGTTAGCACGTAACAGCGGATTGGTGTGATAGAAGTCGGCGAAATAGGCGGCGAAACTTGAGTAAGGGTTTAACTCCTTAGCCGCCTGCGTTTCGCCATAGCCCTCGATACAAGCCAACACAGCAACCTCCGCAAGCGTTACAAAAGGCTTTCCGTCCTTGAACCACTCCTTGAGAATCTCTAAGTGGTTCGTACACTTGTGAGCGTGTATATAGGACAGTGCTGTCTTCGGGCCGAAGTTCTTCACGGAGAAGAAATCACCTACAAACGACATACGGTGCATCATGTGTCCCGGACACTGTTTGTTGGCACACATGCGCGCAGTTGTTACTCCAGTGTCGCTGTTATCCAAAATAAGTGAACCACAGTACTGACACTCTGTTTTTATATTGTCTTTCACCCAGTCAGGTATATCAGTTCTGTACAGTGTCGGTAGCATCTTTCTCCTCCCTCTTCAATAGCGTTGTGTACTGGTTACGTATTACCGCCTGATAACGTAAGGCAGAAAGCAGCATCCAGTCTAACAGGTTTATCACCGCAAGAACGATAGCACATGAATCATAGACCTTAAACCTAGCATTAACCTCTGCTAGACTCAGACCACCATCGGCATAACTAGCACCGAGTTCTAAGTATTGTACGATCCACGTCTGTATAATAACAGGCAATGCCTGCAACTCCTCTACTGCGACTCCTGAAGCTTCCGCGATAGGTACCATCGTTTCGTATGCAGGACGATTACTAAGCCACGTAACCCACAAGCAGTATATCAAGGTGATGAACTCCAATACGCTAAAGATAACAAACGTTCTCCTTGACTGTGTCAAAAGCTTCGGGTGCCTTTCCAGCAGTTGCTGTGAAGACTTAACCTTTGTCCACGGCAGCCCTGATAGGGAGTAGGTTGACAACGCACCAAAGATCAACAGGAATACTGTTGCAGGATCTCCCTTGGTGTTCAAAGCCAGCATAGTGCAGAAAGCTGCAAGGAATAGAAGTAACGAACGCAACACAATCTCCGCTAAGAATAATAAAAGACCTTTAGCCTTCTTCATACAAATCTCCCTCCCACATAAAACCAAAATATAACAGGTGCCGGTTTAAGAGTACAGACTCGAACAGCAACCCAAACCCGAGTAAGATAACGTCGTGTATCTGATTGGTGCCAGTGAACCTTCCTACTACGAATTCAAACGGTAACCAAACATACACTTGGTCTTGTATTAACGCGTAACCCTCAGGTGTCAGAAGATTACGCGTTAAAGTCAATGACACAATGAGCACGATGACGAACTGCAGGTGCGTGTACAAAAACCACAAGACGTTGTTATGTATAAAGAATCGTGTCGCTGTCATCCGAATCTTAAGCGGTACCTTTCCAGCTTTGTAGTACAGGTACACAAACAACGGAACCAGCAGTAACATCGCAGAATCGTACACGCTATTCCTCAGCGCTATCCTCATCAGGTAGCACATCAGTGCTGTCGTCAGTGTCACCTGTATCGACATCTTCAGATACGGGCGTTTCAGTCGAAGTACCATCAGCTGTAATCTCATCCATTGTAGAAGCGGACGAATCAATTGTGTCAAGTGTTGGGTCAGTTTCGTGAATATCAGTAACATACGTATTCGCTCCATAAACAGTGTATTCTACTCGCAGGACTATATTACCTTCCTGCGGCAACTTGGCAAACCGCTCCGGTGTAACCACATAGAACAGTTCAAGGTCTTGTGCTACTTTACATCGCAACTGTAGCTGGGCGCCGTATGTAGGACACTTAACGTAGTCTGCGTTAACTACATAACTCCCCTTGTAGTAGTCGTAGGTACCGAAGTCCGCCTGCGAGATATCTACAAACTCATATCCAACCTGCCCAAAGTACGAGTTCTCGATTATATACTTGAACTCAGG
>ERZ777305.2275-NODE-2275-length-17127-cov-17.335989_pt1 | contig 17127 bp, 8 predicted proteins | sample MGYA00374965_ERZ777305 | MGnify/ENA primary metagenome ERZ777305 (study PRJEB29328, sample SAMD00013331) | mouse gut metagenome | study: EMG produced TPA metagenomics assembly of the Metagenome analysis of fecal microbiota from mouse which was promoted... | reverse complement strand
TTATCAACTTCTCCAAAAGAGCCTGATATGTTCATTTATTTTTCTGAATTACTTATTAAATTGCTGAGATAATGTTGGTTAAAGATTTTATTTGGTTCGCCGGTACACATAGCCGACGTTGGCGCAAGGGCAGTTTCCACCCTGTTCAATACTTAAGACGATTGAAGCACGTTACGCCATTAAAGCTTTTTTATCTTTTTTTCGGATGCTTTTAAATATGTTCCGGCATGCACCGGCGCAGGATGCACCGCAGGCATGCCGGAATATACCTTACCTGAAAAGAATGATATGTCTGCCTGCCCCGATTTCGATTATACCCGATTTGTCGCATACAATCTTCTTATCAACAGGAGCCATACCCTCCGGCACGACCACCGAGGCCGTCGCACCCGACGGGACAGTGACGGCATACGACAGACCGTCGACTGATTTCTCCCACCGCACTGCGGCTGTGCCCAAAGGGGTCTCCTTTGTCACCTCTGCCCACTCCACACCTGAAGGAATCTGCGGGTTCACTGTGAAGCGGCCATAACCTGCGGCCCCGGAATCGGGAATCAAGCCTCCGAGAGCCTGATAGTACCATAACCCTACTCCGTTATAGCAGTTGTGGACACGGCTACGCTCCCCGTTCCAATATTCCCAGGTAGCGGTCGCACCGTTGTCAATCATATGGAGATAGCCCGGATAATCGCGCTGCCTCAACATCCCGGCCATAAAATCAGGCTGCGCCTCGTCAATCGCCCATTGTGTAACGATAGGCACACCGACAAGGCCGGCACCTATATGACCACGCCAGCGTGTGGCCGACAGTTCCAGCATGCGGTCGCGCATGGCATCCCGCAGATGTGCCGGGACAGCTCCGACGAGCATAGGATAGCTCATGTCGAGCTGCGAACCTGTGGCATACTGACGGTTTTCCGAATCATAGAAATTATAATGTATGGCAGCATTGAGTGCCAGGCGTTTCCGTCGCCATTCGGCAGCCTCGCCGGGAAGGGAAAGCTCCGTGGCGATGCGCTCCATTTTTTCAAGACATTCGCTGACGAAACAGTTGTTGACCAGATCGACCGATTGGCCGTTACCGGCATCAACCCCTGCGGGGGCAAGCCAGTCGCCGAGATACCACATACGGTTTTCGGTATCAGGCCAGCGGCGAAGCAACCCGTCGCGGGTATTGGCATCGACATAGCCCATCCACTGTTTCATCTTGGGATAATATTCCTCCAGGATGCGGAGGTCGCCGTAGTTGAGATATGTACGCCACGGGGCAAGCACTATGAAACCGCACCAGTACGGGCCGCCACCGCCGCCACCGGCGGGAGCCACATGCGGCAGCGAGCCGTCGGGAGTCATGACATCACCCCACGCCTGCAACCAGTTGGTATAGGTAGGCGCCACGTCATACATGGTTTGTAGCGTCATCGTGGAGGAATTGCCGTCACCCCCGTAGCCCGTGCGTTCAAGATGCGGGCAGTCAACCATGTAGCCGCTGAATGTAAGGCACTTCATGGTGTATTTTATCATATCATGCACGGCATTGAGGTCGGAATCCGAGCAACTGAACGTCGAGGCATCGGCATAGTCGCCATGAATCTGGTGCGCACGCATCGATTCCGCATCAGGCACATCCTCAATCCCGTGGAGCTTGACATAGCGGTAGGCATGATGGTGGAATTTGTTGCAGAAACGCTCACCGGCCTTTCCTCCCGACACATATATGTCGGCTTCACCCTGCGGATCCATATTCCCGTCAGGAAGCAGGTTGTCGGAATATTCCATCCTGACCTCGGCACCGGCTGGCAGTTGAGGCATCTCCATCTCGAACCAGCCCGTCAGCACGCGCCCCATGTCGACCATGATGCTGCCGTCGGGGAAACGTCCCACTTTCACAGGTTTAGCAGTTAGCGCTATGTGGTTCTGCTCCGATGCCTCAGGTGTTGCGTGATGTTGTCTGATTCCCGGAACGGTTACCGGGCGCCAGTCAAGGCGTCCAAGCGATGCGGCGGTCATATCGGCAGGAGTTTGCGCACCGTCCACCAGCTCCCCGCCGAACTGGAGGGGATACCAGGTGCCTATGTCGCGACGCCCGCCCGCCGCACCTTGCCATGTGGCATCGGAAACAAGCAGCGGTTCATGGCTTTGTCCGTTCACAAGGTCGATTTCCAGCCTGGCCGCCGGGCCGGGATATTCAGCTTTATATGTATTGGCCTTATACCACCCCTGGCCAAGCCACAAGGCGATTTCGTTATCACCGTCGGCAAGATACGGGGTAATGTCATAAGTAACTATAAGCGAACGCTTGCCAAGCTGCGACACACCCGGGGATAGCACGTTGGTGCCCATCTTCTTCCCGTTGACATAAAGTTCATGATAACCAAGGGCGTTGACGTGACACATCACCCTGCCGTCGCGACGCTTGAACTCTAAGTTCTTACGCAGAATCGGGGCATTCACCTCATCCTTATCCCCTGTCATGGCGATATAGTCGCCACGCATCGGGTTGTCGCCGCCGGGAAGGATGCCTACACCGAAACGGCGGGTATCACTCCAGTCGCCGGCTTTGTCATCCTCATTCCAGACACGGACTTTCCACCATGCCTGGGTGCGCGGCAGAAGCGTCTCACCGGCATATTCGACCAGGACGGGGGAATCACCCTTCACCTTCCCCGACTGCCAGAGGTCACCCCTCCCCTTATCGGCAACTGAAAGCGAATCCGTGCCGACCACGATTTCGTAAGCCGTCTGGCGCTTCACGTCGGCAGGATTGTTTTTCCAACTGAATCGCGGCACCAGGGTGTTCACACCCAAAGGCTTTTCGAGATGCTCGCACCTAAGCGAATACGGGGCGCTTGCCGCTGCCGCGACAGCAGCCGACGAGGCAGCGGCAAGCAGTGATATGATTAGTTTATTCATTAGTCCTTTAGTTCTTTAAATATCCGTAATAAAGCCCTCTTTGCTATTTGGCGCCAACCGAGGCTATTCTCCTTTCAGGATACCCATACTGCTTCATCATAACATCCACAGGGGCAGTAGTTGTCGAGGCATAATCCACCGTGATTTCCCTTTCCTGACCGGGGAGAAGCGTCACATAGTTGTCTGACATAAACACGGGGAGCACCCGCTCGCCGGTGGCGGAATCCAACAGACGGAGGCGGTTAGCGAAAGCCACCGTGTTACCTTTGTTTTTCAAACGTATGACCGCATTGCCGGAACCAGTAACTGACGTCGAGGCTTCGACATTGCCCTGAGGCAGGGTGTTCACACCCGTATAATCCAGTTCCTTGCCACCGTTGCGCCAGTAGAAGTTATCCGACAACAATTTTCCGGCTCCGTCGCGCAGTTCCAACATGATGAAATGCACTCCGGGGATTTCTTTTGAAAAATCAAGCGTAAACGCCTCACCTATGGCCGATGCCGGTACGGAAAGCTTTGCTGTGCGCGCATAAGCGGGAAGTTCTTTGCCGTCGAGCCCGTAAATCCGTGCGGTTGCAGTAACCCCCTCCATAGCCTCGCCGCCGGTATTGACAACTTTTACGCTATGGTTCGACGCATTCCATTGGATGTGCCAGTGCTCGCATGCTTTTTTTGCACCCCAGTAGGCACCCGAAGGGTCATAATAATAATCATATGTCTGCCATACGAACGACGGGTAGGCCGGATGGCTCATCCATATCAGGATACCGGCGGCATCGTTCCACATCTTATCGTTCCATGCCTCATACATCCCCTTCATATCCTCGATGTTGATAAGCTGTGCTTTCTCACAGAATTCTTCGAGCGACTTCGACTCACCCCAACGCTCGTTGACCGATTTCTTGTAATTCACCGGGTTGGCATTTGAGGCTTCCTTGCCAAAGAAATGCTTGTTCCACACATTGTCGTCGTCGTTTTTCAACTGCTCGTCGGTGGGAAGGGGCCAATGGTCTTTTTCAGGGATGAATTTTATCACACTTTCATAAACCGGGAATGTGGCCATGCCGATTTCCGAGCGCATCCCGTAGCCGTAGTCCGAACCATACGGATAGGCCGGTGTGTTGAATGCGAGGTTGCTGCCTGAGGTATCGAAATGATGACGCGGCGGCTGGTTCCCCCACCATCCGCTACCCGAAAGGCCGTCCTGGTTCGAGCAGGATTTATACATGCGGTCGTTCCGGTCTTCGCGTGCCACCATCGCCAACAGGTAATCGTCAAGCTCCTTTGCCGGATGTGTCTCATTGGCACCGCACCACAAGGCGATAGAGGGATGGTTGCGCAGACGGCGCACCTTGTCAAGGGCATTGGCCTTGAATGCTTCAGGCTCGGCAACGTCGTTATAGGCGACATAGAGCCAGAAATCGTTCCACACCATGATGCCGTAACGGTCGCACCAGTCGTAGAACTCATCATCGGTAACACAGCCCGTCCACAAACGTATCATATTGTAGTTCATATCCTTGTGCAGGCGTATTTTCTTTTCATATTCGTCGCCGTGACAACGGAGCAGGTATTCGCTCATGCCCCAGTTTCCACCCTTCACAAACACTTTCTGGCCGTTGACGAAAAATGTCATCACCGGGAATCCCAGCTTGTTCGGCACCATCTTGTAATCATACTTTTTGATGCCGAAGTTTATTTTTTTCTCATCAAGCACCTTGCCGTTGTCGGTCACACGCAGGTCTAGGGTGTACAGGTTCGGCTCGCCATACCCGTTAGGCCACCAAAGGCTGGGATTTTCAATCACAAGCTGCGGGAAACGGGTCTTGTCGAGTGTCACCGTGGCCTCACCTCCGGCCGGGATGATATAGGTCTGTTCCACCTTGATGTCGCCGGGGGTGATAATCCCTTCGAGGGTCACACGGCGTTTTTTATCAGCCGTGTTTTTCAGCCCGGTGGTAACCATCATCTCGGCACGCGACAGCTCCGGCAGGTCGTTACGCACCCAGGGGTCTTCCATAACCACATCGCCTGTAACATCAAGGCTGACATGACCGGTGATGCCGTTGAGACGTCCCGGGATGTAAGGCATCCAGTCCCACCCGGCACCTGCCAGGTAACTGGGGCTGCATGCAACCCCGTAAGGGCCTTCACCTTTGCGGCTTTTCTTTTGGTCGGCATCGGTAATCAGCACGGCAACAGCATTCCGGCCATCCCCGGCAAGGATGTCGGTAATGTCATAGCGTGTGCGCATCATGTGGCCGCTCACATCCTTGGTCGATTCGGGCGTACCCGAAAGTTTCACACCGTTCACATAAAAATCGGCGTAACGGTTCGTATTGTCGAAGTTGATCCACACCCGTTTCCCTTTGGAATATTCCGCAGGTGTAGGGAATTCCGCACGATACCAGAACGGGCGGCTGTAGAAACTTTCATCCACACGGTGGATGTTATCGGCATAATCGGGATTTTCCTCTTTCCCGGCCTCGACATAGGCGGTGAACACAACTCCGGGCACCACCCCGGCAACAGCACCGGCAGGCATGGTGAAGCCGGATGTGGAAATCTCCGTCCCGGCAACCCCCGACAGGTCATCCTGCGGGCAAAGCTCCCAGCGCGCCCCGCCGTCGATACTGTTGAGCGATGTACGCGCTGCCATGGCGCTGCCCATAGCCAAAAAGGCAACGGCAGCCAGCAAAATCAGCTTTTTTCCTTTCATATCGTGATTTATGTATAATTATTCCTATTAATCGACAATCATTTCCAAACGTAGTTATCGCACAACCGTTTTGACCGGCGGAAAGCCTTCAACAACATCGGCAGGCATAACGAAACCGGGCTTTAGATTGATACTGTTCGACGATATTGTGCGCGCGCCGCGCGTGCCGAAAGCACACGCAGCCGCCACAATACACAAAACTACAAGTTTCTTCATGGAATCTTACTTTAACCCTTTATTCCCGGCCCAAAAACCCTGTTGCTTTCATCCCTTCACGCTTAAATCCCGGCGGTGTGTCAAAATTCAATATTTTGGCACACCGCCGTGGTTTTTCACCCGGATGGCGAGGGTGCTGCCGGATACCGGCCATGCCCTACACATCCCCAAGGCACGATTGTTCAGATGCCCCAGGCTTTGTTAGGTGTCGGGCTCATAAACAGTTCCAATGTGCCACCGGCGCTTATGTCGGCGAAATCAAGGTGACACTTGTTATATTCCTTGCCGTTGAGCAGCGCGTGGTCTATATAGATGTTCTTATCCGAATTGTCGTGGGCTATGATTGTGAAGCTTTTCCCGGTATGATAGTCGGAATCGAGCATATATTCCACACGGTCGAACACCGGGCTTGTAATCTCCATACGGGTCTCCCCCGGGCAGTAAGGATGTATGCCCGAAGCCGTCAGCACATACCATGCCGACATCTGGCCGACATCCTCGTTACCGATAAGCCCCTCCACACGGTTGGTGTAGGCATTGCGGCAGATATGGCGGCAACGCTCCTGGGTAAGCCACGGGGAACCGAGACGGTTATATAGGAACGGCACGAAATGCACCGGCTCGTTGGCATGATTATAATAGGCGTTCCATTTCATATCGGAGGGCGTGAGGGCAAACATGCTGTCGAGGTCGGCTATAACCTTTTCGCGGCCACCCATGAGGGCAACCATACCCTCCACATCGTGAGGCACGAACCACCCCTGCTGGTAAAGGTTTGATTCGATGCAGCCGAACCACTCCTCGGTGCGCGACGTTTCGGGATTCCACTCGCGCCAGCTCCCGTCGGCATTCCGGGGGCAGAACCACCCTGCCTCAGGGTTGAACACCTGGCGGTAAGCCTGGCCACGGCGTTCGAATTCAGCCGCAAGTTCCTCGTTACCGAGGGCACGGGCGAACTGGCCTGCACACCAGTCGGCATAGGCATATTCCAGGGTGTTTGAAACACTGAGAGGCTCGGCGGCATAACCCAGTGCGGTAGTGCCGAACTTATCGGAAGAGTTCAAAGCATAGCGCAAAGCCCTGTCGGCATCGAACGTGCGTATCCCCTTGGCATATGCGTCGGCGATAACCGGGAGTGCCGGGTTACCTATCATACACCCGGAGTAGGAATTGAGCAGCTCCCAGCGCTCGAAATATTCATGCCCGGTTTCATCGGCCAACGACACGAGCGAATTGACCACATCGCTGACAAGGCGCGGGTTGACAATGGTCTGCAAGGGGAACTGGCTGCGGAACACGTCCCAGCCGCTGAAAATGGTGCGACGGGTGTAGTTTCCGTCACCTTGGCGGATGCTCTTGTCGCCTGCCACATATCGGCCGTCGACATCGGTGGTGATGCGCGGATCGATCATAGTGTGATAAAGCGAGGTGTAGAACACCGTTTTTTCGTCGGCGGTGCCGCCGTCGATTCTCACACGGCCAAGGGCATTGTTCCACATATCGAACGCCTCTTCACGCACGGTGGTGAAATCCTTGCCGTCGATTTCGGCCATAAAGTTCTTCTCGGCGCCTTCAAGGTCGACAAACGATACCCCGACTTTCAAATCCACGGTCTCACCCTTAACGGTGGGGAATTCGGTGTAGAACCCTATATGCTTGCCGGTAATCTCGTCCTTGCCGGTAATGATTTCCGATTTGGCGATATTTTCAAGATAAGGCAGCGAATCGACATCATTGCGGTGACGCGAGGCCCCTTCGGGAATATCCGCGCTCCAGAACCCGTAATCGGTCATCGGTTTGCTCAGACGTGCGTAGAAATGAAGCTTATACTCCACTTTGCCATCGCCGTCGCCCCATCCGCCACCGTCGGGGGTGCAGTGCATCCACCCCACCAGGGTGCTGTCGTTCAACACCTTGACATGCTGAGTGGTGGACGTGCCCCCCACACGGCGGGCAAGGTCGATTTGCACACGCGATTTGTCGTTTTCAGGAAAGGTGAAATGCATGAAACCGCAACGGGGCGTGGCCGAGGTTTCAACCTGTATGTCATAGTCGCTCAGGCGCACGCTGTAATAACCGGCACCGGCATGCTCCGATTCCTTGTCATAGGCCGAACGGTAACCGTCGATGCGGCCATCCTCCTTCCCGGCGATAAGTTTCAGGGGACCGGTGGTAGGCATCACCAGGAAGTTGCCTAGTTCGCCGAACCACCCCACACCGCTCATCTGCATCAGGGCGAAACCTTCGATGGTTTTATGCTCATAGCTGTAGCCTGAGCCGTTGTCGCCCCCGGTGATGGTGTTGGGGCTTACCTGCACCATCCCGTAGGGTGTGGTTGCCCCGGGGAATGTTTTGCCAAGCCCGTGATAGGCCCCGGCATCGTCGATATTGGTGCTAGCCCCGATAAACGGGTTTACATAATCTGCGGGTGCGAACGAGAGTTCTCCCGAATCGGCACCCGTGCGGCATGATTGCGTGGCACCTGCCATAGCGGCGGCTGCAAGAAGTGCAGCCGAAAACCTTATTTCTCCTGTATTGCGCTTCATGATTTCTGTGATATCTTGATTGAATATGTGCGGAATCCGTTACGGGGCATCTCGGTTGTAAAACCGATACCCTCTTTGTGTTCAACGGTTTTGACTTCCGCGGTAGTATTACCTGCCAGATCGGTTTCGGCCACACTTGCCCCGGGCAGTCCGAGCGTAACCGATGCGGCATTACCGGCACCATGGCTGTTGTGCAGTCGCAGGGTAACCCGGTCGCCGTTGCGGATTGCGGCACTTACCCGATAGCCCGGATTGTCGGTGGAACAGAGCGAACCTGTGGATGGTTCACCGTTGCCGCCGCACACGAATGCCAGCAACGGCTCGTTATAGCTCTCTGCTTCCGGCGCCATGGCTTCAGCACCTTCGTTGCCGGTATGCGGCACGATGGCGAACCTCACATGGGTGGGTCGGTCAATTTTGTAATCCCTTCCCCATAGCCCCTGCCCGGAATATTGGAGGGTAAGACCCACGGGGTAGTACTTGCCGTGCACATAGCTTGTGGTATGGTCGGAAATTATGCCAATCCCGGCATCGCCTGATGCTGCCGCAGCATCGACCCAGTTCAGGATCACATTATGTTTGATTCCGCTCCAGGTGTTGAAAAACGTATCCTCGTTGCGGCTTAGACACACGTCGAACGGTGCGTCCTTATAAAGTTTTTCGGTCGGGAATGCCGCAGGGAAAAGAACGCAGAGTTTGTAGCGGTCGTCGCAGAAACCACGGCGGTCGTGATTCCAATGACGCTCGCGATACTCCCCTATCCCGGGGTTCCCGTTCCAGTCGATATCCAGGTCATAATCTATGCGGGTGCTGCCGGCGGCAAGTGTCAGGGTCTGTGTAAACGGATGCCCTGCTATCTCACCCTCCATGGTCAGGCTTTCAAGGCCGGGGATGACTGTGTGCGACACAACGCGCACCGGGGATTCGGCCGACGAGCGGAAACGTCCTTCGTCGTAGAAGAACCCGCGCATCTCGCCCATGGCGTAATCGCCAGCCGACGGGGCGAATTCACGCCCGTTTTCCGTTTTAAGAATAAGGCTTTTAACGGTTCCCCCTTTACCTAAATCCAACGTTAACCTAACTTTGTCGTTTTCCATCACGACTTCACGGCCAGCCGCGCCTCCCGGAGCGGTTGCAGCCATCGCATTTCCTTTTTCACAGGCTACGCGGCTTATGCGATAAGTAGCGTAACCCATCGGGGGAACCGTCGCCTTAAATACCAATCTTTTTACCTTATCTTTTGAGTCTATATGTTTCGAAGCCTTGATTATGCGGCCTGTATGGTCGGTGAGAACCACCTCGCACCCATCCCATTCATATGGGAAGGGGACACTCACAATCTCTTCACGGCTGACGCCCTGGGTGTTGAACACCTTAATCATCATACGGTTGCCGGGGGTGATGCCGCAGGCCATGCGCATCATCTCGGAATCGGCAACACCGCATGCATGGTCAGTCCATTGCCTGATTGCATCGGCCCATGTGCCGAAATGCCAAAGGCCGTTATAGGGCACAATCCAGGAATCATGGTGCTGCGCGAGCATCAGCTGGCGCCATGCCTCATCCATAGCCCCTTGGTCGGGGAGGGGCGCCCCTGCGCCTTCAAGCATGGCAATGGCGGCAAGTTTCTCAGCCATGACCATCTTGTTCTCGGCTGCACGCACGCCGCGCCCGATGCGTTGCATAACCTGGCTGCCCCACATGAGGTTCACCAGCACGTCGTCCTGCGAAAGGTGGTAGTTGTCGGAGGTAGCCCCCGGCGTATGCTTTTCGATATAATCAGTCCAAAGTGTATAGACCGAACCCGAAGGATGGTTCATTTTCAACCACGGGCCGTTGCGCCATCCTGCATCCTGGTAGCACATCCCCACCGGGTTGTCAATCCCGGCTTCACGGCAGGCCGCGAGATATTCCGGCGAATTGCCCCAGGCCTTTGTCTGCCACACGGAATTGTTTTCAAGTTGCTCGCAACCGTAGCTTGGCACAGTGAGCAGCGATGTTCCGTCAGGCCCTATCCAGTTCACGAGCTGGCCGCCGTAGGGCGCCATATACCCGCCCCAACATGTATTGGGGCATTTCAATGATGCATATTTGAATCCGAAGCCTTTCAACACAGCCGGGAGGCAGCTGGTAAAACACGGTTCCTCGACGGCATAGGTTGTGAAGACGGCTTCAGGGAAGTGTTGTTTCAGTTTTTCGATGCCATAGGCAAACTGGCGGATAAGGCTTTCGCCCGAAATATTGTAGCAATAAGGTTGCCCGTAAGTGGGGTTGGTGAACTCTATCCGCCCGCTTTTGAGAAGGGCTGCCAAATCCCGGTATGCCTCAGGGGTGCGCACCTGCACGGTGTCCCACGTTTCAGGCTCGATTTCAAGCCCTATTTTCCAATCGGGATTACGTTGCAGCTGATCGACAATGAAGCGGGTTTTCCATTTTACGGGATAATGCCCGTAGATACCGCCATGGTATCCGTCAACAAAATATACCTCCGAAGCCGCCACCCCGGCCGAAAGGCCGAGCGTGAGAGCAACTGCGAGTGTTTTGACAAATCTTCTGCCCGTGTTCATCATCTGCATAACCTGGTGTGTTGGGTTGGGGTCACTGGCCTGTAAGCTCAAGGAGCTTGCAGGTCAAATCGTCCTTCTCGGCATCACGGAGGCTGTAGTCGGTGAGGGCAAGAGCTGTCAGACACTCTCGCAATTCGGAAGCGAACGACGCATCAGAGCTTTCCAAGGCTCTGAAACGCGCATTCTCCGCTGCGGTAAGGGTGTCGGTCAGATATTTCACTATCAACTCTTCCATTTTCGACAATTCTTGTTTTTTGTGTTACGCCGGTGTTGCCGCGAATCATCCGGGCAACCCTGCAAAACCGTTGTGATACCTAAAGAACGATTCTTACATTTTATTCCATTAAAGCCATCGGCTCAATTTCGCAAATTTATTTATTCCCTCTCCCCCCGCTTCACTCCGCATCCTTTTGCATCATGCACCTTCATGCCTCATTCCGCGTCTCACTCCGCATCGCGTCCCTACAAAACATCATAATCCCCCCATCATTATCAAAACTGTCCCTATTACTTCACAAACAATTTCTTTACAGCCTTACGGTTGCCTTTAAGCGCCTCGACCACGCACACCGCGCTTCTCACCACTAATACCCCGGCGTAACCGCTCAGATATATGGCGCGATTACGGCGCGGATACGGCGCAAGGCGATCCCCATCTGCACAGCCACCGTGTTTTCCGACAACCCCAGGCGCTCGGCGATTTCCCCATGGCGTAATCCCTCGATGCGGCTCATCAGGAAGATTTCGCGACACCGGGGCGGAAGTTTGTCGACCGTTTCACGGATAAGGGTGGCCAGCTCTTTGGCAATAAGCTGCTCGTCGCCCATCCCTTCGAGGGTAATCATCTTGTTGCGGCACTCAACGGCGGCCTCCTCCATATATGCCTTCTCGCACATCTGATGCTTGAGATAGTCGATGCAACGGTTGCGCACCAACCGGAACATATAGGCATTGATATGCTTTATCGACGGAATGTAGTCATTGATTTTCCACAGGTCGAGAAACGCGTCATGCAACAGATTCTCGGCATCCTCCCTGCATGCAACAAAGTCGCATGCAAAGCGGAGCAAGCGCGGGTAATACTCAATGTAGATTTCGGAAAAGTCTTTCATCGGTTCTTTCGATTTCAGGCAGGCAGCCGTTAGGTTCCGGCGTCATCGCCGTCAATGCAAAGTTATAATCGCGCACTCCCGAAAGTTCTCCGCAGTAAACCCAAAAGTAGGTGCATTTTGCATCTTATCCAAACACAACACACTTATATACAATAACATCCTTCTTTACATACCATCACCCAAGAGTAGGTAGTAATTAGCCTTCTGATGAGCGTCATAACCGCATTTCAATGCGGCCTTATCCCGGTTGCGCCCCCGTTACACACTGCCAGAGGCATAACCGCTTCATCACGGCACATTGTCAAAGCCCATGCCCGGCACCCCGATCCGATGCGTTAAATACGGCAAATAATCTCCGCAAAATTGCGGAGATTATTTGCCGTATTTAACGCATTATATTATTGTATCAACAAGATGTTTTTTTGAAAAATATCGCAACAAGAAAAATACCGTTATACGCCTGAACAAAACCAATTGGCAAATCAATCTGATTTTGTGAAAAGTATCAGTATCCGAATGATACAATAAACCCCATACTGGTCTTATTCCATTAACATTATCTGCCTGATTATATCCTTACATAACAACTCAAAGCTTCTACATTATCTACTCTAAAGAAGGCAATATGCCATGGCATATTGCTGAAACACATGTGTTTCAGCAATATCGGCAGCTAATTTCGGTTACTTTTCAATTTACTTTGCGAAAATACAGGCTTTTTCCCATTGTAACTTTGCGATGCGGAGACAATCCGCAATATGTCAAACTTTAAATCATTAACTGATGAAAAAACTTTTACTCCCGAAAAAATGCTGGCTGCCTTTGGCACTCGTTGCGGTGCTGGCTGTAGGTTGTGGTCTCAAAATCGCAACAGTGGAATTCAGCACCCACGAACCCATGCAGGAAACCGAACTTACTGTAAAAACATCTTTTGTGCAGGAAGGTGACAACAATGCTGATAATTTTTACCTCCTTTACGCAATCCGCGTACCGCAAGATTGGAACGGCACGACACTGGCTGTAGAAAACAAAGACGGGGAAACCCCTGTTGAAATTGCCATGGACGCATGTGCTCCTTATGCAAAATTCTGCGAATATTGCTTTCCCCGCGATGGCTACAAATGGATTGCATTCCAAAGCAAGGAAGCCCGCAACCAAGGTGCTAACAACGATGCTACCATTAAACTCGCCGTAGGTAGCAAACTCGGCGACTACACCCTCGATATCGTTGCCGGTGGTTGGAAGGCTGACCCAGCCCAACTCCTTAAGGAAGACGGTAGCATCAACCTTGAAAAGGCTTTCGGTAACAACCTCGACTTTAGTGACTCAAGTACCGACAAAAATGACGCAACAGGCCAACCTGCCACATATTTCAAATCGTCGGAATACCTTTTCATAGCCGGCACTATAGGAAATGATGAATATGAGGCTCGCAAAACTGCCATGAAATCGCAGACGATTACAATTCACAACATGACCCTTCCCATTGGTCCCGACATCGCCAACTTCACTCAAGATCAGAATATGAAGGTTACCGTTAAGGAAAACCCCAACACAGGAATCGAAGGCGTTGACGCAGAGGCAGCAAACGCTCCCGCCGAATACTTCGACCTCCAGGGACGCAAGGTTGCAAACCCCGAAGCCGGTCTCTACCTCGTAAAACGCGGCAACAAGGTTACCAAGGAACTACTGAAATAATCATTCAATACAATCCTGAAATCCTAACCGGCGGTGTGCCAAAATTGGCACACCGCCTTATTTTCGCCCGGATGGCGAGGGCGCTGTCAGAATGATTCATATGGCAGGAGCTTGAGGGTGGGCTGAAGGAAGTTGACCGAGGTCAATGACCGAAGCCGAATCCTGCAAGCGACGACCCGGATGGGCCATTCTGACAGCACCCTCTTCACCACAAAGATTCTGATGTAATTCGGATTATTCGGCCGCAGCAGCCAACGTGCCGATTTTTTTCACCTTCTCCTCAAACACCTCGGGGGTGAGCAACGACACCTTACGAACCCGGCTCTTATAGTTGTAGACCGTCTGCACCGAATAATGCAGGAAATTGGCAATCTGCGTCATATCGGTAATCCCCAGACGAATCAGCGCGAAAATACGCAACGAGGTGTTGAGCTTAGCCTTGGTAACCGGGAAATGGCTTTCGGGCTGCAACAACTTGTTAAACTCCTCGATGAAATTCGGATACAGGCTGAGGAATGCATTGTCGAAATTGCTGTAAAGTTCTTCCAGCTCCTTTTCGAGCGGGCGCGACGACAGCACATACAGGTCGTCAATCTGGTTAGCCTTGATTTTGCGGTTCACGTTTTTGCGGAACTCGTCAAGACGGTTGACGTTAATCGAACTCTGATGCATGAAATATCCCACATAGCGTTCACGGATGAGATTGGCCTCGGCCAGTTTGCGCGTAGCACGTTCCAGGCGCCCGTTGGCTTTCGCCAGGTCGTCGCGCGAACGCTGCACCGCACGGCGCTGCTTGAAGCTCAACAACGCCAACAGCCCCAGCATCAAGGCCAGCACCGCCATGCAGACAACATACATGCGCATGCGCCGCTGCTGCGCGTTCAGCATCTCAAGATACGACACCTCGACCAACGGGTAGACACGCGCTATCTGGGAATTCTTAAACCGCGAATTATAGAAATTGGCATCATCCAAAGCAGCATGCATATAACGGTAGGCACGGTCTATGTCACCCTCGGCATACAACATCTCGGCAAGCGACAGCAACGCCTCGTTCTCCTTTACAGCCAGCCGGGTATCGGTAATCGCCGCCAGCATCAAATGTTTCTTACGCTGCCCTGCATCGCCTAGACGGCCGAAAATCTCCGACATCCCCATAGCCATCATGGCATAATCGTGGGTTTCGGGATTCTGTTTGTTGAAAATGTCAAGATAAACAGGCAATGCAGCCTGATAGTTGCCCGTCTCCAGATGGCGCATAGCCACCTCCTTGCGGTAGAGGTCGCTGTCAACCCCGAGCATGCCTATGATAGTGTCACGCCACTGCATTTTACGACGACGGTACTCCTCGCGGAACTGAGGCTCGTCAGTGCTACGCATCATATTGTCGAGAAACTTTATCTCGCTCCAGCCAAGCAGCAGTTTCAAATGGTCGGGCAACCCGTCATAAGGCACCTTGTCGAACAAATCGCGGGCGTTGACAAACTGGCCGCACATCGAATATATCAACGCCAGGCGTATGGCGCTCTGCCCTACAAGCACACTGTCGCGCAAACGCCCCGCAATAGCAAGGTTCTCACGCAGGTAAGCCTTTGCCGAGTCACACACAAACGACTCATACTCGTTGATAATCTCTTCGTTTTTCGAAAACACCTCGCGGTCGGAACGCAGCAATCCCCGTTCCTTCTTAAGCCCTTCCACACGCTTTTCCTTCGCCGCAAGATAAAGATCGCGATTGGCTATGACACCGTCAAGCACCCGCAAAAGGGAATCAACCTCCCTCGACAATTGCAAATCCGGCGCACCGGCAGCCCGCACAGCCGTAAACCCGCACAAGCCTCCTACTAGAATCAAGGTTATAAACAAAAAACACCGCAATAATCCAAACATATTGCAAATATGCCCATAATATCCCAATCCGTAACAATCATCTCCCTAATTTTAACGCTATTTCACAATATCACCCATCCCCTACATGATACATACCGATATGCCACATCCCATATCCACCTTCTATGCCACAATCCACCCATATCCACCACATTTCGCACCTATCATATTTCATCATACTGTTCATATTTCATCCTATTACACATCCGCCTATTTCGCATCCCGCACACCCATTGCATCCCCTATTATATCCCCGCCCCCCGCCCTTCCTACATCTTCAACCACATCTTCAAACTGTAGGCTACATCTTCAAACCAAAAAAAATAAAAAAAACACACAAAATTCTTTTGCCCATTAAAAAATAAATCGTACCTTTGCATCGCATTTGGGAAATGCACCATCCCAACAGCATCCTGACTCCGTAGCTCAGTTGGTAGAGCAACTGACTCTTAATCAGTGGGTCGAGAGTTCGAGCCTCTCCGGGGTCACAAGACAAAATCGCAACTACTTGAAAATAAAGTGGTTGCGATTTCTCTTTTGCCGTTTTTGACTACCAAATGACTACCTGTTGGAAAATTAGCAAATAGGCAGGTTGGACAATATCGTATTTGGATGTATTCCGAAAACGTCGTATTTTTGCAGTAAATTCGGAATAGGAATGAGCAACGACAAATACATACAAAGAGATTCCTATCTCAATAAGCTGATTCTCAGGAAGGACAACGGCGAAGTTAAAATTATAACCGGTCCACGTCGGTGTGGCAAATCATGGCTATTAAGTCATATATACCGGGATTATCTCACCGCTCAAGGAGTACCCTCTGAAAATATCATTGCTTTGGACTTTGACAAGGATGACGACAAATATGATTTCGACATTCTTGATCCAAAGGCTGTAAAGAATCATATCTACTCACAGATAAAGAGCGATACCGAAAACTACTATATCTTTCTTGACGAGATACAAGAACTTGAAAATTTTGAGCGACTCGTAAACGGTCTTAACGGTCATGACAATATAGATGTGTATGTGACCGGAAGCAACTCCCGTTTCCTGTCAAAAGACATACGGACTATATTCCGTGGCAGGGGTGATGAAATCAGGGTGTTCCCTTTGTCATTCAGAGAGTTCTATCAAGCCTTATACTATGATGTGCGTGAAGCATGGAAAGTGTACTCGACTTTCGGTGGAATGCCTCGTCTTATCCACTATACTGATGATGAGCAAAAAATAAACTATCTTCAGAACTTGTGGGACAAGACTTATATTGATGATGTGGTAGAGAGAAACAAAGTAAGAAATGAACTTGCCATTTCTCGACTTGCCACCTCGTTATGTAGTTCCATTGGCTCGCTTACCAATCCGGCACGAATAGCCAATACCCTCGAATCGGTGCAAAAGATGAAGATTGATTCCAAAACAGTATCGTCTTATATTGACTATCTTGAAAATGCCTTCCTGTTTG
>ERZ777305.2273-NODE-2273-length-17141-cov-2.689336_pt1 | contig 17141 bp, 17 predicted proteins | sample MGYA00374965_ERZ777305 | MGnify/ENA primary metagenome ERZ777305 (study PRJEB29328, sample SAMD00013331) | mouse gut metagenome | study: EMG produced TPA metagenomics assembly of the Metagenome analysis of fecal microbiota from mouse which was promoted... | reverse complement strand
GGAAACCGCTCTTCTTGGTAGCGTCCGGCACTCGGGTAGTGCCCACGTCGATGATTGCAGCACCATCCTTCACCATATCGGCAGTCACAAAACCGGGGCTGCCGAGGGCGGCGATTATAATGTCGGCCTCGCGGCATATCTCCTTGAGGTCACGGGTGGCACTGTGGCACACGGTCACTGTGGCATCGCCCGGCACGCGCTTCTGCATCATAAGGGAGGCAACCGGCTTGCCTACGATGTTGCTGCGGCCGAGCACCACGCAGCGTGCGCCCTTGGTGGGTATATTGTAACGTCCCAGCAGCTCCATGATGCCGGCCGGAGTGGCCGAAAGGAAGCAGGGCAGTCCGATAGACATGCGGCCTACATTGATGGGGTGGAAGCCGTCGACATCCTTGCGGTAGTCTATAGCCTCGATGATGCGCTGCTCGGATATATGGCGCGGCAGCGGAAGCTGCACTATGAAGCCGTCAACGTCATCGTCAGCATTGAGCTTGGCGATGGTGTCAAGGAGCTGCTGCTCGGTGACATCGTCCTCAAAGCGTATGAGTGTGGATTTGAATCCGCACTGCTCGCAAGCCTTCACCTTGTGGGCCACATAGGTCTCGCTGCCCCCGTCGTGGCCGACGAGTATGGCTGCCAGATGCGGACGTTTCATACCCTTGTCGAGCATGGCGGTCACCTGCTCGGAAATCTCGCGCTTGATGTCGTCGGAGATTTTTTTGCCGTCAATGAGTTGCATATCTTATATATATGGTGTTATATGTTGTCGGTATAGGTAGTTCTTAGCGGCGGCGCATGTTGCGCATCATTGCCATGGGGTTTTTCTTGGCGCCCTGCACGAGTTTCATCATCTTGCGCGCTTCGTCAAACTGCTTGATGAGGCGGTTGACCTCCGCAACGGTGGTTCCCGAGCCCTTGGCTATGCGCTGGCGGCGGCTTGCGTTGATGATGTCGGGGCGAGTACGCTCCTCTATGGTCATGGAGCGGATTATGGCCTCTATGCCCTTGAAAGCGTTGTCGTCGATGTCCATGTCCTTGATGGCTTTGCCGACACCGGGTATCATTGATGCCAGATCCTTGAGATTGCCCATCTTCTTGATCTGCTGTATCTGCTTGAGGAAGTCGTCGAAATTAAACTGGTTGCGTGCCAGCTTTCGCTCCAGCTCCATCGCCTCCTTCTCATCGTAGGCCTGCTGGGCACGCTCCACAAGTGACACGATGTCGCCCATGCCGAGAATACGGTCGGCCATACGCTCGGGGTGGAACTGATCGATGGCTTCGAGCTTCTCTCCCGTACCTACAAACTTGATAGGCTTGGTGACCACGGTGCGGATAGAGAGAGCCGCACCGCCGCGGTTGTCGGCATCGAGCTTGGTCAGCACCACGCCGTCAAAGTCAAGGCGGTCATTGAACTCCTTGGCAGTGTTGACCGCATCCTGGCCGGTCATCGAGTCGACTACAAACAGAGTCTCCTGGGGCTTGATGGCTTTCTTGATTGCCTCTATCTCGCGCATCATCTCCTCGTCGACGGCGAGTCGGCCGGCGGTATCGACGATTACGAGGTCGAGATGGTTATGCTTGGCATACGCTATGGCATCCTGGGCGATTTTGACCGGATCCTTGACACCCTCCTGAGTATATACCGGCACATCTATCTGCTCGCCGAGCACCTTGAGCTGGTCAATGGCGGCAGGACGGTACACGTCACAGGCCACGAGCAGCGGACGGCGTCCCTGCTCGCTCTTGAGCTTCCGGGCGAGTTTGCCCGAGAATGTGGTTTTACCCGAACCCTGGAGGCCCGACATCAGTATGACGGTAGGATTGCCCGACAGATTGAGTTTAGCGGCTTCTGAACCCATGAGGGTAGCCAGTTCGTCATGGACGATTTTGACCATGAGCTCCTGGGGCTTGACGGCGTTGATTACGTTCTGACCCAGAGCCTTCTGCTTGACGGTGTCGGTAAAGGATTTGGCCACCTTATAGTTGACATCGGCATCAAGGAGGGCGCGGCGCACATCCTTGAGGGTCTCGGCCACATTGATTTCGGTAATCTTGCCTTGGCCTTTGAGTATCTTGAAGCTGCGTTCGAGTCGTTCGCTTAGGTTTTCAAACATATCGGTATTGTGGTGTGTCGGTGAGATTTATCAGGGGAGGAGGCGGTTAGTGGACGTGTCGGGAAATATGACACGCGGCTTAAACGTCTTGGCTTCGTCATAGGGCATCGTGGCGTAAGCCATGATGATGACGATGTCGCCGGGCTGCACCTTGCGTGCCGCAGCCCCGTTGAGGCATATCATGCCCGAGGCACGTTCACCCGGTATGGCGTAAGTGTCAAAGCGTTCGCCGTTGTTGTTGTCGACGATATAGACACGCTCGCCCGGGAGTATGTCGGCGGCATCCATCAGATCCTGGTCGATGGTGATGCTGCCTATGTAGTTGAGGTTGCTCTCAGTGACTGTAACGCGGTGAATCTTGCTTTTCACCATTTCAACTTGCATCATAGAGAATATCTGTGGTGGGGAGAGGGGTGGTATGCTGTAGTGGTTATGGTCTTCTCAGTAGCGGATATTGTCAATCAGGCGCACATCGCCCACGAATACGGTGATACAGCCGACCGGCTCCGAGGTTTCACTCCAGTCATGGATGGGCTGCATGGTCCTGCCGTCGACAATCTGATAGTATTCCACTCTCGTGTAAGGAAACGAGTCGATGGTGTCGATGACATAACGGCATGTCTCGTCGACGGTATGGTCCTTGGCCCAGCCGAGGCTTTCGGCCAGAGTACGGTGGATGACCGGAGCTACCGCACGTTCCTCCTCGCTGAGACGCACATTGCGGCTGCTCATGGCCAGACCGTCGGCCTCGCGGATTATGGGGCACGGCACGATGTCGATGTCGGTCATCCCCTCGATTTCGGCCATGCGGCGTATCACGGCTATCTGCTGGAAGTCTTTCTCGCCGAAGTAGGCGCGTGTGGGGCGCACATAGTCAAACAGGCGGCTTACAATCTGTGCCACCCCGTTGAAATGCCCGGGGCGCATCGCGCCCTCCATCACCTCTGCCACAGGGCCGAGGTCGAAGACACGCTCGTCTTTCTCGGGGTATATCTCGGCTACCTCGGGGGCAAACACTATGTCGACCCCCTTGGACTCGAGCATCGCACAGTCGGCGTCGAGAGTACGTGGATATGTCGCAAGGTCCTGGGGATTATTGAACTGTGTAGGGTTGACAAACACGCTGACCACCACCACGTCATTCTCGCGGCGTGCGCGGTCAACAAGCGAACCATGGCCTGCATGCAGGGCTCCCATCGTAGGCACGAGTCCTATCGAGCCGCCCTGGGCGCGGAGCGAGTCAAGGCGGCTGCGCAGTCCGTTGACTGTCTTGATGATTTCCATTGTTGCAATGTTGCTTAAGCTATATCGGACGGCAAATTTACGAAACATTCCGTTGATAGCCAAATCACTAATCGGTCAAGAAAACCATCACGCGCCATTTATGCCGACACCGGTGGCCGTATCCACTGCGCAATCAATCTCCCCCGCTCCACAGCCACCCACTGACGGCATCTAAATTAATATTAATATAATATAGGTGTCAAAGAGTAATAATTGTACAGAAGTGTTAATTTACTTTACATTGTGGTTACAATATTTTGTATCTTGTAGTACATTGCTTAGATTTGTATTGCATGAACTCTGAAAGCGATACAAACCTTATCAAACCAAAATCCCATCAAATAGTCATTGTAGACAGCGACACAGCCATCACCGGCCTCATCAAACTCAATTTAGAGGACGAAGGTTACGGCGTGTGCACGTTTTCCAATGCCGAAGATGCTTTGGATGCCGATTTCACCTATACCGACCTTGTCATCACCGAGGTCATATTAGGAGAAATCAACGGACTCATGCTTACAGGGATGCTTAAATCGGGCGAAGCCACGGCACATATCCCGGTGATAATTTGCACCACGATGGACAGCGAAGATGACATCGTCAAAGGTTTTGATGCCGGAGCTGACGACTATATCTTGAAGCCGTTCTCCCTACGCGAGATGATGGCTCGCATAAAGTCGGTGCTCCGCCGCCACAACATGTCGTCACGCAAGCCCTATCTGCCGGCTGCGACATCGGCGGCCATACACTACAAAGGGCTTTCGGTCGACACCGCTTCGCGCAATGTCACCATCGACGGCCAGCAGATACCGCTCACACGCACGGAGCTTATGCTTCTCAATGCCCTTATTTCCAAGCCCGGACATTTCTACAATCACAGCGACCTCTACCGCATAGTGTGGAACAAGGACGGTGACGCCTCGTCACGCGCACTTGACGTCAGCGTGTCGCGTCTGCGCAAGAAGCTCGGCGAATATGCCTCACATATAGTCAACCGCTCGGGCATCGGATACGGCTTTGTAGAGAAATAACAATCAAGCCACCTCATTCTCAAAAGAAAACATCATCCGGCACCACCGTGAGACCCAGCGCCCACCGACAGCCACTTCCTCCGCGACTTGACATGACCAAGCTTGAGGCCGGATGCGACGAAGCCGGACGCGGATGCCTTGCCGGCCCGGTTGTGGCGGCTGCCGTGATACTCCCGGCTGATTTTTCGCATCCGCTTATCAACGATTCCAAGCAGCTCTCCGAAGCATGCCGCGAGGAACTCCGCACCATAATCCTCCGCGAAGCTACCGCATGGGGCATCGGAATCTGCACCCCCGGGGAAATCGACGAAATAAACATCCTCAACGCTTCGATACAGGCCATGCACAAGGCTCTTGACGCGCTCGTGGTGAGACCCGAAGCTATAATCGTGGACGGCAACCGATTCAAGCCGTATCACGACATCCCTTCGGTCACCGTCATAAAAGGGGACGGCAAATATGCCAACATAGCCGCGGCCTCCATCCTCGCCAAGACGGAGCGAGACCACATAATGGAAGCCCTCGCCAAAGAATATCCCGGCTATGGATGGGAATCCAACAAAGGCTACCCGACCAAAGTACATCGCGAGGCCATAAGACTCTACGGCGCGACCCCTCTCCACCGCATGTCATTCACCCTGCTCCCCCCGGAGCAGCTGACCCTCGACTTCTGACCACAAACATGCCTCCCAACACATCCACACGCCATAGACTCCTGAGGTACGCCATCGGGGCACTCTTGATTCTCGCTTTCATGGCGCGGATAATGGAGTTTGTATTCACTTTTCTGCTCCAGGCTCCGATAAGCGAATGGCAATTCAGCGAATTTTTCATCAACTACGAAGGAGGATTCGTCCGACGAGGCCTCATCGGACAGGGACTGATGTCGCTAGCCCGTAGCGGCTTGTCAGGAGACGCCATCATCAACCTGATACGTGTGGTATCCATAGGATGCTACATGGCTGTTTTCGCATTTTTTATCTATAAGTTCCATCAACGCAGATGGAACTGGTGGATAATACTTGCCCCCGTATTCATGGGTTTTGTCATGTGCGTCATCCGCAAAGACTTCATGCAGGCGCTGATGCTGATAGGCATCCTGATGTTATTGCGTGGATCACCGCATGCCGGCGGACGGCTGTCGCTGTGGTGCGTCACGGCTCTGTGCATCCTGGAACTTCTGATTCATGAGGCGTTCACTTTCTGGGGAATCCCGATAACGGTGCTGCTCATAGCTTCATTGCAGGTTTCCAGATGGGAAAAAGCATCAGCCATAGCGGTCATAGCCGCCACAATTATAGTAATAGGCTGCTTCAAAGGAAACGAACAGATGGCACATGTCATCACTGACTCATGGCTGCCAATATTGCCGCAACTGGAATATGGCTACTGGAACAGCGTTGGAGCCATTGGCTGGAACCCCGGATGGGCCGCTTATTTCCATTGCATCTCCAACTTCTTTTCGCCGGAAATCGGATGGTTGCGGTTGCCACTACAGATTGCGGCCTTCACCTGCTATGCCTACATGGTATGCAATTTCGTATATGCCTTTTCACCGGCCGGGGAGACTCGTGAAACCTATAGGAAACATCTGACATCGGTCTACATACTGACAAGCATCACCATGATACCGATGTTTACGGTGTTGAGCGTGGACTATTCGCGCCTTTACCAATATCTGACCATTACCTCCTTCGCCACGGTGCTTGTCATACCTGCCGCCCGTCTGGACCGCGCATTGCCGGGGGTGCTTCTACGCCTGACGGGCCGTATCACCCTCTGTATAGACAGATATTTCACGCCATCAAAGGGCATCATGGTAGCTCTGCTATTTTTATCTGATGTCAACGGCATCTACCTTCTCAATAATATTTCAGTCGGCACACTCTCCTCTCTTTGGAACGGCATAATGACACTGGTGTGGTTAATCAGAGGGTGACAGGAGATTTTTAGGAAAAATTTGCATATCACAATAAAATGTGTTAAATTTGCATTATGAAATTAAAAAATCTCCCTGTGGCTTCTTGGCTTATCATGCTTATGATAAGCGCGATGACTGTCATGTGGTCATGCGGACGCACCCCACATGAGGTCGACACGCTCACCGTCAGCATTCCGCCGCAAAAATACCTGCTTGATGCCATTGTGGGTGACAAGATGAAGGTCAACTGCCTGCTTAGCAACGGCGCAGACCCCGAGACATATGACCCCTCCATGTCGCATCTGATCAATGTGGAGCACTCGGTGGCCTACTTCCAGATAGGCAACATAGGATTTGAGGATGCCGTCATAAAACGCATCAAGACCTCTCGTCCCGACCTGAAAATCATTGACACCTCTAAAGGTGTCGAGCCTATAAAAGGCACACACCACGGCCACGAAAATGACCCGCACATATGGACATCGGCCACAAATGCCCGCATCATAGCCGGCAACATGTATGATGCCGTCGCGAAAATAGACCCTCGCAATGCCGCCTACTACAAATCGAATCTTGACCGGCTCATAGCCCACATCGACTCGGTGGATGCGGTCATAAGAGCCGACATCGCGTCTGCTCCCTCCAAGTCGTTTGTCATATGGCATCCGTCACTGAGCTATTTTGCCCGTGATTACGGGTTGAACCAGATAGCCCTCGGAGCCGAACACAAAGAGGCTTCGGTAGCTGACCTGCGCGAACAAATCGACAAAGCCAAGGAGTCAGATGCCGGCATAATGTTTCTGCAACACCAGACCGACAACCGTCAGACCAACATCATCAGCAATGAATTAGGTCTCCCGACAGCAGTCATCAATCCTCTCGGATACAACTGGGACGAACAGATGATTGCCATCGGACAAAACCTGTCAGCCCCTTCGAGCGTTGTACCGTGAAATACCCTCTAAGGAAACACTCTCTAAGGCATGGAATCTACATCTTATCCTCTTATCCGTCTGCGTGACGTCACAAAGGCGTGGGACGGACATGAAGTTTTGAGCAATGTGAATTTCGAGGTCAAAAAAGGAGGCTTCATACTTATAACAGGGCCTAACGGCGGTGGTAAGACCACATTGCTAAAACTGCTGCTCAAATTGACACGCCCGACAAGCGGCAACATCACCTATCTCGCACCCGAGGGGATGCACACGGCATCCCTATCCATCGGCTATCTGCCGCAAAAAAGCGCGGTGGACTCCCGTTTCCCCATAACCGTCAAGGAAGTCGTGGCTTCTGCCCTTTTAGGCAGCCGGACCACTGACGACAAGACCGAACTGATAGCGGATGCTCTGGATACGGTAGGCCTCGCTTCAATGTCTGACCGTCCGCTGGGCGAACTGTCAGGCGGTCAGGTGCAACGCACGCTGCTCGCCCGTGCCATAGCCAACCGGCCGGCGGTGCTTGTACTCGACGAACCGATGAGCTATCTCGACCCCGTCTATCGCGAAAAGACCGTGCAGCTGCTTCGGGACATGAAAACAGACGGCACTACCATAATCGTGGTCAGCCACGATCCTCAGACGCTCATTCCGCTGGCCGACATACATCTTTCTGTTGACCGGACAGCATGCCGCATGCAGCCATGATGTCCTCGCCTCGCGAAGCGCGTATGGTGGCAGTGATACCGAGCTGATTCAGCCGGTCACGAAATGCGGTCATGGTGCGCTCGCTGCAGGGCTGCAGTTCCACCCCGGGGATGGCATGGAAACGTATCAGGTTGACACGGCAGTGCATGCCTCGTATCAGCCGGGCAAGCGCATCGGCATGGTGCATGTCGTCGTTGACCCCTTTCCACATAATATACTCCACCGAAAGCCGCCTCTGATGGCTGAAATCATATTCGCGCAGCATCGACATGACCTCCGCTACCGGGAAAGCCTTCTCCACCGGCATAAGCCCGAGGCGTTCGGAGGCAAAGGGGCTGTGCACGCTTATGGCTACATTGACATTGGTGGTGTCAAGCAGACGGCGAAGCTCCCTGATGCGTCCGATGGAGGATACTGTGATGCGTTTCGGGCTCCAAGCAAGCCCCCACGGCTCCGTCATCACCCTTATTGAGTCAATCACGGCATCAATATTGTCCATCGGCTCTCCCATGCCCATGTACACGATATTGGTCAGCGAACGGCTGTCAGGCACCGACAGCACCTGATTGATAATCTGGCCTGCCGTAAGATTGCCGTGAAAGCCCTGTTTGCCTGTCATACAGAAGTAGCAGTTCATCTTGCATCCTGCCTGCGACGACACGCACAGCGTGGCCCGATCGCCGTCAGGGATATACACGCTTTCCACCTCCCGGCCGCCGGCTCCGCGAAACAGGTATTTGACCGTACCGTCAACGCTCTTGGTGGCCATCAGGGGTTCCTCCCGTCCAACTATGTATTTCCGGCTGAGCAATTCGCGTGATTTCTTGGAGAGATTCGTCATCTCGTCGATAGAGAGCACCCTCTTGTCGTAGAGCCACTGCGCCATCTGACGCGCTGCGAACTTAGGCATTCTTGCTTCGGCTGCCACTTCGGCCAGCTTCTCCAAGGTCATCCCTATGAGGGGGATGGGCGAAGGGGTATTAAGGGGGGACATTTTGCCGTTTTCCAAATTATCTGTGTACATAGCGGACAGGTGTGTATTGATGAGTACAATATTACTCAAAAACGCCGATTGTGCCAAATTTTTGGGAAAAACGTGTTAAATTCCATATAGGCATTTTAAACCTTCCGTTATGTTGATAATATTTATTAACTTTGTAAACTAAAACAAACAAGAAACACACACAGCGATCTAATCAATATATGTGCGGAATCGTAGGATTTATCGGATTGTCGGAAGCCTATCCAATTCTCATAAAGGGTCTACACAGACTTGAATACAGGGGTTATGACAGTGCCGGAGTGGCACTTATAAACCCTTCAGACCGTGTCAACGTGTACAAGACACGTGGCAAAGTGGCAGACCTGGAGGAATATGCGGCCGACAAGGACGTAAGCGGCACCATAGGCATAGCCCACACTCGCTGGGCCACACATGGCGAGCCCAACAGCACCAATGCCCATCCCCACGTATCGGCCAACGGCAAAATAGCCCTCGTGCACAACGGTACCATAGAGAACTATGCGGTGCTCAAACAGGCCCTGCTCAACCACGGTGTGGAATTTTCGAGCGAGACCGACACCGAAGTTCTCGTAAAACTCATAGAATATATCAAGGAAACGACCAATTCCTCGACTGTCGATGCCATACGCAGCGCACTCAAGGAGGTGATCGGAGCCTTTGCCATTGCGGTCATCGACCGCGACAACCCCGACCAGCTGATTGCCGCCCGTAAGAGCAGTCCGCTCGTCATCGGACTCGGCGAGAGCGGCTCATACCTGGCGTCAGATGCGACTCCGCTGGTCGAATACACCGACCAGGTGGTGTATCTGCGTGACGACGAGCTGGCTATACTGTCGCGAAACGAGCCTCTGCAGGTCATCAACCTCGACAACGAGCCGGCCAACGTAGACATACAGACTCTCCGCATGAGCGTATCTGAACTCGAGAAGGGCGGTTATCCCCACTTCATGCTCAAGGAGATTTTCGAACAGCCTCGCACCTTGCGTGACTGCATCCGTGGCCGCGTGGTCAACAACAACACCGAAATCAAGCTGTCGGGCATAATGGACAACGCCGAGGCGTTTAAAAACGCCGGCCGCATCGTCATCGTGGCTTGCGGCACTTCATGGCATGCAGGTCTGATAGGCAAGCGTCTCATCCAGGACCTTGGCAAGATAGCGGTGGAAGTGGAATATGCCTCGGAGTTCCGCTACAGCAATCCCGTGCTCAACTCTAACGACATCGTCATAGCCATCAGCCAGAGCGGCGAGACTGCCGATACCCTCGCGGCCATCAAACTGGCCCGAAGCAAGGGAGCTATGGTCTACGGCGTGGTCAATGCCGTAGGCTCGTCGATAGCGCGTGAATCCGACACCGGCACCTACATCCACGTAGGTCCCGAGATTGGCGTGGCATCTACCAAAGCATTCACCGGACAGGTGACTGTACTAGCCATGATGGCACTCGCCATCGGGCAGCTGCGAGGCACCCTCTCCAAGGAGGACACCGCCGCCATAGCATCGTCGATACAGAAACTCCCTGACTACATAGAGGAGACCCTCAAACTTGACCCCATCATCAAGCAGCTCTCCCAGACATATACCTACGTACACAATTTCCTCTATCTCGGACGCGGTTACAACTTCCCCACCGCGCTCGAGGGTGCTCTGAAGCTCAAGGAAATCTCCTATATCCATGCCGAGGGATACCCGGCTGCCGAGATGAAGCATGGCCCCATTGCCCTGATTGACCGCGAACTCCCCACTGTGGTCATAGCTCCGCATGACGACCTCTACGAAAAGGTCATCAGCAACATCCAGCAGGTCAAGGCACGTGGAGGCGAGGTAATAGCCATAGTCTCCAAGGGCGACAAGGAAATCGCCAGCATCGCTGACCATACCATAGAGATACCTCAGGTCATCGAGCAGCTATCGCCCATAGTGGCTGCCATACCCTTGCAGCTCCTGGCCTACCACATCGCCATCAAGAAAGGCTGCAATGTGGATATGCCTCGCAATCTGGCCAAGAGTGTCACTGTGGAATAAAAACAGCTTTACTCTGCCCCTGAATCTGCCACACGGATTAAACCTTATACTCGATTCATTTTCTGAAAAGGTATGCCATAACTTTCAGACAATGAATTTCGTTATCATTATATGATAAAAGAAGATTTACTACGCATCTACGAATCATCGTTTGCCCGTCACTGGGAGCTCCCTGCAATCGCTGACTATAGCGGCGGTGACACTGTCACTTATGGCGAACTGGCACGCCGCATAGCCGTGATGCATCTGACATTTAAGCAGCTCGGCATAAGCAGGGGCGACAAGATTGCTGTGCTCGGACGAAATTCCACGGCATGGATAACCGCCTACATGGCCACCGTGACCTATGGAGCCGTTGTGGTCCCTGTGCTTCAGGATTTCAATCCTCAAGATGCCCAGCACATCATCAACCACTCGGATTCGGTGTTGCTATACATCAATGAGCAGATGTGCGAGCACATGGACCTCTCACAGATGCCCAAACTCAAAGCTGCCATATCGCTTGACGACGGCAGTGTGCTGACCGAATCCTGCGCTTCTCGGAAACCGTCGCGAGTGACACGTGTGCTCAACGAGATACCGCGTCTCTTTGAAAAGCTCTATCCCAAAGGTTTTGGTCCCGGGGACATCAACTACGCCAATATGCCCAAGGATGCCCTGATGGAAATCAACTACACTTCGGGCACTACCGGATTCTCAAAAGGAGTAATGCTGACCTACAACAACCTCTGTGGCAACGTGGTTTTCGGCCTTGACTCGAAGCTCTACGCTCCCGGCGACCGCTGTCTGACATTCCTGCCGCTTGCCCATGCCTATGGCTGCGCGTTCGACATGCTTACCCCCCTCGCCGCCGGCGCATCTGTCACCGTGCTGGGCAAGACTCCTACACCGCCGGTGCTCCTGAAAGCATTCGCGCAGGTGCGCCCTACGCTCATCTTGTGCGTGCCGCTGATTCTGGAGAAGATATACCGCCGCAGCATCCTCCCCAAGTTGCAGAAGCCGTCGGTAAAGCGCATGATGGCTGTGCCCGGACTGCGCAGTGTCATCAAGCGCAAGATATGCAACAGCCTGATCAATGCTCTCGGCGGAGCCTTCTCGCAGGTGATAGTCGGAGGCGCACCGCTCAACCCCGAGGTTGAGAAGTTTCTCCACGATATACATTTCCCGTTCACTGTAGGCTACGGCATGACCGAGTGCGGGCCGCTGATAAGTTACACCTACTGGAAGGAGTTCATACCCGGGTCTTGTGGACGCACCATTCCGCAGATGCACAGCCGCATCGACAGCCCCGACCCCGAAAATACCCCGGGCGAGATATGTGTACGCGGCGAAAATGTCATGAAAGGATACTACAAAAACCCGCAGGCCACTGCTGCTGTGCTTGACAAGGACGGCTGGCTGCATACAGGCGACATGGGCACACGCTCGGCTGACGGCACCCTATCCATCAAAGGCCGCTCCAAGACCATGATACTGAGCGCAACGGGGCAAAACATATATCCCGAGGAGATTGAGGCCAAGCTCAACAATCTGCCCTTTGTCGGAGAGAGCCTCGTGGTAGAGCGCGGCAAGCATCTGATAGCCCTCGTCTACCCCGATTATGAGGCCATGGACAGGGCCAAACTGTCGCTCAACCACATGCAGCCGGTGATGGAGAAGGTACGCACACGCCTCAACACTCTCGTGGCTCCATACGAACGCATCGACTCCATACAGATTCACCCCTCGGAGTTCATCAAGACTCCTAAGCGGTCTATCAAACGCTTCCTCTATTCGTGATGAACTTTTAAACATCTACACCTATTATATTTATACATAACCTAACTTATTTACAACAAACAAAATTTTTAGCTATACGATTATGAGAACTACAATCCTGACATGCTCGGCACTGCTGCTGAGTATGGTTACGATAACCGGATGCAAAAGCAGTCAGCAGACCAATATGAAACAGCCTGAAAAAACAGCTACAACTACGGCCTCTGCCGCCAAACTGTCACCTGAAGTAATGGACCGGATAGCCGGCGAATGGTCAGTGACCTCCATAGGCGACAGCGTGCTTGATGTCGAGAAGCTGCCTGTAATCAGCCTCCAGCAGCCCGAAAACAAGACCAACGAAAATGTCAATACCCTGCTCTGCTACGCCAATGGCGGATGCAACACTATCAACGGACAGTTTACGATGGCCGACGGCAATGCCATCACTCCTTCGGGAGAGTTCATATCCACGATGATGCTCTGCCCCGACCCGAATTTCGATATGATGATGGGACAGACTTTCCCACAGGTGAAAAGCTACGCTATCTCTGACGCCAACGGTGAATCTGTGCTGACGCTGTATGATGCCAAGGGCAAGAATCTGATGTCGCTCCGCAAACATGACATTGATTTTATCAACGGAGCATGGCGTGTGACCTCTATCGACGGCAAGCAGATAGCTCCCGAGGTAGGCATGGAGATGGTGATAGACCTCCCCGAACACCGCGTGCACATGAACGCCGGCTGTAACATCGTCAACGGCACCATAGAGCCGGTGATGGATACCCCGGCCGGTATAAAGTTCAGCAACATGGCAGCCACCCGTATGACATGCCCCAATATAGAGCTGGAATACGCTTTGCTCCAGAACCTTGAAAAGGTGGCCAAATGCGTCCGCTCGGGCAAGAAAGACACCGCGCTGCTTGAAAACGCCACAGGCAAGGTGCTTATAACCATGACACGCCTTGATCTTAATGTCGACTAAACGACACTGACACATCCCCTGCGTCTTAGCATCTGACGCATAAGTGCACATATAAAAAATCCCGGCGGCATCTCAGACGATGCGGTCGGGATTTTTCTTTATAAAGTCTTTCCAGCTGCCGGCAGAACTTCGCGCCGGCATGGGTCTTGAAGTTTCATAGAAATGGCAGAGGGCTGCGGCAAGCGCGTCGGTGGCATCAAGTTTGCCCCCCATCTGGCTGTCAGGTATCTTGAGTATGCGCTGCAGCATGGTGCTGACCTGCTCTTTTGAGGCTGCGCCGTTGCCGGTGATAGCCATCTTGATTTTGCGCGGCTCATACTCCGTTATAGGCACATCCCGGCTCAGGGCTGCCGCCATGGCCACGCCTTGGGCTCTGCCGAGTTTCAGCATCGACTGTACGTTTTTGCCGAAAAACGGAGCCTCTATGGCCAGCTCGTCAGGGAGGAAGTTTTCCACCAGACTCACCACGCGGTCATATATGCGTCTGAGCCTCATGTAATGGCTCTCAAAGCGGCTCAGTTCTATCACACCCATGGCTATCATGACCGGCTTTTTGGCCGCTACGCCGAGCAGACTGTAGCCCATGACGTTGGTACCCGGGTCTATACCCATGATGATGCGGTCAAACTGCTTCAGCTTGACATCATTCAGGCTATCGGACATCGGTATCTACGATTTCCATGAAGGTGGTAAACGGCAGGAAGCGGTCACCCCACGCAGCATGACGCTGCGGCAGCAATGACTCAGCCATATAGTCGGTCCATCCGGCGGCATCTTCACGTGATGCCACCTTGAACTGGCACGCATAAGCCTCCGCTTCATCGTCCGGCCCGTCAAGCATCTGCCCGATCACACGTGAGGCCACTACGGCGGTTGCGCCATGAGCCATAGCCTCCGGGATAAAACTGCTTCTCAGCCAGTCAAGAAACTCGGACCTTATGGACCCGTCAATGGCAAAAGTGGTATTGATCATCAACCCCATGGCTTCTCTATCACGGCATATCCACACCTAACGCTGACACACCCACGGCAAATAAAAACCATAATACGGGGCCGAGGATATTGATGGCAAGACCTATCCAAAAACCGAGTTTGGTCCAGAAACCGGCACTCTGTGACGCTGCCTCCGCACCCACTATATCACCTCTGCGCCATATGGCCTCGACATTTGATGCCTTGACTATGCCTACTATGCCGAAAGGCAGACAGCAGAATAACGTCACAAGAATCGACTCCACAAGCCATGTCTTGGGACACAGAGTCATTTGTTCCATCGGCTGCTGATGGGGATAGGCACCGTTGAATCTCGGAGGCTGGTTATACTGCCTGTCCTGGTTATAGCCGGGATTGGGAGCACTCTGCTGACCGCACCTGTCGGCAGGAGCGGCCTGTGAGCCGGCAAACGGAGGCGGAGTGGCGACGGTAACATCGTCATCAAGATCCGGACGGCCAAACAGCAGTTCCTGAAGCTCCGGGATTGACTGCGCCTGGGCCCAGTCGGTCATCCCTTCGGTCCATACAAGCGATGTGGCCGTAAGGCCGTTTATAAGCAGCTGATGGTGGTCAAACGGGCCCTTGGGCTGTCCGTTGATGGCTATGTAATATTTCATTCTATTGTTTGTTAGGCGAGGCAGTGGAGCGTCGTCGGTTGATATATCTTTTGAGGAATTTAAGATGCCTTAATACCGTGGGGAGTGTGCCGAAATAGCGGCACATGATGTTGAAGCGTTCGCGCAGCGAGGCCTTCATATTGGCCGTGGTCATCCCCTCGCTCAGGTAGTGGATTATGGTCTCATCCACATAATGGTTGCGGCGAGAATGTTGCAGGCATCTTATGCACCAGTCATAGTCGGCCGAAAAACGGTAGCGCAGGTTATAGAAACCTGCAATCTTGCGCAATGCCACGAAAGCCTGATGGCACACGGTCATGCCTTCCTTAAACGAATCAAGCGTAAGCTGCTCGGGTGCACGGAGATGACGCGGACCAAGCACACGGTCGTCAGCATCCACTATGTCGGTCTGCCCGTAGATGATGCCGGGGAAATCATTGTCCATCGCCGCATCGGCAAGCAGCTGCAACGTTTCAGGTGAAGCGAAACGGTCACCGGCATTGAGGAATATCAGGTATTCGCCCTGCGCCATGGCTATGCCTTTGTTCATGGCGTCATAGATACCCTTGTCAGGCTCGCTTATCCATCGGAGGTTTTCGTTCTTGCATCCACGGATAATATCTATCGTTCCATCGGTCGATGCGCCGTCCACCACTATCATCTCATATAGATCACACGTCTGCTCCGTGACGCTCCGCAATGTTGGAGGAAGCGTCAGGCGTGCATTATAGGTGACTGTGATGATGGAAAATAGTGGTTTAACTTCTGACATTGCTAAAGCGTTATATTGTCACAATGCAAATATACAAATTTTGCATTTCTAAATCAATATAGGTAACTTTAGAGACAGATTTGAAACATAAGTATTAACTGATATGATAGTCAACACAGCCAGATTCGAAATAAGCAATACCGATGTCAACAAATGTCCCGACAGCTCCAAACATGAATACGCCTTCATAGGCCGGAGCAATGTGGGCAAATCATCACTTATCAACATGCTCACCGGCAAGAAAAACCTTGCCATGACATCATCAACCCCTGGCAAAACCATGCTCATCAACCATTTCCTGGTCAATGACAGCTGGTATATAGTTGACCTCCCCGGCTACGGATACGCGCAACGAAGCAAGACTGACCGCGAACGGCTTGAGAAAATCATCAAGAGCTATATACTCCGTCGCAGCCAGATGACAAACCTCTTTCTGCTTATTGATTCACGCCACAAACCTCAGAAAATAGACCTTGAGTTCATGGAATTTTTAGGCGAAAACGGGATCCCGTTCAGCATAGTATTCACAAAGACAGACAAACTGAGCAAAAAAGCAGCCGAAGACAACATCGCAGCCTACTGCAAAGCACTGCTCGAACAATGGGAAGAACTCCCCCCCGTATTCGTCACATCCAGCGAAACCGGCAAAGGCCGCGAAGAACTCCTCGCCTACATCGCCGAACTCAACCACCTCCCCCTCCAATAATCCCCCACCCCAATCCTCCACAATCTAAGTCATATAATTCTTACAAGTCGTATAAATCTTATAAGTCTAATAATTCTGATAATTCTGATAATTCTGATAATTCTGATAATTCTTATAAGATTTATACGACTTATAAGAATTATCAGAGTTTATGAGCCAGGCGTGCCCCTGCGGCGAGGAGAGCTGTGTCCGCACCGTCGTGGCGCGGACAGGCGTGGCCGCTGCCGGGGGCGCCATGTCAATGCTTGAACAGCGTTCCTATGTTGTAG
>ERZ777305.2272-NODE-2272-length-17147-cov-4.486543_pt1 | contig 17147 bp, 17 predicted proteins | sample MGYA00374965_ERZ777305 | MGnify/ENA primary metagenome ERZ777305 (study PRJEB29328, sample SAMD00013331) | mouse gut metagenome | study: EMG produced TPA metagenomics assembly of the Metagenome analysis of fecal microbiota from mouse which was promoted... | reverse complement strand
TTATTTATTAAGGTTTTTCTAGCCATTTTCTCTTTTATTCATGTTTTTATCCTGTATTTTGATTTAGCATTTTCCTATAGAACATTATTTATGATAGATATATAATAAATTTTTGCCAACTTTTCCTATGTGGATTCACTCAAATGATTTTGCAAATTTTCAATTGTATAGCCTTTACTTGTTATATAAGAAATAATCGTAGGTAATTCTTTTTCCACTGTTTTATTGATTGGCATAGAAATAATACTTCCTGCAGATACCTGCTCTTTGATTTCTTTGAGTGGATAATTTTTCACAACAATGGTGGGTCGAATAGTATAATTTTTAGATAATGAACACAATTTTAAAGTTGTTAAATCGGCTACTTCATTGTAACAATATCCTACTTTTTGTTTTCCTACTTTTTTAATAAATGTATCCATCCATGCATAAGAACTATCACTATAATCTCTATTATAACTTAAATTTCCAATGTTATGTCCTTGTTCAATTAAGTGGACTAAGGTGTCATTATTTTTCTCTAACCATTTTCCATCAACGAAAAAATTACCTTTTATGCTTTTTTCATCTAATATTTTAAGTATTGTATCAATCGTATCATTTTCTTCTATCAAAAAGATAAGACTTATCATATTTTTTTCGGCATTTCCACTTATAATATATTTATCAAAATGATTATCAATACTCACTGTAGGAGTAGTTTCTTTATATACAAGAAGATTGTTGTTGAATTTTCCATAACGTTTCATCTTGTTGTAACTTTCGTTTATATTTACTTCTTTTCCTTTAATTCCTGGAATAATTGTATCATCCAAAACAGTTGCATCTTTGGCTTCTATTTTATAATTTTCATTTTCGCTTTTAATCGCAATCATAATTTCGTCATATTCTTTCACTACATTGACTGTTTTTTCCGTATATAAAAAACTCAAACAAACAAGGGATAAAAGACCAATTCCTTCCAATATTTTTTTCATGAACTCACCTTAATCAAGTATATGAAAAAGATAAGTGAAACTTGCTACTTTAAATCATAATTTAAATGTAATAATTCTGGTAGTACAAAAAGCCCATCTTTTCGAATTAATTTATGATCAAAATAAATTTCTCCTCCACCATACTCTTTTCTTTGAATCAGGACCATATCCCAGTGAATTGCTGAATTATTTCCATTGAATGCATCATCATACGCTTGACCAGGTGTGAAATGAATACTACCTATAATTTTTTCATCAAATAAAATATCCCCCATCGGATTTAATATTTTTGGATTGAGTCCGAATGAAAATTCTCCTACATATCTTGCTCCTTCATCTGTATCAAAAATTTCTTCTAATTTTTCTTGATTGCCATCACATTTCGCTTCTATGATTTTTCCGTCCTTAAATTTCAAAGAAACATTTCTGTATACTTCTCCGTGATATGGACTGGGTGTATTATAGGTAATGATTCCATTCACACTATCTTTGATTGGCGCTGTAAAGATTTCTCCATCTGGAATATTACTTTCTCCACAACAAGGAACTACATTCATTCCTTTGATAGAAAATGTGATATCCGTATTTGGACCCAAGATACGAACCTTATCAGTCTTTCGCATCAATTCTTCCAATGGCTTGATATCTTCATACATTTTGGCATAATCTACATTCATTACATCAATCGCATAGTTATAAAACGCTTCTGTTGGCATTCCTGCTTTATAAGCATCCAATCTGGAAGGATAATTGAAAAGTACCCACCTTCTTTCGTTGATTCTAATAAAATCACTTCCTTTGGTGGCTTCTCCTAAAGCTCTTCTAATTTTAGGATCCATTTTACTATTTTCAAAGTCATTGGTTGTATAATGAATATTGATAAAACAATCTATATTTTCTACATCAAATTCACTTCTTTTTTTGAGTTCTAGCACTCTGTTTTCGGTTGTAAGTTCTTGTAATAGCGCATTAATTTCAGGCTCTACAATTCTCACAAAAGGAATTCCTTTTTGTGTTGTGATCTCACGAATCAAATATTTGATAAGTTCCTTAGGCTGATCTGTTTGCGATGTAATGAGTACACGATCATTTTCTTTTATTTTTAAGGAATAATTCACAATTGTTTTACTTAATTTCTGTAATCTTTCGTCCATTTTTTCACTCTTTTCTATCCTTTTCATACTATATTATGAAAGGAGGAATACTATGTATTCTAATTATGGAACTATGCCTAGTTTTCCACAAGCTTCTAATAATTCCTATTCTAGTAATCCAGTAATGGCTTCTAATACTGTAGGTCCCTATGCAAATGGCCAAATGGTTTCATCAAATGATGACCGCTTTATTGGTGGAGGATTTTTAGGACCATTTGTTTTAGGTGGTATTACAGGTGGTTTACTTGCGCCTGCTTTCTATCCTAGACCTTACTACAACAATTATTATCCATATCCTTATTATGGACCATATTATCGTTAACATACAAAAAAACAGTTCGGAAATTGAACTGTTTTTATATGAATTAATCCGTATATAGTTTTTAAAATAAAAATATATACAATTTAAATAAATGTAATCTCAAAAGTAGTGCTATACTTAAAAATTTAAATTAAAAATTCATTTGCCAAATTCTTTTGGTAATACAAGAGACATCATTTTATCTTTTGTACATGATTCAGTATTTTTTTGTTGTAATTCTTCCAAAATTTCCAACTTCCTCTTTTCAGCTCTCATGAAAAATTTTAAAGTTAAAGATTTATCAGTCAAAATATCTAATATTTCATCAGAAATCCTCCTCAAATCATAACAGCATCTATCGGTAACTGTAATAATACCTCCCTTTACATTAAAATCTTCTATACCCAATTTATTTACAATTACAATACCTAGTTCTCGTTCGTTAAATTCTCGTTGCATAAATGTAGTAAACTGATTAAGTTCTGATGTAGTAGCAAAACTTTCATCAAAAATTTCAAATTTCGCTTTAATTAGTGCCAAAGCTACATATTCTTGTGATAAAAAAGGACTTGTCATATTATTTCACCTCATTAGTATTATATAATGTTTTTTTATATTTTCATATACTCTACATAGAATTCTATCAAAAAGAGTATAAAAACTTTATTAAAATGCAACGGCACTTTTGAAAAGGCTTAATGTGTTTTCATTTGCAATCTTTTTATAATCTAATCAATTTTGATTATTTTTCTTACAAATTTAGAATGCAACAACTGTTTGGATATCCATTTTTCTAATAGAACGAAAACAAGAATACTAACTCCCATTAAGATAGATGTTGTACCTAGCATAGTAAGCGAAAAAGGAACAATGGAATAAAAGCCTTTTAGAAAACAAAATTGAACACCAAATAATACAATCATTCCAAACCACAAAGTTCTTCTCATCCAATCAAATGGGATACAAAGTTTATATAATAGTAGTATTCCTGTAAAAGCGGTGAGTAAAACGGCAAGACTAGAAATTTGTTCCAATGAAAATATCTGAAAATGGGATAATAGGCTTAAGATCAAAATATGAAAAATAACGGTTAAAGCAGTTGGAACAGAATTTTTTAATATATTCTCAAAAAACTTACCTTTGATTCGTTCATAATTGGGTTCTAGTGCCAATACAAAAGAAGGAATTCCAATTGTAGCTACGCTGATTAAGGTTAACTGAATTGGCTCAAATGGGTATGGCATATGAATAAATAAGAATAGAATTGCCATTAAAGTGGCATAGATTGTCTTTGTTAAAAATAATGACGAAGAGCGTTCAATATTGTTGATTGATTTTCTGCCTTCTTCCACTACTTTTGGCATCGCATCAAAATTAGAATCTAATAGGACAAGTTTTGCGACATTTCTTGCGCCATCGCTGCCTGAAGCAATCGCAACACTACAATCTGCTTCTTTTAAAGCTAAGATATCATTTATGCCATCTCCGATCATTGCAACAGTATGTTCTTGTTTTTTGAGTGCCAAAATTAATTCTTTTTTTTGTTCTGGTGATACGCGTCCAAAGATTGTATACTGGCTTGCCACTTCTTCTAGTGATTTACCTGATAATTCACTCACGTCTATTGCTTTATCATAACCATCAATTTGTAAGGATGCAGCAATATTCGAAACTGTTTTTACGTGATCTCCTGATATGATTTTTATTTGGACTCCCTGTTTTTTAAAATACTCTAATGTTTGCTTCGCCTCTTTTCGTATTTTATCTTTAATAAATAGAAGCGCAATTAACTCCAGTTTTTTCGGTAACGTATCTTTTGAAATTTTTTGTTTACTATAAAATAGTCCAACCACACGATGCTCTTCACTATAAAAATTAATTTTTTCTTTTAGACTAGGTTCTATGTTTTTTAATATAAATTCAGGAGCTCCTAGAATATAGCTTCCTTCATTTTCAAAATGTACTGCTGACCATTTTCGTTTGGATGAAAAGGGAATAAAATAATCACTCTTCCAAGCATTTCCTTGGTTATATTGGTTCCTGATGGCTTCTATGGTAGCATTATGGTCAGTAATATTTTGTGTAAAGTCTGCTAAAATAGCCTCAATTTGTTTGCTTTCATGATGGTTGTAAGGTAATAAATCCACTACTTCCATAGTGCCTTCTGTAAGGGTACCGGTTTTATCTAGGCAAATCACGTCTGTACGAGCCAACATTTCCATAGAGTAGAGTTCTTGTACTAAAACTTTATATTTGGCAAGCCGAATAATACTAACAGCAAATACCATACTGGTTAACAGTACAAGTCCTTCTGGAATCATTACCACTAAAGCTGCAACCGTATGGATAATTGCTTCTTTGATGGTATTGCCAGAAATTGAAATCTGTCTATAAAAAAGTAGACATCCAACTGGTACTATAATAAATGAAATGAGTTTCACAATCTTGTTGATTACACTCATAATTTCAGAATGGGATTTGTTCATATATTTGGCATCATGTGTGATTTTTGCAGCATAATTATCTAAGCCAATATGCTCTACTTGTATGGTACATTTTCCACTCATGATAAAACTGCTCGAAAGAATTCTATCTCCCTTTTTTTTCTCAATCGCATCACTTTCTCCTGTAATAAAGGCTTCACTAACCTCACATTCTCCCTCTAAAATAATGGAATCTGTAATGACCTGATTTCCAATTTCATAGACAATAACATCATCCAACACAATTTCGCCAATTCCAATATGTTGTTTTAGCCCTCCACGAATTACAGTGACTTTTTTACTTGCTAATACGGATAATCTATCAATAATCTTTTTGGAGCGGATTTCTTGAATGATACTAATGACACTATTGGAAATGACAACTCCCATAAATAATAAATTTTTAAATGACCCAGTAAAAAATACGGCAACTGCGAGGCATAGGTTAAGAAGATTAAATGGTGTAATTAGATTACTCCATATAATCTGTCCAATTGTTTTTGTGGGAATAGTAGTGTCATGGTTGACTAAATTATCTGCGAACCTAGTGTTTACTTGGTCTTCTGTAAGCCCTAGTTTCGCATCAGAGTTCCATTTTCCTTTCATATTCCCACCTCTTTTTTAGTATACCACAAATTATGAAAAAATAGATTACAATCTTGTCACGAAAAAAGAAGCTATTTTGCTTCTTCTGTTGCTCTTGTTTCACGAATTACTGTTACTTTGATAGTTCCCGGATACTGCAATTCATTTTCAATTCTTGTTTTGATATCACGTGCTACTTTATAGCTTCCCAAGTCATCAATTTCTTCTGGTTTTACAATAACACGAATTTCACGCCCTGCTTGTACTGCAAATGTTTTTTCAACACCATCCATACTATTTGCAATATTTTCTAGGTCTTGTAAACGTTTGATATAATTTTCAAGTGAATCATTTCTTGCACCAGGTCTAGATGCAGATAATGTATCTGCGATTGCTACTAATACAGAGATTACACTTGTTGCTTCTGTATCACCATGATGGGATTCGATGGCATTGATTACAGTAGCATTTTCTTTAAATTTGTTTGCAATTTCACTACCTAGTGTAACATGACTTCCTTCAACTTCGTGGTCAATTGCTTTTCCAATATCATGTAGTAAGCCTGATCGCTTTGCTAATGCAACGTTTTCACCCATTTCAGATGCCAACAAGCCTGAAAGATTTGCAACCTCAATCGAATGTTGTAAAGCATTTTGTCCATAACTCGTACGGAAATGTAATTTACCAATTAATTCTACCAATTCTGGATCCATTTTGGTAATTCCAAGTTCAAATATTGCAGCTTCCCCAATTTCGCGAATTTTTACATTCATTTCTTTGGATACTTTATCATAAATTTCTTCAATTCTAGTTGGATGAATTCTTCCATCTTTGATTAATGTTTCAATCGTTACGCGAGCAATCTCTCTTCTAAGCGGATCAAAACTTGATAATACAATTGCCTCTGGTGTATCATCAATAATTAAATCTACACCTGTAACAGCTTCAATGGTACGAATATTACGACCTTCACGCCCAATGATTCTACCCTTCATTTCATCGTTTGGTAATGTTACTACAGTTACTGTTTGCTCGTTAGCAACATCTCCTGCATATTTTTGCATACAACTAACCAACATGGATTTTGCCTTTTTATCTGCTTCTAATTTGGCCTCTGATTCACGGTCTTTGATATAAGCCGCTATTTCTAAGCTCATCATTTCTTCTACTTTTTTCAGAACTAAATCCTTGGCCTCTTCTTTTGAATATCCAGCAATACTTTCCAATAAAACGATTTGCTGTTTTTTGAGTTCCTCTACTTTTACTTGTTCCTTTTGGATATCTTTTTGTTTGTTAATTAAATTATTTTCTTTTTCTTCTAACATTTGCTCACGATTTTGTAAGGTTTGATCTCTACGATCCATATTACCCTCACGTTGCAACAAACGATTCTCTGATTCTTTTATTTCAACTTTCTTTTCTTTTACTTCTTTTTCAAACTCTACTTTTAATTTATGTGCTTCTTCTTTTGCTTCTAAGATGCTGTCTCTTTTGATTTTATCTGCTTCTTTTTTTGCATTTTCAATTAATTTTTCCGCTTTTACAGCAGCTCTGTTTCCTTTGAAATAGTTCATTAAGAACATCGTTATAATTCCAACAAAAAGTCCTATTAAGACGAGTAAAATGGAGAGAATCACTTGATTCATACATATTCCTCCATTCTCATGTATATTAAATTTATTAAGTAAAATGATTATTTCACCTACTTTTATTTTAAAGAATATCTAGCAAGAAGTCAAGAAGTTTCTTACAACAATCCACGGAAAGAAAAAAACGTATTTTTTTTACGCTTCTTCTACTTTTTCTACCTTATCTGCAGGTTGTTTTTTATTTGAAATTTCATAATACTCACGTACTTGTTTTTCTAATTCTGCTTTCAATTTTGTATTTGATTTTAAAATTTCTTTTACGTTTTCCTTTCCTTGACCTAGCTTTTCACCTTTATAGGCATACCAAGAACCGCTTTTTTCTAAAATATTAGCGTCGCTTGCAAGGTCTACAATTTCTCCTTCATAAGAAACCCCTTCACCATACATAATATCAACGACACAACTCTTAAATGGAGGAGCCATTTTATTTTTAACAACTTTAATACTAGTTTTATTTCCAATAATATCTGTTCCATCTTTAATTTGTTCTGATCTTCTAATTTCCAAACGAACAGAAGCATAAAACTTAAGTGCACGTCCCCCTGGAGTTGTTTCTGGATTTCCAAACATAACCCCTACTTTTTCACGTAATTGATTGATAAAAATACAAATCGTGTTCGTCTTATTAATTACACCAGATAACTTACGTAAAGCCTGACTCATGAGTCTTGCTTGTAACCCAACATGACTATCTCCCATTTCGCCTTCTATTTCCGCTTGTGGTACTAAAGCCGCTACAGAATCAATTACAATAATGCTAATTGCTCCACTACGCACCAAGGCTTCGCAAATTTCAAGTGCCTGTTCCCCATTATCGGGTTGTGATAATAATAATTCATTGATATTAACACCTAACTTAGACGCATACTGTGGATCCAAGGAATGCTCTGCATCGATAAAAGCTGCTCTTCCTCCTAATTTTTGTGCCTCTGCAATCGCATGTAATGCAAATGTAGTTTTACCACTTGATTCTGGTCCATAGATTTCTACAATACGTCCTTTTGGATAACCTCCAATACCTAAACAGATATCTAATGATAGGGAACCACTTGGAATTACATCTATCTCTCTATGTTCATTATCACCTAATTTCATGACAGAACCCTTTCCAAATTGTTTTTCTATATTTGCTAGTACTTGATCTAATGTTTTATCTCCTGATGATTTCACCATTTTATTTCCTCCTTAATGTTTACATGACCATTATATAATACAAAAAAACACTTGTCAATACTTTTTGCGAACATTTGTTTGATTACTTTTGCATCGGTTTTAAGTCAAAAAAATCCTTTTTGTAATACAAATTTTTTCATTTTGAAACAAAAAAATCCTAGTTTTCTAGAATTTCTTTTTTTTCATTAAATAATAATTCACGATTCATATAGTAATATTGTATTGCGGAAACTACAGATAGGACCGCCGCAACAATTAGTAAGGCATCTGATACCTTAAAATTCCATAACTCAAATGGTAGATTATAAAATAAAGTAAGTACAATTCCTGTCATTAAACAGGCTGTTTTTATCTTGCCTGATTTAATTGCCGCTACTACCTTTCCTTTATTCCCTACAACCATTTTGATGGAATTGACTGCACTATCACGAATAATAATGACTACTGGAATAATAGGGGAAATAAATCCATTAGCAGATAAAATCACTAAAACAGAATTTACAAGAATTTTGTCTGCAATCGCATCTATCATCTTTCCAAAGTCAGTAACCATATGTTTTTTACGGGCAATATAGCCATCTAAATAGTCTGTAATGGCCGCAATAATAAATAAGAAACCAGATAGGATATATTTTAAATCCACTACAATTGATTCATTGATAAACAATTTTGGTAAAGCAAGTCCTGATGCATCTAATGGAAAAAGTAGAATTGTAACAATTAATAAGGATAAAATAATCCGACTTATGGTTATTTTATTTGGTAAATTCATAATGTAACGCCTCGATTCATTTCTACATAGGAAACAAGATTTTCTTGCTCATCTGGTTTTTCCGTGTGGAATAAAGAAACGATATACCATATAGCACAAGCAATCGCAACAATCATAACTGAGTAAATCATAAAAGGCGGAATACTCCATTTACGTTCTCTTTCTATGGTGTATGGGGAAGCAATTCGATCTTGTTTTTCTTCTTTTTTTTCGATTTGTTTTTTCGCTCTTTTGATATCATCTAAAGATATCTTTGAGGTATAATCAAATAAATACTCGTTAAATTCGTCAATGATATCTTCATAATTAAGTCCCAAATATTTTGCATAATCACGAATAAAATATTTAAGTGCAAAGACATCTTTAAATTGTTCTTTATTGCCTTCTTCTATACTTTCGATTTGACTTGGTTTTACCTTAAGATCACTAGCCGCTTCTTCAATCGAAAGGCCAATATTCTCTCTTGCTTCTTTTAAAGCAATTCCGATTTCTTCCAAGTATTCACCAACTTTCTAAATTCAAAAAAAATAATATTTTATAAGCCATGTTCTGTTCCTATTACTAGGCGACAAACATTTATCTATTGAATCATCAATCCCATAAAAGATTCAGTTCTCTTTTATCAGGCTCCCCTACCAAAATTTGGGTTTCTCGCTCGTGGGGTTTACCGCGTTCCATTTCCATCATTTCTGATTTCTTCGTCACTATGGCACTTTTATACCTATTCTAACCATATCAATCGACTTAGGTTATTTCGAGAGCCGTTAGATTTCTCTACTAGGGGTTATGTCTTCCCCCTACACGAACACTACAATCATCACAGATTGTGCGAGCATGGACTTTCCTCTACATTACTATGAATGCAGCGTTTGTCAAAATATTATTCTTTTCCGTAGATAATTTTTTCCAAATTTGAAAGTCTTCTTAGAAGGTCTGCATTTGATACTTCTCCACCAGATTCTTCAGAAAGCACTTGTAGTTTGGTTCTTAAATTTCGAATTTCTTGTTTCAATTTAATATTGTCTTCAATTAATTCTTTCTTTTCACTTTCAATTTCCTTTATGATGGCCATAAATTCTTCATAATCACGTATAATGACATCTAAAAATTTATCTACTTCTTGTGGTCGATATCCTCTTGTATCTATTTTAAACTCTTTTTCTAAAATATCTTTTCCTGTTAGTAAAATTCTTTCTTGATACATATAAACCACCTCAATTCTTATATACCTATTCTCTCAAAAAAAAAGGAATTTGTCAATCGATATTATATGTTTCCATTTTCTTTTAAAATGATTCAAATTCGGTTTGTTTTCTTGGGAAAGATAGGATTACAGTGGTTCCCTTTTCTACTTCGGATAAATACTCTATTGTACCGCCATGTTCTTTTATAATTTCATTGCAAAGATAGATGCCTAAACCTGTTCCTTTTTCTTTTGTTGTAAAAAATGGTTCCTTGACTTTGGAAAGTTCGTCTTTAGTCATTCCTTTTCCATTATCCTCAATTATAATTTTTAAGTTGTTATGACTTTCTTCTAATGAAACTTTTAAATATCCCTTTTTCTGGTTTGGAATTGCTTCTATGCTATTTTTAATGATATTAATAAGTACTTGTGATAAACGATTATAATCTCCTATCATAAAAAGTTCATCTTCGCGAACATCAAATGTTGCTTCTATATTGCGATCTTCTAAGATTGGAACAAAATTCTGATAAATGCTTTCTAACAATAAGTTGACATCCATAATTTCCTTTTCAATTTTGATTTTATTAATGGATAAAAAATCTTCTAATAAGATTAAAACTCTTGCAATCTCATCTTTTAATATAGGAATATATTTCCGACTGTGTTCTATATTGTTGACATCAAACATATCTAAATATCCTTTACAAACAGCAATGGGATTTTTGATTTCATGCGTTATTTTGAATAAAGATTCTCTTAATGTCTTTTCTTTTTCAAATTCCTTTAGTTTGAGATGAAGAGATAGTACATCTTCTACACGTTCAAACAAATAAATAGTAAATTTGGTGATGATAACAAAGGAGAAATTTATGATAAGGTAATCTAAAATATGTAGGCTCATTGATGTGGACAAACATAATACGGCAATTGCAATTCCTATACATTTTCCTATCAATAGTAAATTGATAAAGATAGAAATATGCCATTTTTTCTTATTCCATAACTGATAAATTACATAATAAATCATATATTCTATGACTAAAAATGACAATGGAATTTTGAAGTAATAACTATAATAGAAAATAATGCATATTGATAATAAAATAATATTTACTTTTCGATTTTTTAAGTATGCAAGTACAAGTGGAATATTGAATAATAAGATTGGGGACTGAATTGACATTTTTAATCCAAATCTTAATATTAAATAAAATGAACTGATTAAAGCAAAATCTAAAAATAAATCACTTTTTTCCTTATTTAATGTTTGATTATAAGATTGATATAACAAACAGAATACAAGTGGAAAAATGATAAAAATAACGTTAATCATAATCGTTTCAAATAAATCCATTATCTCACCTCGACAAAATTGTACATTTTTTGATTGTCGAATCTTGTCGAAATATGAATTTTCTATAGATTATAAGAAAAAAACGGCATTTTTTTACCGTCTCAATTCATCAATCTGTTTTTTAAGTTGTCGTGCCTCATCCCCTAATATAATTTTCAGTTGGTTATCAATTTCGACAATTCCTTTCGCACCCATTTTCTGGATTGCCTCTTTATTGACTAATTCTACATTTTTAAGGGTTACAACAAATCTAGACTTATTGACTTCATAACTTACGATATTGTCTTTCCCACCTAAGCTTGCAACCAATTTATTCATTTCGATTTTAATATCTTTTTTCATTGCTTTTGATACTGCAAATGCAATAAGGACTAAAACTATAATTATAATTAAATATTGTAAATTCATTTATTTCATCACCTATATTTATTATACTATATTTTTCCCAATTTTAATATCTTTTTCTAATTTTGTCGAATGAACCGAATTCATTTGTAGTTTATTTTGTTTTCCTGTAAGATAAAAATAGGTGAAGAGATATGTTAAAAATATCTAAGTATCGTGTAGACAAATATTTACTTATTCCAATAGTTTTATTTGCAATTATCAGTATTATAACTATCTATAGTGCACAGACATTACTACCAAGTACGATGCAAGATTTAGCACTGAAACAATTTCTCTGGTACTTAGTTGGATTTTTACTTGCATACGGAATTTTAGTGATTGGAAATGATTTTATGCTAAAAAATGCTTGGATTCTCTATGTGCTTGGAAATCTATCGCTAGTTGGTCTATTTTTCTTCGGAAAAGAAATTAATGAGGCAAAATGTTGGTATTCTATTCCTGGAATTGGTACTATCCAACCTAGTGAATTTATGAAAATTATCTTAATTTTGTTGATAGCCAAATTGATTCAAGAATTTCATAAGAAATATACATCTCCTACAGTCTTGGAAGAGTTTATATTTCTCTTAAAAGTTATCCTTATCGTAGCAATTCCAAGTATTTTAACTTTTTTACAACCAGATACTGGAGTTGTACTTATTTATTTATTGATTACCATTTGTATGTTATTTATTTCCGGAATCCGTTATCGATGGTTCATTATGTTATTTACAATTTTGGGACTTGCGATTGGAAGTGTATTAATTATTTATTTTTGCAGTCAAGAACTTTTTATTCAAATTTTTGGGACGAGTTTCTTTTTACGAGTTGATCGGTTACTGGATTGGTCAAGTGGATCTGGGTTTCAATTACAGTATGGCATGACCGCAATTGGATCTGGGGGATTATTTGGACATGGTTTTCATCATACCCCAATTTATTTTCCAGAGCCACAAACTGATTTTATTTTTGCCGTTTTCGCAAGTAATTTTGGATTCATTGGTTCTTTCTTGTTATTGGCTCTAATTGTTTTTTTTGATATTCGTTTAATCATAACTGCTATGAAAACAAGCCATGACATTGACAAATATATTATTGGAGGAATTGTCGGTATGTTAATCTTCCAACAGTTTCAAAATATAGGAATGACTTATGGAATCATGCCAATTACAGGAATTACTCTTCCTTATATCAGTTATGGAGGATCTAGTTTACTTAGCTATATGATTATGACCGGTATAATTTTTCATATATCCAATGAGAGTATGAGATACACAAATAAGTAACCATAACAGGTTACTTATTTTGCTTTTTCCTAATATTTAGTTGATTTTAAGAAGGCGAGATCCAATATGAATCCATGCCCAAGACATACTAGCATTGAAATCCCAACTCCATAAACCAGCTTTTAATGCATAATTACGGCTACCACCGACAAGGGCTGGATGATTCCCAGAATTAGACCAATAGCAATCTGCCATATGTGTACTTTCACTTCCATTTGTTTCAATTGGTAATGAGATTAACACATTGTTAGAATCATATCCTAGTTTGGATATATATACTTCATTTGAACTTGAATTAATATACCCGATAGTCCTGTAACAACCATCATATTTTTCTGTTTCATATTGTGTTTTATCATAACAAATATAGACTTGGCGGTCCTTGATATTGATTCCATCAACAAATTGCCAAATATTCCCGAAGATATCTTCTATCCCTCTATAAATCATTGAACTATTGTCTGTTCCATCAACACTTCCTGAATGCATTCCTAAGATATCACATCCTCCACTTGTGATTGCGGATAAATCAGGTCCAACAGTATATCCTGCCCCTAATTTAGCTTGACTATTATAATCGGCATATTCTACTAAATATAATAACTGTAAGATGAAATAATGATAATCTAGTTGACTAAATTCACTTCCTAAGTTAGTTGCATATGTTCTAAATTCGGTAATGGTATGATTAACAAGTGGTGTATATCCACTCCTACTATGTACTCTAGTTGTATCTCCTGACATTGTATATCTTCCTACACTAAATGCTTCGCTTTTACTGTATCCTTCTTGGTAGTCTTTGGTAATTGCTATATATTCATATCCATTCTCTTGCACTCTTTTATAATAAAACTCTGGTATATAGGTTAATACTTCTCCATTACTTCCATCAAATTTGAAGTTATCCTCTCCATACCATGCAGTAATTGTTTTCGTATCTGTATTGTAATTATAGGATTTGATATCACTCCATGGATAGATACGATCAAAATCGTTTTGTACAGAAGTTGTTCCCACTTGTGCATTTGCTACTAATCCTACTGCATCATCAGTTCGTTCCCATGCACTTGATTCTGTTTCTATTGCTCTTTTCACTCCGTATATCTTAGCTGAGACTACTTCAGTTTCTATCAATTGTTTAACAGCTGAGCACCTTTCTGTTCCCTTACTATTTACCGCACATACTTTTGCATATGTAGCTTCACTCGGATAGACACAACTATTATTTTCACTACTTCCTAAATTATTTATTTCATTACTTGTCGTTCCGTAATAGCATTTTATTTCATTTATAGAAATTTCATTATCTAATTTATAATTTAATACTATATGATCATTTTCAATATTTTTTTCTTCAAACTTTGGGGCAAGTAGTAATACAGTTTCACATTGATTCGCATCTACTATGCTATATTCTCCATTACCATATTCATTCACTTCTATTTTTACAATTTGATTTAAGGGGATTTCTTTTCCTGTAGAAAGATCTTTCACAGGTTTTTTCAACTTATCATCATTTACAAGAGTTTCAAGTGGAATACAGTATGTATCCCCAAAATACATTGCATACTCATTTGACTTTTCACTCAAATAAAGCTCTGTTGCATTCGATATCAATTGCATTGCCGTTTCACTAATATTCTCTTTTTGAGAACGGATTTGATTAATAATTGTTGGTAAAACAATTATAGTTAATAATGCCATAATCAATATTACTGCAACCATTTCTACTAAGGTAAAGCCGCTTTTTTTCATATCGTCACATCCTTAGTATCATTATAACCATTTCTTAAAAAAAAAACAACTATCCATTTGGAATGTTGTTATTTAAAAAGTAACTATTCAGTTACTTCTTTTTCTTTTACAACTTCTTTTCCTTTATATGTTCCACAATTAGCGCATACTCTATGTCCTCTAACTGCAGCTCCACATTTTGGGCATGTTACTGTCGCATTTTCGCTTATTTTATAATGTGTACGACGTTTTCTACCTCTTGTTTTACTCACTCTTCTAAAAGGTACTGCAAACAATTGTAATTCTAATTTCATATTCAATTTACACCTCTCTTTTCATTTCAACAAATCTCTTAATTTTTGTAGCTCAGGATTTATTTGTTCATTTTGTTCCTCTGTGCAAAGTTTCCAACCATTTCCCTCTAAAGAAAGGTTTTCGGTATCTCCACTTATAACACGCGAAGGAATTTCTACCAAAATATTTTCCCATATAATTGGAAAAATATCAATAGTATTTTCCATTTTTTTATCAATTTCGCCTAATTCTTCCAACATTTCCGCAATATTTCCTTGAATATCTACAAAAAAAGGATAATCAACTGGTTTTAAAGTAATCGCGCAAGGTAATATCATCTTTCCTGTTACCTTACAATCTAATATATATCCATCGATGCCATCTTTGGTAAGAATTCCTTCTACATTTACATCGTTTAGTTCTAGCATAGATGTGCCTTTTAATTCCTCCTCTGTAAATGTTTTTGTCTCATGGATTTCTACTTCTTTTACTACACCACTTTTCAATCTTGTGATATCTATTTGCATGTAAAATCACCTAATCCATTATAGCATACCCTACTATATTTTTCAATTAGTTTATGATATGATTGATTTGGTGATTGTATGCGTAGTGTTGGTATTATTTGTGAATATAATCCATTTCATAACGGTCATTTGTTTCATTTAGAACAAATCAAGGAAAAGTTTCCCAATCATAGAATCGTACTTGTAATGAGTGGCAATTTTACCCAAAGAGGAGATGTCAGCATTATCAACAAATGGGACAAAACAGAGATTGCCCTTTTCTATGGTGTTGATTTAGTCGTAGAGCTTCCTTTTGTATTTGCCGTACAGAGTGCAGATATTTTTGCATGTGCAAGTATTGAATTACTAGATATGTTACAAGTAGAATATTTGGTATTTGGTAGTGAATGTAATCAAATAGATTGTTTAATTGAGTGTGCAAAAATACAGTTAGAAAATAAAAAATATAATAAACTAGTCAAACAATATTTAGAAGAAGGAATTAACTATCCAACTGCCTTATCTAAGGCACTATATGAGTTAACTGGAAAGAGGATTAAGGAACCCAATGATATATTAGGAATGACTTATATTAGAGAAATATTAAGAATTGGGAGTACGATAAAGCCTGTGTCCATTCCAAGACAAAATAATTATAATTCTCTAGAGCTAGAAGGACCTATGAGTAGTGCGACCAGTATACGTCATGCATTACAAGAAGGAAGATATGTCCTAGATTATGTGCCTACAGAGACACTCAAATATCTTACAGAACCACATTTTACAAGTGATTATTTTTCTCTATTAAAATATAAAATATTATCAGATTTAAAACATCTAAACCTATATCAAACTGTAGATGAGGGTATTGAAAATCGAATTTGCAAGTTTATTATTTCTTCCAAGACTTTAGATGAATTGATTTTAAAAATGAAAACCAAACGATATACTTATAATAAACTTGCTAGAATGTTTACCCATATTTTATGCAATGTGACAAGGGAAGAAATGAAACAATTTCAAAAAATAGAATACATACGTATTCTTGGTTTTAATAAAAAGGGAAGAGAACTGCTAAAGGAAATAAAAAATCAGGTACCTGTGCCAATTGTAACCAATTTTTCTTCGTTCAAAAATCCTATGCTAGATATAGAATTTAGAGCTACCTGTATTTATGCAAGTATACTTGAAGAACAGAAAAAAATAAAATTGATTGAAAGTGAATATAAAAATTCACCTATTATAAAATAGTGAGACTTTCGAAAAAGTTGTGTAAATGGTAAATTTTACCTTCCGTTGGAATCAT
>ERZ777305.2270-NODE-2270-length-17166-cov-3.045585_pt1 | contig 17166 bp, 13 predicted proteins | sample MGYA00374965_ERZ777305 | MGnify/ENA primary metagenome ERZ777305 (study PRJEB29328, sample SAMD00013331) | mouse gut metagenome | study: EMG produced TPA metagenomics assembly of the Metagenome analysis of fecal microbiota from mouse which was promoted... | reverse complement strand
AGGACGCATCCTCCAGAAGCAGCGCATTATTAACAACACCATTACGGAAACCTATCTCAGGGTAGTAAAGGCGGATGAAGAGTTCCTGGTCCAGCCGGGGGCCTACATTTCCCCGGAGGAAGTGGTGCGGGGAACGGTGTTGAAGGAAGGAGCCCAGTACCGGCTGCGCTGCCGGACCCCGGAATTAAGCGAAGAGAGCTTAAAGGCCCTGAACTGGAACTATGACGGCCAGGGCTATCTAAGCTACTATGCGCCTGGGAACAAGGAACTGACGGGAACGGCGGAGCATCCCTTTACTACCACCTTCCTGAAGTCCGGCGGAAAAATCCTGGACTGCTATATCACCCTGCCCCGGGAGCTTCCCATCGGCACCTACGAGCTGGAAGAGCTGACGGCTCCGGAAGGCTATGTGGTGAACGGAAGCGAGCAGGCGGTTGTGGATACCAGTACCGGGCGGGTGAATGGCTATGAGATCGTAGACGCGCCCAAAGAGAAAACCATCTTCACCATCAACAACGGCTCCGTGTACCCGGACGGCCAGATGGGGACCAATAAGTACGCCTTAAAGGATACCTACGGGAACCTGACGGTAACGGTGCTCCAGAAGAACCAGGAGCAGAAGGGAGTTATTGAGATTTATAAGCACGGGGAACAGGTATCCGGGGCGGAAAAGGGAAGCGTAACGCTTCTTGAGAAATTAAAGGGAGAACCCTTCCGGTATCTGAAGCTGGAGAACGTTTCCGGGGAGGCGGATCTTATCTTTTCCTATGAGGATGCTCCCGTAGAAGGGGCCCGGTTCCAGGTGATTGCGGCGGAAGATATTTATACCCAGGAGCTTAACAAAGCCTTGTTTGACCAGTACCAGGTAAATGCAGAGGATTACCGGATTTACCGCAAAGGAGATGTGGTGGCTGAAATTACCACCGATCGGAAGGGCTGGGGCTATGCCGCCGGCCTGTACATCGGAAAATATAAGCTGGTAGAGACTGTGGCGGGTCCTGGCTTTGTCTTAAATACGAAAGAGACCTTGTTTGAGATTACGCCCAAGGAACAGACGGTCAGCTTTGATTTCCACAGTGCAGACTACGAGAACCAGAGACAGAAATTAGAAATCACCGTGGCTAAGAAAGACGCAGAATCTGGGGAAGCCCTGGCGGGGGCCGTCTACGGCCTCTATGCGGCGGAGGATATTTACACGAACATTGAATACAGCCAGGAAGCGGGGAAATGGGTGGTCCGGGATACGCCGGAGATTCTCATAGCCAAAGATACCCTGGCAGCTACCTGCATAACGGATAAGACGGGGAAAGCGTCCTTTGAACCGGACCTGCCCTTAGGGAAGTATTACGTCCGGGAGCTGGAGGCTCCTCTTGGGTATCTCACCGCCCCGGAGGATATTTTCCTGGATGGAAGCTATGAGGGAGAAAAAGGCGGACAGGATGCGGAAATCCAGCGCCACCGGGCGGAGTTTGGAAATATCAAGACTACGGCCCGGATTTCCAAGCAGGATTTGACGAACCGGAAAGAGCTGCCGGGAGCCTCCTTAGAACTCTATGAGATTGGGGTGGATGAAAAGGGAGAGCTTCTCAAGAAAGGCGATTCCTATGTGATGGCGAAAAAGGAAGCCTGGATTTCCGGGAACACCCCATATGAGATCCGGGGCCTGAAGCTGGGCCGGACGTATCTTCTTCGGGAACGCAAACCTGCAGACGGGTATGTGACGGCGGAAGACCTTTTGTTCCGGCTAATGCAGGAACGGGATGAGGAGGGGAACCTTCTGGAGGCTGCCGGCATGTACGTGCTTGCGGGAGAGGAGTGGAAACGCTGCCAGGAAGACCTGCTGGTGATGCTGGACGACGTGACGAAGATTCAGATCAGCAAGAAAGATATTACCACCAAGGAGGAACTGCCGGGGGCCCTCCTGGAGCTCTACAACGAGAAGGGGGAGCTTCTGGAGGATTGGATCAGTGAAGAAGAGCCCCATTATATCGAAATGCTCCCCGTGGGGAGGTACCGTCTGGTGGAGCGGGAAGCCCCTTATGGCTACGGCTATGCGGAGGATGTGGTATTTGAGGTAAAGGACACGGGAGAAATCCAGAAGGCAGAAATGCTGGACGACGTGCAGAAGGTGCAGGTAGAGAAATCCACCATCTCTTTAACCCAGGCAGGGGACGTGTACAAGAATACGGTGGACTGCGTGCGGAACAAAACGGATGTGAAGCTGGATCATTTTACCCTCACGGATAAGCTGCCGGAGCAGGTATGGCTGACAGAGCTTTGGACGGGAACCTACAACCAGGAATTGATTTACCGTGTAGAGTACCGGATCAATGGAGGAGGGGACTGGATTCTCTGGGAGGAAGGCCTTGATACCGGGACCAACCACCATCTGGAGGTGCCGGGAGAACTGCTTACGAAGGAGAAGCATATCACCTCCTTCCGGATACTCTTCGGGACAGTAGAGGGACAGTTTGAAAATGAAATCTGCCCGGCATACCTGGTGAAGGTAGACCCTTCGGCCCAGGGAGGGATGTTAAACCGGATTGAGCTTGAGGCAGAGCAGGACGGGATTCCCCACCGGGACCGGGCGGAGACCATGACCCGGATGTTTTTCCGGATGATGCGGGGGTATGCTCCGAAAGGAGAGGCAGAACCCGCATATGAGGTGGTAAATACGGTGACGCCGGAGGAGGCAGAGCATATAGAGGAAAAAGCGGAACGCATCAAAAAGGACCGGGAAGTTACCGGAGAGGCATGGCCTGAAATGACAGTAAAAGAAGATTTGGCATCCCCTCCCACGGGAGATGCGGCCAGCCCTCTTGCCTGGCTGTCCCTTTTGGCAGCATCCGCGGCGGGAATTTCCGGATATTTCCTTTGGCGCAGGAGAAAAGAGCAGAAATGCGGCTTGGAAAGATAGAGGGTGCAATTTCTCGCAGATAGGTGTATAATAGGGAAAATTATTACTGAGATACAGCAGGAAAGAAGGGAAACTTGTAAAGAAAGCCAGTAAAAAGGAGTGCCTGGATATGGGGATGGAGAACAGCAGGATTCTGACAATGACGATTGACATGCTTTGGGAGGAACTGACAGATTGTCAAAAACAGCTTTTTTATACGGCAAAAAACCTGCCGTTTACCTATGAGATCCGCGGCGGGGAAATGTTTGTAGACCGGCGCTCCAAATCGATCACCAAGGCAACCTTTCAAAAAGCACTGGAGAAAATTCAGAAAAACCCGGAGGAAATTACAGGCCCGAAATCCCTGAATGTATTCGGTGCGCCTTATATTATGGCGGTTCTGCGGGGCCTTGAGAAATAGGAAAAACAACAGCCGGAAGGTATTGAAAAAGATCAGGGATCTATGGTATACTGGAAATATTAAGTTAGGATATTTTTGTGTTATCCTGCATCAAAAAGAAAATAAGAAAAAGGAAGGTATGCACCATGCGTAAAAGCATCAAAAAGATGGTTGGGATTCGAGTGGCTGCTGCGCTCGCTTCTGTGGTCCTGTTTAGTGTAATGATGACCATAAATATTCTCAACATCGAACACACCCAGGCTGCCAACACCCAGGCTGCTGCTCTGCTTGACAAGGCACAGAAGGCAGAAACGGCACATTATAAGTGGTCCGGTAATCTGAGTAATGCGCTGTATGCCGGTACGGAATTTACCGGAAGCATCGATCCGACGACTTGTGTTCTGGGAAAATGGCTTTATGGAGAGGCAGGTACGGACGATTCGAAAATCATAAGCCTGCGTTCGCAGCTGGAGCCTCTGCACAAAGAGCTGCATGAGTCTGCGACGCTTGTATTGGATATGTTGAAGGACAATCCGGCCGAGGCCCAGGCTTATTATCAGGATACCATTCAGTCCAATCTGAATGTTCTGGTAGGGCTTCTGGATGAGGTTGTGGAACAGGGAACAAATCTGAGCAATGAGAGTACTGCCCAGATGCGGAGAACCATTGTGATTATGCACATCACTTCCATTGTGGGGCTTTCACTGGCGCTGATTTGTCTGGTCAGTCTGGTGCTCTATGTGCTCCGCAAGATTGTGAAGCCGATTTTGATGATTACCCGAAAGAGCAAGCCTCTTCAGGAAGGCCATCTGGAGCTGGATTTGAATTACAAAGAAAAGGATGAAATGGGAGATCTGGCAGAAACTCTGGAGAAGTCCATGGGACGTATCCGCACTTATGTGGAGGATATCAACCGCATGATGAGCCAGCTGTCTTCCGGAAATTTTGACGTGGAAGTACAGGAACCCTTTATCGGGGATTTCAGTTCTATTGAGGAGTCGCTGTCCAGCTTTACGTCCAGCATGTCTTCGGTGCTTGCAAATATCAACCACGCGGAGCAGAAAGTGTCGGGAAATGCGGCGCAGCTTTCAGGCGGGGCCCAGGCTTTGGCTCAGGGAGCCACGGAGCAGGCCAGTGCGGTACAGCAGCTTTATGCTACCCTGGATGAGCTTTCCAAGGGAGCGGAAGATAATGTAAAGACAGCTGCCCATGCTCAGGAGAACGCCCGCCTCACCGGGGATCAGGTGACGCTCAGCAGTCATCAGATGGAAGACATGGTAGCGGCTATGGAAGATATTTCTGCTGCTTCCAGAGAGATTGGAAAGATTATTGCTACGATTGAAAATATTGCGTTCCAGACCAACATTCTGGCTTTGAATGCGGCTGTTGAGGCGGCCCGGGCCGGCACGGCAGGCAAGGGCTTTGCGGTGGTGTCCAGTGAGGTAAGGAGCCTTGCTACGCAGTCCGATCAGGCGGCGAAAGCCACTAAGGAATTGATAGAGAATTCCGTACAGGCAGCAGAGCGGGGAAGCAGGATTGTAGGGGAAGTATCCCAGACACTGAATCAGACCCTGGAGCTGGTCATGCAGTCCAACAAGGAGATTCGTGTTATTGCCGAAGCGGTAGAGCGGGAGGCAACTTCCATTGCTCAGGTGACGGACGGCATCAGCCAGATTTCTTCCGTGGTTCAGACCAACTCTGCCAGCAGCGAAGAATCTGCAGCAGTCAGCAATGAACTCTTCGATCAGGTGAAGATTCTCCAGGAGCAGACCAGAAGATTCCGTTTGAAACACAGAGATTAAGTTACATAATATGTTCCGGGTATTGGCGGAAAGAGAGAACGGATATTACGCTGAAGAATAACAGACATAAGATATGTATTCCAGGAGGTGCCGCGTGCATCTCCTGATTTTTTGCGTCCGGTTTTTCATCAAAACCGTTTCAGACAGTATTTTTCTGCCAGGTTGATTCCCTGATAGAGAATCATTGCCATGATGCAGAGGATAACGATAGACATGAGTACCATGTCGAGCTGGAAAACCTGGCTGCCGTAAATAATCAGATACCCCAGACCCCGCCGGCTTCCGATAAACTCACCGATTACAACCCCTACCAGACAAAGGCCGATGTTTACTTTCATGGTGTTGATAAAGATCGGAATGGAGCTGGGAAGTACTACTTTCCAGAGTACGTTTCGTTTGTTGCCGCCCAGGGTATAGATAAGTTTGATTTTCTCCGGATCTACTTCGGAGAAACCAGTGTAGATGGTTAAAATGCTTCCGAAGACGGCTACTGACATGCCGGCCACAATGATAGTTTTCATATTTGCACCCAGCCAGACAATCAAAAGAGGCGCCAGGGCAGATTTGGGCAGGCTGTTCAAGACGACCAGGTAGGGCTCCAGGATCTTGGACAGGCTGTGGGAGAGCCACAGCAAAACAGCGGTTAAAAGACTTAACAGAAAGACCAGCAGGAAACTAATCAGTGTCTCCGCTAAGGTGCTGCCCATGTGCAGAAAGATAGAGCGATCCGAGACCATGGAGACGAACATGTGCAAGACCCGGGAGGGACTGCTGAAAATAAATGCGTCAATGAGATGGGTTCTGGCGCTGGTTTCCCAGAGAATCAGAAAGAGCAGGAAAATAAGAATGCGGGCAAAGGTAATGGCCCGCAATTTTCGTTTCCGTTGTTCCAGAAAGCTTTGTTGGGCTAGAGATGGTTCAGCCACCTGTGTTCAACTCCTTCCATATGAGATTGAAATATTCTTTGAATTCCGGTGCATTGCGGGAACGCATGGGTGTGCGGCTTTCCATGTCGAAAGCGATAGGGACAAGCCGCTGCACATGTCCCGGCCGTCTGGAGAGAACCAGAACCTGATCGGCCATGCTGATGGCTTCGGACAGGTCGTGGGTCACGAGGATGGCCGTTTTCTCTTCTTTTTTGATAATGGCAGAAATATCGTCGCAGACAGAGAGACGGGTCTGGTAGTCCAGGGCAGAAAAGGGCTCATCCAGGAGTAAAAGATCCGGTTCCAGAGCCAGAGTGCGTATAAGGGCGGCACGTTGGCGCATTCCTCCGGACAGCTGGGAAGGACGGGCATCTTTAAATGAAGAAAGACCGTAAGCTTTCAGCATAGAATCTACGTTAGAGAGCCTTTCCGGGTTCATTTTTTTCTGTATTTCCAGCCCCAGAGTAACATTACTGTAGACGGTGCGCCATTCAAAGAGGTGATCCTTTTGGAGCATGTATCCAATGTTTGCCCCTGCGTCCTTTAAGGGCATTCCCAGGAAGGAGATGGTTCCCTCTTCCGGTTCCAGAAGTCCGCAGATCAGCGAGAGCAGTGTGGATTTGCCGCAGCCGCTGGGCCCGACGATCGCAAGAAAATCACCCGTTTCCAGGGAAAAAGAAATGTCGGACAAAGCCAGGGTCTCGCCGTTGACATCATGGTAAGAGTAGCTGACATGTTCCAGTTTCAGTAACGGATTCATACATATTCCTCCCGTTGTGATATATTGTATTTTATGACTTCTCCTGTGAATGGTGCAATTTTGATGCAAATATGATACACTTTTGTTATACGATAGCATTACCCGCTCTTGGCAAGAGAGGGGGCCATCAGCGGACAAGGGTAAAAACGATAGAGAAAAAGAAGACATCCAGGGGAAAGACCATGATACAAATTTTAGTAGTAGAAGACGAAAAACCGATTTCCAATTTGATTGCCGTAAACCTTCGGAAAGCAGGCTATGCCTGCGACTGCGTATTTGACGGCATGGCAGCGGCGGATGCGCTGGATAAAAATGTATATGATTTGATTCTGCTGGATGTGATGCTTCCCAAAGTAGACGGCTATGAGCTTATGAATTACATTGCGCCGCTGGAGATTCCGGTGATTTTCCTCACGGCCAAGGCCTCTGTGACGGACCGGGTAAAAGGCTTAAAACTGGGAGCCGACGACTATCTCACAAAGCCGTTTGAAATTATCGAACTTCTGGCGCGGGTGGAGACGGTTCTGCGCCGTTATCATAAGACGGAAAATGTACTAACTGTGGACGATTTGGTGATTGACACGGCTTCCCGGACGGTAAAGCGGAACGGAGAGCAGATTAATCTGACCAAGAAAGAATTTGAGCTTCTGCTTTTGTTTGTGCGCAATAAAAATATTGCCCTTTACCGGGAAACCATTTACGAGCGTATTTGGGGAGGAGAATATATGGGCGACAGCCGTACGGTAGATCTGCATGTGCAGAGGATGCGCAAAAAAATTGGATGGGAGCACAAGATTGTCACGGTCTACAAAGTGGGGTACCGCTTGGAGGGATAGGGACAGATGAAATTTTCCTGGAAAATCTGTTTTTCGACCATGATACTTAGTTTGATTATTTTCAGCATTGGCGGATATGTTCTGATATCCGCCTTATTTCAGTCTACCTATGAGCGGGAGGTATTAAATGCCGGGGAAGAGAACCGGATGCTGCAGTATTCTTTTGTGGCCTACTGGAACATCGGTGTGCGGGGAACGGAACGAAGTGAAGAGAATATCCGTCAGACGGCAGAGAATATGGTGAGCGGAATGGCGGACAGCGCCCTGAAAATCCGGGTTCTGGGGCCGGACAGAGAAGTGTTCTACGACAATACCAGAGCGGGAAACGGATTTGCGGCGGAGGCGGAAGAGACACTTCTGAGGGAAGTGGCGCGAACAAGCCGGAGTCATATGCTGTGGAAGACAGAGCAGGGCTATGAGCTGTGGACGGCCAGTATGATCTGCCTGGAGAATGGGGAAAGTCTGTATCTGGAGAGTGTCCGGGAGGTAACGGAAGTGTTTGCGGACCGGGAAGCCCAGTATGGTATTTACCGGCAGTGGATGCTTGGGCTTCTGGCGGTGCAGAGTGTTTTCTGCTATCTCATGGCAGTATGGCTTCTGCGTCCTCTTAGGCGGCTTTCCCGTTCGGCAAAACGGATTGCGGGCGGAAATTTAAGCTCCAGGGCCCGGGTAGAGAGCGGAGACGAGATAGGGGATTTGGCGGCGGATTTTAACCATATGGCCGATAATCTGGAACAGCAGTTTCAGGAACTGGAGGATGCAGCCAGGCGCCAGGAGGATTTTATCGGAAGCTTTGCCCACGAGCTGAAGACGCCTCTGACTTCCATGATCGGCTATGCAGATATGCTGCGGACTCATCAGGTGACCCAGGAGGAACAGTTCCAGGCGGCCAACTACATTTTTAAGGAGGGAAAGCGTCTGGAAGCTCTCTCCTTTAAGCTGATGGATTTGATGGTGGTTAAGAACCAGGAGCTGGAGCTGCGTCCGGTGAAAATCCGCTGGATGGCGGAAGACATCCGGGGAATGCTCCAGCCCAGTCTTAAGAAGGCAGGAATTGTCCTGAAGGTGGTGATGGAGGATGAACAGCTTCTTCTGGAGCCGGATTTGATGAAGACCGTGCTTTTAAATCTCTTGGACAACGGGCGGAAAGCCATAGACGGAGAGGGAACTCTGTATCTTCTGGGACGAAAGGAGGAGGAGGGCTTTGCCCTCTATGTGCGGGATACGGGAAAAGGGATTCCCAAAGAGGAATTATCCAGGATTACGGAGGCTTTCTATATGGTGGATAAATCCAGATCCAGGCAGCAGGGAGGAGCAGGATTAGGGCTTGCCATCTGTGCAGAAATTGTAAAGCGGCATGAAGGGACCATGAAATTTAAAAGTATTCCCGGAAAAGGAACCATGGTCCGCATTTTTATTCCCCAAGGAGGTCTGGTGTGAAAAAATATGGGATTGCAGGGATTCTTCTGGCAGTGTTTCTGGCAGGAAGCTTGTTCCTGCCGCCCCGGATCATGGAGTGGCAGGATCGCCGGAAGATTGGAACCAGTCAGACGGAGGAAGTACAAGAGGTGGTGCTGCGGGAGCAGGTCTTTATGACGCTGACCCAGAGGCTTGCCCTTTTGGATACGGAACGGCAGGGAGTGGACACGCTGGCGCTGCTGAACGGAAAGAATTTTACTCAGGAGACGATTGAAGCCCAGGTCCTGGGGGAGCTTCGTCTTCTGGCGGAGCAGGAGATTCTCAAAGATATGGATCTGAAATCGCTGTCTTTCGTAGATGCGACCGTGTCTTTTTTTGTAGATCTGGAGGACACGGAGAAATCCACGATGGTGTGGTATGGGGAAGCCTTTACGAATGAATATCAGCTGGGCTTTCAACTGGATGACGAGTCCGGAAAGATTATCAGAATTTCTCAGGTAAGGCGGAAAATTTACAATTCCTATACGGAAATTGCAGAGACAGATAGCAGCGCAAATATAGCTGTGGCTGGGAGCAGCGGCTTAGGTCCGGAGGAACTCAAAGAAATTGGAGAACGGTGGGGGGAATATCTTGGCTGCACGGTTACGGATCTGGGAGAAATCCTGATGCCTTTTTACATAAATGGCATAGAAGAACAAATTTTTCGGGCAGACGCGGAGGCGATGATGAGAAAGGGCTATTCGGAGGAAGAGGCCTACCGGATGACCTTGGCTGCCTGGGGCATTAGCGTGTCGGAAGTGAAGGAAGGAAGAAAGGCCCTTTTAACGGATGAGGGCGGGGAGACGGAATATTGTTTTCACTCCAACCAGGAGGAGATTATCAATATTTTTCCGCAATGAAAAAAATATCAAAACTGATGCTTTTATGATGCAAGGGGCCTCTATAATGGATTTCAAGAGGTGATGATAAATGCGTAGAACGGCAGATAGAGAACAGGAGAGCAGAAGATCCAGGAGGAGGCGGCAGCAGGAGCTTAGGAGAAAGGTGTTTGGATTTTGTGTTTTTACCTTCTTATTGGGAGTGTTGTTTGGAAGGATTGTATTTGCAAAAGATCCGGATGCAGATTTGGAAGAGTCTGGCTTGAAGGAGAGACCGGAGACAATCGATTCGGAAATTCAGGAAAACGGAAGTGCCGGGAATCTTTTGACGGCCGGCGGTCTGCTGGATGAAAATTCAGAGGACTCCTGGAGCATGGTGCTGGTGAACCGGAATCATGCAGTGGAGGATGGGTATGAGCCGCCTTTGGCAGAGATTGAGAATAATTACTATTTTGATGCCCGGGCAGTGGAGTATCTGAAGAAGATGCTGGCGGACGGAAGAAAAGAAGGACTTGACTTCTGGGTCTGCTCGGCGTATCGTACCATAGAGAAGCAGACGAATCTTTTTGAGCAGCAGGTGCGGGATCTGATGGCCCGGGGATACGGGGAGGAAAAGGCCCGGGAAGAGGCGGCCACCTCTGTGGCTTATCCGGGTACCAGCGAGCATAATCTGGGTCTGGCTGTGGATATTGTGGCCAGGGATTATCAGATTCTGGACGATAAGCAGGCAGACACGGCCGAGGCCAGATGGCTGGAAGAGAATTGCTGGAAGTACGGATTTATCCTGCGCTATCCTACGGATAAAACAGACATAACCGGGATTATCTTTGAGCCTTGGCATTACCGTTATGTGGGCGAGGAGGCAGCCAGGGAGATTATGGAGCGGGGAATCTGCCTGGAGGAATATCTGGGTTCTGATTGACAGCAGAGGAAGCAGCTTTGGGAAAGAGCGGCTTTTGAGAGGGGAGCTTGAAAGTTATGAATCAGAGAAATTATCAGCGGGAACTGGAACAGGTGCTTGGAAAACTTGCAAAGGAGGGTAAAACACCGAGGTTATTGCTGCATAGCTGCTGCGCTCCTTGCAGCAGCTATGTGCTGGAGTACCTTTCGGAGTATTTTTCTATTACGGTATTTTATTATAATCCCAATATTTTTCCGCAGGAGGAGTATGAAAAAAGAGTAGCGGAACAGGAGGCATTCGTTGAGCGCCTTCCGGTAAAGAACCGGATATCCTTTCTGGAAGGTCCATATGAGCCGGAGCGGTTTTTCGAAGCGGCAAAGGGAATGGAGGAGGTTCCGGAAGGGGGCGGACGTTGTTTCCGCTGTTACCGTCTGCGCCTGGAGGAGACGGCCCAGATGGCCCGGGCTTGCGGGTTTGACTATTTTACCACCACCCTTTCCATCAGTCCTTTGAAGAATGCGGATAAGCTGAACGAGATTGGGGAACAGCTGGCCAAAGACTATGGAGTTCCCTATCTGAACAGCGATTTTAAGAAGAAGAACGGATATAAAAGATCGATTGAGCTTTCGGCGGAGTACGGATTGTACCGGCAGAATTACTGTGGGTGCGTGTATTCCCGGAAAGAGTCGTAGGGGATTTTGAGATCGGCACAGACTGCGGAGGCGGGCTGTGCCGTTTTTGCATTTTCATACGCTGTCTTGAAATGCAGAAATAAAATTTGAAAAAGTGTAATATATCCTTCTCCCGAAACGGAGTATAGGATGTAAGGGCACATGGCGCAGGCTTTGAAGCCCGGACAGAAGCGCTGGCTGACGGCGCTGCGTAAGCTTACGAATCTATTTTCCGAGGTAACTGTTTATGAAAGCAGACGAAAACAATTTTGTGAATCTAATCCGGCAGGGCAGGGAGGAAGGAATCCGGTATGTCATAGAGACTTATGGAGGGCTTTTAAAGTCTGTGGTCAGAAAAAGGCTGTCTCCCTGGCCGGACCGGATGGAGGAATGTATGAACGATATTTTTCTGGGAATCTGGAGAAACATCGACAGGTTTGACGAAGAAAAAGGCAGCTTTGCCGGCTGGGCGGCCGGAGCGGCGCGTCTGGAAGCCATTGACATGCTCCGCCGTATCAAACGGCAGCCCCAGACGGTTTCTTTGGAGGATGTGGAGATTCCCCGGGAGGATCCGGCGTTTGAGGAGCTTGCAGAACAGGAACTTTCCAGAGAGGCGGAAGAAATTCTCGCCTGCCTGCAGCCAAAGGATCAGGAACTGTTCCGGCGGATTTTTCTGGAGGAAGAGGAACCGGAGACTGCGGGGGATGCGCTGGGAATCAGCAGAGACAATGTATATGTGCGGCTTTTCCGGGGAAAACGGAAGATACGCAGTAAATTTCAGGAAAGGAAGAGGGCATGAGCATGAACAGGGAAGCCTACAGACTGGCAAATGAGATTGGAAAAGAGCTTGAGGCGGACGGGGATTGTCTCAGAGAATGCCTGAGCGATGTAGAGATGAAACGGTATGAGAGCATGATTTCAGAGGAAATAAAGAAGGAAAAAAGGGCTGGCAGAAGAAGCTTTCGCAGGATTGCCGCTGCGGCCTGTGGGGTTCTGGTGCTTGCGGCCTGCACGGCAGCTTTCGGGGAGGAAGTGAATGCGGCTGTGCGGCAGATTGGCTGGAGTATCAGCGAGGCCCTGGGGCTGTCCGGGAATTTGGCAGATTACCGGGAAGTGGTAAATACTTCCGTGTCGGATCAGGGATATGTGATCACTCTCCGGGAGGCAGTGGTTTCCAATGAGGAGCTGGTGATCACCTATACCCTGCAGAGGGAGGACAAAGAGCCCATGGAAGAGATTCTGACGCCGGACGGCATTTTATATATGAACGGAAAGGCTGTCAGTAACGGATCTTCCGGAAACAGCGGCTTCCTGGATGAGGAGCAGACTCTTCTTGGCTCCATGGCCTCCTATAATTTGTCCGGAATGGATTTATCTGCGGAAAATGAATACCGGCTGGTTTTTGACCGGATTGGCATTCTGGCAGAAGGAACGAAGGGAATGTGGGTGTTTGCCTTTACAGCGGACGGTGCAGACCTGATTGCGGATACAAAGCGGATTTCCATCGGAAGGGAATACCGTCTGCCGGACGGCACGGAGATTATCCTGGATACACTTACACTCAATGAGCTGGAACAGCGCATTACCTACAGCCAGTCCGGTTCCACACGCTACATGCTTATGGTAAAGGCCGCAGATTCCAATGGAAACAGGGCGGAATTCGGACTGCGATCGGCAGACGAAACCTCCGGCTATCTTCAGAATGAAGAGATCATTGATGACGGCCGGATTGATGAAACTTCCCGGACTGTCACGCTAACCTTGTACGCTGTAGAACTTCCCCAGGAGGACGGCCGCATAAGCGGTGACCCTATTCCGGTTGGGGATCCCTTTGAGCTGGGGCTATAGCAGGAATCTCGTTTGGGCAGGCTTCCCGATTTCCGGTACAGAAAGCATACCGGCCGGCAAGCCTGTCTGTATTTGAGTGTCTGTCATGCCGTTTGGATGCTCCGGTCTTGCCAACCTCACAAGAAAGCCTTATAATAAAAAAGATTGGAAGAAAAGCAGGAAAGGTGAGGAACAGAACAATGGCACAGCTTTGGGGCGGACGTTTTACCAAGGAAACAGACCGGCTGGTCTATAATTTTAATGCGTCCATTTCTTTTGACAAAAAATTTTATAAACAGGACATGCAGGGCAGCATGGCTCATGTGCGGATGCTGGCAAAGCAGGGAATACTGACGAAAGAAGAGCAGGATCAGATACTGGAGGGAATTGGAGGGATTCTTGCGGATGTAGAGAACGGGACGCTGGAAATTACCGGGGAATATGAAGATATCCATAGTTTTGTAGAAGCCAATCTGATAGAGCGCATTGGGGAACCTGGGAAAAAGCTGCACACCGGGCGGAGCCGGAACGATCAGGTGGCTTTGGATATGAAGCTTTACATCCGGGAAGAGGTACAGGCGGTAGATGGCTTGGTACGGGAGCTTCTGGAAGTCCTTTTAAAGCAGATGGAGGAACATACGGAAACAGTAATGCCGGGCTTTACCCATTTGCAGAAAGCCCAACCCATTACCCTTTCCCATCATCTGGGAGCGTATTTTGAAATGTTCCGGCGGGATCGGGAACGGCTCTCCGATCTCTATGAGCGGATGAATTACTGCCCCTTGGGGGCAGGTGCCCTGGCAGGAACCACATATCCCCTGGATCGGGCCTATACGGCAGAGCTTCTGGGATTTTCCGGCCCTACCTGGAACAGTATGGATTCTGTGTCGGACCGGGATTACCTGATTGAGCTTTTGTCCGCGCTCTCTACGATTATGATGCACCTGAGCCGGTTTTCCGAGGAAATCATTATCTGGAATACGAATGAATACCGGTTTGTGGAGATTGACGATGCTTACAGTACGGGCAGCAGCATTATGCCCCAGAAGAAAAATCCCGATATTGCGGAGCTGGTGCGGGGCAAGACCGGCCGGGTTTACGGGGCGCTGGTGTCTCTTCTGACTACCATGAAAGGACTTCCTCTGGCTTACAACAAGGATATGCAGGAGGATAAGGAGCTGACCTTTGACGCCGTCGATACAGTGAAGGGCTGTCTGGCCCTGTTCCGGGGAATGCTGGATACTATGAAATATAACGGCCGGAATATGGCGGACAGCGCAAGAAACGGTTTTACCAATGCCACGGACGCGGCGGATTATCTCGTAAATCATGGTGTGCCTTTCCGGGATGCCCATGGGATTATCGGCCGTCTGGTCTTGTTCTGCATCGAAAAGGGAAAAGCCATTGAAGAGCTGTCTCTGGAGGATCTAAAAGGAATCAGCCCCGTCTTTGAAGAGGATTTGTATGAAGCCGTGAGTCTGAAAAACTGTGTGGACAAGCGGGAAACTCTGGGAGCGCCCGGGGAGAAGGCTATGGAGCAGGAGATTGCTGCCAGCCGGGAATGGATGGAAACACATCCTGTCATTTAAGAGAGAGATCTGCGGGGAAATTCCGGCAGATTTACCGCTTGCATTTTCCGGGAAAATGCGATAGGATACATAGAAAAAAGAACGGCGGCACTTGGACAGCGGGAAAGCCGCCTGCCGGAGCATAAGAGGAGATTATGAAAATGAGTGGAAAATTGAAAGTTGGTATTTTGGGCGGAACAGGAATGGTAGGACAGAGATTTATTTCCCTTTTGGAAAATCATCCATGGTTTGAGGTGACGGCTATCGCGGCCAGCCAAAGAAGTGCGGGAAAGACGTATGAGGAGGCTGTGGGAGGGCGCTGGAAAATGGCTGCGCCTATGCCGGAAGCCGTGAAAAAGCTCGAGGTTTTAAACGTAAATGAGGTGGAGAAAGTGGCGGCAGGCGTGGACTTTGTGTTCAGCGCCGTGGATATGTCTAAGGAAGAAATAAAGGCGATTGAAGAAGCCTACGCCAAGACAGAGACACCTGTGGTTTCCAACAACAGCGCCCACCGCTGGACGCCGGACGTGCCCATGATTATTCCGGAAATCAATCCCGGGCATATGGAAATCATTGAGGAGCAGAAAAAGCGGCTGGGAACCAGGCACGGATTTATTGCTGTAAAGCCCAACTGTTCCATCCAGTCTTATACCCCGGCCCTGAAAGCATGGGAGGAATTTGAGCCTTTCGAGGTGGTAGCAACGACCTACCAGGCTATTTCCGGCGCCGGCAAGACGTTCCAGGACTGGCCGGAGATGGCGGAGAATGTGATTCCCTATATTGGCGGTGAAGAGGAAAAGAGCGAGCGGGAACCCCTGCGGGTTCTGGGAACCTTAAAGGACGGGGAGATTCGTTTGGCCCAGGAACCGGCTATCACCTGCCAGTGCATCCGTGTTCCCGTACTCAACGGCCATACGGCGGCCGTGTTTGTGAAATTCCGCAAGAAGCCTTCGAAAGAGCAGCTCATTGAAAAGCTTGAAAGCTACCGGGGGCTGCCTCAGGAGCTTAACCTTCCCAGCGCGCCGAAGCAGTTTATCCGGTATATGGAAGAGGAAAACCGTCCCCAGGTGAAATTGGATGTGGATTATGAGAAAGGCATGGGGATTTCCGTGGGAAGGCTTCGGGAGGATACGATCTACGACTGGAAATTTGTGGGGCTTTCCCACAATACGGTGCGGGGTGCGGCAGGAGGAGCCGTTCTCTGTGCAGAGCTTTTGAAAGCGGAAGGCTATATTTTTGCAAAAGCAGAATAAATTCTGAATCTTAAAGTTTTATAAACTTCTTGTGCGGCTGCCGCGTCCGGTGTTATGATGAGAACAGAAAATACCGGTTCGCGGCAGTTCGCCGATTTTCCCACGATTTTACTTGACAGCAGCAGAAAAATGTAATAGTATGATGAGTAGAAAGCGAACAAACATTCGCGAACGGATGTTTGATAAAAGGATAAGGAGAAAATTATGGTAAAAGAAGAAAAAATGCGCGCATTGGACGCAGCACTTGGACAGATCGAGAAGCAGTTCGGAAAAGGCTCCGTCATGAAACTAGGGGACAAGGGAGCCAATATGCAGATTGAGACCACTCCCACAGGCTGCCTGAGCCTGGATCTGGCTCTGGGCCTGGGAGGTGTTCCCAAAGGAAGAATTATCGAAGTGTACGGTCCGGAGTCCAGCGGAAAGACTACGGTTGCCCTGCACATGGTGGCTGAGGTCCAGAAGCGGGGCGGAATTGCGGGATTTATTGATGCGGAGCATGCGCTGGACCCGGTTTATGCCAAGAATATCGGCGTGGACATTGACAATCTCTACATATCCCAGCCGGACAACGGGGAGCAGGCCCTGGAGATCACCGAGACTATGGTTCGTTCCGGAGCGGTAGACATTATCATTGTGGACTCTGTGGCAGCCCTTGTTCCCAAGGCGGAGATCGAGGGAGACATGGGCGATTCCCACGTAGGCCTGCAGGCCCGCCTTATGTCCCAGGCTCTTCGGAAGCTGACCGCAGTGACCAGCAAGTCCAACTGCACGGTAATTTTTATCAACCAGCTCCGGGAGAAGATCGGCGTCATGTTCGGCAATCCCGAGACTACCACAGGCGGAAGGGCTCTGAAATTCTATTCTTCCATCCGTCTGGATGTGCGCCGGGTGGAGGCTCTGAAGCAGAGCGGGGAGATGGTGGGAAACCGCACCAAGATCAAAGTGGTGAAGAATAAAATTGCACCGCCGTTTAAAGAGGCGGAGTTTGATATTATGTTCGGCGAGGGGATTTCCAAAGAGGGAGACATC
>ERZ777305.2267-NODE-2267-length-17185-cov-2.941915_pt1 | contig 17185 bp, 17 predicted proteins | sample MGYA00374965_ERZ777305 | MGnify/ENA primary metagenome ERZ777305 (study PRJEB29328, sample SAMD00013331) | mouse gut metagenome | study: EMG produced TPA metagenomics assembly of the Metagenome analysis of fecal microbiota from mouse which was promoted... | reverse complement strand
GATGTGCAGCCGCGGGATTCCCATGTTTCTGGCAGGGGATGAATTCTGCAATACCCAGTTCGGAAATAACAACGCTTACTGCCAGGATAACCTGATCTCCTGGCTGGACTGGAACAGGCTTCAGGAAAACCAGGATATGTTTTCCTTCTTCCGGTATATGATCCGGTTCCGGAAAGCTCACCGGGTTCTCCGCATCAATGTGAGCGATGGGGCCTTAGGCTTCCCGGATGTGAGCTTTCACGGCGTACATCCCTGGACGGAGCAGTTCTCCGGCCACGAACACTATGTAGGTGTTCTCTTTGCCGGCCGGGAAAAGGAGAAAGAGGCAGACATTGTATATCTTGCCTCCAATGCCTACTGGAAAGAGCTGACGGTCTGCCTGCCGTCCCTCCCCCAGCATATGAGCTGGCAGATCGAGGCGGATACTTGGGAGGAGCAGATAAATGTGCGGCCCTTAGAAAGCGGAACCTTTGTCATCCGTCCCCGGAGCGTGGCGGTTCTGAGAGGAGTGCGGAAATGATTGCTTATGTCAGGGGAACGCTGGCCTATGTGGATCCGGAGGAAGGAAGCGCGGTGGTGGAGAGCGGCGGAATCGGATACCGGATTTTTGTGGCAGGGCGGGATCTGGATCTGCTTCCCCCCGCAGGATCGGAGCTGCGTCTCTATACTTATTTTCAGGTAAAAGAGGACGGAATGCTGCTCTACGGTTTTTTTACCCGGGAAGATCAGCGTTTGTTTAAGCTGCTCATCGGAGTAAACGGAATTGGTCCCAAAGGGGCTCTGGGAATTTTGTCGGCCCTTTCTGCGGAGGATCTGCGCTTTGCCGTGCTGGCCGGGGATGCCAAAGCCATTTCCAAGGCTCCCGGCATTGGAAATAAGACAGCTCAGAAACTGATTCTGGATTTGAAGGATAAGCTTCAGCTCTCCGATGCCTTTGAGGCGAAGCTTGAAAAGAACCGGCAGAGGGAAGTGCCGGGATTGTCCGCGTCTGCGGATATACGGAGCGAGGCGGCGGAGGCGCTGGCTGCCCTTGGATATTCGCCCACGGAAGCACTCAAAGCCGTCCGCCGGGTGGAGATAGAAGAAGAAATGCGTGTGGAAGATCTGTTGAAGGCGGCGCTGAAGCAGATGGCATTTTAGGACAGGAGAGACAGGCAGATGGAGAGACGTATCATTACCACGGAGGCTATGGAGGAAGATATCCGCACGGAGTACAGTCTGCGGCCCCAGAAACTGGACGAGTATATCGGGCAGGAGAAGGCGAAGGGAAATCTGAAAGTCTACATAGAAGCGGCAAAGCAGCGGGGTGAGGCATTGGATCACGTTCTCTTCTACGGACCGCCGGGACTGGGGAAGACTACCTTGGCCGGAATTATCGCCAATGAGATGGGCGTCCATATGAAGGTAACTTCCGGTCCGGCCATCGAGAAGCCGGGGGAAATGGCGGCTATTTTAAACAATCTTTCCGAGGGGGACGTGCTTTTTGTGGATGAAATTCACCGCCTGAACCGGCAGGTGGAAGAAGTATTGTATCCGGCCATGGAGGATTTTTCCATTGACATCGTAATCGGGAAGGGAGCGACCGCCCGTTCCATCCGGCTCGATCTGCCCTATTTTACGCTGATTGGGGCTACCACCAGGGCCGGGCTTCTGACAGCGCCCCTGCGGGATCGGTTCGGGGTGGTCCATCATCTGGAATTTTATACGGATTCGGAGCTCCAGACCATCGTGATGCGGTCGGCTCAGGTGCTGGGGGTGGAAATTGAGGCCAAGGGAGCCCTGGAGCTGGCCCGGCGGTCCAGGGGAACGCCCCGGCTGGCCAACCGTCTCTTAAAGCGGGTCCGGGACTTTGCACAGGTGAAATATCAGGGAAAGATTACAGAGGAGATCGCGGACTTTGCCCTGGATCTTCTGGAGGTGGATCGATACGGGCTGGATCAGACGGACCGCCTGATTTTAAATACTATGATTGAGAAGTTTACCGGGGGGCCGGTGGGGCTGGATACCCTGGCGGCTGCCATAGGGGAAGACGCGGGGACCATTGAGGACGTGTATGAGCCCTACCTGATTAAGCGCGGCTTTCTCAACCGCACTCCCAGGGGACGGGTTGTGACAGAGCTGGGATACCGGCATCTGGGACTTTTCGGGGGATAAGGTGCTTGTTTTTTTACGGGTATCCGCTATAATAAGAAAAAGGGGGCGTGTGGGATGGCTATGAAGAATACCGTGGAAGTTGTAATTGCCGGAAAGGTTTTTAAGATCAGCGGTTTTGAGAGTGCGGAGTATCTGCATCAGGTTTCCGTCTACATCAATGAGAAGCTGGCTGAATTCCAGAAGATGGAAGGATACCGGAGACAGACTTCGGATCAGAAACAGCTGATGCTGAATATGAACCTGGCGGATGATTTCTTCAAGGCAAAACGCCAGGCAGACAAGCTGGCTGCAGAGCTGGAAAAGAAAGAACGGGAGATGTACGGTATCCGTCACGATTTGGTGGAGGCACAGCTCCTTTTGGAGAAACGGGACACGAAAGACCGGGAATCGGCGGAAAAGCTGGAGGCTCAGAAAAAAGCCCTGGAGAAAGAGCGCCAGGATTTAAAGAAAACCGTAGAGAGCCAGCAGAAAGCCCTGGAAAATCAGAAGAAGGCCCTGGAGGGCCAGCGCCAGTCTTCCCAGAAGAAGCTGGAGGAGCAGAATCAGGGGGCCCAGAAGCGGCTGGCAGAGCAGAAGCGGAACTATGAGAGCGAGATCGAGCGGCTGCAGAAGGAAATCCGGGATTTGCAGCGGACGGTAGGGCGCCTGGAAGAACAGACAGGCAGCCGGTCCGGTTCGTATTACCAGGGCAATTCATAAGAAGAAAGAGGGCCAGCCTGCAGGCTGGCCTTTGCTAGTAGAGCAAAGAAGTGTGCGGGCAGGGCGTATGCGGAACTGGAACAGCAGGAGCCCGTCCAAGGCAGAGAAGGAATTGCAGACGCAAGGCGGCTGAAAGTCCTTCTAGCGGGAGGGGCCTTGGAAGGGCGTATGCGGAACTGAAACAGCAGAAGCCTGTCCAAGGCAGAGAAGGAATTGCAGACGCAAGGCGGCTGAAAATCCTTCTGGGAAGAAGGCCTTGGAAGGGCGTATGCGGAACTGGAATAGGAGAAACCATATGAGACATCAAACAGAGCTTTTGGCTCCGGCAGGCTCTTACGAGAGCCTGGTGGCAGCCGTTAATGCAGGCGCAGACGCCGTTTACATGGGCGGAACCCGTTTTGGAGCCAGGGCCTATGCGGATAATCCGGACAGGGAGAACCTGTGCCGCGCCATCCGCTTTGCCCATCTTCACGGCTGTGATCTGTATCTGACGGTGAACACCCTTTTGAAGGATGCGGAGCTGGAAGAACTGGGAGATTATCTGCGGCCTTATTACGAATGCGGACTGGATGCGGTGATTGTGCAGGATCTGGGCGTGTTTTCCTACATCCGGGAGCAGTTTCCGGATCTGCCTATCCATGCCAGCACACAGATGACAGTTCTCGGAGCCGGAGGCGCAGCCTTCTTAAAGGATCTGGGTGCGGCCCGGGTGGTGACGGCCCGGGAGCTTTCCCTGGAAGAACTGCGGCTGATTCATGAGAATGTGGACATTGAGATCGAGAGCTTTGTCCATGGAGCCTTGTGCTACTGCTATTCCGGCCAGTGCCTGTTTAGCAGTATGCTGGGAGGGCGGAGCGGAAACCGCGGGCGCTGCGCCCAGCCCTGCCGTCTTCCCTATGGGCTGGAAACGGGAGGGCCGGTGAGAAACGGCCAGGCAGAGTCCTATCTTTTAAGTCCTAAGGATATGTGTACCCTGGAATTGCTGCCGAAGATCCTGGAAGCCGGCGTCTGCTCCCTGAAGATAGAAGGCCGGATGAAGCGGCCGGAGTATACGGCAGGGGTGGTCCGTATCTACCGGAAATATCTGGATTACCTTTTGGAACATGGAGACGCAGGGTATCGGGCGGCAGAGGAGGACCTCAAGGAACTTGGCGCGCTGTATAACCGGGGCGGTTTTTCCCAGGGGTATTACCGGCAGCATAACGGCCGGAATCTCATATCTTTGAGCCGCCCCAACCATTTTGAAAAGAAGGGGAAGAAAGCGCTGAAAGAAAAGCAGGCTTATGAGAACCTTCTGTCGCAGCTGAACGAAACTTACGTAAATGCAGAAAAGAAGGAAAAAATTCAGGGAATCTTCAAAGTTTCTACGAAATTTCCCACGGAATTTGTGGTACAATGCAGGGAGGAACAGGTAAAAATCCAGGGAGAACCGGCCCAGCCGCCTAAAAGCCGCCCTCTCGCAAAAGAAGAGATGGAGCGGAGGCTTTCCAAAACCGGGGATACGCCTTTTGTATTCGAAAAACTGGAGATCCGTTCGGAAGAGGAAGTCTTTTTTCCGGTAGGGCAGCTGAACCAGATGCGCAGAAGTGCCCTGGAGGCTTTGGAGGAGCGGCTCTCCGGGAAAGGGAGCCGCCCGGCACCAAAGACAGGGATTTTGAAAAAAGAGACAGCTCCCAAAAGAGAAAGCGCTTCCGGCACGTGGGAGTTTGATCTCCATGTGCAGATAGAGGATCCTGCATTGCTTCCGGAGATTCTGGCTGTTCCCCAGGTATCTGCCGTCTACCTGTCCGGCGAATGTTCGGAGCCGGAAGGGCTTTCCCGTGCAGCCGGAGCCTGCCATAGGGCCGGAAAGAAGTGTATTCTGGTGCTTCCGCCCGTCTTCCGCCAAAGGGAGCAGCAGTTTTTCCAAAAGCGGCTGAATCTTTTAAGGGAAGCGGAACTTGACGGAATTGCGGCGGAAAATCTGGACGAGGTGCAATTTCTTAAGGATCACTTAGTAGAGATTCCTGTTATTTTGGATCACAGACTGTATACTTTTAACCGGGAGAGTCTTTCCTTCTGGAAAAAGCAGGGGATTCTCTACGATACCCTGCCTTTGGAGCTGAACAGGCAGGAGCTTGCCCTCCGGGGCTGTCAGGACAGCGAACTGCTTGTATACGGCTACCTGCCTTTGATGGTTACGGCAGGGTGCCTGCACAAAACCATGAATCACTGCAGGCAGAGGACAGAAGTGTGGCATCTGTCAGACCGGTATCAAAAGGAGTTTCCGGTCTTGAATTACTGCCGGTTTTGTTATAATGTAATATATAACTGCGAACCTCTTTCCCTTCTGGGAAACCGGGCAGAAGTGGAGCGGCTTGCGCCCAAAAGCCTGCGCCTGTGCTTTACTTTGGAGGAAAAGTCCCGGGCTGTGCAGGTTTTAAGCCGGTTTGTGGAGGTTTATTGCCAGGGGAAACCGGCAAAGCCCACGGGGGAAGCGTTTACCAGAGGACATTTCAAGCGGGGAGTAGAATAACCGGGATATGACGAATTTAATTGTAGAATTATCCAAATATGCTTTTATTATATTAATAGCCCTCTATACGTATCTGTGCTTTTCGGTTTTAAAGAAAAAGCAGGAAGGGGAGATCCGCTACGGCTTCGGGGTGCAGACCTTTCTGATGTTTCTCATCCACCTGCTGGCTTATGTGGTGATTTACCTGCAGACGGAGCAGGTGAAGGTGCTGGTTTTTTATCTTCTTCAGGTCTTTGCCCTGCAGACGGTCCGGGTTGTGTGCCAGGTGATTTATCCCAAGATAAACCGGCTGGTGTTAAACAATATGTGCCTGATGCTGTCTTTGGGGTTTATTATCCTTACCCGCCTTTCCTACGATCGTGCAGTCCGGCAGTTCCAGATGGTAGCGGTTTCCCTGGTAATTTTCCTGGTAATTCCGGTTTTGATACGAAAATGCGGTTTTCTTCAGAAGCTCCCTTGGGTTTACGGAGGCATCGGTCTTCTTCTACTGGTGATGGTAGCTTTTTTCGGAGATACGAGCAACGGCGCCAAGCTGTCCATCGAGATTGCGGGGTTCGGCCTGCAGCCTTCGGAATTTGTAAAGATTTCTTTTGTATTTTTTACGGCCGCCCGTCTGTCCGAAAGCGTGAAGTTCCGGGATCTGGTGCTGACCACGGCCATGGCAGCCCTCCATGTTCTGATACTGGTGTACTCCAGGGACCTGGGCGGGGCTCTTTTGTTTTTTATCACGTATCTGGTGATGCTCTATGCAGCTTCCAAAAAGCCTTTTTATCTTTTGAGCGGCCTGGGGGCCGGATGTGCAGCAGCGTTTGCAGGCTACCGTCTGTTTGCCCATGTGCGTGTCCGCGTGCTGGCCTGGAGCGATCCCTTCCGGGTCATTGACAACGAGGGCTACCAGATTACCCAGTCCCTCTTCGCCATCGGTACGGGCGGCTGGTTCGGTATGGGGCTTTGCAGGGGAACACCGGGCAAGATTCCCATTGTGGATCAGGATTTTATATTTTCGGCCCTTGCGGAAGAATTCGGCGGCATCTTTGCCCTCTGCCTGATTCTCATTTGCATGAGCTGCTTTGTGATGTTCGTGAATATTGCTATGCAGATCAAAAATAATTTTTATAAATATACGGCTCTTGGACTGGGAACTTTTTACGGATTCCAGGTATTTCTTACCATTGGCGGAGCCATCAAGTTTATTCCCTCCACCGGAGTGACCCTGCCTCTTATCAGTTACGGGGGGAGTTCTGTGGTGTCTACCATCGCTGTATTTGCCATTATCCAGGGCATGTATCTTTTAAAGGAAGATGAGGATTCAAAGATTGGAAAAAAACGCAAGCAAACGGCAAAAGCCAAGACAAAACCCCAAAAAACAGAAGAAAAACCATGAGCTGGCAGTGATTACCTATCTTTTTGTGGGATTGTTTGTGCTTATGAGCGGGTATTTTGTCTACTTTGAGGCGGTGCTCCGCCCGGATGTGATCAACAACCCTTACAATTCCAGACAGGAAACCTTTGCCGAGCGGGTGGTGCGGGGGAATATTCTCGCCTCGGACGGAACGGTTCTGGCCCGGACCAACGTGGCGGAGGACGGGACCGAGACCCGGGAGTATCCCTACGGGAACCTGTTCGCCCATGTGGTGGGATATTCCACGATGGGACGGACCGGCATTGAGTCTCTGGCAAATTTCAGCCTCCTTACCTCCAATGCTTTTATCGGAGAGCGTATTTCCAGGGAACTGCGGGAAGAAAAAAATATGGGTGACAGTGTAGTGACCACCCTGGATTTGAACCTGCAGCAGACGGCCTATGATGCCCTGGGAAACCAGAAAGGGGCAGTGGTGGTGCTGGAGGTGAAGACGGGGCGGGTGCTTGCCATGGTTTCCAAGCCGGATTACGATCCCAACCGCATGGAAGAGGACTGGGAGCTTCTGACGAGGGAGGATGAAAGCGAAAGCGTTCTCTATAACCGGGCATCCCAGGGACTCTATGCACCGGGCTCCACCTTTAAAATCATTACCCTGCTGGAGTATATGCGGGAAAAGAAAAACTATGAGGCTTTTACCTTTGACTGTACGGGAGGTCTGACCCGGGGAGATTATACCATCAGCTGTTACAATAAGACCGTCCACGGGGAAGAAGATTTACAAGAGGCCTTTGCTAAATCCTGCAACGGAGCTTTCGCCTCCATCGGTCTTTCTTTGGACAAGGGGGCCTTTACATCCACCTGCGAGGGACTGTTGTTTAACTCGGAGCTTCCCGTAGCTATTCCCTATTCCAAGAGCTCTTTTGCCATGGGAAGCGGCGCCGGGGAGCCGGAGCAGATGATGACGGCCATCGGCCAGGGAAAGACGGTAGTTTCTCCCCTTCACATGGCTATGATTGTGAGCAGTATCGGAAATCAGGGAATGCTGATGCGGCCGTATTTCCTGGATTCCGTGGAAACCTATACGGGAGGCCGGGTCAAAACTTACCGTCCGTCTGCATACAAAAGCCTCATGTCGGAGGAAGAAGCCGAAATCTTGAAAGAATACATGCGGGAGGTAGTGGTCTTAGGTACAGGCCGGGGCTTAAACGATCTGGGCTTCCCGGTTGCGGGAAAAACGGGTACGGCGGAGTACTCCAGCGATAAAACCAAAAGCCATGCCTGGTTTGCCGGCTTCTCCGATACCGGATTGGAAGACGATATCGCCGTCTGCGTGGTAGTGGAAGAGATGGGATCCAGCAGCGAGTATTCGGTTCCCATTGCCAGGAAGATCTTTGCTGCATGGAACAGCGGCCGGTAGGGGCTTGTCAAACTCCGAAAAAAGAGTTATACTATCGAAAAGTATACCTTAACGGACAGTTCGAAGGACTTGTCATACGGGATGCCCGAAGGGTATAGAAACACACCAGAACGGGGAGGTTTGGCAATGATTGAGGCTACCAGTTGCGGCGGTGTGGTAATATTTCGCGGGAAAATTCTTCTCCTTTACAAGAATTACAAGAACCGGTACGAGGGCTGGGTTCTGCCCAAAGGAACCGTGGAACAGGGGGAAGAGTACAAGGATACTGCGGTGAGGGAGGTCCGGGAGGAGACAGGCGTGGAGGCTTCCATTATCAAATATATCGGGAAAAGCCAGTATTCTTTTACAGTGCCTGAAGATACGGTGGAGAAGGATGTCCACTGGTATCTGATGATGGCCGATAATTACTACAGCAAACCGCAGCGCGAGGAATATTTTATAGATTCGGGCTATTACAAATTTCACGAGGCGTATCACTTGTTAAAATTTTCCAACGAGAAACAGATTTTGGAACGGGCATACAACGAATATCTGGATTTGAAAAAAAGCAATCTCTGGGGAAATAAAAAATACTTTTAGGGACTGTGGCAAAGGAAGCCGGAGGGTTTGTTTTGCGTCAGTCCTTCCTCTTGTAAGGAGAAGGAAAACCGATGAGATGGGCAGAAAATCTTTATCTAAGTGAAAAAACAGCGAAAAAAAAGGACAAGATTATAAGGAAGGCAAACAGAGGCATCGGTATGGTCAGCATTTATTTTATTGTCCTGGCAGCCAATGAAAAGAATCTGTTTGAGATATTCCACGGGGCCTATTTGAAGCAGCCCGCTTTTTACCGGAGAGATCCCTTTGTAGTGGGGATTGCTTCCGGCTATGAGGAGGCGCTGGAGCTTCTTAAGCAGATGGTGGAAGACATTTACCGGGAGACTTCGGGCTTTTTAGTACGGGAGTATTTTGGAGAGCGCAGACAGGAGAGCTAGATGTTGCAAATATTGTTACTCATTCTGAAAATCTTGGGTCTTATTTTGGCATGGCTTCTGGGAATTTTGCTGTTCCTGCTGCTCATCCTTCTCTTTGTCCCCTTCCGTTACCGGGTTTACGCAGGCAGGAAGGGGGAATGGCTGGTCCGGGGAAAGGTTACATGGCTTCTGCGGATCGTAAGCTTCCCCTTCGTGTTTGAAAAGGGAGTATTTACTGCTAAGCTGAAAGTTTTCGGCCTGACCGTAAAGAATTTTACGGAGGACGAGGAGGAGCTGGAAGGGAAAGAGGTGCGTTTCTTCCGGGATGTGCAGGAGGAGGCAGAAGATCTGGCCTATGAGGAGGTTTTTGGGGAAGCAGAGCGTACAGGCGGGGAAGAGATCCCGGCTGTCCTGCCGCAGACGGAAACGGATGTTTTGCGAAAGGGACCGGCAGAGAAGCAGGAATCAAAGCAGGAGGAGAAGGAGCCTTCCAGGACCCGGAAAAAAAATATTTTCGCGAAATTTTTACAGAAGCTCCGTTCTGCGGCGCAGTTTCTTAAGGGGCTTTCCAAAAAAATAAGAAATCTTAAATATACAATTCGAAGGTTCTGTGTTAAAATGAAACGAGGAATCCGGAAGGTGCGGGAAACAAAAGCTTTCCTAACGGATGAGCGGACGCACGCTGCTTTCCGGGCGGCCCTGCGGGAGGTTCTGCTTCTCTTAAAAGCCCTTCTGCCCCGCAAAATCCGCGGGGAAGTGCATTTTGGAACGGAAGATCCGGCGTTGACCGGAGAAATTCTGGGCGGAATCGGTATATTCTATCCGGTTTTTATGGATAATGTTAAGGTATTCCCGGATTTTGAAGCGCCTGTTTTGGAAGGTGAGCTTTTGATAAAAGGCAGGATCCGGCTTGTAACGGTCCTGGGGATTGCCATAAGGCTCTGGATGGATAAGAATGTCCGGTACGTATACCGGAAGTTATAGGAGGACCCTTTTATGAATAACAATTTTGACACTACGGTGGAATCCCTCTTTAAGGGAATGGACAGTTTTATCAGCACAAAGACAGTGGTGGGAGATGCCGTTACCGTGGGCGATACCATTATCCTTCCTCTGGTGGATGTATCCTTCGGAGTGGGAGCGGGCGCTTTTGCCGGAGACAAGAAGCAGAATGCCGGCGGCGGTATGGGCGCCAAAATTTCTCCCAGCGCCATTCTGGTGATTTCCGGCGGCGTGACGAAGCTGGTAAATGTGAAGAACCAGGATACGGTTACAAAGATTCTGGATATGGTTCCTGATTTTGTGAATAAATTCACGGTCGGGAAAAAGGAAGAGAAGAGTCCGGTGGCTGACGCCATTCAGGATGCGGTGGATGTCATCGAACAGGACGAATAGGGAAAGTATCTGACGGCCGGTCCCCTGCATATATATAAAGAGAGAATATTTTGCCGGGAGCCGTTATGAAACAGTTACTTGGATTCGTGATGTTCTGGATTGGAGTAGGGATACTGACCACCTTTTTTATGCCTGTACAGGGATGGTTCGTGCGGGCTTTGGCGGCGTTCTCTTTGATTCTGATCGGATATAACCTTTTTTCCTCCGGTGGAAAATGCGGAAAATGAACAGCAGATAAGGGAGATTTCTTGTATGTCTGTTACAAACCTTAAGCGGATTGCCCTTGCAGCCATGGTGTGCCATTATATAGGTGCTTTCCTTCCGGGAGCACCCCTGTGGCTCCAGTGGATTGGGCGTCTGTCCGCTCCTCTGTTTTTTTACTGTATGGCCTGGAGTCTGGACAAGACCGGTGACAAACGCCTGTATTTTAAGCGCCTGTATTTCTGCAGTGTGGGAATGGCCGCATTCAACCTGATTCTCTCCGTTATTGTGGAGAAAACGGGACTGGTTACGGCCGTAACGACCAATATGTTTGCCTCCCTGTTTGCAGGAGCTCTGTTTATCGAATTTCTGGAGTATGCGAAGAGATATCCCAAGAGAGGGAAGCGGATGCTTCGAAGCTTCCTGTTCTGGCAGCTGGCTTTTGCCGGCCTCTGGGCCGTTCTCTATGAACTGGCCGGTGTTCCCTATGCCTTTTTAAATCTGGCTTCCGCTGCTGTAGGAAGCGCCCTGACCTGTGAGGGAGCCTTTATGTACGTGCTTATGGGAGTGGCTTTTTATTATACCAAGGAGGACAAAAAGAAGCTGAGTATTGCCTACCTGGCTATCTGCCTGATCTTTTTTGTCAATTCAGCCTTCGGACTCTGGGGACGGATCTTTATGCTTCTGGGCAGCGATATCATGGTAGCTATTATGGAGATTCTCACCGGGCTGATTCTCTGGGGAGCCTCTTTCCGTCCGTTGTTTGATGTCAGCCATATGCTGAACAATGATTTCCAGTGGATGATGATCGCGGCCCTGCCTCTGCTCTTGTGCTGCAACGGGAAAAAGGACCGGAGTTTTAAATATTTCTATTATATTTTTTATCCCGCCCATGTGTACATGCTCTGGTTTATCGGGACGGTGCTGATGGGATAGAAGGAGAAGAAAAAAAAGGAGCCGTTGAACATCAACGGCTTCTTCCGGTTTTCATTTTTACGCTCTCTCAACTTTGCCGGACTTCAGACAGGACGTACACACATACATCTTCTTGGTTCCGCCGTTTACCTTAACCCTTACAGACTTGACATTGGTTCTCCACATTTTATTGGAACGTCTATGTGAATGACTTACAGCGTTTCCAAAATGAGCGCCTCTTTCACAAATTGCACATTTAGCCATCCTAGCACCTCCTTCAGCTCTTTCATGAGCCATTTTCCGGCTCGCAACACAAATTATTCTAGCAGAAAGTACTATATTTTGCAAGTAGTAATTTGAAATTATTGCATTTTTTTGAGAAACCGGGTAAAATAAGAAAAAGAACTTTGATTTTCTACGGAATCAGGTTATAATCTACATAAATAAAAAGAGGAGCGGAGGTAATCATATGAAGGGACTTATGAATACACAGTTGGGTGCAATTATGATTGATCCGGAAGTTATTGCAAGATATGCCGGCTCTGTGGCCGTGGAATGTTTTGGAATTGTGGGAATGGCCATGGTAAACATGAAGGACGGCATTGTGAAGCTGCTTCGGGGAGACAATCTGACCAGAGGTGTAAACGTACAGATAAATGACAATAAAATCACGCTGTCCTTCCACGTGATCGTGGCTTACGGCGTCAGCATTTCGGCGGTTTCCGACAATTTGATCAGCAATGTAAAGTACAAGGTAGAGGCCTTTACAGGCATGACCATTGAGAAAATCAACATCTTTGTAGAAGGTGTGAGGGTAATAGACTAATAGCAGGAGGAGTTTATCGAAGTTATGAAAACCATAGATGTAGAAACACTGACAAAGATGTTTTTGGCCGGAGCCAAGAACCTGGAAGCAAAGAAAGAATGGATCAACGAACTCAATGTATTCCCGGTACCGGACGGCGACACGGGAACCAATATGACCCTTACCATTATGTCGGCTGCTTCCGAGGTAAACAATTTGCCAAAACGCACCATGGAATCTGTGGCAAAAGCCATCTCCTCCGGATCGTTAAGGGGGGCCCGGGGAAATTCCGGCGTGATTCTCTCCCAGCTTCTGCGGGGATTTACCAAAGGAATCCGAGAGTATGATACCCTGGACGCCGTAATTTTTGCAAACGCATTCCAGAAGGCGGTGGAAACTGCCTACAAGGCGGTTATGAAGCCCAAAGAGGGGACCATTCTGACGGTGGCCCGGGGAGCGGCGGATAAAGCAGCGGAGCTTGCCCAGACAGAAGACGATCTGGATGTATTTTTTATGGGCATTATTGAGGAGGCCGAGGCGGTTCTTCAAAGAACCCCGGAACTGCTTCCGGTTCTCAAGGAAGCCGGCGTGGTAGACTCCGGCGGACAGGGACTTGTGGAAGTCTTAAAGGGCGCTTACGACGCGTTCCTGGGAAAAGAAGTGGATTACACCTTTGAGGCGCCCAAAAGCGCGCCGGTTCAGATCAGTGCCGAGACGGAGGCGGAGATCAAGTTCGGCTACTGTACGGAATTCATCATTGTGCTGAATGGGGCTTTTGACCAGGAGACAGAGCAGAACTTTAAGGGATTTCTGGAATCCATCGGGGATTCCATCGTATGTGTGGCGGACGAGGATTTGGTAAAGGTTCACGTACATACCAATCATCCCGGCCAGGCCATTGAGAGGGCTCTGACTTACGGCTCCCTCTCCAGGCTGAAGATTGATAATATGCGTGAAGAGCATGAAGAAAAGCTGATCAAGGATGCCTCCCGGATTGCCGCTGATCAGGCCCAGGCTGAAGCGGACAGGAAGGCCGTCCAGCCCAGAAAAGAGATGGGCTTTATTTCCGTATCCATCGGTGAGGGAATCGGGGAGATTTTCCGGGGACTGGGAGTGGACCATCTGATCGAGGGAGGCCAGACCATGAATCCCAGTACGGAGGATATGCTCAATGCCATTGAACAGGTGAATGCAGATCATATCTTTATTCTTCCCAACAACAAAAACATCATCCTGGCAGCCAACCAGGCGAAAGAGCTGTGCAAGGACAAGGACATTATCGTAATTCCCACCAAGACCGTTCCCCAGGGCATTACGGCTATGATCAACTATATTCCCGATATGTCTGCCCAGGAAAATGCCCAGCGGATGACGGAAGAGAGCAGCCATGTGAAGACGGGGCAGGTGACTTATGCCGTGCGGGATACCCACATTGACGATAAAGAAATCCGGGAAGGCGATATGATGGGGATCGGGGATCATGCCATCCTGGCGGTGGGTAAGGACTTGGCCGGGACCGCCATGGAAATGTTCCGGGCCCTTATCGATGAGGAATCCGAGCTCATCAGCATCTACTACGGAAAAGATGTGAAAGAGGAGGATGCACAGGAACTGGGAGAAAAACTGGGGGAGGAGTATCCCGACTGCGAGATCGAGGTCCACTTCGGCGGACAGCCTATCTATTATTATGTAGCTTCCGTAGAGTAATCTTTTCCTGGAGGCAGAACGAAAATGAATCACGATTCGCCAATGACAGAGATAAAAGGAATTGGAGAGAAAACAGCGACGCTCTTTCACCGTATGGGAATCCATACGGTGGGAGAGCTGTTATCATATTATCCGAGAGCTTACGATACCTATGAAGCTCCCGTTACCTTTGCCAATCTTCAGGCAGAGCGGGTGCAGGCGGTCACGGGCTTTATAAGGAAGCGGCCGGAGGCAAAGAAGTTGAAAAATCTTACGGTTACTACGCTGACTCTGGAGGAGTTCGGTACGTATCTGCACCTGACTTGGTTTAACATGCCTTTTTTGAAAAACACGCTGGCGCCGGGAAGTACGTTTATTATCCGGGGAAGGGTGCAGAAGAAAAAAGGAAAATGGGTGATGGAGCAGCCGGAAATCCATACGCCTGCGGCTTACCAGGAGCTTCTTCACACCATGCAGCCCATTTATGGCCTGACGGCCGGGCTGTCCAACAAGACCGTATCCAAGGCCGTCGGGCGGGCGCTTGCGGACCTGAATCTGAATCCCGAATATCTGCCGGAACACGTGCGGATGGATCAGGAGCTGGCGGAATACAATTTTGCCCTGCGCACCATTCACTATCCCGTCAAACAGGAGGATCTGATTCTGGCCCGGAAAAGGCTGGTGTTTGATGAATTTTTTCTGTTTATCCTCTCTCTGCGGCGCCTGAAAGAGCAGGCGGAGGTGCAGAAAAACGAATGTCCCATTGAAAGAACGGAAGAAGCATCCAAGCTTTTGGGCTCTCTCCCCTATGAGCTGACGGGAGCCCAGAAAAAGGTCTGGAAGGAAATCCAAGAGGATCTGTCCGGCCCCCGGACCATGAACCGGCTGATCCAGGGAGATGTGGGATCCGGAAAAACGGTGATAGCGGCTCTGGCCTTGGTATCTGCGGCTGCACAGGGATTCCAGGGTGCTATGATGGCACCTACGGAGGTTCTGGCCAGGCAGCACGAAGCTTCCCTGCGGGAGCTTATGGAACAAAGCGGCCTTTCTTTTTCCGTAGAACTTCTCACCGGCTCCATGACAGCCAAGGAAAAGCGGGAAGCTTACGCAAGAATTGAAAACGGCCAGGCGGATCTTGTGGTAGGGACCCACGCTCTGATTCAGGATTCGGTAAACTTTCACCGCCTGGGACTGGTGGTGACGGACGAACAGCACCGGTTCGGTGTCCGCCAGCGGGAGACATTTGCAGATAAAGGGCTTTTTCCCCATGTGCTGGTTATGAGCGCCACGCCTATTCCCCGGACCCTTGCCATCATTCTCTATGGGGATCTGGATATCTCCGTCATTGATGAGCTTCCGGCCAGCCGCCTTCCCATCAAAAACTGCGTAGTGGACGAAAGCTACCGGGAAACGGCCTACCGGTTCATCGGAAAAGAGATTACGGCCGGCCGGCAGATTTACATTGTCTGTCCCATGGTAGAAGATAACCCGGAACTGGAGCTGGAAAATGTGGTGGACTATACGGAGAAGCTGCGGGAATGGTTTCCGGATCCGGTTTCAGTCGCCTATCTTCACGGAAAAATGAAAGCAGCCGAAAAAAATGAGATTATGCAGCAGTTTGTAAGCGGGAAAATCCGGATCCTGGTGTCGACTACGGTGATTGAGGTGGGAGTCAATGTGCCGAACGCCTCCGTAATGATGGTGGAAAACGCCGAGCGTTTCGGACTGGCCCAGCTTCACCAGCTGCGGGGACGGGTGGGAAGAGGAAAGCACCAGTCTTACTGTATCTTTGTGAGCGGTACGGACAACAAAGAGACACGGAAACGCCTGGAGATTCTGAACCGCTCCAATGACGGCTTCTACATTGCCAGTGAGGACTTGAAACTGCGGGGTCCCGGAGACCTCTTCGGTATCCGTCAGAGCGGTCTTCTGGAATTTAAAATTGGTGATGTCTTTACGGACGCGGACATTTTGAAAGCTGCCAGCGGGGAAGCCGCCAAGCTTCTGGAGCGGGATCCGGATCTGGAATTGGAGGAGCACCAGATGCTGAAAGCAAAACTTCGGCAGTATCAGCAGGAAGGCCTTGCCAAGATGAGCCTGTAGCGGAGGGTTAGCAGGACAGATTGAAAAAGCCTGATAAAAGGGGTGACGGGATGATACACATAGCCATTTGCGATGATGACAAACATGCAGTCATTGCACACAAACAGATTGTGCAAAACTGTCTGGCGCAAAACAAAAGTGCGGGGGAGATTGCCGTCTATACGGACAGCGGCAACCTCCTTTACGACATTGCGGAAGATGGGTTTTTCTTTGACCTGATCCTATTGGATATTGAAATGCCGGGAAGCACAGGCATGGAAATTGCTGAAAAAATAAAGCCCTGTCTTCCCGATGTGAAGGTTATCTTTATTACTTCCCATATAGAATACGCTGTAGACGCTTTCGAACTGTCTGTTTTCCGGTATGTACCCAAAGGAGAGTTAGATAAACGGCTCCCGGCTGCCATCCGGGATGCAGTGAAGCTCATTGAACTGGAGGAGGGAAAGGCTTATACCATCCAGACGAACAGCCGGCTTGAAAAAATTCCTTACCGGGATATTTACTATATTGAACGCGACGGGAAAAATGCCAGTATTACCGCTTCCGGCGGGATATCAAAGGTGCGGAAAAGCCTGCAGCAGGTGTTTGAAGAGCTGGATGCGGAAGAGTTTATTTACATTGACCGCGGCTGCATTGTCAATTTGATTCACATTATGCAGATTAAAAACGGAACGGCTGTTTTAAAAAATGAAACGGCTCTCCCTATCAGCCGTGCTCATTTACAAGAGGTAAAGGAGCAGATGAATCGTTACTGGGGGACACACATATGACAGAGCTGTTTTTCTTATGCTCCTGCATGGCAGCCGGAAGTGTGCGGGGAGCGGCCGGTTTTTTCCTCATCGCAGGGCTTCTTTCTTCCGGGAGGTCCTGGAAAAAAGGCTTCTATTTCCTGCTGGCCGGAACGGCTGCGCTTTCTGCTGCGTTTGCCCTGGCAGGACTTCCGGACTTTTACCGCATGCTGTCGGAAACGGTCTTTCTT
>ERZ777305.2266-NODE-2266-length-17187-cov-10.457098_pt1 | contig 17187 bp, 15 predicted proteins | sample MGYA00374965_ERZ777305 | MGnify/ENA primary metagenome ERZ777305 (study PRJEB29328, sample SAMD00013331) | mouse gut metagenome | study: EMG produced TPA metagenomics assembly of the Metagenome analysis of fecal microbiota from mouse which was promoted... | reverse complement strand
TCGGACTGTTGGAGCTTGGGATTCTGTTTCTTGCGATTTTCTATTTTTGCCATAATCATGAATTTTCCCGCAAAGATAAGCGCGGGCATAACATTTTGAAAATCGCCGTTTACAGTCCTTAACAATTCACTTATCCCGAATGTTCTTCTAACGGGGTACAAAAGGTGTACTTTTTGAGAAAATCGCCCCATTTGCAGGCAAACCACGGAAAAACAGCATCTTGCTAATCCGTTTATCCACTTGCTTTTAATTTTATCCCCGCTTTTCCCGTTTTATATCGCGGAGAATTACTAATAATTTTGCATTCGGGCAAACGCGGGCCTTTCACACTTGCTTGTTGACTCTACAATGATTTATACGGGCTAAAGGCACGTGGATATGTTTTTTTAATGACATATGGAGAAGTGGATAAGCTTAACCTGCCTCCTTGATTCCTTTTGAGATATAGTACTTGAATGCCCCGGTGTTGCTTCTTCGCTTTGCCCGCAGAACGGCGACAGCCCGTACTTAGTAATTTTACCAAGCCGGGCTGTCGCCGTTCTCCGGGTGAGGAGCGAAAGAGCTTACATCAGATAGTCTTGCCTGCTATGATTACTGATTCAATCCAGGGGGTAGTGTACTGATATGGAATCTGTGCCAGCGACTGCAGCGGACGGGTTAAAATCAGATTGGCCTTTTGTCCTGCGGCAATGCTGCCGTGGCTGTGGCTCATGCCCATGGCTGCGGCGCCGTTGATGGTAACGGCGTTGAGGGCCTCCTCGGGGGTGAGTTTCATTTTTATGCAGCCCAGAGCCCATACCATGCGCATGTCGCCCGAGGGCGACGAGCCGGGGTTGTAGTCCGATGCCAGCGCCACGGTTGCGCCGGCGTCCACAGCTTTGCGTGCGGGGCCGTAAGGCATGCCCAGGAAGAAGCTGGCGCCGGGCAGCATGGTGGCCACGGTATCGCTGCCGGCAAGAAGCGATATTTCTTCGTCGCCGATGCGTTCGAGATGGTCGACCGACAGTGCGCCGTGTTTTACGCCAATCTGCACGCCTCCGCTGAAATCCAATTCGTTGGCATGGATTTTCGGACGCATGCCGTAGCGGGCAGCGGACTCCATGATGCGTTCGGTTTCGTCGGTGGTGAAGAAGCCGCGGTCGCAGAACACATCGACGAATTCGGCCAGACCCTCGGCAGCGACTGCGGGCAGCATGTCGGCGATGATATGGTCGACATATTCGCCCTGACGGCCTGCGTAGGCGCGGCCCACAGCGTGAGCGCCAAGGAATGTGGCGCGTACGGTCAGCGGCAGAGTTTCGGCTATGCGCGCAATCACACGCAGCATTTTTAGTTCGTCGGGTAGAGTGAGGCCGTAGCCACTTTTGATTTCGAGGCAGCCGGTGCCTTTGAGCATCACTTCGCGGGCCCGCTCGAGGCTTTGGGCGAACAGGTCGTCCTCAGACGTTTCATGCAGGCGGTCGGCGCTGTTGAGTATGCCTCCGCCGTTGGCTGCAATCTGTTCGTAGCTGAGGCCGTGAATTTTATCTACAAATTCACCGTGGCGGCTGCCGGCATACACTATGTGGCTGTGGCTGTCGCAGAATGCAGGCAGTACCATGCCGCCGCAGGCGTTGATACATTCCTCGCCTTCAGCGGCCACGGTCAGCGAGTCCATGGTGCCGTAGGAGTGGATGGTGCCGTCGGGCGCTATGCGTAGCCATGCATCAGCTATACATTCGAGCCGGGCCATGTCCGAACCCCGGCGGCGAAGAATGCCGCCGGGATTCAGTCCGGCAAGGAGCGATATGTTTTTAATCAGCATGGTTGCGGATGAAGTTGATTGATTTGTCGATGAGGGTGTACATTACGGTGTCGTTGTCGACAAAAGGCACTTCCTTGCGGAATTCCGCAACCCACGCTTCGAGTTCGGGCGAGGTGTGCAGGGGGCGGCGCAGGTCGAGAGCCTGGGCGGCATTAAACAGCTCTATGGCCAGAACGCGCTCGGTGTTGTCGGCCACGCGCACAAGTTTGGTTGCCGAGTTGGCACCCATCGACACGTGATCTTCCTGACCCTGCGACGACGGAATGGAGTCGCAGCTGGTAGGCCAGCAGAGGCCCTTCGACTGGTTTACGATCGATGCAGCGGCGTACTGCGGAATCATGAAGCCGCTGTTAAGACCCGGGCGTGCCACAAGGAACGAGGGCAGGCCGCGCGAACCGCTGATAAGGCGGTAGATACGGCGCTCGGATATGCTCGACAGCTCGCTTATGGCCAGGCAAAGGAAGTCCATGGGCAGAGCTATGGGCTCGCCGTGGAAGTTGCCTGCCGACACTATGATGTCTTCGTCGGGGAAGATGGTGGGGTTGTCGGTGGGCGAGTTGATTTCGATTTCGATTACCTTGGTTACGTATGCCAGGGTGTCTTTGAATGCTCCGTGTACCTGCGGCATGCATCGGAACGAGTAGGGGTCCTGTACGGCCTTTTGTGGACGGTTGATCATTTCGCTGCCCTGCAGGTGGCTGCGTACGGCGCGTGCGGTCTGCAGCTGTCCCGGATGGGGTCGTACGGCATTGACTTCGTCGCCGAACGGGTCGATTCGGCCATCGAATACATCGAGGCTGAGGGCACCGATTTTGTCGGCCAGTTTGCTCAGGCGGCGAGCTTTCAGAATGGCGAATACGGCGTGCGAGCTCATAAACTGGGTGCCGTTGAGCAGAGCCAGACCTTCTTTCGAGGTGAGTTCGAGCGGTTCGAGATTACACTCCTTGAGGACTTCGGCAGCCTGACGGCGCTGACCTTTGTACAGCACTTCGCCAAGTCCGAGCAGCGGCAGGCACAGGTTGGCAAGGGGCGAGAGGTCGCCGCTGGCGCCGAGTGAGCCCAGACTATACACCACGGGCAGAATGTCCATGTTGAAAAAGTCGACGAGGCGCTGCACTGTAGCCACGCATACGCCCGAGTTGCCGAAACTGAGCGACATAACCTTGGTCAGCAGCATTATGCGTACAATCTCGGGGGCAATGGTGTCGCCGCAGCCGCACGCATGCGACATCACCAGGTTCTTCTGTAGGGTCGAGAGGTCCTGTTCGCCGATGGATATATTGCAGAGCGAGCCGAAGCCGGTGGTGATGCCGTAAATCGGGTGGTCGCACTTTTTGATTTTGTCGTCGAGATATTTGCGGCAGCGTTCGATGCGCTCGATAGCCTCGGCGCTGAGCTCAATCTTTTCGTGGTTGGCGAGAATCTCGCCTATTCGCTCTATTGATAGATGCGATGATGATATATGATGCATGGTTTTTGGTGTTTAGGGATTAACGTTAATCATTAAACGACAGGCCGTTAATAATTTCGTCGTCAGCGATATTGGGCAGTGTGACCTTGAGGCCCGGAGTGCGCTCCATTTCGCGTCGAATGGCCGAGAGAGCGCCTTCGTTGCGCGCCCAGCCGCGGCGGGCAATGCCGTTGTTGACATCCCAAAGCAGCATGCGGCGTATGCGCGCGGCTGCCTCGGACGAACCGTCGATTACCATGCCGAAACCGCCGTTGATTACTTCGCCCCAGCCTACACCGCCGCCGTTGTGCAGCGATACCCATGTGGCGCCGCGGAACGAGTCGCCGATTACATTGTGTACGGCCATGTCGGCACAGAACTGCGAGCCGTCGTATATGTTCGAGGTTTCGCGGTAGGGTGAGTCGGTGCCCGACACATCGTGGTGGTCGCGACCCAGCACCACCGGAGCGCTGATTTCGCCGCGGGCTATGGCGTCGTTGAAGGCCAGTGCTATGCGTATGCGGCCTTCGGAGTCGGCGTAGAGTATACGTGCCTGGCTGCCCACTACCATCTGGTTTTCGGCTGCCTGGCGTATCCAGTGCAGGTTGTCGAGAAGTTGCCCGCGGATTTCCTCGGGAGCTTCCTTGGCCATGTCGTCGAGAACTTTGGCGGCAAGTTCATCGGTCTTGGCCAGGTCTTCGGGCTTGCCCGAAGTACATACCCAGCGGAAGGGGCCGAAGCCGTAGTCGAAGAAACTCGGGCCCATTATATCCTGTACGTATGACGGATAGCGGAAGGTGCCGTCGGCGTTCATAATGTCGGCGCCGGCGCGCGAAGCTTCAAGCAGGAATGCGTTGCCGTAGTCGAAGAAGTACATGCCGCGCTCGGTGAGCTTGTTGATGGCGGCCACCTGACGGCGCAGCGACTCCTGAACGTATTCGCGGAAACGCTCGGGGTCCTCAGCCATCATGGTGTTCGACTCTTCGAGAGTAAGTCCGGCGGGGTAGTAGCCTCCGGCCCACGGATTGTGGAGCGAAGTCTGGTCGCTGCCAAGGTCTACGGGCACATTCTCTTCGGCAAGCCGTTCCCACAGGTCTACGACGTTGCCTTGGTATGCCAGCGACAGGGCTTTGCCTTCGCGGCGCGCCTCGGCGGCGCGTGCCAGCAGTTTGTCAAGGTCGGTGTGGACTTCGTCGACCCAGCCCTGTTCGTAGCGTTTCTGAGCGGCCTTGGGGTTGATTTCGGCCACAATGCTCACAACACCGGCTATATTGCCGGCCTTGGGCTGAGCGCCCGACATGCCGCCAAGACCGGCCGATACAAATAGCATGCCTCCCAGGTCGGTGCGGCCTTCGGGCAGGCGTTTGCGGCCTGCGTTCAGCACCGTTATAGTGGTGCCGTGTACAATGCCCTGCGGGCCGATGTACATATAAGAGCCGGCTGTCATTTGTCCGTACTGGCTTACGCCGAGAGCGTTCATGCGCTCCCAGTCGTCGGGTTTCGAATGGTTGGGTATCACCATGCCGTTGGTCACCACCACACGCGGTGCCTCGGGGTGCGACGGGAACAGGCCTAACGGATGGCCCGAGTACATAACCAGAGTCTGTTCGTCGGTCATTTCGCTCAGATACTGCATTGTAAGCAGATACTGAGCCCAGTTCTGGAATACCGCGCCGTTGCCGCCGTATGTGATAAGTTCGTGCGGATGCTGAGCCACTCGCGGGTCGAGGTTGTTCTGTATCATCATCATTATGGCCGCAGCCTGGCGCGAGCGGGCCGGATACTCGTCGATGTGGCGGGCATACATCTCATAATCGGGACGGAAGCGGTACATGTATATGCGGCCATAGTCGCGGAGTTCCTGAGCGAACTCCTCAGCGAGTTGGGCATGGAGTTCCTTGGGGAAGTAGCGAAGGGCATTACGCATGGCCAGCCGGCTTTCATCCTCGCTTAATATGTGTTTGCGCTTAGGCGCATGGTTTACTTTGGGGTCGCGCTCTTTGGCAGGAGGCAGTACCGATGGAATGCCGGCGCGGATTGATTCTTTGAAATTCATTGACGTTGTGTGAGGGGTATATAATGCCGCCAGGCGAGGGGCATACCGTCCCCCGCCGGCCGGCATTGAAGGCATTTAAATTTTGGAGTTGACAATCTCGAGTATGCGGCCTTCAGCCTCAACTGCTGTGGCTGCTATTGCGGCTGCTTCGTCGGTAAGGCGGTCGGCTGCCTCGCGGTCTTTAAGGCCGGCGGCATTTATGCGCACATTGAGCTGTGCGCCCAGCACTGCGCTGCGTGCAGCCAGAGCGCCCACGCCTGCGTCGGAAACCGATGCCGGGTTGCCTTTCTCGGCCATAGCTTCAAGCAGCGGCATGGTCTTTACGGCCACCTGCATGGTGCGCAGCGGCACCTGAGTGGCGTATAGGGTGGCTGCCTCGAGAGCTGCGTCGCGTGCGGCCTTCTCTTCGTCGCTGCCTTTTGGCAGGCCTAAGGCGGCCATAATGCGGTTGAAAGCCTCGGTGTCTTCATCTACAAGGTGCAGCAACTCGGCGAGCAGCAGCTGGCCCTGTTCGGCATAGTCGCTGAACTCGCGCCAGCGCTCGTCCCAGCCCGGTTTGTGTGCCGAGAGGTTGGCCACCATAGTGCCGAGGGCGGCAGCCAGAGCGCCCATATAGGCCGAGATAGAGCCTCCGCCGGGGGCGGGCGATTCCGATGCGGTTTCGTCGGCGAAGGCGGCGCAGGTCATGCCGGTGAGTTTGCCGGGGCAGTTGCCTTTACCGATTTTATATTCAATTATTTTTTCTTCGGCCTTGAACGGAGCCAGCTGGTCGAGGCTCATGCTCTTGATGGCCATGCGAATGATTTCGCTTTCGGATATACCGGTAGAGCGCTGCTGTTTGTGCAGGAAATATTTGCCGGCATCGACAATGGCGCGCTTTGGCACCAGACCTACAATTTCGGCACCGGTAACGCGCACTCCGCGTGCCTGTGCGGCACGGCTTACTTCGTCGAAAGCTACATGCAGCGGAGTTTTGTTGATGTCGGTTATATTCATGCTCACCTGGGCAATGCCGTATTCGTCGATAAACCAGCCTATGGCCTTAGTGCCCTTGAGAGTACCAGGCAGCATTATGGTTTTGCCGTTTTCGTCTTTTAAAGGTTTGCCGTTCGGTTTGCCGCCTTCGCGCTGCGGTCGTCCCTTTTCGCGCACGTCGAAGGCTATGGCGTTGGCGCGGCGGGTGCTGGTGGTGTTGAGGTTGAAGTTAACGGCAATAAGGAAGTCACGGGCGCCTACTGCAGTAGCGCCGGTGCGGGCAATGTCGGAGTCGAACGGACGGTCGCCGAAGTCAGCTCCCTGTCCTTCGTGGCCCAGACGTTCGGCCAGGCCTTCGTATTCGCCCTTGCGGCATATGGCCAGGTTTTTACGTTCGGGAGTAAATGCGGCAGCTTCGTAGCAGTATGTGGGCACACCTGTTTCGTTGCTGATACGCTCGGCGAGCTTGCGTGCCATTTCGGCACATTCTTCGAGGGTTACGCCTGCCACCGGAATGAGGGGGCAAACGTCGGTGGCACCCATGCGAGGGTGTGTTCCGTGGTGCTTGCTCATGTCGATTACCTGCGAGGCTTTTTTAACAGCCCTGAAAGCGGCTTCGACCACGGCTTCAGGTTCGCCCACAAAGGTCACTACGGTGCGGTTGGTGGCCTCGCCCGGGTCTACATCAAGCAGACTAACGCCGGGAACGGCCTCGATGATGTCGGTTATTTCTTTGATTACGTGCATGTTGCGGCCTTCGCTGAAATTGGGCACGCATTCGATTATACGCTGGTTCATAAGGTGTTTTTTTATGGTAATATGCAAAGGTAATAAAAATTTGCTCACTTACCAAAAAAACACAATAAAGCAAGCGCCGCAGATGCTTCCGGAGGCATCTGCGGCGCTTGTATCAGTTATGACCGTGAGAAAGATTATTTCTTGTTGCGGTTGCCATAGCGGCTCATGAACTTGTCTACGCGACCTGCGGTGTCGACGAGTTTCTGCTTGCCGGTGAAGAAGGGGTGCGACGAGCTGGTGATTTCAAGTTTTACCAGAGGGTAGGTTTTGCCGTCAACTTCGATGGTTTCGCGTGAAGCCACGGTGCTGCGGGTGATAAAAATCTCGTCGTTCGACATATCTTTGAACACGACTTCGCGATAGTCGGAGGGATGAATGTCTTTTTTCATTGTTATTGCTAATATTTTGTTGATCAACTATTTGAAATTTTCGCTGGTAAGGCGTAGTTTCGTAATGGCCTGCAAAGTTACGAATTATTTGTGTAACTGCCAAATATTTTTTTGTCCGATAAATAATTGATAAATAATTGCAACTTGATGTTCATAGCTCGCGGTCGCTATCGTAGAGGCGTCGGCTGCGTTTTACGGCTTCGATGTCGGTCTGGTCGGCGCGGGCCGGCACAACCGATATGAATTCGTTGCCGAGCCAGTATTCGTCGGTGTCGTCGGCATCGGGTTCTTCGTTTACAAAGCGTCCTGTAAGCCAGTAGAAGGGGTGGCCTTCGGGGTCGAGGTAGCGTGAGTACTCCTCGCTCCAGTGTCCTTTGGCGGCGCGGCACACCCGTACGCCTTTCGGTTCGACTTTAGCCGGAATGTTCACGTTGAGGCAGATGCCCGGTTCAAGCCCATTTTCAATTACTTTGGCGGCTATTTCGCGTATGAACGGCATGCTGAAACTGAAGTCGGCCTTGAGCGAGTGATGCAGCAGCGAGAATCCTACCGATGGTATTCCGGCCATGCAGCCTTCGAGGGCGGCGCCCATGGTGCCGGAATAGGTTATTGCTGTGCCGGAGTTTGAACCGTGGTTTATGCCCGAGAACAGAAAGTCGGGTTTGCGGGGCATCACGGCTGCGAGGCCGAGTTTCACGCAGTCGACCGGAGTGCCGTTGACCGAGAACACTCGGGTGTCGCCGTAGTCGGGCAGCGAGTTTATACGCAGGGCTGTATTTACTGAGATGGCCGACGACATGCCGCTTTGCGGACGAGCCGGAGCTACGGCTATTACGTTGCCGAACTCCTGCAGCACATCAATCAGACGGTAAAGTCCGGGGGCATTCACGCTGTCGTCGTTGGTTACCATTATAAGTGGTTTCATTATAATATATGTTGTTAGGTGTTGATCTACTGTTTGGCGAGGTTTACATCCACTCGCAGGCTTCGCGTCGGCTGGGGCCGTATTTCACTGTTGCCGGAGGCAGTATGCAATAGCGGCAGAATGGCACCGGTGAGTCGCGCAGTGCCTTTATCTGCTCTACCGAGTTTATCCTGTCCACTTGCAGCCAGTCGGCGGCTGTATGTTTGAAATTGGTGTCGCAGGCTTTGTTCAAGTGCCCTACACAGGCACTGATTGAACAGGGAAACAGACGGTTGCCAACCACCGACAGACAGCCGAAATTATAGCATTTGAAGTGCGACTTGCGGGCGTTCTGCCGTCCTTCGGGGTCAAGGGCGAAACGGAAAAACGAGTCGGCCATCGACCTGTCGCCGAATACCTCGCACGGAACATCCTCGCGCCGGCATAGTTCTATTGTGGCGTCGTAGTCGAATTTAATGGGGTAGCGTGTTATGGCTATTATAAAGCGCCGGCGGCGACACTCGGCCCAGAATTCGCGCGGCATGCGCGGCAGGGCTATGCCGTTGGTGAAAATATACAGAGCCGCTTTGGGAAAGGCTTCTCGCAGAGCCTGCATGGCCTCGTTGATGCGTGGATACAGCAGCGGTTCGCCTCCGATGAGGTAGGCACGGCCGATTCTGCCGTCAGCCACACGGCCCAGGTGCTGCATGGAGCGGCAGAGTTCGTCGAAATCGGCGAATTCTTTAGGCGCCAAAGGCGAATAGTGGGTACAGCCTTTGCAGTTGAGGTTGCAGTGGTCGGTTAGCACAAATTCCAAACGCAGCGGTTCGCGCTTATGTTGCAGCCAGGTGCGGGCGGCATGAACAAGTTTATGTATCATCATGCAAATTTAACAAAAATCCCCCGTATTTGGCTTATAGTACGTTAAAAAAGTTTTGTGGTGAGTCGATTTCAGACGGTGATGCCGGCGGTGACACTTGCGGACTCGTGTTTTTGTATTATCTTTGCGGTGCATAACCAAATAAAGTGTAATATGAAATATCGAATTCTGTTTTTTTGTCTGCTTTGTTGCATGGTTGCCAAGGCGCAGATTCCGTACTATGCTCCCACCACAGGGCATGGCAATCTCAACGGCTATACCTCTCTAAAGTTCAGGCCGGGAGTGAATGCTCAGGAAACTTATACCTCGTTTCTGCTTGGGCTTGGCGATTACGCCACCACCGGTGTCGATCTGTATACCTGCGGCAAGGAAGTGTACAGCGGTCTGATATTGCGTGGCGGATTTATGCCCAGCCGCTATCTGGGGGTTGGTCTGCAGGTGGCGCCGTCGTTCCGCACCGACGAAAATATGCGTTTTTCGTTTCTTACCACCGGACTGTTTCTGAACGGCGACATTCTGAACGACGGCAAACTGTTCTGGGCCGCCAACACCTGGTATACCGCACGCCGAGGCATGGCCGACGATATCGATCAGTACATGTATCTGGGTACCAATATACCCTTGCCTCACGGCCAGACACTCACGCCTATGGCCGGCACTATATACTCCTGGCGCTTCAACAGTGATGCCGATCTGGCACTGGGTGTGTACTGGTCGGTGGGTAAATTCTGCTTCTATCTCTGGGGCAACGACTTGCTGAAAGCACACCCGCGCATGGTGGTGGGTCTGGAATTCACCATTCCGGCGTTTTAGAAGTTTTTTTCGCGGAATGACGAGTTTTTTGTAATTTTGCGATATGAACGAGAATTTGCACGACGCCTGGGACCGCGAGCATCTCTGGCATCCATATACATCAACCATAGCCCCCCTGCCCACCTATATGGTCGACAGGGCCGAGGGCGTTGAGATAATACTCGCCGACGGCACTCGGCTTATCGACGGAATGTCGTCGTGGTGGAGCGTAGCTCACGGCTATAATAATCCGCGTCTGAACCGTGCCGCCGCAGACCAGCTCGGCAAAATGAGCCATGTGATGTTCGGCGGCCTCACCCATGAGCCGGCCATAGAGCTGGGCAAGCGCCTGCTGGAGTGGGCGCCCGACGAGATGAATAACGTTTTCTTCGCCGACTCCGGTTCGGTGGCCATAGAGGTAGCCATGAAAATGGCCGTCCAGGCCGCAGTGAGTCGTTACGGCGATCATGGACGCTCGAATTTCGCTACCATACGCCGCGGCTATCACGGTGATACCTGGAACGCCATGAGCGTATGCGACCCTGTTACCGGCATGCACGGCGCTTTCGGCCCGGCTCTGCCGGTGCGTTACTTTTTGCCTTCGCCAAAAAGCCGTTTCGGGGGCGAGTGGGATTCCGCCGACATAGAGCCGCTGCGCCAACTGCTGCAGGAACATTCGCATGAACTGGCAGCTTTCATCCTCGAGCCTATAGTGCAGGGTGCCGGCGGCATGTGGTTCTATCATCCCGAATATCTGCGTCAGGCGCGAAAGCTCTGCGACGAATACGGCATATACCTGATATTCGACGAAATCGCCACAGGCTTCTGGCGCACCGGCAAGCGCTTTGCGCTGGAACATGCCGGAGTGGTGCCCGATATAATGACTGTGGGCAAAGCTCTCACCGGAGGCTATCTGACACTGAGCGCCGTAATGACTACAAAAGACCTGGCCGACACCATTTCGCGCGGAGAGGCCGGAGTGATGATGCACGGTCCAACATTCATGGCCAATCCGCTGGCCTGCGCCATTGCCTGCGAGTCGCTGAAGATATTCGACGAGCAGGACATGCTGGCTGTGGTGGCCCGTATCGAGGCTGTGATGAAGCGCGAGCTGGCTGCCGCCGAAGGTTTGCCCAATGTGGCCGATGTGCGTGTCCTCGGAGCCATAGGTGTGATTCAGACCCGCGAGCCGGTAGATGTAGGAGTATTCCAGCGCCGCTGCGTGGAGCGCGGGGTGTGGATACGTCCTTTCGGCTGCAACGTGTATATTATGCCGCAATATATAATTACCGATGAGCAACTGCAGCGGCTCTGTCGGCATATGGTCGAACTGATAAAATGAATTATGAATATTACATAGGCGAGCTTGAGGCCCTGCGTGCAGGAGGTAACCTGCGCGAACTGCCGGGCGAAGCTCCCGCCGGAGTGTGGGACCTGTCGTCGAACGACTACCTGGGCCTTGCAGAAGACCCTGAGCTGGCCGACGCCTTCCTTGCCTCTACCGATATAAACGCTGCCATGATGACCTCCAGCGCCTCGCGTCTGTTAGGTCCGCGGCAGAGTGCCTACGAGGCTCTGGAAGGTACCCTGGCGGAACTTTACGGACGTCCGGCGCTGTTGTTCAACTCGGGCTATCACGCCAACGTAGGTATAATTCAGACACTTGCCGACCGTCGTACGCTGGTGCTGGCCGACAAACTGATACATGCCAGCGTAATCGACGGCCTGCGGCTGGCCGGAGCGGCTTTCGAGCGTTTCCGGCATAACGATATAGAACATCTGCAAAGGCTCATCGACCGTCGCAAAGCCGATTTCGACCGACTGCTCGTAGTAGTCGAAAGTGTATATTCGATGGACGGCGACTGTGCCCCTCTTGAGGAACTTGCAGAGCTGAAACAGCACTATCCGTCGCTTTTATTATACGTCGACGAAGCCCATGCTGTGGGCGTGTGCGGTCCGGGCGGTCTTGGTCTGTCTGCCGCCTTGCCCGAGCCCGGGGCCGCCGATATAGTTGTAGGTACACACGGAAAGGCCTTGGCATCGTCCGGTGCCTACGCCATCTGTAGTAGCGCGCTCCGTTCGTACTTTATAAACAAGGCCCGCAGCCTCATATTTTCCACCGCATTGCCTCCGCTGCAGGCGTTGTGGAGCAAATATATAATAGAGCGTGTAGCCGAAATGGACTCGCGACGCGAGCATCTGCGGCGCCTTGCAACCGACCTGGCCGCAATTACCGGCTGCAGCCACAGCGGACACATACAGCCGCTGGTGACAGGCAGCGCCGAGTCGGCCGTGCGACTATCGGCACAGTTACTCGAGGGCGGTTACAAGGTGTTGCCAATACGCACGCCCACAGTACCGCCGGGCACCGAACGCCTGCGTTTCAGCCTTTCGGCGGCGCTGCCGGCCGAGGCTATAAAAAATCTGAACACTATATTGAAACAATGAAATACCGACTGTTGGACAGACAGGGCTCGAAGCGCCTGATACTGGTGTTCGCGGGGTGGGGCATGGACCCAAACGTGTTTGCACACCTTCACCACGAGGGCTACGATACAGCCATGGTGTGGGACTTCCGTGACTTTGGCATCGACTGGAGCGTACTCGATGATTACAGCGAAATATGTGTGATAGCATGGAGTCTGGGCGTATATGCCGCCACTATGGCCTGCCACGGCATAGAAAGCCGCATAACATTGCGCATAGCCGTAAACGGCACTACCTGGCCTGTACACGACTCGCTCGGAATCCCCAGGGCTGTATACGAAGGTACCGCTTCGACGCTCGACGACCGCCGGCTGCAGAAGTTCTTCCGCCGTATGTGCGGCGACCGCGAATCATACGCTCATTTTTGCGAACGCGCCCCCGGCAGGCCTGTCGGCGAACTGGTCGACGAGCTCAACGCCATCTGGCCTCAGCCCGTGCTGGCCAATCCGCAGGTCGAGGGCTGGGACCGTGCATACATAGGCCGTGCCGACGCCATCTTCCCTGCCGTGAACCAGCAGCGGGCCTGGGACACCGCCGGAGTGCCGGTGACGGCCATCGATGCCCCACACTATATCGACCTGCAACGCATTATCGACCATGCCGTAATACACAAAGACCTCGCTGCCCGACGCTTTGGAGAGCGCCGTGCCAGCTACGAGAAACATGCCCGCGTGCAGCGCCGCATAGTCGAGGCCCTCGACAGTTCGATACGCCAACACCGCATCGACGAGCATCTGAGTGTCAGCGGCCATGCCGTGCTGGAAATAGGCTGCGGCACCGGTCTGCTTACGCGTCGGCTGCTCGAATATGTGCAGCCGGGCGCTTTGCATCTGTGGGATATCGCTCCCGACGCCTTTACCGTGCCTGGAGCCACCTTCCGCAGTTGCGATGCCGAACTGGCCATTACTCGCACGTTGCCGGAGCGCTTCGATGCCATTGTTTCGGCTTCTACCGTACAGTGGTTCAACTCGCCCCGCCGCTTCATAGCCGAGTGCGGCCGGGTGCTTCGGCCCGGAGGCTGGCTGGTGCTGAGTGCCTTTGCCCGAGGTAATCTCGAGGAGGTGGCACAGGCCACCGGACGCTCGCTGCCCCTGCTGCCGGCCGAAGAATGGCGGGGGATGGTGCCTGCCGGATTCGAGATAATAGAATTTACATGCAACACCGCCGAACTGGTGTTCGACTCGCCCGTCGATGTATTCCGTCATCTGCAGCTCACCGGAGTCAACGGTCTGGGCTCCTACAGTGGCTCGGCCCTGCGCAAGGCAATCGACAACTATCCCATGAGGCTCGACGGCCGATACTACCTTACCTACAAACCATTTATACTGATAGCCAGAAAAAAACGATGAATACCGAACCCCGAGTACTGTTTGTGAGCGGCATCGACACAGATGCCGGCAAAACTTATGCCACAGCCTGGCTGGCGCGCCGCTGGATGGACAGCGGCCTTAGCGTAGCAACACAGAAATTCATACAGACCGGTAACGAAGGCCGCAGCGAGGATATCGAGGCCCACCGCCGCCTGGCCGGCATGGCCCCCCTGCCCGAGGACGGCGACCTTACCACCTCGCCCGTGATATTCAGCTACCCGGCTTCGGCCCAGCTTGCGGCCAGGCTCGATGGCCGTGAAATCAGCCTTGAGGCAATCGACCGCAGCCGAGAATTGCTGTCGCAGCGCTACGACCGTCTGCTTATTGAAGGTGCCGGTGGCCTGATGGTGCCGCTGACCGACGACTACATGGCCATAGACTATGTGGTGGAGCGCGGCCTGCCGCTGGCATTGGTCACCAACGGACGCCTGGGCTCAATCAACCATACCATACTCTCGCTCGAGGCCATAGCTGCCCGCGGTATCGAACTGCCATATGTGCTGTATAATACTTATTTCGATAACGACAGAATCATAGCCGCCGATACCTTCGGCTTCATCGAGCGCTATCTGCAGCGCCGCTTTCCGGACACGCAACTGCTGCGAGTGCCGGCAATGTGATGCCACGGTGCCATGAAAGTATTGAAAAATGTGTCAAAATTTATTAAAGCCACAGCCTGTAGAGTGCAAAATTAGTAACTTTGCATGATGCTCCAGACTGATATAAATATAAGTATACCCAAACAGCTGCTGCCCACATTGCCGCAGGCCCGGTTCGCCGGCAGAATTACAGTGATTGATTCTGTCGACCAGGCTCGTCAGGCACTCAGGGCCCTGAGGCGCGCGGGTATTGTGGGTTTCGATACCGAAACCCGGCCGTCGTTTCGTCGCGGAAATCCACATAAAGTGGCTCTGATGCAGCTCAGTACCGACGACCGATGCTTTCTGTTCCGCCTCAATAAAATGGGCTTGAGCAGGGCGCTGTGCAACTTTCTGCAAGACCCCTCGGTAATGAAAGTGGGCCTGAGCGTACACGATGATTTCAATGTAATGCGACGCTCAGTGTTCGAACTCAGTCCGCAGGGCTTTGTCGAACTGCAGACCTATGTCAAATCGTTTCATATCAGTGATATCAGCCTGCAGAAAATCTACGCCATACTCTTCGGCGAATATATGCCCAAAAGCCAGCGGCTGACCAACTGGGAGGCCGACGAACTGACGCAGAACCAGCAGGCATACGCGGCAATGGATGCCTGGGCATGTCTGAGAATTTACAAATATCTCAAATCGGGCAACTTTGTTCCTGCCGAATCTCCTTATTTACAGCCTATAGGTGTCGCAGATAATGAAAATTAAAAAAACAATATTGATTCCGGCTATGTTGCTGGTATACCTTATAGTGATGGCAACGCTCGGATACCCCGATTTCGCGCGGGGCAAGAGCTCGGCAGCAGAATACTTCGGCACAATAGCCATATCGCTGCTGGCCATAGTGCTGCTGTACTTCAACTTCCGCTACCGCGACCGGCTCAGGCAAAAACGCGATGCCGAAAACGACAGCAACAGCAACAACAAAAAATCTTAATATATACATATATAATATTACAATGGGTAAAAAAGCTTTATTAATGATACTCGACGGATGGGGCCTCGGCAACCATTCGAAGAGCGACGTGATTTTCTCTACTCCCACCCCTTACTGGGATTATCTGCTCGAGAACTATCCCCACTCGCAGCTGCTCGCTTCGGGCGAGAACGTAGGTCTGCCCGACGGACAGATGGGTAACTCCGAAGTAGGTCACCTCAACATTGGCGCAGGCCGAGTACTCTATCAGGACCTGGTGAAAATCAACAAGTCCATCGCCGACGGCTCCATACTCGACAATGCCCAGATAAAGAACGCCTTCGAATACGCCGCACGCACCGGCAAAGGCATGCACTTCATGGGTCTGACTTCGAACGGCGGTGTACACTCGTCGCTCGACCACATCATGGCCCTGTGCGACATCGCTGCCAAATATGAACTCAAAAACGTGTTTCTGCACTGCTTTATGGATGGTCGCGACACCGACCCCCGCAGCGGCAAAGGCTTTATCGAGGAAGTAAGCGCCCATTGCGCCAAGACAACCGGTACAATTGCATCGGTAATAGGCCGCTACTATGCCATGGACCGCGACAAACGCTGGGACCGTGTGAAAGTGGCTTACGACCTGCTGGTAAAAGGCGAGGGCACACAGGCCGCCGACATGGCTCTGGCCGTACAGCAGAGCTATGACGCCGACGTTACCGACGAGTTTATCAAGCCCATCAACAACAGCACCGTCGACGGTACCATCAAGGAAGGCGATGTTGTAATCTTCTTCAATTACCGCAACGACCGCGCCAAGGAACTCACCGTAGTGCTTACCCAGCACGACATGCCCGAGGAAGGCATGGCCACCATACCCGGCCTGCAGTACTACTGCATGACTCCGTACGACGCATCGTTTACCGGCGTGAACATCATCTTCGACAAAGAGAACGTCGACAACACCCTGGCCGAATATCTCAGCGCCAACAACCTCAAGCAGCTCCATATAGCCGAAACCGAGAAGTACGCCCACGTGACATTCTTCCTCAACGGCGGCCGCGAAACCCCCTTCGAAGGCGAGGACCGCATACTGGTGGCTTCGCCCAAGGTTGCCACTTACGACCTCAAGCCCGAAATGAGCGCCTTCGAGGTTTCCGACAAACTCACCGACGCCATTGCATCGGAAAAGTACAATTTCATTGTGGTTAACTTTGCCAACGGCGACATGGTGGGCCACACCGGTATCTACGAAGCCATCGAAAAGGCCGTAGTCGCAGTCGACGAATGTGTCAACCGCACCGTAGAGGCCGCCAAGAAGGCAGGCTACGAGGTAATAATCATTGCCGACCATGGCAACGCCGACAACGCCATCAACGCCGACGGCAGCGCCAACACAGCCCACTCGCTCAACCCCGTGCCTTGCGTGTACGTGACAGAAAACAAAGAAGCCAAAATCGAAAACGGCATCCTTGCCGACGTCGCTCCCACCATCCTTCATATCATGGGCCTGCCACAGCCAAAGGAAATGACCGGCAATAATCTGATAAAATAATTCAGATATATTAACAGAATATTGACAAAAGGGGTTGCTAAACGACCCCTTTTGTTAGTAAATAGGTTAATGCATGTTAAAGTGCTTGCGTCGTATTAGAAAAGTGCGTAACTTTCCGAGTTTGACACTTAATGGTAATAACATGCAAAGTCACAGACATT
>ERZ777305.2264-NODE-2264-length-17207-cov-23.389459_pt1 | contig 17207 bp, 14 predicted proteins | sample MGYA00374965_ERZ777305 | MGnify/ENA primary metagenome ERZ777305 (study PRJEB29328, sample SAMD00013331) | mouse gut metagenome | study: EMG produced TPA metagenomics assembly of the Metagenome analysis of fecal microbiota from mouse which was promoted... | reverse complement strand
TCGCTGTGGTTTTCCTTAAAAAAATTCACAAATCACAAAAGTTTAAATGAGTTCGGATAAACAATTTGCTCTCGGTTGCAAATATAGCAATTTTATTGAATATTGAAAAAATATTCTGATATTTATAAAAAATATCAAAAGTATGTAAAACTGATGTCAAATAAAGATGAGTATCCGTCTAACGTTTGGGGATTTATTCTTTGAGCAATGAAACAAACTCAAAGAATAATGTATCTGATTAGACCGATGCTTAGGAGGGTATAATAAAAGGGACAATTCTCATGGGAATAGGCGAGGTTAATATAATTTTTCTTAATGTTTGCCCAGTGCATAATGTTGTCTCACTATATCATATGCACGTTTAACAAACTCATATATCTTCAAATCAGGGATATCTCCATTAAAATCAAGTCGAATCCAATGTTTTAGACTCCTATGTGTCGGATTGCCTATTGATACATGGCTCATCCGTATCTCTTTTATTTCTTCGGGTGTTGACTTGATATTGACAAATGAAAAATCATTGATGTCAATGATGCAGAACATATGATCGAGAATATAAAATACCAGTATTGACTCATACCGTTTGGCAAACTTTCCAAATGGAGTTTTTTCTGTAACCCCATCCATAGACAGACAAAAATCCCGGAATTCCTCTATATCCATTTTATAAGTCTTGATTTGTATTAAACATCCGGAATCTCAATTCTTTCTCCAAGGAAATGCGGCTTTTTGCCAAACCAAATATCAAGCATCATCTTGTCTCGTGCAAGCCATTCACGAAGAGCGAGACGAATACGGACCAATCGACCGGCTTTTATCGGAGCTGATATCGCAATAGCATCTATCCCATTGGACTCTGCCAAATACAATGCCCGGGAATTATGATCAGTCTGTGATATTATAGTCAATGAGTCGCAACCGAATATTTCCTTAGCCCTGACAACTGAGTCCAGAGTACGGAATCCGGCAAAGTCAAGAACAATCCTGTCGGAAGGAACGCCATTAGCGATAAGAGAATCACGCATAGCAGTCGGCTCATCATACCCCTTTGAGTGATTGTCTCCGCTGGCAAGAATATAGTCTGCTTTACCGGCACAATAAAGTTCTGCCGCAGTTTTTATTCGAGTGGAAAAATATGTGTTTGGACGCCCAAGTCTATTCAATGGATTTGTCCCAAGCAATAGCGCAACCTTGTTGCGAGGAATTAAACTGACATCAGTATAGAGCCGATGCTGAGTGACTTTCTCAACTCTCACATTGACATATACAGTAAATGCTATTCCTAAAAACATGAACACGGAAATGCTCAGCACAATCCGTTTGATCATCGTTCTTAGACAGGATGATTTATTGCCCATAAACGTTTATATTATAAGACCGGAATTAGTTGACTGAGACAAAAGTAGGAAAATAAATTGATATGACAACACCAAAGCTATTTTATGTTGTATTTCCGCCTGCCATATTACAATGAAACCTAAAGTTTCATTGTAATATAAAAATTTGGAAAGTGATAATCAACTCTTTACAAAGAACGATTATCACTTTCCAATATTGAGCCGCGAGCGGGGCTCGAACCCGCGACCTTTTCGTTACGAATGAAATGCTCTACCGACTGAGCTATTGCGGCTTTATTGCTTTCGGCAGTGCAAAGTTAAGCATTTTTTCTTAATTGTGTACTGCCGAAGCGATATTTTTAAATCGTCTGTTTGCTGAATGAGAAATCAATTTTGGCGTTCTCAAAATCAAGCTGCACCATCACAGGTTCGGTCACATATGGCGATATCGAACTTATACGGGCTGTTGATGCTGTTGAATATCCGTAATAATAGTACGAATAATAGTCTGAAGTGCTTGCCGACGGATAATAGGACACATTCACAGGACATATCACAAACTCTTCGTCGTCTGCAGTAACCTCTCCGCGCTTGATTATATCGTTGATGTAATTAAGCATTGAAGAGAAATCGTATTTCTTAGAGTTCGAATCATATGCGGCATAGAATGACGACATATTGTCGTTGACACTGAGTGCCGAGAAGAATTTCTCTTTCTGCGATTTCTTCACCATAAGAATATATGGAGGCGGTGCTATCCCATAGTCATTTTCAATCTCTACAGCCGGAATAGAGAACGAGAGTGAGTTCACTATGGCAAGCTCTCCGGTCTGCTCCTTATATTTCTTCAATATCTCACGAGCAGGGAATTTGAATTCCACATCATAACCCAATGGTCCCACAAGTATCGATTTGCCGGAATTGGCAAGTGATGAGAGCTTAGGGCTCATTTTGTAGGAGATATTATTGTTGGTATATACCTCGGGGGTCACTGCCAGATATGCACCTACATGTTTGATGATAGTGTCGCGAGGATTATCAGTGCCCTCCCCTATGCGATGAGTGGAATGGTAATACACCTGGATAGAGTTGTTGCTTATTCTTGTCACTCGGCCTGATCCGAACGATGTGGTGATATACAGGCCAGGAAACCATTTCGCAAACTCCTTCGGCGAAGACAGAGTCTGCGGAGACCTCTTATAAAGATTATACAGATCAATGCCTATCTGCCTGGGCAGATCCACTACAATCTGCTTGTACACACTCCCCTCCGAGTCAACGCCTCTGTCGGGTGAGCCATCAAGCAACGCCGAATAGGACACAGAACCTATCGGATTAGGATCATACATCCCGGCAGGATTGAAGTTGCTTTCCATGTCGGTTGGCAATTGCTGCGTAAGCGGATATACCGAAAGACCCATGGGAACCACTGAATCACCTGCAAATCCTCCTTTATACATAAGGAGCAACAGTTTTACGGAGTCAACATCATTTGCCGTAGTATTGGTGGTGTCAACATTAGCCGCAGGCATATACTGGCACACTATATCGGATGAGAATTCTCCGTATCCTTCAGCGTTAAGCCTTCCGAGAAGCTGAAGGATAGTCCTTGAATGTACTGACGTGACCGGGTCCGAGACACCTGTCGTAGAGAATGACGAGTCATATACAATCTCCACTTCGTCCTCTACCAATGAGCTGCCAGCCTGAGTGGTGGAGTCCTCGCATGACTGTGCCATAATAGAAGCAAGCCCTACGGATATAAGCGGGAAAATGCGTTTCATGTTTCTGAGTATCGATCCGGGACTAATCCGGATCTGTTCTGTTCGTTGATTTCGTACTAAGTTAAAAGTCATCTTCACCGTCCCCTATGAGGCTTCGGTAAAACTCGACCTGTTTCTTTTTGCGTTCCTCCTCAGGGATGTATTCCAAAAATGGCTTACCTGACTGCTTAGCATATTCTATGAGTGCAGGATCAACATCTTCAGTGACCTGCATCACTGCATCAGAATAGTCTATTGCAAATTTGTTGAGGGTGATATAATCTACCGGAGCTCCGGATATAGCGGACAGATTTTCGGCAGAGAACTCGTTCTGTTCAAGCTTCTCCACAAAACGAGGGTCAAGAGCACCATCAAACTTCTCGGGCTGCAACGCATATACAATCTTGGCAGACCGGAATGTCGGATCGTCAGCATATTTGGTGCGCAGATACAACGGAGCAAGAGCCGATACCCATCCGCTGCAATGTATCACCGAAGGTTGCCAACGTAATTTCTTTACCGTCTCCATCACACCGGCAGTGAAGAACATAAGCCTCTCATCATTCTCCTCAGGGATAACTTCTGTCTCAAGCCCCTTCTCCGGAAGCGGATGGAAATAATCATCATTATCGATGAAGTATACCTGCATACGCGATGGTAATAGCGTAGCCACCTTAATTATTAAAGGGTGGTCGTTATCGTCAATCATTAGATTGAGGCCAGAAAGACGTATCACTTCGTGCAGCTGATTGCGTCGCTCATTGATGCACCCATATTTAGGAGTGAAGATCCTTACTTCGAATTCTCTGCCATGAATCGACTGCGGTATCTCGCATCCGAGCTTCGACATAGGTGTGTCAGGTACGTAAGGTGAAACCTCCTGTGAGATGAATAAAACTTTTTTTGCCTCCATTTGGATGGTTAATGCTGTTTAGAAAGGATGCGGGTATAACATTCCGCGTTACAAAGTTATAAAAAATTCCCGAAACGACAGCTATTTCAGCCGTCAAAAAGCTATGGTTTTCATGTTTATTAAAATTTATGCATTAATTTGGCTGTTTTTACGCAATATTTTATTAACTTTGCACGTTAATTGTGCGTTAAGTAAGACATGAGACAATTAAAGATCACCAAATCAATCACCAATCGTGAAAGTGCCTCGCTCGATAAATTTCTTCAGGAGATAGGTCGCGAGGAGCTCATCTCCGTTGAGGAGGAGGTAGAGCTGGCTCAACGCATTCACCAGGGTGACCAACGCGCTCTCGACAAGCTCGTTCGTGCCAATCTACGCTTCGTTGTATCAGTGGCAAAACAGTATCAGAATCAGGGACTAAGCCTCCCCGACCTCATCAACGAAGGCAATCTCGGCTTGATTAAAGCGGCACAGAAGTTCGACGAGACACGCGGTTTTAAATTTATTTCCTACGCTGTGTGGTGGATACGTCAGTCCATCCTCCAGGCATTGGCTGAGCAGAGTCGTATTGTGCGACTTCCTCTCAACCAGGTAGGGTCCCTCAACAAAATAAGCAAAGCTCTGTCAAAGTTCGAGCAGGAGAATGAACGCCGCCCCTCACCGGAGGAGCTTGCCGAGCGTCTCGATGTGCCTGTCGACAAGATTGCTGACACTCTTAAAGTATCCGGCCGCCACATATCGGTCGATGCTCCGTTTGTGGAAGGAGAGGACAACAGTCTCCTTGATGTGCTCACCAATGACGACTCCCCTATGGCTGACTCGACACTCACTCAGGAGTCGCTTGCCAAGGAGGTGGACCGCGCACTCAAGCAGCTCCACGACCGAGAGAGAGAGATTCTCAAGATGTTTTTTGGCATAGGCTGCCAGGAAATGACCCTTGAGGAGATCGGAGCCAAGTTCGATCTAACCCGTGAACGTGTGCGCCAGATCAAGGAGAAAGCCATACGTCGGCTTAAGGGTCAGAAGAGCCATTTGCTTAAAGCTTATCTCGGACAGTAATATATATTGTCCGGGAGTCATAAAGGCGCAAAACATCAATACTCTTTCTCTAAATTGAGGGGATATTGTGTTTTGTGCCTTTTATCATTTCAATGATTCATCACAATCGCCTTAGATACAATCACTATGATACCATCCTTAATCGCAGCCGTGCTCTCATCGCTTGCTGTGACAGTAACAAATCCACTGCCTGAGTCACGCCAGAATGTCCCTGTGGTAATTTCAATCCCATCTTCTGCCGGTGAAGTTCGTTCAATAACAGTTCCGGAAATGCCCGATGTGCCATATCAGCTTGATGATATGAATGCCGACGGAACCCCCGATGAACTGGTGCTGCTTCTTGACATGAAACCCAGCGAGACACGTCGTTTCAAAGTGAGATTCTCTGCAAAGGAAGCCGATACGGATCTCACGCCAGGGACCTATGCTTATATACGACTTAACGACAAGAATAAAAAGTATCCCAAAATCTCATCCATAACATATCCCGGAGATGTCGATAACCGCCAGATGTACAGCAGCATCTATGGTCATGGAGCTGTGCTTGAAGGATTATACAACGCCATCAGAGTGTATATGGACAACCGTCAGAGCATAGATCTATATGCCAAGAACCATCCGCGTCTTGAACTTGACTCAACCGGTTTCTATACAACACGTAAACAGCTCGATCAGGGATACGGCAGAGATATTCTCTGGGCCGGCACATCGGTAGCAATGGGCTCATTCCGAGGATGGAACGGCTCAAAACCTGTGACAATCGACACAGTCACCACCCGCGGTCAGCGCGTAGTAACCACCGGACCGCTCCGTTCCGTGATAGAGGTACAGGATAAAGGCTGGATATATAATGGCACTCCAATCGATATGACCCAGCGGTATACAATATACAAGGGTCATCGCGACTATGATGTTGAAATAATTCTGAAAGGAGCACCCAAGGGGGCAATATTTGCCACAGGCATACAGAAAATAATGAACAATAATGAAGGGTTCATCACCTCTCAGGGACTTGCAGGGAGCTGGGGCGACAATCTGCCCGACAAGAATATGCCAGAGGTGACCGACACATTGGGACTTGGAATTTCCGTTTGTGAGCCTTATCTGGCAAAAACTCTTGAGGACGATGTTAATTATCTAACCCTCTTAACTCCGGATACAAAAGGGAAAATCCGTTATACCATAACAGCCGCCGCACTCCGCGACGAAACATCACCACGCTCATCCAAGGAATGGTTCGCATACCTTAAAAAATGGCGTCGCGGACTTGATGCTCCGGTAAAAGTCACTGTAGCCAAAACCACAAGAAAAAGATAAATAGTCATAACCATGAAACTTTTAACAACATTATTTATTACTACATGCCTGACTGTGATGCCGGCTGTCGCAGCAGAGCCTTCCGATACTGTAACAGTATTCATGATCGGAGATTCCACTATGGCAAACAAGCCTCTTAAAAAAGAGAATCAGGAACGTGGCTGGGGGCAGATGCTTCCGGTATATCTGCAAGGAAAAATCAAAGTTGACAATCATGCGGTAAACGGACGTTCAAGCAAGAGTTTCATCGATGAAGGCCGATGGGACAATGTGATGTCATTAATCCGTCCGGGAGATTATGTAATAATCCAGTTCGGACATAATGATGAAAAAATAAAGAGCCCGGATCGTTATACCATTCCCGGAAGCACATTTGACGACAACCTGCGCCGATTCGTAAACGATACAAAAAGCAAAGGAGCGACACCTATCCTCATGAATTCCATTGTCAGACGTAATTTCCCTCCACAATCGATGATCGATGTGGCATCCGAATGTGATGACAAGCAGAAAGAATGGAAAGGGAATTACCCACAGGAGGGAGTGATACTTATTGACACTCATGGGGCATATCTTGATTCACCCCGCAATGTGGCAAAAGAGACCGGAACGACATTCATCGACATGAACAAGCTCACTCGTGAACTTGTGCAGAATTTAGGTCCCAACAATTCTCGCGACCTATTTATGTGGATACCTGCCGGCACATACGAATTCTGCCCCAAAGGGAAGATCGACAACACCCATCTCACTGTTATCGGCGGTCTTATGGTGTCACGTCTCGCAGTGAATGCTCTTGCCAAACAGGTGCCTGAGCTTCGCAGATACATCCGTCCAGAGATATATAACCTAAACAAGTAATCCATATATGAACAGACTCATAACATCTGTATCCCTGGCTATTTCATTTGCCTTGGCACAAGGAATTTCTGCAAAGGACTACATCATCACATCTCATGGCGTAACAAACGACAGCACCAAGATTCAGACTGCTGCATTTCAGAAAGTAATCGATATGGCCGAGGCAGCAGGCGGCGGGCGCATAATTGTTCCGAAAGGAACATACCTCACCGGCGCGCTCTTCTTCAAGCCCGGCACAACACTACATATTGAAGATGGGGGATGCATAAAAGGCTCCGATGAGATAGAGAATTTCCCATTGATACCATCCCGAATGGAGGGACGAAGCATATACTACTATGCGGCTCTGATAAATGCCTATCATGTGGACGGCTTTGCAATCACAGGTCCTGGCATGATCAACGGCAACGGACTTAAATATTGGAAACAATTCTGGGCTCTTCGTGCCGAACGTGCCAAAATCAAAAAATCCTGCACCAATCTTGAGGTTCATCGTCCGAGGCTGGTGTTCCTATGGGGCTGTGACAACGTAAAACTCAGTGGTCCCACATTGTGCAACTCGCCATTCTGGACCACACATCTGTATCAGTGCAATGATGTAATTATTGAAAATTGCCGCATCACCGCTCCTCGCGAACCGGTAAGAGCCCCATCAAGCGATGCCATTGATCTTGATGTATGCTCCAATGTCATTGTCCGCGACTGCTATCTGGATTGTGATGATGACGGTGTGTGCATCAAAGGAGGGAAAGGAGTCTACGCCAATCGATCTGCCGAGAATGGTATTGTAGAGAATATTCTTGTGGAACGTTGCACATTCGGCCCTAACCTTCATGGCACTCTCACCCTTGGAAGCGAATGTGTTCATGCACGCAACATCGAAGTGCGAGACTGCCATGTAAATACCGGCACTGCAATACTTCGATTGAAAATGCGTCCCGACACATATCAGATATATGAGAACATTACAGTCAAAAATATAACCGGGTCAAGCGGCACCGTAATTGACATGAAGCCTTGGAAACAGTTCTTCAACCTTGAAGGGTCTTCCGAAAAGCCTTATGGCATTGTGCGAAACATCCTTATCGAAAATGTAGATGTCAAAGTAAAAACATTGGGTGTGATTGCCGGGAATCCATCGGACACTGTGAGCAATTTCATCATGCGAGATGTTAAGGTTGAAGCAAGCAATCCCGGATTCGAATGTATTTATCCTGGAGTAAAACTTGAAAATGTCACAATAAACGGAAAACAGATCGAAAATCCGGCAAAATAAAAACATTCGCTACACCTGTAATGACAACAGCAGTTCAGCAGTTTATTAGAAAGCACCTTGCTCAGTCCTGCCGCATCCTTGTGGGATTGAGCGGAGGTGCTGATTCCGTAGCCCTGCTTCTCGCACTGAAGGAGGCTGGTGCACATTGCATAGCCGCACATTGCAACTTTCATCTTCGCGGAGAGGAAAGTGACCGCGACATGAAACACTGCATGGAGCTTTGCGACAGAATCGGGGTGAAACTCCTCATCAAACATTTCGATGTCACAGCACGCCGTGCCGCCACTGCTGAATCGCTCGAAATGGCATGCCGCGCCCTGCGTTACGATTGGTGGAACGAACTGATCGCCTCCGGCACATGTGATTACATTGCTGTAGGACATCACAGGGAAGACAATGTGGAAACATTCTTTATCAATCTGTTGCGTGGAAGCGGTATAAACGGACTGAAAGGGATGCTACCTGTCAACGGCAACATCATACGTCCGCTACTGAAAACATCCCGTGCCGATATAGAGAAATATGTGTCTGAAAAAGGGTTCTCATGGGTCGATGACCACACCAATTTTGAGAATGAGTACAAGCGCAACAAACTCAGGAATATCATTCTGCCTGAGATAGAAAGATTATTCCCCGGCGCGACTGATGCAATGGTGAAATCTCTTGATATCCTTCGTGACAACTACACTTTATATCGAACATATATTAATGAAAAAGCACGGAAATACATTCTTGCGAATGGAAGTATCGACGTGTCAGGAATAATTAATTCCGAAGCGCAGCATTCCACTCTACTATATGAGATGCTTTCGCCAAAAGGGTTCACCCCTTCCCAGATAGAGAATCTCATAAAATGTTGTGACGGTACTTGTGTAAATGCTCAGTCGGGGCAACTCTTTGTAACCCCATCCTGTACATTTGTTCTTGAGAGAGGAATACTCTCAGAATACTCCGAAAAACATAATATAAAAAAGGAGGAAAGATTTCGGGACCTTATATCACCGGCACTAAAGGTATCGACACTGACAACAAATGAATTCAATTCCCTAAAACAAAAAAGGCTACTGAAACCTGATTCTATATATCTGGATTCCAACGTCATGAACGGTTCTCCCGAATGGTGTCTACGCACATGGCATAAAGGCGATCGTCTATCCCCATTCGGCATGAAAGGCTCGCGTCTTGTCAGTGACATATTCAAGGATGCAAAATTCACACAGGACCAGAAAGACTCCACTCTCCTACTCTTCCGCAACGACGAACTGATATGGATAGCTGGAGTACGTGCTTCAAGGCATTTTCCAATCACAGAACAGACCCAATCGGTAATACAAATAAAATTGCGCTGATAATGGAGATAATCATAAAAGGTATGGTCTGCCATCATTGTATCGAGGCAGTGGAGCGCGTACTGAAATCAGCCGGCCTTACCACAGAGAACATCACTTTAGGACGTGCGCAAATCAAAGAAAACCTGGATGGTGCAGCCCTTGACATGCTTGACAATCTGCTTGAACATGAAGGATTCTCACGTATACTCGATACAGAGTCCCAATTGGTGGAACGCACAAAACAAGCTGTGATAAAGCATATCCGCGAGCCTCACGAATGCCGACTGAACCTGTCCAAGTGCCTTGAAGATACTCTTGCCGCGCCATATGACACTATAAGCCGAGTATTCTCCTCACATGAAGGCAGAACACTTGAAAAATACCAGATGGCACAACGTGTAGAGTGGGTGAAAGAGCTTCTTGGATATGGGCAGATGACAATCTCAGAGATTGCCGACCATACCGGATATTCCAGTGTGGCACATCTTTCCCGCCAATTCAAAAATATAACAGGGCTTACTCCCTCGGAGTACCTGCGCACTTCTATGAGCCGCAAGGGGCTAAATGAAGTATAGGCTTCTCATTGATTCTATTGGAGATATGTCACTCTCGTTATTCTTAGCACAGCGTTTGTCGCTCAAGTCATCCCGAGACAACGGATCGACCGGAATTCTGATTGCTATCATCGGTATCACTTTATCGGTGATAGTGATGATCGTATCCATATCGGTAATGATGGGGTTCCGCCATGAGATAAGACAAAAGGTAATAGGATTTGATTCACAGATATCAATAGGAGTCAAGACTGGAGCAGACACCGATGCATCGATACTTATTTCAAACGATGATCTGAAAACTACCCGCGAGATACTCCCCTCTTCAGCATCGCTCTCACTCTCTGTACGCCAACCTGCCATAATCAAGACTCCGGAAAATTTTTCCGGCTCCATAATAAAGGGTGTTGACAATAATTACGACTGGTCTTTCCTGCGGTCCAATCTTGTCGAAGGAATCATACCTGACTACAGCTCTGATTCGACAATGTATCATATTATGGTATCAAGGACCTTGGCAAATACTTTGGAACTTGAACTCGGACAGAAAGTCGATACATATTTCCTTGGCAATGGTGCCTATCGTGCTCGACGGCTGAAAATCGCCGGAATATATGATACCCATTTCAGTGAGTATGACCGCAACATGGTGTTCGGCTCTCTTTCGATGCTACAGCAGGTGGCATCTGTGCCTGACACATGCGCCACTATAGCCGAGATAAACGGTCTGCCTGACGATGAAACTATTGACAATCTGTCGGAAAAACTTTCGGAAGCCTATCTCGATCGACTGTATGCAGGAAGTACCGATCGTGTATATTCCATCGTGAATATACACGACACAGCCGCACTGTATTTCAACTGGCTTGCCCTCCTTGATACAAATGTTAAGGTGATATTGACACTCATGTCATTACTGACCATACTGACCCTTATTTCTTCATTATTTATACTTATATTGAGACGTGTCAGCATGATAGGTATTCTTAAAGCGATCGGTGCATCCAACAGACTGGTGCGCAGCACATTCATTCTTCTTGCTGTAAGAATACTCGCTCGCGGTTTGCTTTTTGGCAATATAATAGGCATCGGATTCCTGTACATTCAGAAAACGACAAGACTGATACCTCTGAATCCCGACTCATATTATCTTGATCATGTACCAGTAATGATTGACTGGACATCGATACTGCTTCTCAATGCCGGAATAATAGTGTTGTCTTTTATTGTATTGCTATTGCCTTCAGCAATTGTCACAACTATTCCTCCGTCAAAAGCAATCAACTATGAATAAAAATCTATAAAGGACAACACTCCTTATGAATGAGGCTCGCAGAGTGTTGTCCTTTATTTTTCGCGGTAGACAGTATGGTTACCGACTTGATTTTTTTGAAATGATCTTCTTTAGTTTGGAAGGAGTGAGAGTATCGGGATAGTCTGAGAAGTTAAGACGAAGAGCGCATCCTTCCCGGAATCTGCTGCAACCGAATGCTGTATGCCCTTTTATAATATGCCCATGATGACACATAGGACATTCCACCTGTTCGAATTTTGTAACGCGAGGTGCGCGAGGCTTGGTGGGTTTAGGAGCATTCCCAACTGATGATGCACCTCCGGAAGCTTTTCCGTTTTGAGAGTCAGCCACTCCGGTATTTATCTTACTGTTGGAATTGTCGCTCAGCACATTTATCACAATCTCATTCATCAAGGTCTTAAGTTCTTCAATAAACTGAGGTGCGGAGTAATCCCCCCGCTCGATCCGACGGAGCTTATTCTCCCATATGCCTGTAAGTTTGGCACTCTTTAGCAGTTCTTCCTTAATCGTATTTATAAGATCTATACCTGCCTGTGTTGCCATTATCGATTTGCGGGTTCGGCTGATATATCTGCGCTTGAACAAGGTCTCGATGATTGCTGCGCGTGTTGACGGACGTCCTATTCCGTTCTCTTTCATGGCATCACGCAACTCCTCATCATCAACTGTCTTTCCTGCCGATTCCATAGCTCGCAGAAGTGTTCCTTCCGTATAATATTTCGGCGGCTGGGTAGTCTTTTTCTGTAGCGACGGTTCCTGTGGACCAGACTCCCCTATTGTGAATTCGGGAAGCAGCTTGTCATCACCGTCATTTGCCTCATCCTTTTCATCTTTAGAACCTTCATATACGGCTCTCCATCCCGGAGAAGTTATCACTTTGCCTGTGGCCTTGAATCCCTGAGATTCTACCGAGCCCATAACAGTAGTTGTCATGAACTGGCAGTCCGGATAAAACACTGCAATAAATCTGAGAGCTATCAGATGATATAATTTTCTCTCGTCACCAACCAAAACAGATGGTGATTGCCCCGTAGGGATAATCGCATGATGGTCTGTAACTTTTGAATTATCAAAGACCTTTTTGTTTTTTGCAATCTTCCCTTGGAGCAGCGAAGAAGTAAGTGTGGCATAAGGAGTCATCTGCGAAAGAATGCCTGGCACCTTAGGATAGATATCCTCGCTAAGATACGTAGTGTCGACGCGCGGATAAGTTGTCACCTTCTTTTCATACAGGCTTTGTATGAGCCGGAGTGTCTGATCGGCAGTCCAGCCCCATTTCTTATTGGTCTCAACCTGTAAAGATGTCAGGTCAAACAGACGAGGAGCCGATTCCCGACCCTGCTTCTGCTGTACATCCTGAATGGTCATTTCTTTGCCACGCAATGCAGCAAGAGCCTCTTCCGCCTCTTCGATAGAACTGAAACGGCCGGCTGTGGAATTGAAAGTCACATCGCGATACAATGATTTCAATTCCCAAAAATCTTCCGGTTTGAAATTCTCTATCTCGAAATGACGCTGCACAATCAATGCAAGTGTCGGGGTCTGCACCCTGCCTATTGACAGGACATTCCCAGGAGAGGAGTACTTAAGGGAATAAAGCCTGGTCCCATTCATGCCCAATATCCAGTCGCCTACAGCACGAGAAAGCCCGGCATAATACAGATTGTCAAACTTCTGTTGTGGTTCAAGTCTGGAGAATCCCTCTCGTATAGCATCGTCAGTCAAAGATGATATCCACAGACGGCTCACCGGACATTTCACTCCAGCCTTCTGCATCACCCATCTCTGTATCAGTTCTCCCTCCTGTCCGGCGTCACCGCAGTTGATTATCTCATCAGCCTGAGCGGCAAGGGTCTCTATCACGTGAAACTGTCGTTCATAGGATGCTTCCGGAATAAGTTTTATCCCAAATTTCGCAGGGATCATCGGTAATGACCCAAGCGACCATCGTTTCCATCCGTCAGTATAGTCATGCGGTTCTTTTAGCTGACATAGGTGGCCGAAAGTCCAGGTGACACAATAGTCTCCACCTGAATAATACCCATCGTTACGCACATTCGCGCCAAGGATCTTAGCTATATCCTTGGCGACACTTGGTTTCTCCGTTATGCAGAGTTTCAATTATTTTCGTGTTAAGTTAGTAACTGATTCACCGCGAGGAGTGGCGAGGTGGAGGTGGGCAAACTTGAATTGTTTCATCGCCGGAAAGTCTATCTCAACAAGTATACATCCGTCATCCTCCCATTGAAAATAACGCTTGAAATCTACACCATCGATATCGTTTCCATTATAGATCTGTTTACCCGATTTGAGTATTGCGGAATCAACACGATTGGACGTGTGAGGTGTTCCTGTGAATTTTCCGTATATCCGTGTAAGATCATTACGGAAGTCTATGCTGTCAACCACAACGGCAAGCGTCGCATCCGGAGTTGATGCATACCTCTTTACTACCTTGGCGTTCAATGGCATAGCCAATGCCATTGCCCCTGCTATTATCATTGAAATACACTTCATAGTCGAAATCGCTTTATGTCAGAAAATTGACTGACAAATGCAAAGGTACTCAAAATAATTGAAGTTGTTTGCATAATCGGACACCTATTTTTCTTAACTTTGCATTCTACCAATGTCTGATGAGAAGTCCGCGTACTATCCGACAGAAAATATTTACCTTGAATAGTAATACCTGGCAATAATGAGATTAAAGCTACTATTGTTATTGACAACCATATCAATATTCTCAATTAAAACATCTATAGAGACTTCTGCAAGAACAGTAATACCTCTTGACTTTGGATGGAGATTTCAACATCAGGATTCAGATTCCTCTATAATTGTGAATCTGCCTCATGATTATCTTATAGGGCAACCATGGATAAAGCCGTCATCAGAAGAAATACCTGACAACAGAGACGGAGCCGCCAATATTAAGAGTCGCTTGAGCGCAAGAGCGTTCAAAGAACCAACAAAAGGTGTATATTCATTGAAATTCACTCCGCAAAACAGTTGGAAAGGGAAACGTATACTACTTGATTTTGAAGGCATAATGCTCGTAGGCGATGTATTCCTGAACGGCGAATATATTGGCGGGACCGATTATGGCTATCTCGGATTTGAGATCGACATCTCTAAAAAAATATGTCATAGCCAGGAGAATGAAATCATAGTCAAGACTGACACCGGGAAGCCTTCCAACTCCCGCTGGTACACCGGAGGCGGACTGTACCGACAGGTGAAAATCATAGTCACAGACCCTACATTGTATTTCAGCAGGCATGGGTTATGCGTACAAACTAATGCTACAGACACTTGCAAATCAGAAATAAACATCAGTATAGAGACCGAGTCACGCAGCCGAGACCATCGGTTTATTGCAGAAACGGATATATTATCACCTGACGGAAACACGATGATATCTCGTATCGACACTATTCCGGTGAATCTTAAATGGAGGCACAGGGAATATGCACTCCGACCATTCAGAATAGAAAATCCACAGCTATGGAGCTGCGAGACTCCGGCATTGTATACAGCGCATGTGAAACTAAGAAGACCCGACAATTCCACCATTACCGACAGCATGTCGGTAAAATTCGGAATAAGAGATATCAAATTCTCACCGGAATTCGGATTCAAGCTCAATGGCAAGAAAGTATTGCTTAAAGGCATAGCCAATCATCACACCCTCGGAGCACTTGGAGCTGCGGCATATCCGAAAGCGATAGAAAAACGTCTGCGATTGATTAAGGATTTCGGGTTCAACCATGTTCGCACGTCTCATAACCCTTACAGCACTGATTTTCTTAACATCTGTGACAGCCTCGGCATACTCGTGGTTGATGAGCTGTACGACAAGTGGCTCAAACAATATTCCGGCGGAAGAAAGGACTGGACCGCTCAATGGCAGCATGATCTGCCCGAATGGATTAAACGAGACCGCAATCACCCATCTGTAATCATGTGGAGTCTTGGAAACGAGCTGCAAGGCTACAGCAATCTGCCTTTTAACGATTGGGGTGTGACAGCATATCGATTGCAGAAAACGTTGCTTGAACGCTATGACACTACGCGACAAGCGACAGTAGCCATGCATCCTCGATATCGTACTCTTGAGACAGACTCATTACCTGCACCATTGGCTCGTGAGACCGACATCGCTTCTTATAACTATCGCTACATGTATTTTCCAGGCGATTCACGCCGATTTCCCGACATGATTTTTTATCAGAGCGAAGCAAACCGAAGCGGCATGGGCCCCAACTTTTATGAACCTGACAACGACCGTGTAATAGGACTTGCCTATTGGGGCATGATCGACTATCTCGGTGAGTCGGCTGGATGGCCGGCAAAAGGATGGGAACAGGGAGTGTTTGATATGTCATTACAGCCAAAACCTGAGGCTTGGTTCATTAAAAGTATGTTTTCCGATGAGCCAGTGGTACATATAGGCATACAGCAAAAGAGCAATGAATCATATCTATGGAATGATGTGGAAATGAAACGTTCAGAAATGGTGGATCATTGGAATTTCCGCAAAGGTGATGTTCATGATATCACGGTATTCAGCAATGCTGATGAAGTAGAACTAAGACTCAACGGCAAAAGCCTGAAAAGACGCATAAACAATCTTAGCAACACAAAGCTCCGAAATCGCTTTGAATGGAAGAACGTTGCATATTCACCCGGCATACTTGAAGCCACAGCATACAATAGCGGAAAAGAAGTAGCAATCCACAGAATAGAGACCGCAGGAAAAGCTGTGAAACTTGTTGCAGAACCCGAAAACGCCCCATGGCGTAATGACGGATATGACTTATGCCACGTGGTAATAAGAGCTGTGGATGCAAAAGGAAGAACAGTTCCTGACATCTCTTCAGAGATTGAGATATCGCTTAGCGGCGATGCCAGTATTGTAGCCGTTGATAACGGAGATATGCATAGCAATGAACTGCACATCCCCTACTCTGAAAAATCAGCTCGACGCTCCCTATATCGTGGAAAAGCACTTGTGATATTACGTGCAGGAAAATCAAACACTCCTATAGAGCTTAAGGCAAAAACCGCAAACTTACACCCGGCAAAGATAAATATGCAATACATCAAACGCTAAAAGACTGATATCTGGGTGCATAGTAAAACACTTTGTTTACTATGCACCAATACAAATCGTTGAATTGCTGTCAACAGCGGGGACAAAATGGGGACAAAAATATAAAAGAAAAATCCCATATGATTGAATTTCAATCATATGGGATTTTCAAAAGTGTCCGAAATGAGACTCGAACTCACACGACATAACTGTCACTACCCCCTCAAAGTAGCGCGTCTACCAATTCCGCCATCCGGACATAAATGCGGTAACATCTTGGAAGCATTTGCCACCAAAATGAGAGACTTTCGGTCAAAAAATACGAGGGAATATTTGAGCGAAAAACGGGACTCGAACCCGCGACCCCAACCTTGGCAAGGTTGTGC
>ERZ777305.2261-NODE-2261-length-17260-cov-4.003255_pt1 | contig 17260 bp, 16 predicted proteins | sample MGYA00374965_ERZ777305 | MGnify/ENA primary metagenome ERZ777305 (study PRJEB29328, sample SAMD00013331) | mouse gut metagenome | study: EMG produced TPA metagenomics assembly of the Metagenome analysis of fecal microbiota from mouse which was promoted... | reverse complement strand
TTTGCTACTTCCGAATTCACTTTTACCGTTCGACGGTCAATTTTATATTCACGTATTACAACATTTTCTTTAGTTCCATCATCGCCAATGGCCTTTATAGCAATATGAGCTACAGAACAGTCATCTTCGAGCATTAATGCTACACGATAGGTATTAGGAGCAGGCATTTGAACAATTCTCTGCATTACTACTTTGGGCAGATTGATTTGCTTATCCCCAGGCGCTGGTGTTTTTACTTTATCAGGGCCATGCGGATCAGCCGTTCCTCCACTACCAGGCTTTTTCCCTCCACCAGTTTCGTTGGTTGGCGTTACTTCCTCTTTTTTATGCCCTTTAACCTTTTTTGCGGCAAGTTTAACTGTTTTTGTGTGCGTTGTTCTGCGGTACATATCGCCTAAAGCATTAATGGTATCGGGAGACTTATCTTCTTTATCCTCCGTTCCTAACGCAGGGTCATCTTCATCAAAAGGCAAATAAGCGCTTACACCGTCTAAATCAACCTCATCAGGAACTTCACTCCTACAGCATCCTACAATGGTATCGTTTACCCAGCTAATTAGTTGAGAGCGGAATTTTTTTGCTTTTTTATTTTCTTCGGGATTATTCTCAATTAATTCTGGATCCCATTTATTATGCTGCGGCGGCTCAATATTTTTTAATAAATCATTGAGTTTACTACCTTGAACAACCATGACCGCTGCATAGCGGGTAAAAATATGATTACGCCTGATTCTTACAACCATACCGATTGAGCGCATCTCCGCAATCGACTTGCTGTAATTATCATCTTTTTTAATATAAAGAACGACATCATTCTCTTCCATAATCGAACCAAATTCCTTGTTATCTGGATTGATTACGGCAGAATAGAATTCCATTATTGTCGTAATTTTTTTCTCTTTACTGTTTTCTTTCTTTTCTATATCTGAATAGTATTCTAATCTCCGTCCAATAGTTGTATCATCGATTACCTGCCCATCAATCTTAACAATCAGTTTTTTATTGATTATTGCAACAAAGAAATTGCTAAGGATGGCTTTTTCAATATCTGCTGCCCAAGTAGCAGTTTTTTTGAATCCAGCTATAATTACATCTGTTCCAAATTCATTGTCTTGCCTAGAAAATTGATCTCTTAATAAACAAGAATCCTTACTAAATATAGGCTTTTTATCGTCTATGTTTTGAAAAAATCCTACACCTTGGGTTGATTCATTATTACTGTCAAAGTGAGTAACAAGCCTTGCTACCCCTTGAAATGCTCTTACTTTATCATCGTAAGCATATGAATTATAAAAAATTGTCCTAAATGAAGAGCAAGCAAAAGGTGCATTTTTGCCTATACCATATGATCCACCACTACCTTGATCCTTCTGTGTAACACCATTTGAATGCGTCAATGCACGCCAAACGGACTTTTCTCTTATATCTGCTTTTGCTCCGCTTAAACCTTTAGTGTTATAATCACTAATAACAAGAAATTCTATCTCGTCCTGAGCTAATTTTTCTTTTGCTTCTTTTAAGAAACTCTGCAATTTAGGTTCTGACTTCAATTTCCAATAATCCTCACATTGTGAAAATACCCCATCCAGTCCAACCAAAGCAGAATGATGTGATTTCTTAAGTGAAAGGCTCTTAAACTCCACGACAACCGTTTCTTTATCCGGGGCTTTCGCATCCAAAGAGTTTTGACAAATTTCTCTTGCCAAATTATCATAAAGTTCCGAACCCTTAAAGGTAGCTATGCCTCCATCATTTATTCCCTGTTCCTCACCATCATCCAAGCGAGGAAATCTCCAAGCAAGATTACTCACTCCATTTCTCCTTACAGTTTAAATTTTTCGTCTTCCACCGTCATGCTTGTAAATTTACTCTTAGAAATTTTCATTTCTTTTTCTAATGTCGTAAATATTTTCTGAACATCTTCGTCTGTATAATCATAATTTGCTTTATTAGCGCAATTACCAAGTAACCGTAACATATCAATTATCTTGTTAGTTCTTGCTTCTACAAGTCTAACAAATTTTTCGCGTTTTGTTTCCATTTTTATAAAATCTCCTTTTATATTACCATTTGCGTATATTGTAACATTATAAAAATGTATTGTCAATATGTTTTGCAAAATATTTTTATAAAATTTTATATATTGCAATATTTGAAAAATATAGTTTACAGATAAAAGAATAAAACGAGCAAAAATGCTCGTTTTAAATTAATCAAACTGTATATATTTTTTAATCTCTTTAAATATTGCTTTTAATACTGGAACAGCTATTGAATTTCCGCTCTGTCGATAAATATTATTATCACTTACAACAATATGAAAATTTTCAAATCCCATTAGCCTCAAACATTCTTCTGGCATTAGCTTTCGCGCAACACGTTCTTCACCATTATAAGTCCCTACATATATTTTATTATTAGCTCGCATTTCTGGCGTAGGCACTTCCAATCTAAAGTCACCCGTCCAATTGAATTGCTGATTCGCTGTTTGACAACCTATAATATCTCTATTTACCCTTGAGCGTCCTTCATGCTTTTCTTTTTGTGTTACCCATTCGAATCCCTTTTGTCCGAGGTAGTAAGTTAATGGTACATTATTTGATAAATAATCATTCGCATGTGTTGTAAGCTCGATGGGTTTTGGAAAGTCAAATTTCTTTACACCCAAGCGCTTATCAAATCCTACTACAAATACTCTCATGCGAGTCTGCGGAAGCCCATAATCACTTGCATTTAATACCGCATCAAAAATATCGTAATCTAATTCATCAAATATTTCTTTTATACGTTTCCATGTTTTACATTTGTCGTGGGTTTTGATTCCTATCACATTTTCATAAATGAATACGCGTGGGCGAATTTGTTGTATTAATTCGGCGTAGTGGAAGAACAATGTTCCTCTTGCATCTTCAAACCCCTGTTTTTTCCCATATGTTGAGAAACTCTGACAAGGGCTTCCGCCCACTAAAATATCAACCTGTCCGTTATACCTTTGTCCATCTATAAATCTAACGTCTTCATACCAGCGATCTTCGGTAATATCGTGGTTTGCAAAGTATGACTGCTTTACATAATTAACCTTACCTGTACCCACATACAGATTAACTACATATTCTAACCGTTCCTCATAAGTTAGATCCGCTGTGTCAGCCATAATCGTGTCGTACTCATCGTCAAGCTCTCGTTCTCCATTATCGCAGGCAAACACAATATTAAATTCTTCATTTAATTGTCTAAGGGCTTCTTCGGGTGCGCCTATACCACTAAACACTGTAGCTAGTCTTATCATAACGCACTCTCCCCACTTTTTACCCAATCATCCAACTCTGTTTTTTTAAATTTCCACAGTTTTCCTATTTTATGGGCAGGTATTTTTTTATCTTTTAACCATTTTCTAATAGTGGCTACTTTAACATCTAAATATTTCGCCGCTTCTTCTGTGCCTATCCATTTTTCTTCGTTGTTCATCATATTGCACTCCAATCAGCATTGTTCATTATACTATTAAAATGCGATTTAAGCAACTACTTTTTGTTATAATTTGTTGCTATTTATAGATATTTGAGATTATTTTTTATATGGCGCAAATAAATAATTGGTTGCAAAATTTGCAACCAATTATTTAACTCGATTTAGTATTTTTATTGCTTTATCTACCTGTTCTTTCTCAATCCCCAAGCGGAAGTTCGGCTCGGTCTTTACAAAGTGTTCCGACAAGTCGCCCCAGCCGTAACGATAATCATCAATTATTACAAACGACTCTATTCTCTGCTCAGTCTCTTTCAGCCATTTCCCTATTTCATCTCGCCTTAATGCGTGGATGCCGAGGTCGGGTGTTTTATCGTATACTGCCAACCCGAACTTTGCAAAGGTTCTATTGATGTATCGACCGTCCACATCGCAACGATTTGAGTCTTTATTCCAATGCTGACGCCAAGTAGAACTCAGCACAATTTTTGCACCCGTGGCGTCAACAATTTCCTTTATGAGAGGAAGCCTTGTTTCGTCTATGTCCGTTTGCTCGTTCCAATTCCGCTTTCGGTCATAGGCTCTGGAGTTTAACACCCCGTCAATATCGAGAAATATTATTTTCATGCTTTTCTCCTTGCCCTATTCTTCTTCAATTCCACAGTCTTCAAGTATTTGACGGTCAAATAACCCAAATGCTTTTTCTTTCGCTTTTGCCAACTCTTCCGCGCTCAAATATTCAGCATTATAATTCACGAGTTTTAAGAATGTATCTAACAAATCGAATTCATGCATAAAACTTCTGTAAAGTCGTTTTGCTGTCGTTTCGTTATCTTCCAGCAAGTCTATCAATTGACCGAAAATGTAAAACCAATCACCGCCCTCAATTTCTTCCTCAGACTCATGTTCGAATATGATTGCTGGGATATCATCAAGGTCAAATTGTCCCACAAAAAGAGAATAATGCAGTGCCTTGGCGAAAGCGTCCATCGCCGTATCTGACATTTTATCCTTATATTCTTCTTTCAATATTTCCTTGATTTTCTTAAGTTTTTCAGTATTCATCGTATTTTTCCAGCTTAACTATATTATGCATCAATACAGTGTATTTGTCGCTCAGCTGCGCATCGATATGGAAATGTCCAAAATACCAGTGTTTGAATTCTACCGTATCCTCAAAGTTGGATAAAAGGTGGCTTTCCGTGCATGCAATTTTTACCCCGGCATGTATCCTTAATTTGGGATACATAAGCGCACGCTGTCCGCAAGAGTGCGTAATAATATAATCCACTTTGTTGCCATACCTTTTAAGATTAGCTATTCCTTCATCAAGCTCTTCGTATGTGGGAAGCTCCTGCGCCCACCAGCTTCTGCCCTCTCTGCGGAAGTCCCTATCGATGCTGGTTGCACCGCCGAATGTGAATATCGTTTTTCCTTCGATTTCAAATACCTGCCCGCGCATTAAATGGATGACATTCTGTTTTATTTTATGTACCTTACCGCCGTTCCAAATTTCGACGGGATAAGAATTAATTAAGTCAAAATTTTCATGATTCCCGTCAACGAATAATACGGTGAACGGGAGTTGAGTATAGTACCTTAAATTTTCGACCAGAGTTTGCTCACTCCATATAGCCCCGAAATCCCCGGCAATAATGACATAGTCGTTTAGGGTGAGTTCGGGGTGTTCTCCTGCAAAAATATGCAGTTTATGAAAGTCTTCTAATCCGTGCGTGTCACCTGTTACGTATATCATTTTACTGCACACCCTCACCCACATTTTTTACGGCAAGTATAGAGACCTTTAATTCGCCAGTCAGATTGCTGTCCACATCTGCCGCAAAAAAGATGTCTACTTTAGAATCCGCTACGGCTTTCACATAGGTGGCGACCTCCTGCATGTCGTCCATAGTGAAATCGTCACCGCCCTCTACATATAAGAGTATCTTGGTGGCATAATCTATCGTTGTAGAAGCCATCGGGCAATTTATAGCATATCTCACCGCGTCTATGCACTTTTCTTTCCCTTTACCAATGCCCATTCCAAAAAAAGTGTTCTTTGATTCTTTAAATGCAAACACAATGTCTTCATATTCTAAATTGATAATCGCAGGCATTGTTATGGGGACGATAATTGTTTTTAAGGCATCCAGCACCATTTCATCAGCCAACTTTACCGCATCCGATTTCGGTGCATCGTCTGGAAGGCACGATATCGCATTCTCGCTCGGAATAACGAGAGTCATATTAGCATTTTCTCTAAGTGCTTTCACTCCTGTTTCAGCATTGTTAAGGCGCTTTTCTCCTTCAAATGAAAACGGTGTGCAGACTACGGCAACGCATACGGTATTGTTTTCCTTAGCGACTTCTGCCAATATTGGTAATACAGCAGACCCTATGCCGCCACCCATACCAGCGATTAGCACAATCATATCTGATCCTTGGACTGCATCAATTATTTTACTCTTATTGGCTAATGCCGTTCTTTGAGCATAGTCATAGTCTGCCCCAGCATGGTCGCCGCCTACAAGCTGAATTTTATTCTTACATTTTGATATCTGCAATCTGCCATAATCGTCATCGACTACAAAGTATTCTGCTGTCGATATCTCTCTTTCAATTGCTTTGTCAATTATATAGCATCCAGCGCCGCCGACACCAAATACTTTTATCTTGGGTACTTTATTCATCACTATTTACCTCCTTGTTCACACAGCTTTATTTCGATACCTAAAACACCAAAGGTTTTTTCCTGCTCTTGGGTGTAATATTTATACATACTCTGGGTAGCTTCATCTACTGACATCAAACCACACCCCGTCATTGAAAACAACTCTGACGAAAAAAGCTCTTTAAAGCTTTTATAATGGTGGAGGTCTATCACCGTAGCTGATATAAAATCTGTATTATCGTTTAAACGGTAAAAGATAATTTTATCCCCAACTTTAATTTGCTTCCGCTTTTCATCGTAAAGCCGTATTTCAACTGTCTTTTCTCCGCTCTTGATTTTCTCGAACGGCTCATCTGCAAGACGCATTTCCGTTGCGTTCATATTTCACCCCTTTTTAATAATTTATCATGTTTGCAGTTAATATTCAAGCGATGCGGTATACTGCCATAATGTTAATCCCAATTGCCGATATCCAAATCACTGCACATGTCTTTAAACGCGCATAAGTATTCTTCGCTTATACCAAGCGTCTCTTTATGTTCTAAGTATAAAGTCTTAAATTCATATAGTATATTTCGTACTGTATCATAATATTTTATCTGTTCAATTGAACACGGTCCGTACACAATTTTTTCCAACAGCGATAGTGTCTTAACATAATTTTGCTTAACACCAATGCCATAGAAATAACAATTTGCCAGCTCTAATGTTGCAAGAGCAAATTGCCTTTCAGACGCATCTTCTAATAAGTCAATAGCAAGCGCGACGTCTTTCCCGCCACTTTCTTTAAGAATCATTAGCGCAAGTCTATATTTAACTTCAGCATTTCCGCCATCCGCCGCTTGATGTAAAAACTCCATTGCTTTGCGCTTGTCTTGCTTAATTATGCCTTTATAGATTCCGTCACCCAGATAGAATTTTGCCACAACAAGCTGAGCTTTTGGATAGCCCTGTCTTGCTGACGCAAGATATAAATCGAACGCTGCTTTGAAGTCTTCCAAAATTTCATACTTAATTGCTTCATGATATAACTTAATTTTTTTATAACTTCTCATATTGTCGAATCTCTCTTATTCCTCTCTGATACAGTTGCGTATCTGATTATACAAGCCGTCGCTCGTTATTTTAAGTTCATAAACAATCCGCTCATAGACTTGCGCCATTTTGCAATCATGTGTATCATGCACAGCATACAGGTACATTTCGGCTTTTTTAAGCGCACCCCGCCTTGCCATTTTAAGATCGGAACGAACAAGCCTTTCAAGTCTTTCCATTACCGCTGCATCGAATTCTTCTTCATTATTCCACAAAGAATGTAACGGTTCTTCTATGGCGATATCTTCATGTTGCTTTTTTTCGGCAATACGATTTAACACAATCGCAAGTTGCTTGACTGAGTCTTTTTTGTTAAGCGTAAGTTTTTCAAGCAGTTTTTTGAATGCCGGGATTTCTTTCTCGGTTTCGAGCTTATTTTCCTTTATTATAGCATCGAGTTCCTCTGCCGAAAGGATGACTTTATAGGTTGTATCTTTGCCACTATTTTTTATATAGCCGTTTTCAATCATCCAATCAAAAATCTTGCAGGACTGATTATAACCTACAGGGAAACGACGCTGAATTAATGAAACGGAAGCATAGCCTTTCTTTGCACAGAATTTCAAGGCTTTGTAACGTATATCGTCGATATCATCATAATTCTCATCGGCTTGTATTTCTTGAGCTGTGGCTTGAAAATTATCGACATTAAACTTTATACGTTCTTGAATCTCATCGTTCTGCTCCTGCTCATTTTCGTCATCGTCATCATCTTCATCATCGTCCATTTCTCGTTGCATCCTTTCAACGAGTTCACGCCGACGACGTTCCAAATAGGCTTGACGGTTTTCACCCCACTCCGTCATATCTTTAATAACAAGTTTATTGTCCTCATCATCGCCTTGTGTCGTTTCACTTCTCTTTGTACTACGCCCCGACTTTGAATGTATATCCGCATTGACTTTAGATAAATCAAAATTGAGTGCCGGCTCTGATTCGATATCTATTTCTTCCTGCTTTGTAATGTCCGCATCCGTACAGATAATAACAAAGTCATTAGTGCCTTCAAGCCAGCCTTCGCCTTTCTTTATTGCAAGCCAACATTCTTTTTTGCCGTTAAAAACTATTTGTAACAGCGACGCACAGCTTTTTAATGCATGAGCCCCAATAGCCTTTATTTCATACGGTAATATTATCTCTTCAAGTGCAGTGCAGCCGTCGAACGCATTATCTCCTATAACCGTTACATTGCTTGAAAGTTTTATTGTCTTTATGGTATCGTTACCTGCAAAAGCCAACTTCCCTACGGCATAGATAAACCCCGGCAGACGCAAATACTCCTCTCCGCCTTTGTATTCTTTCAGGATCGAATTGCTCACAACGAAAGGTTCGCCTTCCCTATCACTGTTATTTCTTTCGTTTTTCATATGCCACTCCTTTGTTTTTCTTTACTAAAATTATACTATAAGCGTCATGCGCCAGCAAGAAAGCACTATATTTCACCGTACCGATAAGTCGCACAAGAAAAAAGGAACTTGTAAAAAATACAAGTTCCTCAAAATCGGATTTATGAATATTATCTCAAGCTCATTACTTCATCAGCAAGCTGGTTTATGTTCTCTGCACGGCTGCCTTTGCCAATAGCCTTGAAAAGCCATTCACTACCGCGCCTATATGCCATACCTATAACCAGCGCAGTATCGTTCCTCATATTTGCATCGATTTTATACTCGATGATTGCTTTCCTTGATACTGGGTCATAAAGCCGTATGTACATATTTTTAACATTACCGAGCTGCTGATTCCGAGCCCTGCATTCATAAATGTTCAAAACAAAGATGAGCCTATCCCTGTTCTGCGGAACTTTGTCGAGATATACGGTGATGTTTTCGTCATCACCTTGATTGCCGCCTTCATCTCTACCCGTTAAATTATCTCCGTGGTGCATAACGCATCCAGAGGGGTGCGAAAGATTGCCGAAATACACCACCTCTTTTTCTCTGTTTCCCGCTACGACGACGGAAGAATCAACGTCCATATTATGTCCAATGATTGTAGGGTCCCAGCCCACTCCAACGATTATTTTCGTCAGCGGTCTATTATCCGCAAAGTGGATTTTTACTTCCTGTCCTTGCGATAACCTTACCACATCACCTTCTTTGTATCCACCGCCGATTGCCGAGGCGGTATAGTCTATTTCCATATTGTTGCAATACACACATTGGAAGTTATACTCCCCGGCGCGACACTGGAAAGTTTTTTGAGGGCAAGAACAACCCGACACTACTCTTTTGCCGCACTTTTTGCAAGGCAGCAAATTTTCGTTGGTCGAGAATGACGCCTGCTTGATTTCAGACGTGATGACTGATGCCTCTTCTGCCGTTATATTTATAAAATTAACGACTTTCCATACTGCGCCTATCTTCTTTATTTCAAGACCAAAATGCTGTTTGGTCTTTTTGCAATAACCCTTAATAAAGTTCGTGTCTTTCATAAAAATACTCCTTATTTGAAATATTCTTTGTCTGCCCCTTTTGAGGAAAATGCGCTGCCACTTCTCGCAAGTTGTAATCTTGCTGTTTCCAATATCTTTTCTTTGCCGTTACAAATAATGTTAGATGTTCTTGTCCAAATCCGATCTGCTCGTAAGTCCGCATCCGTTAGTCCATAATACTTGTACCGAGCCGAACCCCTTTTCTGTGCATCCCATGTTACGTCAATGTGGTAGTAGTCTTTGCCGTTAAAACTGACTACGTTCCAAGCATGGTGTTCGGTCGAACCTCTTATTTTTCCACAGATAACTTCACAAGTTATTCCCTGTGAATCGAGAATTCGTTTGTAAGCCTCTGCGTAACCTTGACATACACACTTTTGATTAATTAATGCGCCGTAGGCACTCTGCATATAACTTTTATCAAGCGGTTTTGCATCTTTATCAAGCCAATATGATACGGTCTTTGCTAAATAATTATGAGCTATAAATGCTTTGGTTTCGTTAAACATTCCGCTGCAGAACAGCGTTCGCCCAAGTTCTTCCACCTTCTTGTTAACTTCTGTTTCCATCATAGTCAATTTTACTCGACCTATGCGATACTTAAAGGTGAATTGTACGGTTTTACTCCGACTGCCCATCATCATCTGCTGTCTGCACTCGATCGAAATCAAGTTCGAATAAAACCCTTGATATGCAACCATAAAATTGCTGTAGACTTCATTAATATCAACGCTCTTGGCAACGGAAACGACGACGTCATTTTCGTACTTCCGTATGCTTTTATGCATTATATCCTCTAATTGTTCAGCCGTGTCTGCTTGTAAAGTTTCTTTTGTTGATACCGCCGTTTCGTTATACTTAACGGTAAACACTCCGCCGACTAAAAGACCAACATAATTTGCCTTGACGATGCTTGCCGCAATAGCTGGATTTTCATCCAATACGGCTTGAAAAAGTTCGGGCGCATTATAGTATGAAATAGGTATTCTCGATTGCTTATTTGTTAAAGCCGTTTTAATTTTTTCTTTCTGTATCTCACTTCGCATCATCTATTTTAACAGTTCCCACGACAAGCGAATCTGCCCGTCGTACAATACAAATTCTTTTGTGTCGCCGTTTAGTATTTTAAGAGCTTGGTCGCTTTCCTTATCAACAACGGTTACACCATTATTATTTCCACCACTATTGTCATTCGGGTAAGTGCCTATTCCCCACTTGGCTTGGCAATTCTTTGCCTTTAACCAGACGCAATCTGTTGGGAAGCTATTATGCGAAGACGTGTTCCGCGTAAAGCCTATTATACCGCCTATTGATTGCTTGTCAGAATAGTCAGTCAAAATTGTACCAGCATTAAAGCAATGTTTCGCATAAGTGCGTCCGTGGCTTATGATTCCTCCAGCAGCAGTATTATTGCTATTGGCCCCCGTTGCTTTTATAGTTCCACGGTTATAGCAATATGAAACAACGTGACCGTTATTTTGAGCTGAGCCTAAAATGCCACCAGCATACGCATCGTCAGCAACAGTTTCGATTGTGGCAAGGTTATAGCAACCTCTGATTTCACCCGTCCGCATATTGTCCGTACCACTTGCTCCTGCAATACCGCCCGACTCAGCAACTGACGTTGCGCTTTTGAGATAAATGCTACCCTCACTCCAGCAGTCGATAATCTTGCCATCATTGATTGCTGCTATTCCGCCTGCAAATGCAAAATAATCCGTACTCGTAGGCTTAAACTCTACTTTGATATTTGCATTAACACCAAGGTTCTTTACAGTACCTTGCGGACCTACCCAACTGAACAATCCGTTGTATCGACGCGAACCGCTTATCGAATATTTTATCGTATGGAAATTGCCGTCCAAGATTCCGTTAAAAGCACTTCTCGATGATTGGGTTTCCATCCCCGACAACCCACCGACAGGCGTGTAATTGCCCGTCATTTCGATGTCGTTGGTCAATACATATTTACCATAGTTGCTTATGATGAAATCTCTGGATGACGATATAAAGGTATAATCCGTTCCATACCACATTGCGTGAACTTCCTGTTCTTTAGCAATATTGTTCCCAACGATTTTACCATCTTTATCAATGACTTGTTTTCCTGTATTACGGTTATTTGTTGACCACCATCCATAAAAAGTATAGTCGTCTCTAATCGGAATAGGGAACTTTTCATTGGTCGTAAGATTGAAAGCAATTATTTGTAGAGTTTGATTGTTCTCTGTGGCGTGTTCAAAATTTAAGTCAAAGATATAGCCTTCTATGCTTTCCTTGAATTCATTCGAAATTCCACCGACCTGATATTTGTCTTTGATTGCGGTGGGAATAGCCAGCAAATCGTTGTCGCCGCTATATTCGGTCAAATAATATTTACCGTCTTCCGCCCTCTCGTATGTGGCGTTTTCGTACTGAATAGACGCTGGCGCATCCTTAGAAACACCAGCAGCAACTGACGGAAATACAATAAGCGATGCCGCCATTAGTGCGACGTAAATTATTGTTAATGGTTTGATTGCGCCATGTTTTTTTACTATTGCAAACACAACTCCAAAAGCAAAGGCAAGGCACGCAATTAACGACGGAATCAATACCATTGTTATACAGTACGGCAAAGTAATAAGCCATACATAAGCGTATTTCCTACGCTCTACAAGGTGCGATATATCGCAATAAATTAATATACCCGCTATTGCTCCAACTACTGTCATGACAGCTATAAAGGCTGTAGTATTAAAATCAGTGTTACCTGATTTCTCAATCAATGCTGTCAACGCAAATACCGTATCTTTTTTACCGAAAAATACATACAGTAAAACTTGACCCGCAATAAACGATAACCCTATCAAACAAAAAGCAATAACCTTGGCTATGCGCTTCTTTGTTTCTGTTCCAATATACCTGCTGTGCCTTACCCTACGAGGCAACACCGTGGTCGAGGGCCTCGGTGTTGATGTGGTTCTCGGCGGCGTGGTAGTGCTTGGCGGAGTTACTGTTCTCGTCGGTGAGGATGTACTCGGTTTCGATACAGTTGGAGTTGGTTCTTTATATTCTGCTGTGGAACGCGAGGCACCACATACTATACACTCAGCATCTGTGTCTTCATTATAAGTTCCACATATTTTACAATTCCAGCCCAATTGTCCTTCTCCTTTGAATAATAAACAAGCACTTTATTTCTTTATGACAAACCGAAGCAATCTTAATTTGTCGACTGTCATAAACCGCTGTTCGCCAGAAGGCTTAATCAGAACATAGCCTTTTAATCCCTTCCTCTCTGCTCTGGCTACAGTTTTATATCCGCTACCTTTGACAAAATCCAGGTTATAAACATACTCATTGTCTTCATCCCACAGCTTACCGTCATCGTAAACTGTTATTTCGGAAGATGCCGAAGGTGCCGGGGTTGGAGTGCTGGGTTTGGTCGTCGATTTTTTACTGTCGCCGACACGGTCTATCATGCCAAGGATTAGCAGGTTTTCAAACGTAAATAACCGCTTGCTACCATCTCTTTTATATAAGTAATAGCACTTGCTGCCAGCTTTATCGAATCGCTCTGATGCCACGTAACCACTTGCATTGAGCTTTGATTCAACGAATTTTACTGAGTGTTCGGGCCAAGGGGTACAGAACCCACTCGGAACGGCAGGTGTAGTTGCCTCGACGTGCGCATGCGCAACGACTTCCACTTCTTCACCTGCAATCTTAACCGCATCCGATTTCAATTCCAATACTTTTTTATTGCGCAGTGCATCCAGCACTTCTTGCGCCGTAGGACGGTCTTCGGGTTCGGGCTGAAGCATTGCAGCAATAAGGTGACGCAAATATTTTTCTGTTATTTTGTCGCTTACTACCAGCTTCCCTTCTGCCAATAATGCCTCGCAACAATAAACAGTTTTGCCTGCATCTGCCCGCTCTTTTAATTTACCAGTAAGTCCCTCGATCTTCGGATGACAACCTCTCGTCCGCCTTCTTCCTTCATCGTCCGTGTATTTTTCTGTTACGAGATAGTCATGGAATACCAGTCCAAGAGAGAATATGTCGGATTTCGTGGACATGTATTCCAAGGCCTCGTCCGCCATATCATACATAAAGCATTGAGCGAGTTCCGGGGACATAAAGTTTTGGTCGCCGCCCAATTCATCGGGACGAATATCGTTCTCGAAATAGCTCATATCAAAGTCGATTATTTTAGCTGAGATTCTGCCTGAGCTGTTTCTCGCTGCTAGGATATTCGTTCTCTTTAAATCGCTATGTACTATCTTTTTCTTATGGATGTTATAGAGAGCCGCCGCCGCAGTCAGCATTACGAAAATTTTGTCTTCCACTGAAAGATTAAGGATGTCTTCGTCCTCAATCAAATCATTGACGAAAGCCGTCGCTTCGATATAGCAGATATCTTCCACGAACCAATGCGTCGGCAGAATAATATTTCCGCCGGGGCCTGCCAAATCCGCCAAGGCTTTATTGATGTTGACACGGTTCTCCATAAAGGAGTCGAATTCTCTTTTCATACGGTTATATAATGCCTCGGAGGTAGATGCGTCGCGCCTTGGCATTTTAAACATACCGTACTTCTTTAAAAAGTACTTCTTACCGCTTTTGGTTGCTTGAACAGTAAAGCCTCTGTTTGCGACTTTCCAGTCGCCCGTTATCTCATATCCTCTTATGTTCATAATGCGCTCTCCTCAAAATATCTGTAATACGACTTGTTGTAAATATCGTATAACTGATTGCGGACTACCAAACAATTCTCCAATTCATCGTGCTTTGCTTGCAAGTCACCGATATTGTCAGCAATGCGACTCTTTATTTCCTCGGGAATCAGTTCGGAATGTTCACGCCTGATAATCAAAATTAAATCGCACAAACGAGCAGCCCAATAACTCATTAAATGCTTATCCTTTAATCCGTTTATTTCGGCAAACGTCGCTTGCCGTGTGACCGCAATGTTTTGTAATACACACAAGTACGACTCAATTGCACGGCGACACTCGATCGGCATTTCAATATCAAGAATATTTACTGCGCCCGTAAATATCTGCTGTGCAAACCCCTCTATCGTTGCGCTGTCAATTTTCAAATAACGGTGTGTTAAATCAGACATTTCGTCATCGACCTTGATGAAGCGAGAAACCGCTTTGTCAATTCTGCCTTTAACTATATTATCCTCTATCTTATCCAACAAGCCACGTGCGGTTTTTAAGCTCAAAGCAAGTTGCTCTCTAATCTCTCTATTGCGATGAGCCTCCATGCTTAAGATACTATCTTGCATATCTACCACCGATGCAATTGTTGTCTTTAAATTATCCAAAATGTTGGAATATGTATCTTTGTACCGCTGTCTTTCTTCACAGCATTCCAATTCCATTTCATCAAACTTGTCGTATGAATCGCCACGGAGTAAAACTCTGCTTGCTATCGTCAACCTTTTTAAACAAGGCTTACGCAACCAGTAATACCTAACCCATTTTATTATGTTCTCCCTTTGGACTGCGGTTGCCTTATCCAATTCTTCGAGCTTCTTATTTAGTGACGACAATTCTTGAATATAAGGCGCATAGCTTTCTTCTGTCATATGTTGCTTAACGAATTCTACAATCGGCTCAATTTCGATAAGGTCGTCTTTAACAGCGAAAATACCGCCCTCCATCTGTTCGTCAATCTGATTTAATTCATCTTCGTAATCCCGCTCTAATATGCCGGGCAATTCATTTATAATATGTTCCTGCAAGTCGGCTAATCTTTGAGCGACTGCCGCCTTTATCGATTCAAACGACTCATACCCAAACGAAGTTAATGCCATAGTATTACTATCGTCGTGAGTACCTATAACCGTGAACTGCTTATCCAGGTTGCTTGCCGTTTCTTCAAAACTGTTAGAGGTATTGATTGCCTGCAAGAACACGTATTCCAAATCAAATGCCGAAGCAAAGCAAGGGCATTTATAGCATCCGTCGGTTGCATTGAATAATATAGCAGGTTTGCTGGTTTTGAATAGTCTTGCTTCAAGCTGGAAAGGTTTTGTTAAGGTGATAAGGTTTGTCATTGTTTCATCACGTTCATGGTCGTCCGTTATCTGTGCCAAGCCTTCAGCATTCCAAAGATAGCCTCTGGAATCTCCTGCCCATAAATATAAAACGTCAAGTCCGTCTGCCGTTTCATTTATTAGTGCTACCGTTAATGTGGTGGGCAATAAATATGAACCTTTCGTTTTAGACTCGAGTTCCAAACCCATACGGTTTGCAATCTCGGTGAGCTGAACTTGGATAATCGCTGCCAACCTCTTGCGTACCGAATCAATGTACTGCTTTTGCTGTTCGCCTTCCATTCGTCTGATATTATCAAAAATTACGTCACGGCGAAAATCGGGATTGAATTTCAAAGCATGTAATACTATTGCAGTAACCAGCCTTGATGCGAAGTATCCGCTTGTACGCATGGTCGCTGTTCCCGAAAAATATTTCGGACCTAACTCAAACAATTCGTGGAAGCTGTCCGTAACAACCTTCGCATAGTTAAGGTCTGCCATGCCGACTACAGGCGCAATAAAATTATTGTAGAACAACTCTGGATTGAGAATAGCAGGGTTGATTTTAGTGTGCGGATATCCGCCGCGTCCGCCCAAGCCATCGGCAACAATTAACAATTCGTTGTCCGCATAAGGGCAACCGTCTTCACCTATATTGACAAAAGAGCCGTCAATAAAGTTGCGGCGCTTTTGATGATGCAAAAGCATATTCATTCGTCTTTCCTCACGTGCTGTAATTTTAATAAAAGTATTCTTAGATAAAATTTACGGCGGATCGCAAAAGCAATCCGCCGTAACCGCTTCAAGTTATATGGACTGCACTAAAAGATGGATACATGTCTGGATATCGGTATCATCACATCCAGCTCCAGCTTTCGAAGCAGTATGGAAAGCATTCGTCCAGTCAGCCATATCCGACCAAGGCGTAGCGTCGGGAGCAAATACAAGCAAACGCTTTGCGCGTTTTTCCATGTACTGTCCTTCCCACCATTCTTTCAATTCTGCCAAGTCCTTGGGCATATCCGCAGGATAACCAGTCTGTCCTGCTCTCGTTCCCAAAGGCAAAGCCGATGCATCCGTATACATAATGATTACGTGGCGTCTTACCGAACCCGTGCGAACCCAGTCAGACTTCATTGCAAGCGCAAGTGCTTCCAACGAGCTTTCGGGTTCGTCGCCGCCGCCCGTTGCCTCGATTCCTTCTACGAATTCGTGGAAAGCACCGCTTTCTCCGTCCAACGTAAAGAATTTCGATTCAAGCATCGGCTCGGAATCCACACCGTAATCACGGAATGCAATCACTTTAATTCTCAACTGCTGTACGCTCTTAGGAGGATCTTGTGCCTCCATTTCGTCGACGAACTTTTGATAGAAAGAAAGCGCATTCGCCTTCACTTCGTCGATAATCGACGACATGCTTCCTGTAGCGTCAATACACATAACGATGTCAACGCTGTAATCTAATCCCTGTCCTCCCATTTTTCCGATAGGCATAATATGTAACCTCCAAAAAGTATTTCTGTTGTTTATTTATCGAAGATTTCCTCGGATAGAAATC
>ERZ777305.2258-NODE-2258-length-17280-cov-3.180029_pt1 | contig 17280 bp, 14 predicted proteins | sample MGYA00374965_ERZ777305 | MGnify/ENA primary metagenome ERZ777305 (study PRJEB29328, sample SAMD00013331) | mouse gut metagenome | study: EMG produced TPA metagenomics assembly of the Metagenome analysis of fecal microbiota from mouse which was promoted... | reverse complement strand
GGATTGAGCAGAATGCCGCGCGGCTCGGCGTGCCGGTGGATATATTTGAATCTTCCATATTTGAATCCGTGTTCGAGGTGGAAAAATCCCCCTGCTATCTCTGTGCCCGCATGCGCCGGGGATATCTGTACAGCAGGGCAAAGGAGCTCGGCTGCAATAAAATTGCACTCGGACATCATTATGACGATGTGATTGAGACGATTTTAATGGGAATGCTGTACGGAGCACAGATTCAGACGATGATGCCGAAGCTTCACAGCACCAATTTTGAAGGGATGGAGCTGATCCGGCCGATGTATCTTGTCCGGGAGGACGATGTCAAAGCATGGCGGGATTATTATGGACTGAGCTTTCTCCAATGTGCCTGCAAATTCACGGAAATGTGTGCTGCGCGGGGAACCGGAGACAGCAGTTCAAAGCGCCTGGAAGTTAAGCAGCTGATTCGGGAGCTCAAAAAGACCAATCCTTATGTGGAGGGGAATATTTTCGGCAGTGTCGAAAATGTTAATTTAAGTACGGTTATCGCCTATAAGCAGCATGGAGAAAAGCACAGTTTTCTTGAGTGGTATGATCAGGCGGATTTCAGAGGATTGGAATAAAAGGTACGGGCAGGAGGACTTCAGATGGAGGAACAGTTTGCAAGAACAGAGCTGCTGCTGGGCAGAGAGGGCATCGGGCGGCTGAAGCGTGCCCGTGTGGCAATTTTCGGGCTTGGCGGGGTCGGCGGCTATACGGCGGAGGCGCTGGCACGCAGCGGGATAGGGGAGCTTGATCTGATTGACGATGACCGGATATGCGAATCGAATATAAACCGCCAGATCATTGCGCTGCACAGCACGGTCGGCAGGCGCAAAACGGAGGTTATGCGGGAGCGTGTGCTGGATATTAATCCGGAAGCAACGGTGCATATCTATAATTGTTTTTTCCTTCCGGAAAATGCAGACAGCTTTCCGTTTGAACAGTATGATTATATTGTGGACGCTGTTGATACCGTGACAGCCAAGCTGGAACTTGTCCTGCGTGCTCAGGCAGCAGGAATCCCGATTATCAGCTGCATGGGAACCGGGAACAAGCTTGACCCGGGCCGGCTTCGGGCGGCTGATATCTACGAGACGAAAATCTGTCCGCTTGCCAGAGTGATGCGCAGCGAGCTGAAAAAGCGGGGGGTGAAGCGGCTGAGGGTAATTTACTCGGAGGAGCCTCCGGTTACGCTGCGTGCGCCATCGGGCGGTATATCACCGTGCGGAACAGCATATAACCAGGAGGATGGAGCACCGGCTGCTGCAGGCTTCGGGTACACGGATGGAATCCGGGAGGAGCAGCAGGAGAAACGGGAGGAGTGCCGGGAAGCCGGGGAGATGCGGCAGAAGAACTGCGCGGAGTGTCAGGAAGCCGGGGAGATGCAGCAGAAGAACTGTGCGGAGTGTCAGGAAGCTTGGGGGATGCAGCAGAAGAACTGTGCGGAGTGTCAGGAAGCCGGGGGGATGCAGCAGGAGAACTGCGCGGAGTGCCGGGAAGCCGGTGAGATGCGGCAGAAGAACTGTGCGGAGTGCCGGGAAACCGGAGAGATGCGGCAAAGAGACGGGGGAACTGGAGAAATCCGGCAGAAGGCGGTGCGCAGAAGCACTCCGGGCAGCACGGCGTTTGTGCCGCCGGCTGCCGGCCTGATGATTGCGGCGGAGGTGGTGCGGGGGCTGCTGGGAGACGGAGATGTTTTGTAAGCCGAAGCAGGTATGGAAAATCAATGAAAGGCAGCAGCCGAAACCGGCGCAGGAGATAAATCAGGGCGGAAAAAACCGGCTCAGAAGCAAAAGCAGCAAAAGCAGCGAAAGCGGGAATTTTTCCCCGGCAGCGAGGATACATATGGTATAGGATGCTCCGGCAGAAACAGATCAGCGATAAATGAAAGAGCTGCGGAACTGGCGGAGCAGAAAAGCAAGGAGGAGTTATTTATGGCAGACATTAAAGAAAGCGCAGCGGAGCTGATCGGAAACACACCGCTGCTTCGCCTGAATCATTACGCTTTGGCGGCAGGCGTGAAAAATGCTGATATCCTGGCAAAGCTGGAGTATCTGAACCCTGCAGGCTCGGTCAAGGATCGGACTGCGCTGGCGATGATGGAAGCGGCGGAGAAAGAGGGGCGGCTGAAGCCGGGGGCTACCATAATCGAGCCGACTTCGGGCAACACCGGAATCGGGATAGCGGCAGTTGCGGCGGCCAGGGGCTACCGGGCGATTCTCACACTGCCGGAAACGATGAGCGAGGAGAGGAGAAATCTGCTGAGAGCGTACGGCGCGCAGCTGGAGCTTACGGACGGGATGCAGGGGATGCAGGGGGCCATCGACCGCGCGGAGGAGCTGGCGGAAAGCATTCCGGGGGCTGTAATTCTCGGGCAGTTTGTAAATCCGGCCAATGCACAGGTGCACAGGGAGACGACCGGCCCGGAAATCTGGAAGCAGACGGACGGAGACTTCGATATTTTTGTTGCGGGGGTGGGAACCGGAGGCACCGTTACGGGAGTCGGCGAATACCTGAAATCGAAAAATCCGGCGATCCGGATTGTTGCCGTGGAGCCGGCCTCCAGCCCGGTGCTTTCCGGCGGGGCTGCAGGGCCTCATAACATCCAGGGGATCGGCGCCGGTTTTGTTCCGGAAGTGTTTGATGCCGGTATCTGCGATGAAGTGCTTGCGGTCGAGGATGAGGATGCATTTGAGGAGGGCCGGCGGTTTGCCGTAAGCGAGGGAATCCTTGTGGGCATTTCCTCCGGTGCGGCTCTGAAGGCAGCCGTGCTTCTGGCAGAGCGCCCGGAAAACGCAGGCAGGCGGATTGTCGTGCTGCTGCCGGATTCCGGCGACCGTTATCTGTCTACGCCAATGTTTTCAGAACAGGAATAGAGCAGGCCGACAGAGCTAGACCAGATAAATCCGGCTGAAAGAATGGAGCCGCGGTGAAAGGAAAACAGGCATGACAGGCAGGAACGAGGGCAGAACCCTGCGCACCGTGGAGGATGCGCAGGGAGAGATCTGCTATGAGCTGGTGCGTAAAAAGGTAAAAAATGTAAATCTCAGAGTCCGCCCGGACGGTTCGGTCACGGTTTCTGCAAATCCGAGGGTATCGCTCCGTTTTACGGACGAATTTGTCCGCTCCAAGGCGGGGTTTATCCGTGCCGCGCGGCAGCGGTACGCAGAGCGCGCAGAACAGCGAAGGGAATATGAGAGACGGCAGCAGGAGCTGCGCGAACAGCGGCTGGCGGCAGGAGAACCTGTGCAGGAATGCACGCGGGAAGAGTTTCTGGCCCGGATGCAGGAGCTGAGCCGGCGCTGGTATCCTCCGTTCCGCGAACTCGGCGTTCCCTGGCCGCAGATTCGCATTCGGAAAATGACAAGCCGCTGGGGCTCCTGCCATACGGCGCGCGGGATCATCACCTACAGCACCATGCTGGCAGAGCGGCCGGAGAAGGCCGCGGAGTATGTGGTCGTGCATGAGTTCGCACATTTTCTTGTGCCGAACCATTCTGCCCGGTTTTACGAGACGGTGGCCTCGGTAATGCCGGACTGGAGGGAACGGAAAGAGCTGCTCAGGCAGTGGGGGCCGTAAGGGCACACTGCTGCCAATCCGGCTTCATGCCGCCGGCTCATTTACATTACATGAGCGTTTAAAACCTTGACAATGAACCCGCCTGATTCTGCAAACAGAAAATCCATCTGCAGGGTAAGATCGTTTAATTCGCCGTCTGTCGTCAGATCATAATCCGCATGAAATCCGCTCCCGTCTTTATACACGATGCAGGAAAGCTGATGATATTCATACCGAGGACTGAAATTGCAGGGAACCTCAAAGCGATCCATATAAGGAAGCTCATTAAGCTCCAGAAAGCCCTCGATCAGTTCCGTAAAACAGGACAAAGATATCTCCTCAAATACGGCGTGTTTCTCAATATCCGCGTAGCGTTTTTCCGCAATACAGTTTACAATCTCTTTCACAAAAGGCTCCGCGGATTGTTCTGCCTCCTGCTTATTCATTAGTTTATTATTCATTCTTCCATCCTCCCTGCCGAATGATAAATCCGGATCTTATTGATGATAAATCCGGATTTTATGCCTGAATTCCGGATTTTACGGCTGACAGCCCTGCTATTATAGCATATCGCCGGCCGGATTACCAGAATATCCATGTATCCGCCATTTCTGCTTTTCTCTGCTGGGGGCTGTCGCCGGGGTTGTCCTGTCGTGCATGCAGGCCGGTACGTCAGGCAGTTTTGTGCATTCTTGTATTTCAGCTATTTGATCTTTGCAGGGTTTAAGGGAAATTTAAGCCGCCTGACCGGGCGCTATTCTTCGATTCCTAGTATTTTCTTCATAAATTCTTCAATCTGCTTCAGGGCTTCCGGGTTCGTCTCGGCTATGGCGTTCACCCACCGGATGATGGTGTCGTCATCGGCCCGCTGAAGTTTCGCTATATTCAGAATGTAGCGTTCTTCCTGACAGTTTTCTGCTTTTATTTCTCCTCTGCCGCTTCTAAGCCATTCTTCGCTGGCGTTAAATTCTCTGCAGATTGCCTTTATCGTCTGGTCGGTCGGGCTGTTTTTCCCGCTTTCAATATCGCTGACCGAATTCGGTTTTAATCCGATCTGCAAACCGAAATCCTTCTGCGTTTTATTCAGGATCGTTTTTCTTAAATATTTAATTCGTTCTCCTATAGAATTCATGAAAAACCCGTCTATGCTTTCCTGTTAATTTTCACAAAAAGAGCCCTGTGATCCGCGGCTCCGTGAAATGGTTAAAGGGCTCTTTGCTTTCTGAAACATTATATCGTTGAACGATAGAAAGGTCAATAAAAACTGTTGACTAATATCGTTAGACGATATATAATAATCGCAGAACGATTATTAGTAAGAATGAGTATGCGCTTCAGACGACATTTCATTGCAGGGATAATATTCCATGGCAGAAAGGAAGTGTTAGCATGAACGACACAAAAAATATCCGGCTGACGGATGATCCGCTGCGGAATATCTACCGGATGATCCCTCTGCTTGATGACCGGGCCAGGGAGGCAGTGTCCTGCCTGATGTACGGCTTCTATATCGGTGAGCGGTCGGCGGGAGGGAAAAAGAACAGGGAAGCCTTGCATAAACGGAATGCAAAGCGGAAGGAAAGCGGAGGGAGGCACAGCTGACATTGAAGAGCAAATTGCAGGACGGCCGGGGAAGGGAGCAGAAAAACGCCCTTATCGTCACAACCGTCAGCGGTTTTGTGCCGCAGTTTGAGATGAATAACGTCCGTATTCTGCAGGAACTCGGCTACCAGGTATATTATGCCAGCAATTTCCGGAATCCAAGCTTCGGGGAGGATAATTCGCGGCTTGACGGCACGGGAATTGTCCGATGTCAGATTGATCTGGAGCGCTCGCCGTTCCGGGTGCTTGCCGCGGTGCGCGCGTACCGTCAGCTGAAAAGGCTGATGCGGGAGGTTCCGTTTGAGCTGCTTCACTGCCATACGCCGATGGGCGGCGTGCTCGCGAGACTTGCGGCGGCCGCCGCGGACAGGGAACGGGGAAAATGCTGCGGGAAATGCCGGGAAGCGGAGGCCCGGAAGCGGGGCGGTCAGAAAACGCAGCATTGCCGGGTGATCTACACCGCGCACGGCTTTCATTTTTATAAGGGCGCCCCGCTGCGGAACTGGCTGCTTTATTATCCGGCGGAGCGCTGGCTGGCGCGGTATACGGATGTGCTGATTACGATCAACAGCGAGGATTACCGGCGGGCGAAAAGCTTCCGGCTGAGAAATGCGGAACGGACGAAGACAGGCGGGCGGAACAGGCAGCCGGTTTTTCATATAAACGGCGTCGGGATTGATTTGGCAAAATACCGCGAAGCCGGGCGCTGCCGCTGCGAGGAACGAAAAAAGCTCGGCGTGGCGGAGGACGAGTTCCTGCTGCTTTCCGTCGGAGAGCTTTCCAGAAGGAAAAACCACCGGGCTGTTGTCCGGGCGCTGGCTGAACTTGCAGGGAAGCACAAGACCGGCAGCGCGGGCAGAGGGCGGCGCGACAAAATTCCTGGAAAATGGAAATATATAATTGCCGGAAGCGGTTCGCAGAAGGGAAGGCTTAATAGGCAGATACGACGCGCCGGCCTGCAGAAAAATATTGTGCTGGCCGGCTATCGGGAGGATGTCGAAGGGCTTCTGGCGGCAGCGGACTGTTTTGTTTTCCCGTCGAAGCAGGAAGGGCTGCCGGTTGCTCTGCTGGAGGCAGCGGCGGCGGGGCTGCCCTGTATTGCCAGCGATATCCGTGGAAACCGGGAGGTGGTGCAGGACGGCAAAAGCCTTTTTGATCCGCGGGACTTAAAGCGGCTGGAGACTCTGATAGAATCAGCATACCGATCCGCTTCCGGGCAGGGCGAGGGTTTTTCCCAAGCAGCCCGGGCTGCGTGTGCCGGAGCAAGCGCAGGAATTTCGCAAAGCGCGAGAAATCCTGCTGCGGCTGCGCGGCTGCAAAAATTTGACCAGAGAGAAATTCGGAGGAAGATGAGAAAAATATATGAGCAGAGCAGGACATAGCAGGGGAAAACAGAACCGGCCGGAAAAACTGAATTACATAAAAATCTACGCGGGACTGCTGCTGGCGTATGTGGCGATCGTTTCCGTGTTTTATTATGCGTGCGGAGAACAGCTGCATTACCGGGAATCCCGCGGCGCCATTGAGGAGTTTCCGGCAGATGATATCGTTGGCGAAATCACGGCGGGCTGCGTGGTTGAGCAGTATTTTATCAATACGGTATGTTTCCCGCAGGAGGTCAGGGTTCTGCTGTCGAATTACGACCGGGGAATTACCGGCGATCTTGTGCTGGAATTATGCGCTGCGGACGGCAAAGAGGTGTTTGCTTCCCGGATGCTGCAGGCGTCGGAAATCGGTCTGAATGAGTATGCTGCTCTGACCCTGGATGACATGGAAAGGAATCTGTACGGCATCCGGATGAAACTGGTTGTCACCTCGGTCTCCGGTGAGCCGGGAATGTCGGCGACAGCGCTTTACAGCACCACAAGACGTCTTCCCAGTTCCCTGGAGGAACTGAAAGAACAGGAAGACGCAGGGGAGTCGGGAAACGCCGGAGGAGCGGAAAGTCCGGAAGGAGCGGAAAGCCCGGAAGGAACAGGAACCGCCGCAGGAACAGAAGAAACGGGAAGAGCGGGAAACGCCGGAGGAGCGGAAAGTCCGGAAGGAGCAGGAACCGCCGCAGGAACGGAAGAAACGGGAAGAGCGGGAAACGTTGGAGGAACAGATAGTCCGGAAGGAGCAGGAACCGCCGCAGGAACAGAAGAAACGGGAAGAGCGGGAACCGCTGGAGGAACAGATAGCCCGGAAGGAGCGGAAAATGCCGGAGGGGCGGAAAGCCAGGAAAGCTCGGGGGAAGCCGAAGATGAAATGTCCGGGGCACGGCGGAACGGGGGCCTTTATCTTGACGGGAAGCAGCTTCCAGGCTCCCTTTGTATTGCTGTGAGCGGAAAGGATGAGGTCTGGGTCGGGCAGCATTTCTGGGAAATTACAGCGGTCTTTGGTCTGATGCTCAGCGCGGTTTACTGCGTTTCTGCATGGCGCAGCAGCAGAGGAAAACGGGATCTGTTTTTCTCCACCGCACTGGCGCTGAAGCGCTACGGCTTTCTGATGGAGCAGCTGGTGAGCCGGGATTTCAAGGTGCGTTACAAGCGCTCTCTGCTGGGCATCCTGTGGAGTTTTTTCAATCCGCTGCTCACCATGCTGGTGCAGTTTGTCGTTTTTTCGCAGCTGTTCAAATCGGATATCGACAATATCGCGGTATATATGCTGAGCGGCCTGATAATCTTTAACTTTTTTACGGAGGCAGTCGGGCAGGCGCTGGGCTCCATCGTATATAACGCGCCGCTGATTACGAAGGTTTATGTGCCAAAATATATTTACCCGGTTACAAAGGTTCTGTTCTCGGCAATAAATTTTCTAATCTCCATGGTTGTGCTGCTGATTGTGATTGTTGTCACAGGAGAGGCGATAACAAAGGCGTTTATGCTGCTTCCGTTCCTGATCGCATGCGTGCTGGTTTTTTCGGCTGGCTTCGGCATGCTACTGGCCTCACTTATGGTATTTTTCCGGGATATCCAGTTTTTGTGGGGGATTTTCAGCATGCTGTGGATGTATATGACGCCGCTGTTCTATCCGGAAACTCTGATCGCGGAGCAGTTCCGATGGATTTTTACCATGAATCCCATGTACTACTATGTAAAATTTATGCGCTCCGTCGTGCTGGACGGCATATCGCCGGAGCCGAGAATGTATCTGGTTTGTGCGGCATTTGCGCTTGGTTCGTTATTGTTTGGTGGTGTTGTTTTTAAAAAGACACAAAATAAATTTATTTTAAATATTTAGCCATTAATAATACATATAAAACGGCTGTAAAAGTGCAGCCGGTTAATTAAAAAATGGAGCCGGAGAACAGGCAGGAAATTAAAAATTGAGGGTACGAGCGTAGAAAAAGTACAGAGAGCAGGAGCATAAATAGAATTAAAAAATCGAGAACAGAAGCACAGAACCAAAATAGCGAACGGGGAGCAGGTGCGCAGGCAAGAAATTAAGAAACAGAGAACAGGAGTACAGAAAAGAGTACGGAGAGCATGAGAGCAGAAAAGAAAAAAGTAGGGGAGCATGAGCAAAAAAAATAAAGAACAGAGAGCAAAGGCGGAATAGCGAAGGAGCAGAGAATAAAAGAGCATGCAGGCGGGTCTGCAGTACGCACGGGGGATAAATATGAAAAATGAGGTGGTAAAGGTCCGGAACGTTTCCATGCGCTTCCGGATGGAGCAGAGCCAGGACCGGTCGCTGAAGGGTTTTACGGTAAGACTGCTCAAGAAAAAGCTGAAATACGAAACATTTCATGCCCTGACCGATGTTACTTTTACCGTAAAGCGCGGTGAGGTGATCGGGATTATCGGAAAGAACGGCGCGGGAAAAAGCACGCTGCTGAAGATTATTTCCGGGATCATGCAGCCTACCGGTGGCCGGGTGACGGTTGAGGGCAATATCGTTCCGATGCTGGAGCTGGGCTCCGGCTTTGATTTTGAGCTGACCGGGCGCGAGAATATTTTTCTGAACGGGGCGATCCTCGGCTATTCCAAAGCATATCTGAAGGAAAAATTCGATGAGATTGTAGCCTTTTCGGAGCTGGAGCGCTTTATTGACACGCCGATCCGGAATTATTCCTCCGGGATGATGATGCGCCTTGCCTTTTCCATTGCGACGGTGGTAAACCCGGAAATCCTGATTGTGGATGAGATTCTGTCGGTCGGGGACGCGCAGTTCCAGGAAAAAAGCCGGAACCGTATGCTGGAGCTGATGAGCGGCGGGACAACCGTATTCTTTGTGTCGCACAGCATGGGACAGGTGCGGGAGATGTGCGGCCGGGCAATCTGGCTGAAGGATGGGAAGATCGCACTGGAGGGGAGGGCCAAGGCAGTCTGCGACGCTTATGAGGAGCAGTAAACGCCGCGGGAAATGCACGAAGAAGGCGGTAGCTCGCAGAAAGAGAGACAGTACGGCAGCGCAAAAAAAATCAGAACAGGCCAGTGCGCAGGAACGAAGACAGTACAGCAGCGCGAAAATCAGAACAGGCCAGTCTGCGGAAATGGGGACAGAGCGGCAGCGCAAAAAAATCAGAACATGTCAGTGCGCAGGAAGGAAGACAGTACAGCAGCGCGAAAATCAGAACAGCCCGGCGCAGAGCAGGAAAGGAGGAAAGGCCATGCGGGATATCCAATTATTTGTTTCATGCCATAAGGACAGCCTTGTGCCGGAGAGCAGGCTGCTGCAGAAAATACAGGTTGGTGCAGAGCTCGCGGATTTCCGGCTCTCGGATGCGCTTAAGGATAACGAGGGGGCTTCCGTTTCGGAAAAAAATAAAGCGTACTGCGAGCTGACGGCCCAGTACTGGGCATGGAAAAATGCGGATGCCGAATACTACGGCTTTTTCCACTACCGGAGATATTTTGATTTTTCCAGAGAATTTCCGCTGCGCCCCGACGGTTCTCCCGCTGGTAAAACTGCGCCGCCGTACCGTGTGTGCGAGAGCATTCGGGAAAATATGCCGGAGTTCGGGCTGACGGATGCGCGCATGGAGGAGGTTATAAAAAAATACGACATTATCGCGACGCTTCGCGAAAAAAGCAACTCAACCGTATACGAACAGTACTGCCAGTTTCACAGAAAGCAGGATCTTGACCGGATGCTCACAATCCTGAAACGGATGTACCCGGATTACCGGGAGGCAGCAGAAACTTATATCAAATCAAAACAGCATTACTTTATGAACATGTACATTATGCGGAAGCCGTACTTCTGCAAGTACATGGAATGGCTGTTTCCGCTGCTGGATGAATTTGAGAAACAGACGGATTTTTCCGAATACAGCGAGCAGGAATACCGTGCCTGCGCCTATCTTTCCGAACGTATGTTTGGTATATGGTTTACACGCGCGAAAAAAGAAGCCGGCCTGAAATGCTGTGAACTGCCTTATGTGATTTTTGAAGATACCGCGCCCCAGGAATTCCCTGCGCCGGTGTTCGGAAAGGGGAGCGTCAACCTTGTGCTGGCATCGGACGAACGCTTTGCTCCGTATCTTGCCGTGATGCTGCGCTCCGTTCTCGACTGTACGGACAAAAAGCGCTGCTATGATATTATCGTGCTGCACACCGATATCGCCGCAAATACCCGGAAAAGCATAGCGGCTCTGGCGGAGGGAAGGCCGGAGATTTCCATCCGGTTCTGCGACATCCGCGGCTGTGTCAGGGGCATTGAATTCCCGGTGCATCATCATTTTTCCCGGGAGACCTTTTATCGTTACTTTATCCTGAAGGTGCTGCCCGATTATGAAAAGGTTCTGTATCTGGATGCGGATATGGCGGTTCGGCAGGATGTGGGGAAGCTTTTTGATACGGATATCGAAGGGTATCTCCTGGCAGCAGTAAGGGATATGGATGTGATCGGGGCGTTCAAATCCGATCCGGATACGGAACGCTATCTGACAAAGCGCCTGGAGCTGAAGCGTCCGCTCGAATATTTTCAGGCGGGCGTGCTGCTGCTGAATCTGACGGCGCTGCGCCGGGAGCTGACGGCGGAGATGCTGGTGAAAAAGACGCTTGAATTTTCGTGGCACATGGTGGATCAGGATGTGCTGAATATGTTATGTCAGGGACGCGTCCGGTTTCTGGATCAGAAATGGAATATGCTCATCGACTGGGAATACGGGGGCCATTCCCGCAGGGAACGCATGAGCCATGCGCCCATGGGACTGTGGAGAGAATACGGTGAGGCCCGGAAAAATCCGTATATCGTCCACTTTGCAGGGGTCTGGAAGCCCTGGAATACACCGGCATGCGACTGGGCCGAGGCTTTCTGGAACGCGGCCAGAAGGACGCCGTTTTACGAGAGGATTCTTCTGGAAAATACGGCGGGAACGGGGAAAAATCCCGTTTTTGACGAGCGCAGAGAGATCTGCCTGCGCCCGACGCGTCTGAAGATCCGGGTGGATATGAAAAAAGTAAACCGGCTTCTGCCGGCCGGGACAAGGCGGAGAAGGCTGGTGAGGGCGATCTTCGGCAGGAGCCTGCGTCCATAGGCGCGGGAGCCGCGGATGTAAGGATATCAAGCGGGCCGCCCTGCGGCGGCAGAAGGGAAGGAAATATGATTTTGGTAGTGGGCGGCGCCGGGTATATCGGGAGCCATACGAACAAGGAACTCAACCGCAGGGGCTATGAAACGGCGGTTTATGACAATCTGATCTATGGGCACAGAGAAAGTGTAAAATGGGGCGTTCTGGAGTTCGGTGATCTGGCAGACCGGGAACGTCTGGAAGAGGTGTTTCAAAAGTATCCGGTCGAGGCGGTAATTCATTTTGCGGCTTACGCTTATGTGGGGGAATCCGTAAACGACCCGGCAAAATATTATCAGAACAATGTCTGCAACACCGTGCAGCTGCTTGATGTTATGAGGAAATATGGCGTGAACACCATTGTTTTTTCCTCCACCTGTGCGACCTACGGCGTGCCGGATCGCATGCCGATCACGGAGGACATGCCGCAGCGGCCGATCAATCCCTACGGTGCGACTAAGCTGATGGTGGAAAGGATTATGGCGGACTACCATGACGCCTACGGGCTGAATTTCTGCTGCCTGCGCTATTTCAACGCGGCCGGTGCAGATCCGGAGGGAGAGCTCGGGGAAAGCCATGCGCCGGAGACGCATCTGATTCCGCTGATTCTGGACGCGGCCGGCGGCACACGGGAATCTGCCCGCATTTACGGGACGGACTATCCGACCCCGGACGGAACCTGCATCCGGGACTATATTCATGTAACCGATCTGGCGGACGCCCATATCCGCGCGCTCGAATATCTGAAGGCGGGAGGGGAGAGCAGCTGCTTTAATCTCGGGAACGGGAACGGCGATTCGGTGGCGCATGTGATTTCAGTGGCCCAAAAGGTGACGGGAAGAGATTTTGCCGTCAGAAAAGAGGGGCGGCGCGCAGGAGATCCGCCGGTGCTGATCGGCAGCAGCGCAAAGGCGGAGCGCGTGCTTGGCTGGAAGCCGAAATATGCGGATATTGAGACGATTGTAGAACATGCGTGGAAGTGGCATGAGAGGAAAGAGTATTGAGCAGGGGGAGAGAGATGGGAAAAAGGGAGCCGAAAATATGTTTGTTTGTGGCTTGTCACAAGCCTTCGGTTGTTGCTGAGAACAAGCTGCTTTATCCGATACAGGTAGGGGCGGAATTGGCGGAAAAAGAGCTGGATAATATGCTTCATGACAACACAGGAAACAATATTTCTCACAGAAACAGGCAGTATGCGGAGCTGACGGCACAGTATTGGGCATGGAAAAATATGGATGCTGATTACTATGGCCTTTTTCATTACAGAAGGTACTTCAGTTTTAATCCGATAGAGCTGAGTAAAGAGGTCTGGATTGATGAAAAGGGATTGAGCGTATTTGATAAAATGTATGAAACAATAAATGATGATGCACTGCAGGAAATAAATTTTCAGGAAGAAATTATGAAAAGTTTTATTTCCCAGTATGATGTCATTGCTCCGATCCCTGACAAAATGGAGTCAAGCGTTTATCAGCATTATAAAAATGCTCCGTATCACAGAGTGGAGGATCTGGATGAAGCTGTGAAGGTTATTACGGAGATTTACCCCGAATTTATTGATTCCATGAAAGAGTATTTGAATTCCAAAGAGTCCTATTTCTGCAATATGTTTATAATGAAAAAAGAATATTTTCATGAATACTGCAAGTGGCTGTTTACTATTCTGTCTGAAATAGAAAAGAGAAGAGATTACAGCAGCTATAGTATTGCGGAAGACCGGGCTCTTGCTTTTTTAGCCGAGCGCCTGTTTGGAGTCTATTTTTTATATTGTAAATCAAAGTCCAATATAAAAACAACAGAGCTGCAGAGAGTTCTGTTTAAAAATACTGCTCCGTTAGAGAAAATATCAAAAATTGAAAAAGCAAACAGTGTTCCGCTGGTATTGGCATGCGACAACAATTATATTAAATATGCTACAGTTGTGATTATGTCCGCTTTAGTAAATACAAGTCCCAAAAATTATCTGGATGTAATTATTTTTGAGCGACAGATCAGTGACTTCAGCAAAAAAACGGTGCAGAAAACTTTTAAAGGCTATCAGAATATATCAGTTCGATTTGTACATGTTCAGAATGTAATGGATATGGACATGGATCGAAGTTTTCCGCCGCAGTATCCTGCCGAAGCAGCCTATCGCTTAATTGCTTCGGAGCTTCTGAGTGAATATGACAAGTTTGTATATCTGGATTGCGATACCTTGGTTGTCGGAGATATTAAAAAACTGTATGATATTGATCTTGCAGGCTACTGTTTTGGAATGGCGAAGGATATTGATTACATCGGACATCACTGCAGCGATTCGGAGTGGAGAAAATACAGCGAAAATATATTAGGACTGAAAAATCCGCTGAATTACTTCCAGTCAGGGGTGATGCTTTTCAATGCCTCGCTGGTAAGAAAGCAATTCTCTGCAGCTGATTTGTGCAAAATGATTATTGAAAAAGGGTACCGCTTTGTAGATCAGGATCTGCTGAATGTGGCAGGAGAGGGGAAAATAAAGAATATCGGGCTGGAGTGGAACTTTCTGGCAGAATATCAGGAGGGCGATTTTTCAAGGAAAAAGAACATTATCTCCAATGCACCCAAAGAGCTGTACAGTGAGTATTTAATGGCAGAGAAGTCGCCGGAGATTATACACTTCTGCATTCCGGTGCATCTGCGTCCGTGGAATAACCCAGGGATTAACTATGGTGTTGAATATTGGGAAATTCTAAAAAAGACATATTTTTATGAGTGTGCGCTGGCTGATCTGGTGCGTGGTCAAAAAAGAAATATTTCTGCGGCTGTGCCGCAGATGCCTGTACCTGCGCCAATGTCCGTCACAGATCCGGGCGGACAGATCGTTCAGGTTGTGGATGGGAACGGGATTAGAATACAGGGGATGGATGAGGTGGTCTATGTCAGAGGCTCTTACATAAAGCTGATGAAAAAGCTGAACCGCTTATTTCCGATGGGGTCCAGAAAGCGATCTTTTATAAAGAAGATTACTGGGAGGATTTTAAAGTGATACTGAAAAATATAAGGAAAGCAGGAAAAGGTTATGAAACCTATATTTAAAGATAATTATGTAACTTCGGTGATGTCTTTGAATGATGCCTTTATTCCCTACTTGTCTACTTTCTTGTTGTCTGTAATGGAGAACGCATCGGAAAGTCATTCTTACGATTTTATAATTCTCCATCGGGATATCAAAGAAAGCAGCAAGAAGCTGATGAAGCAGATGATTAAAAACAAAAAAAACTTCTACATCCGTTTTTATGATATTGGAAATAGGTTTGACAAATACGAAATGTTTCTTCATGAGCATTTCACTATAGAAACATATTTTCGATTGCTTATTCCTGAAATACTGGAAAATTATAATAAGGTATTGTATCTCGATGCGGATATAATTGTTAATGCCGATTTGTATGATCTGTTAAACCAGGATATTTCAGGTTATCTGCTGGGGGCAGTTATGGATATTACCATGCTTACTTTTGCCGGGGCATATGAGGAAACCAGAAGGATTTTAAGGGATACTGTTAAGATTGACAGGACAGAGGAGTATTTTAATGCGGGAGTTATGGTCTTGAATATTCCGCTGCTGAAAAAGAATTTCAGTACGGAATATCTTTTGAAAACAGCGGCTTCCAAGGAATGGCCAACGGTGGATCAGGATGTGCTGAATTATCTTTGCAAAGGCCGGGTTAAGCTTTTGGATATGCGGTGGAATCTGATGTTTGACTATATAGGGCGCATGGAGCTCATGAAAAAGGTATTGAGCAAAAGCTATTACAATATGTATCTGGAAGCGAGAATGGAGCCGAAAATAATTCATTATGCAGGGTGTCCGAAACCTTGGCAGATCCCGGAAGCGGATTTTGCGGACTGCTTCTGGAAATATGCCAGACAGTCACCTTTTTATGAAAGGATAATATCAAATATGAGTACCTTTGTCTGGGAGCGCGAGAACTGAACTTCAGCGCACAAGTAATAATGTATGATTACCGGAGCCGTCTCCGTCCTGCTCCGGAATGCTCTGAGCGCGGTTGCAGCGGGAAGGAGAACCGGCATGAAAGCTCCTCAGCAAGTTAAACCAAAAGGAGCCTCTTGACAGGAAAAAAAGAGAAAGAATGAATAAAATGAATTCAAAAATTAATTAAGTAAAAAATCAGCATATTTAACCGGATAGGAACTGAGGGGAAATAAATGCAAAAATGTAGAAAATACGAATATGATTTTATGAGACTGCTTTTGCTATGTCTTGTTGTGTTGGGGCATAGTTGTTATAATTCGCTGTTTTATGGCGTGGGGGGGGTGGATTATACAAGGCTATTTATTAGCGATGAATATACCTATCATTCGCTTTGGACAAAAGTCTGGTTTATTCATGATTTGATTTATTCATTTCACATGCCTGCATTTTTTGCACTGTCCGGTTCTGTATATTATATTACAAAACAGAGGTACTCCGGAATCAATGAACTGATTGCCGTGAAAGCGAAAAAATTGCTTTGTCCTTTTCTTTTCTGCGCCGTGTTTTATACGATTCCGGTCAAACTGTTCGGCGGTTTTTATGTCACAGAAAATATCGGGGCTGCACTGAACGGGATTTTATTTGCCAGCGGAGATGCAGGACATTTATGGTTTTTGGCTGCTCTGTTCTGGAATTTTGTAATAATTCGCTGTCTGGAAATAAAATTTAATGCCGAGAATCGAAATGAATATATGATTCCGCTGATTTCCGTAATCCTGTATATCCTGCTGTATGATAAGGCTGTTAAGATTCCTTATTTGGATTTGAGATATTTCGGATATTTTTCGATGGGATATTTGCTTGCGGCAGTTAAAGAAAAAGGAAAGCGGATATCTGACAGGACAGTTTTCCTTTCAATTATCTTTTTTATTCCAGCCTGCCGTATTCTGCCGATCAACAGCGAAATATTGAGCCTGGCAGGTGTATTTTGTACATACTTTATTGGTTATGCCTTTGAGCGAAAAGCCGGCAAGGCGGTTAAAGTCAGACTGGTTAAATTATTAAAATACAGCTTCCCTATTTACCTGTTCCACGATCCTGTAAACATTCTTGTCTTAAAGTGGATAGATTATTTCAGGATGTATGATCTGTATGAGTCAGCAGCTGGAATATTACTGCTTGTTGCAGTACGGACTGTCATTCCCGCAGCCGCCTCCGTCCTGCTCTGGAAAGCTCTGAGCGCAGCTGCAGCGGGAAGGAGAACCGGTACGGAGGAAAAGCCGGAGGAGGAAAAACAAAGAGATGAGCGGAAAAGAAAACATGAGGACGGCTCCTGAGAAGGAGACGCAGAAAAAAATATATGTGCTGGATCTGTTCCGGGCGGCTGGCTGCGTACTGATTTTCGGCTTTCACTGCGACTGGCTGGCAGGAAACCGGCTCTATGATCTGGTTTTCGCGAGGGGCTACAACATGGTAACCTTTTTCTTTGTGCTTTCGGGCTTTGCCACATACCTCCGTTACCGCGGCACTTTTTCCAGTCTTTTTATAGACGGGACACTGGATCTGCGGGATACCTTCGGCGGCAGGATCAGGCTGGAGACGGCATATCCTTATGGCAATAAGATCACATACCGGTTTGAGCCGGAGG
>ERZ777305.2256-NODE-2256-length-17294-cov-3.811068_pt1 | contig 17294 bp, 16 predicted proteins | sample MGYA00374965_ERZ777305 | MGnify/ENA primary metagenome ERZ777305 (study PRJEB29328, sample SAMD00013331) | mouse gut metagenome | study: EMG produced TPA metagenomics assembly of the Metagenome analysis of fecal microbiota from mouse which was promoted... | reverse complement strand
CTGCTGGCGAAGATTGCCTCCCTGCTCAAGCGGGCGTACCCGGTCCAGCAAAGCGAGCAAATGACCTGCGGGGGTGCGGTGCTGCGCTTGGAATCCAGCAGTCTGGACTATGACGGGCAGAGTGTGGAGCTGACCAAGAACGAACTGAAAATCCTCTATTACCTGTTCAAAAATGCGGGGAAAATTTGCGCCCGCGGAGATCTGGTAGAGTTTTTGTGGGACAACCAACTTTATGTGGATGACAACGCCTTGAGCGTCAACATCAACCGCATCCGGGAGAAATTGGCGGGCATTGGACTAACCGATTTTATTAAGACCAAGCACCGGCAAGGGTACATGATATGAATAGCAGACGATATTGGAAAAACAGAATCCCGTTTTTGCTAACCAACCTGATCTGCATGGTGGCCCTCATCGTGTTCCTGCTGGTGTGCGGTAACTCCATCTCGGTGGTGCTTCTGATTCTCGTGGTGTGGGCGGTGGTTCTGCTGTCGGGACTGTTCCTCACCTACTGGAAACGGAAACAGCAGATGCAAAAACTTTTAGATATGGCTGGATGGCTGTCGGAACGCTATCTTATTTCCGAAGTGATGGAGCTGCCGGAGCAGGCAGAGGATCAGGTGTACTACCAGCTTTTGAAAATGGCCGGGAAGTCTATGCTGGAGCAGATCGGGGAGGTTCGGCGGGAGCGCCTGGAATACAAGGAGTACATTGAGCAGTGGATTCACGAGATCAAGACGCCTATCACCGCCATGAAGCTGTTATGCGAAAATCACCGGACGGACTGGACAAAGGAACTTCTTCTGGAACTGGAAAAGACCAACCGCTTTACCGAACAGGCGCTCTACTATGCCCGCAGCGAACACACCGAGAAGGATTATTCCGTCCGGGAAATGTCCTTGTCCCAAGTGGTGCATCAGGCGATTGCGGACAACAAATACCTGCTGCTTCAGAGCGGGGTGCGGCTGGAAGTAGAGGAAATGGCGGATACGGTTTATTCCGATGAAAAATGGGTGCGGTTTATCCTGAACCAGCTGATTGCCAACGTAGTCAAGTATCGGTCCGGACAGCCGGTTCTCCGCTTTTCCACCCGCAGGCAGCAGGATCAGGTAATCCTCGTGGTGGAGGACAACGGCATCGGGATTTCTCCCGCCGACCTGCCGCGCGTCTTTGAGAAGGGGTTTACCGGGCAGAACGGGCGCATGGTCCAGCAGTCCACGGGCATCGGCCTGTACCTGTGCAAACGGCTCTGTGACAAGCTGGGCATCGGCATTGCGGCGGAATCATCGGGACAAGGAACCGCCATTTCCCTGGCGTTTCACATCAACTGTCTGATCCATGAAGTGCAGGGCTGATTGTAGTCCTGCACTTCTTACATTTTTGTTAGAACTTTGTAAGAAAACTTGACACCTGGACCGGCTACACCAATGTGGAGCTGTTCGCCGAGGAGCGGCAGATTGCCATCGTGAATCTGTCCGCTGAGAATAAGAGCTACGTGAAGCTGGGCGGCGATGATTTCTTCACTTTCGTCTCCGAGGAGCTCCCCGACTTTGTGGGCGGTATGTTCCCCATCGCCCGGGAGCCGGAGCACACCTACATCGCCGGGCTTTCCATGGGCGGCTACGGCACCCTGGTCCACGCGCTGACCCATCCGGAGCGCTTCAAGGCCCTCGGCGCATTCTCCGCGGCTGTGCAGTTGAACCCGGCCCTGCTGGTTGCTGACGCTATGGCCGCCGCAAGCGGCCAGGCGGAGGTAGACCCCTCTATCGATCCCGCCTCCCTGGCCGAGAAGCTGGCCGCAGATGGGAAAACCTTCCCCAAGGCGTACGTTGCCTGCGGGGCCAAGGACTTCCTCTATAAGGCCAACCAGGACTTCCGGGATAAACTGGTCGGCCTGGGCGCGGACGTGACCTGGGACGAGCATCCAGATTACGGCCACGAGTGGCGGTTCTGGAACCTGGAGATCGAGAAGTTCCTGGATTGGCTGCCCCGTACCGACTGCTATGCCCAGGCCGGCAAGCGGCAAATCTAACTTTTGGCCTCCGGCAAGACCTTGGGAGCTTCTCGCCCCCAAATTCCTCGCCATGCGCGCAAGAGTTGCAAGTAACTCTCGCGGCGCTGGACCCGCCAAATTCATTCACTTTTGGGATAATAATGGGACCGGGCCCTCTTGAGGAGCCCGGTCTTTTCTTTGGATGCACCTGATTTTTTCCATTTGCAGAGCCTTACTGTCGCGCGTGAGCCTTACGGTTTGTCCCGAAAAAGGTTCGAGGTAAAAGTTTTGTCCACTTTTTCAAAAGTGGCGGGGTTCTTAGGGGCGGAGCCCCTAAGCCGCCGGATGCCCACGCTCTCAGCGGTTCTTGCGCCGGTACTCGATGGGGGTGAGGCCGGTTTTCTCCTTGAACACATGGGAGAAGTAGGAGATATTGTCGTAGCCCACCTGCATGGCCACCTCGTTGACGGGGGTGTCGGTATGGGCGAGGAGTTCTTTTGCCTGGCACATACGAACCTCCTGGAGGTAGCCGCCGATGGAAACGCCCGTCTTTTTCTTGAAAACCCGGGAGAGATAGTCGGGGTTCAGGTAGAACACTTTGGACAGGACGGCCCGGGTTACATCCTCGCTATAATGCTCGCCGATATAGTCCTTCATCTTGCTCACCACCGAGCCGGATTCCCGGATGTACTCCATATATTCCCCGGCGGTCTCTACCACGTAGCATAGGTAGCGTTTCATATGCTCCACCGATTGCAGGGAGCTTGCCCGCAGGGAATCGAAGCGCTCATCGGAAAACAGGTCATGGGCGGAAATCTGTTTTTGCTTGAGCAGGGTGTGAATGGTCTGCATCAGGTCAATGCGCATATATTTGATAAAGGGCATGTTCAGTTTCCCCTGAGCGGAAAGCTGATCCAGATAGGCACAGATATCCTTTTGCACCTGGGCCGTCTGACCGGAAGAGAGGGCGCTGCCCCATTCCCGCACCTTTTCCCCATCATAAGGAAAAGAATTCTGCTGATAGTCCCTGGCCGCACAGGTGCCCCCTTTTCTGGACACATCGTCGTCCGCACAGACCCGGACCTGGGCGTATGCTTGGGGCGCGTCCTGGACGCCTGTCCCCAGGGCGTAGTACAGGTTGACCCAGCCCGACAGATACTTCTTCACAAAGGAACTCAGCTCCTGATGAAGCTTGAGCAAACGCGTCTCGCTCCCTTCGTCCCCTTCCCGGATTATGATGCAGACTTCCCCGCCCGGCAAAGTGAAAAGCGCCTCGACGGCCAGGCTCAGGTCCTCCGCCATCTCCTCCAGGACGTTCAAGGCCGCATACTTTTTCCAGCTGCTGATCTGCTCGGAGGAATCGTCCAGGATGCAGACGCAGAGCATGAACCGCGCTTGGGGCTCATAGCTGACGGAATCCCCCGCATGTTCCACGGACTTGGGGATTTCGTTCAGCAGGAGCTTCTTCCAAAACCTCTCCTTGCGATCCCGCAATCCTGCCTTGGGGTCGCTTTCGGGGCGTTTCAGGCTGCGCAGCCGCAGGGCCTCGTCTCTGGCCCGGAACAAATGCCCCTGCAGCTCCGGATAGGCGATGGGCTTGAGGAAGTAGGCAAAGCTGTGCAGCTCCAACGCTTTTTGGGCATAGTTGAAGCTGGCAAAGCTGGTGTAAAACAACGTGACCACGTCCAGCTGATTGTCCCGCACCCACTCCAGCAGTTCCAGCCCGCTGCCGCCCGGCATCTCGATATCGGTCAGCAATACGGAGACATCCTGTTCCTGAAGAATCTCCCTGGCTCTTTTCGCGCTCTGGGCCAGATACACCTGCCGGAAGCCCAGCCCTTCCCAGTCCACACCGTCCATGATTCCCTCTATCACATCCAGGTCATCGTCCACCAATAAAATGTTCATTGCCCATTCACCTCACTTCATGATAAGTTTAGCACAAAGAACGGCAAAAAGCAAACTCCACTTGGAGGCACGCACGGAAATTACCTCTTGCTTTTAACATTTTTTGTCTGTTTATTGCTAGCATTTTTACCGGGGGTTTGGTATAATTGTAGAAAACCGAGCTTGGGAGGTCAAATCAATGGAACTGAAAAACGAAAACATGAACGAACGGGGCATGATCTACGGCAAGTGGATGACCTCGCCCAACACCTGGACTATCAGCTTTGGCGGCGGGGTGTACTGCTACCTGATCATCGGAGAGGAGAAAGCGCTGCTGTTCGACACAGCCTATGGCATCGGCAACCTGCGCGCGTTTGTGGAGGGCATCACCGACAAGCCGGTCATGGTGGTCAACTCCCACGGCCATTTCGACCACACCGGCGGCAACCCCTGGTGGCCGGAGGTCTGGGCGGGCCCCGGCGCTGAAGAGAGCATGAAGGTAGCTTTCAGCCCGGAAATGCAGGAGGATTTCAACAAGAAGCCTTACCCGGATTATACCGTCCATACCGTGCGGGAGGGCCATATCTTCGACCTGGGCGGCAGGCAGCTTGAGGTCATTGAAATCCCCGCCCACCACGAGAGCAGCATCGCCTTGCTGGACCGCTCCAACCGGGCGCTGTATTCCGGCGACGAGCTGGAGGCCGGACAGGTGCTGCTGTTTGTGCGGAATCATCTTCTGCCGCTGCGGGAAGTGGTAACCAACCATCTGAACAACATGAAGAAGCTCAAGGCCCATTGGGACGAGTTCGACACCATCTATCCCGCCCACAACGGCCCCCAGCTGTACAAAAGCTACATAGACGATTACATCGCTTTGTCTGAGCACATCCTGTCGGGGGACGCTCAGATCATGCCCAACCTGGCGGGCTTCGGCTGGGCCCCCAGCGTGGAGGGCTCCCCCTTCGCCGAAAAGGGTGAGTTGGAGCGCGCGCAATACGGCGGGGCGTCCTTTATCTACGTAAAAGAATGAGCGAATCATCGCGGCCTCGCTTCGGGGCCGTTTCCGTATAGAGGAGGCTGACCTTATGCTTGCGTTTCTAGGCTTTTTGACGGTCGTACTGATGCTCGTCCTTATCCTTGCAAAAAAGCTTACCCCCACCGTCGCACTGATCTCAGTCCCCCTGGTAACAGGGCTGATCGCCTGCGGCTTTATGGTCACCGACCCGGAAAACGCCTCCGGCCAGGTTGACTTTTGGGCGAACGTCCAAAGCATCAGCGGGATGGTCACCGGGGCCAGCGGAATCGGCTCTGTGGCGGCGACAGGTGTGATGTTCCTGTTTTCCATCCTGTTTTTCGGCATACTGACCGACGCGGGGACCTTCCAGCCCATCATTGAGGGTATCATCAAGCGCATGGGCTCGGACCCGGTGCTGATCACCCTGGGGACGGCGCTTCTGGCCATGTGCGTTCACCTGGACGGCTCCGGCGCGGTGACCTTCTTGATCTGTGTGCCGCCGCTGGTCCCCCTTTACGACGCCATCGGCATGAAGAGGACCACCTTAGCCGCCACCGTCGCCATGGCCGCGGGCACCATGAACATCCTGCCCTGGGGCGGGCCCACCATCCGGGCGGCCAGCGCCCTGGGGGCGGGCAATGACCCGGTGGGGTTCTTTCTGCCGGTTCTGCCCGCAGTGGTGGTGGGGCTGGTGTCTGTGCTGGCCTTTTCCGCGCTTTTGGGCTTCCGGGAGAAATCCCGGATTGGGAGCGTGGCTCTGGCAGGCAGGGAATACCAGTCAGCCCAGCTGAGCGAGGAGGAACAGGATCTGCTGAGGCCCAAGCTGTTTTGGGTCAACATCAGCCTGATCGTTCTGGCTATTGTTTGCCTGCTGTTCTCTGGCTTTGCGCCTGCTGTGATCTTCATGGTGTTCTACGTTCTGGCCACTGTCATCAATTATCCGAATGTGGAGCAGTCCAAGGCCCGGGTAGATGCTCACGCCCAAAGCGCCATTATGATGTGCTCGGTGCTGTTCGCCGCCGGATGCTTCTGCGGGATTATGAAGGGTTCAGGAATGATCGATGCCATGGCAAAGAGCCTGGTTTCGGTGATGCCGGATTCCCTGGGGCGGTTCTTCCCCCTAATCACTGGTGCGATTTCCATGCCCGCCTCCCTGCTGTTTGACCCGGACTCCTTCTACTACGGCGTGCTGCCCATCCTGGCTGAGACGGCCAAGGGTTTCGGAATAGACCCCGGCGCGGTAGGCCGGGCGGCGATCCTGGGCCAGATGACTACCGGTTTCCCCGTCTCGCCCCTGTCCCCGGCCACCTTTTTGCTGGTGGGGCTCAGCGGGGTGGAGCTGGGGGAGCATCAAAAGAAAACCATCCCCTTCGCTTTTGCGCTGACTATCATTATGCTGCTCGTGGCCGTGCTGACCGGCGGGGTGAGCTTATAAGGAGGAATCAACTTGGATGACAGACTGCGAGCGGTCATAAATAGCTATAAATCTTCCGGCGTGCCGGTACGTTACACTGATATAGAGGAAGGCGAGGAGTGGGTGCCATGTAAGGACGGCGTCAGGCTGAGGGTATTCTGGTTCCGGCCTGTGGGCGGCAGGTCTTGGCCCACCATTGTGCAGCGCAGCTGCTACCCCATGGCCCACGAAATGTACCGTGTCCACGGGCAGGAGCTTGCCAGGCGGGGCTATGCCTATATCTGCCAGTATTGCCGGGGCACCGGCGGTTCGGAAGGCCAGTGGGAGCCAAACATCAACGAGCCCTCCGATGGCGCGGATTTCATCCGCTGGGCGGACGGCCTGAACTGGGTAGAGAGCATCGGCTACTGGGGCTGCTCCTACCTGGCGTCAACGGGCTGGGCCATCACCGGGGCGCTGCCTGCCAAGGTGAAGTCCATGCTCCTGTCACACTATGGCACCGAGCGCTTCACCTCCGCATATCAAAGCGGGCTGTTCCGGCATGACATCCTCACCGCCTGGGCCATGGGGAACGCCGGGCGGGAGATAAAGGCGGACTATCTGAAGTCCTGCCGCTACCGTCCCCATGTCGAGGTGGACAAGGCTCTGTGGGGCGGCGAACTGCCCTGGTACCGGGAGTGGGTGACCAACACCCATGGCAGCGACCCTTACTGGAAAGAAGGCTTTTGGAAGTTTATGTCCGACGCGCCCCGCAAACTGAAGGTGCCCGTCTGCATTGTGGAGGGATGGTACGACCACCATCTCGGCAGCGCTTTGGAATCCTTCAAAAATCTCTCCCTGGAAGCCGCCGCGCACAGCCGCCTGGTCATCGGGTGTTGGAACCATGGTTTCCAGCCCTGCGCCCAGGGGAAGGTTCAGGAGCATTTAGAGAACGACGAGGTACATCAGGTGCTGGACTGGTTTGGGGAAACCTTGCTGGAAAAGAAATCTCCGGCCCGGCGGGTTGACTGGTATGTGATCGGGGAAGACGCCTGGCGCAGTTGGAGCGATATCCCGGCAGGCCAGACAGAGCTGGTCTTTTATCTGGACGCTGGGCGCAAGCGGCTGGAAGGAAAGGCCGAGGCAGACAGGGAGATTTCATACCAATACGACCCGGAAAACCCGGTGATGTCCCGTGGCGCGGAGTCCCTCTTTGCCAGCTTTCAGGAGGTGGGCAGCCTGGAACAGCCGGAACCGGACTACCGGCCGGATGTGGTCAGTTTCTTGTCAGAGCCCCTGGAACAGAGCGTCACTTTACTGGGAGAGGCAAAGGTAGAGCTATTTGTAAAGAGCACGGCGGAGGACACCGCTTTCACCGCCAAGCTGATGGAGGTCACTTCCGAAGGGAAAGCATATAACATCCGGGGCTCCATTGCTACCCTGGCCTATGAAACGCCCTATGTTCCCGGCGAGGTCCGGAAAATCACTGTCTCCATGTGGGCGGCGGCTTATCAGATTCAGTCAGGCTCCCGGCTGCGGCTGGACATATCATCATCGGATTTCCCTCAGTACGCGATACATCCAAATCTTCCGGGTATCTGGGCGAAGCAGGAATCCACTCAGACAGCTTGTCAGACCATATTGACCGGGGAGAGCTACCCGTCCCGGGCGGTGCTGCCGGTTGGAGAATAAAAATTAAGGAGCGATATCTATGGCAAAAGAGTTTTACGTTACAAAAACCGCCCCCATCGTGGAAACGCCCAAAGGCAAGCTAAGAGGCTTCCACTACGATGGCGTGGACCACTTCTACGGCATCCGCTACGCGAAAGCAAAGCGCTTCCAGATGCCGGAGCCGGTTGCCCCCTGGGAAGGCGTAAAGGACGCGGGCAGCTACGGCATGATCTGCCCGGTGCTCAACGAGCCCATGCCCACCGGCGAGGTGCAGACTCCCCACCGTTTCTGGCCCTCCTCCGAGCACTGCCAGTACCTGAACGTCTGGACTTCCAGCTGCGACCCCGCGGCGAAAAAGCCCGTCATGTTCTGGATTCATGGCGGCGGGTACGCGGCTGGTTCCTCCATTGAGCAGGTTTGCTATGACGGCTTCAACCTGGCCAAGCTGGACGACGTGGTGGTGGTGTCCGTCAACCACCGGCTGAACGCTTTTGGCTACATGGATATGTCCGCATTTGGTGAGAAGTACAAGAATTCCGTCAATGTGGGCATGGCCGACCTTGTAGAGGCCCTGCGCTGGGTGCGGGACAACATCGCCTGTTTCGGCGGCGACCCGGATAACGTCACCATTTTCGGGCAGTCCGGTGGTGGCGGAAAGGTCACGGTCCTGGGGCAGATCCCCGAGGCCGAGGGCCTGTTCCACAAGATGATTGTCATGTCCGGCGTAATCCCCGGCGGGCTTTTAGATGGAACCTGCGACCCCAAGGAGTTTGCGCTGGCCGTCCTGGGCAAGCTGAACATCCCGGAGCAGGACGCGGAGAAGCTGGAAAAGGTGCCGGTGCCCCAGTTTATCTGGGCGGTCAACCAGGCCTCCGCCGACCTGCAGAAGCAGGGCAAGCGCGTGGGCTGGACCCCCATGCCCAACGATTACTATGTGTGCGACCCCTTGGAGGGGGACTTCACCAAGCATTCCCTGAACATCCCCACCCTGGTGGGTACTGTGTTCGCCGAGTTCGGGATGCCCCAGGACTACGGCGACCGGGCTCAGCTCACCACGGAGCAGAGGGAGAAGTATGTAAAAGAGTATTACGGCGAGGAGGGCGGCCAAAAAATCCTGGACGCTTTCCGCAAGGCTTACCCCAACACCAACGAGGTCTACGCCGTGGACCTGGACGGTATGTTCCTGCCGCTCACCGTGGAATATGTGAAAAAGAAGGGGAAGGAGGCTTCCGCCCCCGTCTATAACTACATCTTCGCCAAAATTTACGACTACGACGGTGGAGCGGCCGCCTGGCACTGTGCTGACATCCCCTATTTCTTCCACAACGGTGCCTTCATCCCCATCTGCCACCAGAAGGGCTGGGAAAAGTTGGACAGCCTGATGTCCTCATGCTTTGTCAACTTCGCCCGCACCGGTGACCCCAACGTCCCCGGCCTGCCCCAGTGGGATGCCTGCGAGGGCGGCGACATGGTGACCATGGTTCTGGACGACCAGTGCTACACCCAGAAAAATATGCAGGATGAGCTGCTGCCCCTGATCAAGGAGTATAAACCGCCTTTCCGCTTCGAGTTCAAGGCCAAGGATGACGACGATGAGGAGAGCGGCAGCGCCTGGGTGTTCTGAGAACATTTTGAATTTTTCCGATACGTGATGGACTTGCAGCCTCCGGGATCATCTTCCCGGAGGCTTACTTTTGTAAAAATCCAATTCAGTTAGATTCACATAGATACACAAATTAAAAAAGTAGAGTTGGACAGAGAGAGTCACCCTGCACCATCGGCTCAACAGTCGGAAAAAGTCTGGTACGGTAACATGCGCTCTACAGACCGAAACTTCGTTCCCAACAGCAAGGTAAACAAGTTGCTCAACTCGGTGGGAAAGAACGAGCAGCAACTCATCGGCTTACTCTCTAAGGAAGAACAGACAGCGTTTCAGGAATTCAAGAACGTCCAAGACGAATTGTCCGGCGTGAACGAATACGAATTGTTTACGCTGGGCTTTCGTTTAGGCGCATGGTTTATGCTGGAAGTCATGGAGGGACTGGATATTCCTTTCATCGATGAGTAAAAATTAATGCGATAACCAGTCCGCTCTACTCAGCGCATATGATTTGCAGCGCATGCTCTTCAGTCATTTTCCCAGCCAGGTAGCTGTCTCTGGCTAGAGTGGCCTGTGCCAGCCAAGCATAATAATCAGAATAGCTTAGATTCTTATTGGAGGGCTTTGCTCCGGTATCCTCCGTTCGCTCGTACCGCTTGTACATCCTGCGCTTGGCACGGTCAAATTCCTCAATTACTTTCTGACGTTTCGCATTGAGCTTGTGTTTCAAAGAGGGTGCCAGCTCTTTACAGCTCTTTCCGTCTTTCAGGACTCTGTCACAGTATAGGGTCTTCTTTTTTGTTTTCGGAATAAAATAGCGGCCACAGCACTCGCACATGGCAACATTTGGTTTCCACTGGATAAAATGCACAAGCAAGAAATAGTAGTATTCTGTCAGGGAACGAAAGCGGTAGCGTGAAGTCCAGCCTTCCCCAAACTCAAAAACCTGTGTGAGCTCCAGCATCTGCAAATAGTTATGTTTTTCCTTAATGTCAAGTGGAATCCCCTGCCTTATGTCGCTTAGAATTTCATTGATCTTCATCTGGAGTACCATAGCCTCACAAAGAACCGAAATAATCTTGTCTGCCGCTTGATAAATGTATAATCCCATTCCATTATCTTCCGGCACTTGATCCTCCAGCATAGTCCGGGTCAGAGTCCCTTGCAACGGCTGCTCCTCCTCAAGAGAAAGAACCAAATCATTAGCGGTATCTACAAGGAACTGAAACTCCTCCACGCTGACTTCTTCAATATGTCCGTCCACAGATAAGTTTGATGCAGAATAAATCAGAAGGTCAACGACTGCGGCGTAGGGGCCAAACGCCAACTCAGAGAATGATATGATCTCGTCTTCAACAGTAACATCATCCAAACAGACCTTGCCGGTCACAGAGGTAAGGTCTCGTTTCATTTTCCCATCAGGGAGGATGGTAACATACAGAGCGCAATCGGTTCTCATGTGCATACATCCTTGTCTGCAAGTAAACTTTTCCAGTTTTGGGTAAAATCACTTGTCGATTTCAAACCGTGATTTTTTCTTGTATTATAACATATGGGCAGAAAAAAGAAAAGCCATATTGAAATCTCAAAAATGGATTAATGAATACTGCTCCCACTTTTGTGGGGCGAAAAACTGAAAGGAGGGCTTCTATGACCCCAAACAAACACGATCTTCATCTGATCCGAATGTCCGACGTAGAAACTCAGGAGGTGCAGTGGCTGTGGTATCCCTATATACCACACGGCAAGCTGACCATCATCCAAGGGAATCCCGGCGAAGGCAAGACCACTCTCGCTCTGTGGATCGCAGCCATGTGCAGCCAAGGTCAAGCTCTGCCCGGCATGGAACCTGGCTCGCCCATCAACATCCTCTATCAGACTGCGGAGGATGGCCTGGGTGATACCATCAAGCCCCGGCTTGAAAGTACAGGCGCTGACCTTAAGCGCATCCTCTGCATTGATGAAGCAGAGCGTTCTCTCTCTTTGCTGGATGAACGAATTGGACAGGCGGTCAAGGCCACTAACGCCAATCTGATGATCCTGGACCCGCTCCAGGGTTACCTGGGCCGGAATGTGGACATGAACCGCGCCAACGAGATACGTGACGTCCTCAAGCGGCTTACCATCACGGCCGACCAAACCGGCTGTGCTGTGGTTCTGATTGGCCACCTCAACAAGGCAGTCGGGTCCAACAGTGCCTACCGTGGTCTTGGCTCCATGGACTTCCGCGCTGCAGCCCGGAGCGTTCTGTTGGTAGGCAGAATGAAAAAAGAGCCGAGCATCCGCGTCATTGTCCACGATAAATCATCTCTTGCTCCGGAGGGGAAATCGATTGCATTCAACATTGAGGACGGCAGTCTGCGCTGGGTAGACGGCTACGAAAAGATTACTTCCGAGGATTTGTTGAACGGTGGGCCGGCAGATTCAAAGGTAGACATGGCCGAAAAATTGATAAGGGACAGGTTGAACGGCGGGGTTTCTGTACCAGCCAGCGAAATGTTCCAGGCGGCAAAGCAGGCCGGTATCTCCAAGCGGACGCTGAAAATTGCCAAAGAAAACCTCGGAGTTGATTCAGTAAAGAAGGGGGAGAGATGGGATTGGAAACTGTCATGTTGAAGGGGGCAAGGGTGCAAAAGTTTTTAGCTGCACTCTTCTATCTTGTGTCAGCGGTGCGTTTTAAACTCTACATAATGTGTGCGCCTGCAAAAAACTTTGGAATCCTCTGCACCCTTGCACTCTTGCACCCTTGGATTCAGACACGACCAAGGCAGAGCGACAGCAGCCACATATTCGGCCCGTGTCGGCCCCGTGTGGCGGTTTTTAGGGCTGGGTGGGGTAGGAACCGCAGTCCACCCGGGCAGGCCCGTGTGTGGCCGCACAGAGGCTATTCTGAGAGTGCAAGGAAGTGTGGAGCAGATATTTTTCTTTTCTGCAAATGCCCTAAACTTGGAATTCGCAGCCGATTGTGTCCTACAAAGATCCTCCCCTTTGGGGAGGGCAAGCAGAGCACTCGTCCGACGTTGTCGGACGGCACGTTAAGCGGGCAGTAGCCCGCACCCACTATGATTGGAGGGATCAAATGAGCAAAAACAAAGACAGGGCATTTACAGTGCGATTCACTGAAGAACAATTTCATCATATCAAGGAGCAAGCTGACCGTGCCATGATGACACCCAGCAACTACATCCGGGCGGCGGCAATGCGAGGCAAATTGAATGTAATTCTGGACGGAAAGCTGGTGGCTCGGGAGCTGAACGCTATCGGCAACAACCTCAATCAGCTTGCTATGCTGGCACACATGGGGCAGATCAATGCGGTGTACTTGGAGCAAATACATGAGGATATGAACAAGCTTTATGAGCGATTCTTTGCTCTGGCAGACAAGGAGGTACGCCAATAGCTGTAGTTGAATTTATGCCATATAAACGGCAATCCGTAAAAGCGTTGGGCAGGGCGGTCAGTTATGTTTTACAGGAACGCAAAACTGTGGATGCAGATGGACGTCAGTGGGCCACTGGAATAAACTGTTCTCCTCAGTTTGCTTTCCAGGAGTTCCGTGCCACCCGCGCCGCTTACCGCAAGGACAGCCCCGTCTGGTTCTACCATTACACACAATCCTTCGCACCGGATGAGCCCATCACCGTCCAGCAGGCTCACGAGTTGGCGAAAGAGTTTGCGGAAAGAGCTTGGCCTGACAGCCAAATCTTAATCGCAACTCACATGGACACAGACCACATACACTCGCACTTTGTGGTCAATTCTGTGTGCTATGAGAGCGGCTATATGCTTCGCCAGGGGCCGACCACGCTGAAAAAGATACGTAAATTGTCCGATGAAATTTGCTTGGCGCACGGGTTCTCGGTGCTGCCGCCCGACCCTCCCAAGCACAGCAAACAGCTTGGTGCCCGCGAGTACCGCTCCATGGACAAAGGGCAGAGTTGGAAAATGCAGCTGATGATTGCCATAGAGGATGCGATGGTACTGGCGCGATCCCGGGAGCATTTCATCAAGTTGCTGGCGCGAAAGGGGTACAAGGTCAAGTGGACGGACGAGCGAAAGAGCATCACTTACGCCACGCCCAGCGGTATGAAATGTCGGGATATCAAGTTGTACGACGCAAAATTTTTGAAGGAGATGATGGAGTACGAGTTCAAACTACGAGAGGAAATCCTTGGAAGAATTGAAGGAACAATCCCGCAGACAGACGAAAGCGGCGGCAGAAGTGGTGCCCTGCGTTACGGTGACGGACAAGAATTGGACAGCACTGCTTGGGTTGCAACAGACGCAAATCCAACTGCTGATAGAGGTTCAAACAGCGGCGGCACAGCTGGCAACCAAGGCGGAGTTGGTGGAGTACCTCGACCAGCGGGTGCAGGAATTGGAGAATTACGCAGCAGAAATGCAATCATCAACACAGAATTTCCAGCGGGAGATGGAACGGTCTGCCTCGGAGATTGCGAAGGGCCTATCGTCACAGGCTGGGAAAATGAGCGAAGAATTTTCGAGGAATCTCTCTTTGCAGGGGGAGCAGATGAAGAAATTTTCTACGGTACTGTTCTGGGTAGCCCTAATCCCATCGGCGGCGCTGGTGATTTTGGAATTGATCTCGCATATCTTTCCGCTGATATTGCCGGGATAATTGACGACCGTCGTCCGCAGGACAGCACGGCTATGCGAAAGCCGCGCCAGCGCAAACGTGCTTTGGGGCAAAAATCGGATGAGCAAGACCAGAATCATGGTCAGCAGATGTAAGGGGGAATTTTATTGGCAAGTATCAAGCAGTTAGACGAGCGTAAATTCAAAATTACTGTCAGCAATGGTTACCGCCCGGATGGACGGAAGATTTCAAAGGCAAAGACCATTTCTGTGCCGGACAGCATAGGTAAGCGTGGTATCCGACAGTACGTTGTCCATGCCGCCGAGGAGATGGAACGTACCATTAAGCAAGGCTTTTGCGAGGATACCGAGATGACTTTTGAGGAATACTCTCTCCGTTGGCTGGACAGGCAGGTGAAGTACGCGGCGGGTACCATCGCAAGCTACCGGCGAATGTTGAAAGTGACTTACCCGTTCATCGGTGCTATCAAGCTAAACAAGCTGCGACCTATCGCGCTGGAAAATATGCTGGTGGAACTTCGCAAGCGCAGTAATCACGGCAAGCCTGTGCAGGAGGCCACGGTGCAAAAATATTTGACGGTAGTGTCAGCGGTGCTGAGCGACGCCAAGCGCAACGAGATTATCCCAAAGAATCCAGCCCATATGATCGACCTGCCCGACACTGAAAAGCGCCAACAATTTATCCCCACCGAGGAACAGGCGCAGCAGTTTATTCTTGCCCTATTGGACGAACCAGAAGTGTATAAGACCTTCTATCTGCTGGCAATTTATACCGGATGCCGCCGAGGTGAGCTGTGTGCTTTACGCTGGGACGATTTCGTTTTGGACGATTATCGTTCCATCTTGACCGTCAGCCGCTCCCGGAGTATCGTTGCCGGTGACGGTGTGCAGGAGGGGCCCACGAAAAATGGCCGCAGCCGCACCATTGCCATTGATGAGGATATTACGTCGTTTTTGCAAAGTTACTACTACATCAAACGGCGTGATGAGGACTCCGTTGGCGCAGAACACAGCCCATACATGTTTACGGATGAGCACGGGACGTTCATTCATCCAGATACATTTGCAAAACATCTGCGGAAGATTTTTAAGCGGAACGGCTTCCCGGATAACTTCCACCTGCACACTTTAAGGCATCTTTTTGTCAGCACTCTGCTCCACCACGGCGTGGATAAGCAAACGGTTGCAGAGTTAGCTGGTCATGCTGATACATCATTCCTGGAGCGAACCTACTGTCACCCTCAAATGGAACTGAAGAATCAGGCAGCGCAGGTAATGACCAACGCCTTGCTCCACAGTGCCTAGCAACAAAATGATGGACATACCAACAGCCATAGCTCACACATTTTGTTGGTGTAGTAGAAAGTGAATCTGCCGCTGGACTTCCGCAAAAGGGTGTGGTATTGTGAGGTTGCCTCAACAGGGCAAATCACAACAGAAAGCAGGTTGACAGTATGGCGAGCATTCGTAAGCGAGGAAACAGCTACTTGCTGGTCGTGTCCATGGGCTATGATTTCGATGGCAAACGCCGCAAGCCCCAGCAGAAAACCGTTCATCCACCCGATGGCCTAACGCCAAAGGCCAAAGAAAAGTGGCTCGAGGAGGAAGCCGCCCTCTTCGAGCGCCAGTGCCGAAACGAGCCACTCAAAGCGGTTGATAAAACCATCACTCTCGCAGCTTATACCGAGATGTGGCTGCGGGAAATTGCTCCGAATAAGCTGGCAAAATCCACCCTAGCCCGTGACAAGCAGGACATTGACCGCTTCATGCCGCACCTGGGCGGCTACAAGCTGACCGACCTCAAGCCTGAACATTTCCGCAATTTGTACGCTGAACTTCGTAAGCAAAAGAATTCTATTACCGGAAAGCCGCTCTCCGAATGCACTATAGAGGGTGTCCACGCTTGCTTGTGTGGCATCCTCTCCGATGCGATGGAGGGCGGCTTTTTGTCGCATAATCCAGCGTGGCGTACCTATAAATATGCTGGCAAAAAGAAGAAAAAGCAAAACGTGGCGGATGAGGAAACTACTCAGAAACTCATTGCCGCGCTGGAAGAAGAAAGCATCAAGTACGAAACTTATTTCAAGCTGATTATAGCCACTGGTATGCGCCGGGGCGAGTGCTGTGGCTTGAAATGGTGCGATTTGAACTTCAAAGAGAAGTCCATCCATATCTGCCGGAACGTGGTCAAAGTCACAGGTGAGGATATAATTGTCAAAGAACCCAAAACCGCTTCGGGTGACCGTTACGTCTACTTCTCCCCTGAGATGGCAAGCCTCCTCAAAGAGTATCGCAAATTCTGCGAGCAGGAAACTGAAACCTATGACGAACGAAAGCTGTCCGCTGACGACTATATTTTCCGCAGGCATGGGATGGAATTGCCTATGACCCCCAGCAGTTTTACTTGGCGGTTCAAGCTGATATTGAAAAAGCATGGCTTGCCATCCAACCTAAACGTCCACAGCCTTCGTCACACCGCAGCCAGCTTGATGATAGCAGGCGGAGCCGATGTAGCTACGGTGTCAGGTTTACTCGGCCACTCCCAGGTGTCCACTACGCTGGATATCTACACCCACGCCTTCGATGATAAAAAGAAAGCTGCCAGCGCGGTTTTGCAGGAAAGCCTTGATATATAACTCAAATGCAACCGCACATCCTGTCCATCAAAAAATCTTTCACCTCTGCTAAATGCAAAAAGCATGGGCTCCCTTCCCGGACAGCTGTATCCAACAGCATATTCGCCCCGAAATCATGGACGCATACAGCGTCTATGATTTGTTCTGTGAATATCTCTGGATCGGCGTCCGTGAACAGCCGCAGCAGATCCCCGCGGCAGTGGAAAAGCTCAAAGACCAGCGGGGCCAACTCATACCACCAGGGGCCGGACAGGAGTCGGCGCAGTCGATTATGATGGGCTGGTCGTTCGCTCCAATCAGGATATTTTCTCCGGTCAGATCGCCATGTACCAGCACAGTGTTTGTCAAATCCAGCCTTTCCGCACGGTCTGTCATCTCATCGCGTAAGCTGACTGGCAGACGTTCCAGGCGCGGATTTTCCAAGGCCCGTTTCAACAAATCCATCGGTGGAATCAAACCTTGTGCCGGGCGGTGCATGGTCT
>ERZ777305.2254-NODE-2254-length-17337-cov-3.949948_pt1 | contig 17337 bp, 22 predicted proteins | sample MGYA00374965_ERZ777305 | MGnify/ENA primary metagenome ERZ777305 (study PRJEB29328, sample SAMD00013331) | mouse gut metagenome | study: EMG produced TPA metagenomics assembly of the Metagenome analysis of fecal microbiota from mouse which was promoted... | reverse complement strand
CGCTTCTGCTCCCCGAACTTCAAGTTCGTCTGAAAGCCCACCAGGTTATAGAGGGTCCTCTCCCTGTTCTCCGCCCGAAGCTGCACCACCGCCCAGGGCCTGTGCCCGGTGCGCGGGTCTGTGAGCCCCACCGGCTTCATGGGCCCGAAACGTATTGCGTCCCGGCCCCGGGAGGCCAAAACCTCTATGGGCATACAGCCTTCATAAACCTTCGGGTCCTCCGAGCTTCCCCCTTCGGGGGAACTCGCGTCACAGCCGTGCAAAGGCGCTCTCTCAGCGCCCACCAGCTCCGTGACGAACCGCTCGTACTCCTCTTTATTCATGGGGCAGTTGATATAGTCGTCCTCGCCCCGCCCATACCTTGACGCGGCGAAGCACTTAGTCATGTCAATGCTCTCAGCCGTAACTATAGGCGCGGCCGCGTCGAAAAAGCTGAGCCTTCCCCCGCAGAGCTTCTCTATCTCCCCGGCAAGCCCGCCCTCTGTCAGCGGCCCGCTGGCTATAACTGTAACGCCCCCGGGTATCTCCGTGATCTCCCGGCGGCAGAGCTCTATAAGGGGCTCGCCCTCTATGGCCTCTGTGGCAAGGCGGGAAAACTCCTCCCTGTCCACCGCCAGGGCTCCCCCCGCAGGGACGCTGCACCTCCCGGCGCAGTCCATCAAGAGCGACCCCAGCCGCCGCATCTCCTCTTTAAGAAGCCCCGCCGCGCTCTCTATCCGCGCCGCTTTAAGGGAGTTGGAGCAGATGAGCTCGGCGAGCCCCGGGCTCTTATGGGCCGGGGAAAACCTCTCCGGCTTCATCTCATAGAGCTTCACCGGCACGCCCCTTTTGGCAATCTGCCACGCGGCCTCGCACCCGGCAAGGCCCGCGCCGATAACGGTTATGCTCTCCATAGGCTCACTCCTTGGGCGCCTTCCCCTGGAAGGTGCAGCCCTCTGTGACGCAGTACAGCCGCTTATCCTTGGTCTTCTTTTGCAGGAGCACCTTGCCGCAGACCGGGCACTTCTCCTTACTGGGCGGGTCCCAGCTGACGAAGTCGCACTCGGGATAGCGGTCGCAGCCGTAGAACACCCGGCCCTTCTTGGACTTGCGCTCTATAATGTTCCCTCCGCACTTGGGGCACTCGGCCCCGGTGGGCTTCACAATCTTCTTGATGTTCTGGCACTCGGGGTACCCCGAACAGGCGATAAACTTGCCGAAGCGCCCGTGCTTCACCACCATGGGCCGCCCGCACTTGTCGCAGATCTCGTCGGTCTCGTCCTCCTTCAGGTGTATCTTCACCCCGTCCATGGCCTTTTTGGCCTTTTGAACAGTCTTGTCAAAGTCGTCATAGAAGGTCCTGAGAGTGTCCACCCACTCCTCGTCCCCCCGCTGCACCGCGTCCAGGTCGTCCTCCACCTGGGCGGTGAAGCGCACGTTCACGATTTTGGGGAACTGCTCCTTCATGAGCTTGGTGATGACCTCCCCCAGCTCCGTGGGCTTAAAGGCCTTGCCCTCTCTGGTGACGTACTCCCGCATGGTGATGGTGGAGATGGTGGCCGCATAGGTGGAGGGCCGGCCTATGCCGTTCTCCTCCAGGGTCTTTATCAGCGAGGCCTCGGTATACCTCGGGGGCGGCTGGGTAAAGTGCTGGTTCGGCAGCAGCTCCCGGACCCTCAGCTTCATGCCCTCCTCCAAGGGCGGCAGGTCCCTCCCGGCCTTCTCGTCGTCCTCCTTCGTCTCCTCATACAGGGCCGTAAAGCCCTCAAAGTTCACGTTGAAGCCGCTGGCCTTGAAGATATATCTCCCGGCCTTTATATTGGCCTGGGTGGTGTTCAGCACACAGTTTGCCATCTGGCTGGAGATGAACCGCTCCCAGATGAGCTTATAGAGCTTAAACTGGTCCGGGGTCAAGGACCCCTTCACCTGCTCCGGGGTCAGGCTGATGGTAGAGGGTCGTATGGCCTCGTGGCCGTCCTGGGCTCCAGCCCGGGACTTATAGTGCCGTGGCTTCGGGGGCAGGTACTTCTCTCCCCAGCGGCCTTTTATAAACTCCGACGCGTCCCGAAGGGCGTCCTCAGACACCCGAAGGGAGTCGGTACGCATATAGGTGATAAGGCCCACGGCCCCGTGGCCCTCCACGTCCACGCCCTCATACAGCTCCTGGGCCGCCCGCATGGTGCGGTAGGCCTGGAAGCCCAGCCGCTTCGAAGCCTCCTGCTGAAGGGTAGAGGTGATAAAGGGCGGGGCGGGCTGGCGGCTCCTTCTGCCCTTTTTCACCGGGCCCACCACAAACTCCTCCTTCTGTATCTCGGAGAGTATCGCGTCGGCCTGCTCCTTGTTCGTTATCTCTATCTCGCCGCTCTCGTCCCCATAGAACGCCGCCGGGAACACCACCCTTGCAGGGGGCGCGGTGAGCTTCGCGTCTATGCTCCAATATTCCTTTGGCACAAAGGCGCGTATCTCCTCCTCCCGGTCCACTATCATGCGCACCGCCACGGACTGCACCCGCCCGGCGGAAAGGCCCTTTCTGATGGTCTTTACCAAGAAAGGGCTTAAGGTATAGCCCACAAGCCTGTCAAGAATACGCCTTGCCTGCTGGGCGTTCACCAGATCCATATCGATGGTCCTGGGATGGGCCATGCCCTCGGATACGCCGGTCTTGGTTATCTCGTTGAAGGTCACCCGGTCCAAAGCGTCCTCGGGCAGGTCCAGAAGGTACGCCAGATGCCAGGAGATGGCCTCCCCCTCCCGGTCCGGGTCGGTAGCCAGCAGCACTCCGTCGGACTTCTGGGCTGCGGCCTTCAGGTCCTTCACCAGCTGTTCCTTGCCCTTTATAATAGTGTATTTTGGCCTGAAATTGTCCTTTACGTCCACGCAGAGCCTTGCCTTCGGCAGGTCCCGCACGTGGCCCATGGAGGCCACCACCTGATAGTCCGGCCCCAGGTATTTCTGTATGGTCTTCGCCTTTGAAGGCGACTCCACAATGACTAATTTAGACATATCTCGTTTCCTCTATCTCTTATAGTTTAAGCGGGCGGCTGTATCTGCGGCCCGGGGCGCTCTCGATAAGCCCCTGCATCTCCATCCGGGTCAGAAGCCGCAAAAGCTTTCCCGGGTCCATGCCGCAGCCCTCCGTGAGCTCGTCCACCGTGTGCGGGCCCTTCTCAAGCTGAGCCAGCACCGCCTGTTGTTCAAAAGACAATTCTTGTCTCTCTGGCAGCCCCTGCTTCTTTGGCGGTTCCCCTTCGGGGCTTTTTACTGCCGTCGGGGCCTCCATTGCAATCGCCCTGTCCGTGCCCAGTACCTCGCTGCCGCTGTACACAGGCACGGCTCCCTCCCGGAGAAGCCTGCGGCTTCCGGCAAACTCCCCGGCCCCTTCGGGTCCCGGGAACACATAGAGTCTCCTGCCCTGTCCTGCGGCGTGCCGGGCGTAAATCATGGTGCCGCTCTTCTCTGCGGCCTGTATCAGCACCACCTTGGGGCAGAGCCCGGTTATCAGCCGGTTGCGCAGCTGAAAACCGCCCTGGGCCGGACTGCGCTGGGAGAAATACTCCGTCATAAGCGCCCCGCCCTGCTCCAGCACCCTTCGGCGCAGATGGGCGGTCTTGGCCATATAGGGGCTGCTCAGATCCACCGGCAGCACGCATACGGCCCGGCCGCCTGCGGCAATAACGCCCTCCATTACTCCGGCGTCCACGCCAACGGCCTCTCCGGTAACTACAACGCCGCCCGCCGTGGCCAGCTGATAGCCTATGCTCCTTGCGGCGTCAAGGCTCTCGGGCAAAGCTTTCCTGGCCCCGGCCGCAGCCACCTTGGGCCCTGTGAGCTCCTGGGGCCTCGCGCCCTTAATATACAGTACCGCAGGAGGGTCAGAAATATTCCTCAGTTCCTGGGGATATTGCTCACACTACCACCTGCCAGCCCAGCCGCAGGGCGTACTCCAGCCGGGCCATGGCCTCCTCCACCGTGCACACAGCCAGGGACTCGGTCTGGACCTCCGACACATAGTCCAGCCTGTTCCAGCACCTGGGCCCCGCCCGGTAAAAGCCCTCCAAGCCCCCGGGGAAGCTCTTGTATATGTGCCAGGGCGTGCCGCTGCCCGGGCCGAAGGCCTGCTGGGCCCACATCCAGAACACTATATTATTCCGCTGTGCCATCGGACTCCCCCCTTCGTAAAAGCTCCCAGAGCAGGATCGTGGCCGCCGCCGCCGCGTTCAGCGACTCCGCCCGGCCGCCCATGGGTATGGTGATAAGGTCATGGCAGAGTCCCGCCGTCTCCCCGGTAAGTCCGCTGCCCTCGTTGCCTATTACCACCGTGTGACGGCCCCTGGTAAAGTCTATGCCGGTAACAGGTCTGGCCGTCTCCGCCGGCACGGCGCCGTGGATAGAATACCCCTCGTTCTTAAGCCGCCAAAACAGTTCCTCCGCCGAAGCCGCCCCCTCCGGCCAAAGCCGGAAGGCCGCGCCCATGGAGGCCCGCAGGGCCTTGGGGGACAGGGGGTCGCAGCAGTCCCCCAAAAGGAACACCCGAAAACGCCCCAACGCCTCGGCGGTGCGCAGTATGGTCCCCAGGTTCCCGGGGTCCTGGAGATTCTCCAGCACCAGGCACGGCTCGTCAGGCGCCGCCTGCCCGCTATTAGCCGCCTGCCGGGGCCAGGCGCACAGGCAGAATATTCCCTGGGGGCTCTTGGTGTCCGAGAGAAGCCCGGCCACCGGGTCCTCTATCATATAGACCGACTCCGCCGCGCCCAGTATCCTCTCCAGGTATCCCCGGTATTTTTCCCGAGCCCTGGGGGTAAAGAAACACGTCTTTATCTTCACGCCGGAAGCCGCAGCGTCCCGGCAGAGCCTTGCCCCCTCGCACAGGAACTCCCGCCGCTCCCGCCGCTCCCAGCAGGGCCGCGGCGGACCTTACCAGGGGATTGCGGCGGCTGGTGATACGCTCCATAGTGCTCCCCTCCCGTATACAGAATATAAACGCCCAAGGCAGGGAGCCTCAGGCGCGGGTGCCGCAGTATGCGGCGGGCAGTTTACAGTGCCGCCTTGGCCTTCTCCACCAGAGCGGTAAAGCCCTGGGGGTCGGCGATGGCGATCTCAGAGAGCATCTTGCGGTTCAACGTTACCCCGGCCTTTTTAAGCCCATTCATAAAGGTGGAGTAGTTGACCCCGTTCATGCGGCAGCCCGCAGAGATGCGGGTTATCCACAGGCGGCGGAAATCGCGCTTGCGCTGCTTGCGGCCGATGTAGGCATAGTTGCCGGATTTCATCACGGCCTGTTTGGCCATTTTAAAGTGGCGGCTCTTTGAACCCCAGTAGCCCTTTGCCAGCTTCAGAACCTTTTTCCTTCTCTTGCGCGTCATCAGCGCACCCTTTACTCTTGCATTTTATCTTATCATAAGCTTATATACGCAATTTCCCAAGTCTTATTTATAGGGCAGCATCCGCTTTACGGCTGCGGTGTTGGTCTTGTCAGTAACAGTGGTGCCCCTGGCATGGCGCTTGACCTTGGGGGTCTTGCCGTGGCCGTTGAACAGGTGGCTTGTGAACGCATGGGCGCGGATCACCTTGCCGTTTTTCGAGAGCTTGAAGCGCTTTTTCGCGCCGCTGTGAGTCTTCAGTTTAGGCATACTTTATTCCTCCTTGATATTAAAGCCAATATTAAGCCCCATCCCTAGAATATCGGACGGCGCTCACTTTGCCGGTTTTGGCGCCAAGAACATCATCATGGTGCGGCCCTCCAGCTTCGGCTGGCGCTCCACGTTGGCCACCTCGGCCATGGCCTCTGAAAAGCGCTTCATTATCTCCAGCCCCAGCTCCGGGTGACCCATTTCGCGGCCCCTGAAACGGATGGAGGCTTTGACCTTGTTCCCCTCTGAGATAAAGCGCATGGCATGATTCTTCTTGGTTTCAAAGTCGTGGACGTCAATGTTCAGCGACAGGCGGACCTCTTTTATCTCCACCACCCGCTGGTTCTTGCGCTGCTCCTTTTCCCGCTTGCTCTGCTCAAAGCGGTACTTGCCATAGTCGATGATCTTGCACACCGGCGGGGTCGCCTGGGGCGCGATCTTCACCAGATCCAGATTCTTCTGCTCTGCCAGCTCCATGGCCTTCCTTGCCGGCATTATCCCCAGCTGGGAGCCGTCGGAATCAATCACCCTTATCTCCCTGTCACGGATCTGTTCGTTGATCTGTAGTTCCTTGCTGCTAATGTTCCGCACCTCCATCAAGCGATATCCTCGTTCCTCACGGAAAAAGCGGGTGGAACGCGCTCCACCCGCAGGATCAACACATAGCGTAAAGCCCCGTAAAACAGGCCCTCAAACCGTATTGACCTATGGTACGTATTTGCACCGCAGGTGGAGAAGACTTCGTTGCGCTAAGCATGACGTTCGCTTACGCAAAGTCTGGCATTCGCTTACGCGAAGTCTCCCGCTTTATTTTCCTCTGGTATTATACGCTATTTATTTCCCTTTGTCAAGGGGGTTTTCCGTATTTCTCAAATGCTCCTCCACCCTGTACCTGGGCCGGGCCTTCACCTCGCTGTATATCTTGCCGATATACCCGCCCACCACGCCAAGGCAGAGCATCTGAAGCCCCCCCAGAAGCCAGATGGAGCAGACTATGGCCGTCCAGCCGGACACCGCCAGGCCCGCGAAGTAGGATATCAGCGCGTATATCAGCCCGAATATACTGAGTATTGATATGAGTATCCCGAAGTTCGATATGAGCTTTAGGGGCTTTACGCTGAAGCTGGTGATGCCGTCCAGGGCAAAGGAGATCATCTTCTTCAAGGGGTACTTACTCTCCCCCGCAAAGCGCTCGTGCCTGTCGTAGTACACATAGTCGCTCCTATAGCCTATAAGCGGCACAATGCCCCTAAGGAACAGGTTCACTTCCTTATACTCTCCAAGGCCCTCCAGCGCCCTTTTGCTCATGAGCCTGTAGTCCGCATGGTTAAAGACTATATCCACACCCAAAAGCTTCATCACCTTATAGAACCCCTCGGCGGTGGTGCGCTTGAACCAGGTGTCCGTCTCCCGCTTGTTCCTGACCCCATAGACCACGTCGCAGCCCTCAAAGTGCTTCTCCACGAACTTGTCCAGAGCGTCCACGTCGTCCTGCAAATCCGCGTCCAGGCTTATGGCGCAGTCGCAGTATTCCTTGGCCGTCATCAGCCCGCACAGAAGGGCGTTCTGGTGCCCCCTGTTATGGGCCAGCTTTACCCCCTCCACATAGGGGTTCTCCCTGTTTAGCCCCGAGATTATTTCCCAGGTCCTGTCGCGGCTGCCGTCGTCCACCAAAAGCATACGGCTTTTTTCGTTCGCAAGGCCGCCCGCCCTCATGGAGTCCAGCTTCTCCGTCAGCCGCCGCACGGTCTCCGGCAGCACCTCCTCCTCGTTATAGCAGGGTATCACAAAATATACAGTCGGACCCATTTATACGTCCTCCTTCCGCTCAGTCTTCGGGGTATCCTCCGGTCTCTTTTCCTCCCCGGCAGCTCCCTCCGGCTCTTCAAGCTGAGGCCAAGGCCTGGGCTGGAACCTTTTCGGGGCCTGTTCCTTCTTCTCCTGCTTCCCTGGCGGCTCCGGCTGTGCCGGGGCCCTTGGCGGCGCAGGAGCCACCCGGGGCAGAGCCGCCCGGCGCACCGGCCTGCGCCTTAGCCTTACGGGCCTGCGGCTCTGGGGGCTGTTCTTCTTCGCCCAGGCCGCCACGTTCCCCACGCGCATGAGCTTCGGGTACTTGGGCCCCTCGGGCTCCGGCATACGCTTCATAACGGCAAGATACGCTATCAGCCCCGCAAGCGCCGCCAGGCTCATGAGTATTCCCGCCGTAAGCCCCGGGGTGGAATAAGTAAAGTCAATATGCACACTCTCTCCCCCCGGCGCCGCCACCGCCATAAAGCCCACGTTAACCCGGAGTATCTCCGCCTTCTGGCCGTTGACCTGGGCGCTCCAGCCGGACTCATAGGGTACGCTGAAGAAAACCAGCTGGTCCCCGCCGGTGTCTATCTCCGCGGAGAAGCCGGAGTTATTATAGCCAAAGGACTTACAGGCCTCCGCCGCCCGCTCAAGGCAGTCGTCCATATAGTTCCGCTCGCTGAAGTGCCGCATATCTTCGGGCAAAAGCTCCAACAGCCCCTCCACCTTCGGGACGTCCTCGTCCTCCACTATCAGGGCCCGGAGCATGGAGAGCTCCCTTTGCCCCACAGAGGTGTCGCTGCCCTTTGTAAGCTCCTCGTACTCGCTTCTGGGCAGGTAGTATTTATAGGTGAAGCCCATGGGCACGTAAAACTCGTTCTCCCATATATCATATCCGTTGGCGTTGCCATAATACGCCCAGCCGGGCATGGCCGTGTTGTCCATCTCGCTGCCGGCAAAATACTCTGTGTCCGACTCGTCGTCAAAGAGCCACCTTACCGACAGAAGTCCCCTTATGGCGTAATGGCTCACCTTGGGCCGGGAGCCCACGTCCCGCTGGACTCCGATGGAATCATAGAACTCCATAACGGACCCGGGCACGATGCTGTGGAAGGCCTGGATACTGGGTATCTGCCAGAACATGGCCGCGTTGTCCATGGACTCGTAGAAGTCCGAGCGGCAGCTCTGCAGGTCTGTGATGGGCACATTTACCCCGCCGTTGAGCTCATAGGGGATAAGGTGGTCCCAGGTATAGTCCGACTGGGTCTTTCCAAGGGAGATGAAGAAGATGGAGTAGAGCACCGTCACCACCGACAGGCACCCGAAGGCCCCCCTCTTGAAGGCCTTGCGGCTTCTGCAAAAGAGGAACAGGAACACCACCAGCCCCAGGCACACAAGGGATATGGCCACATAGCTCCAGAACCGGGTGGGATAGTCCATAAGCCCCACGTCCCAGCTCTCCACGCCGTCCACGGTCTCCTTTGCGGGCATAAAGCCTATTACCCCCGCGATAGCTATGACTATTACAAAGTTCCAGGTTATTGCCCTCCTCCAGTCCACCCGATCGTTCTCCAGGGCCAGCACCGTCGAGAGGGCCATCATAAGCGTCAGCATATAGAACCACCGGGCGTAGTAGGCCGAGTTCATCAGCTGGAAGGCGGCGTTTAAAAAGGGCACCAGAGCCATGGTGAACAGCACCCAAAGCATCTTCTTCAGCCAGTGTTTTCTCCTAAGCTGGAGCCAGCCGATAACGCCGGTCATGCCGAAAAGCGGCAGCCACGCCCCTAAAGACGACCATTTGGACTCCGAGTCCGGGGTAAAGTTGGGCCGGGCGGGCAGGTCCGGGGGGAAGAAGAAGCACTCGATTATGTGCATATACCGCTGGTTGCGGTTATAGAGCACCCCGTTCCAGCCGTTTACGGGGTTTGAAACCCGGTTGTTCTGCAGCACCGCCAGCACCGACGGCAGCAGCAGCACCCCCGAGAGGGCCACCCCCAGCACCGCCTCCAGGGCCAAAAGCAGAAAGTCCCGAAGACCTATACGCCAGCTGCCCGCTATTAGACGCAGAAAGAAGTAAATAAGCGTGAAGGTCACCATGCCCACAAAGAAGTAGTAGTTTACCAGACAGCAGCCAAACACCGCCAGGGCGAACACGCCCCTTCTGCGTTTATACATATACTCGTCCAAGGCGGCCAGCAGCAGGGGAAAGAATATGATGGCCTCGTGGAAGTGGTTGAAGAAAATATTATATATTGAAAAGCCCGAGAAGGCATAGAGCACCGCCCCCAAAAGGGCCGAGTCCTTGCTTTTGGTATAGCGGTGGATATACACATACCCCGTGAAGGTGGCGCAGGCGAATTTCAGCACCAGCAGCGGGCCCATCAGAAACTGCACCCACTCCGAGGGGAAGGGTATGGTCAGCCAGAAGAAGGGGCTGCCCAGAAGGTAGAAGGAGTAGGAGCCGATGAAATTCGCCCCCAGGTCCGTGCGGCTGTTCCAGCCCCAGTTCCCGGAGCGTATCGCGTCGTGGCAGAGCCTGTAAAAGGGTACCTGCTGCACGTTGAAGTCGCCGTAGAACAGGAAACGGCCGCCGTCCACTATTATAAAGGGCAGGAATATCACAAAGCTGAGCCCCAGCCCCAGGAGAAAGGCCTTGAGAAAATAGTTCTCCCGCCAGCCGGTCTTTTGCGGAGTCTTTATCGCCATAGTATCAACCTCGTAAACATATTATTACCATATTATAGCACAATCCTTGGCCAGGGGGAAGTCTTTTTTATTTTCTTCCTTCGCCCGGCAAGCATTACAATTAGGTTACACAAGGTCAAACGACCCGTGTAGCCTAATTTTTTTGTATATCCGGGCCGGGAAATCAAAGGAGGACACCAAAATGAAGCACGTTACATTTCAAGAGTACGAAGCCGCGAAAGCCGAAATTCTGTTAGGCGTACAGTATAAAGAGGATTCTACGCTGGAGGACAACGTCATTCGCAAGACCTACGCCACAAAAGAAAACGGCGTTTTCTACGAAGTAAACGACGGCGGGCGCATTGAGTTTTGGAGCGACAAACACCCGGAAAGCCGGATTTACGATGAAAACGAGCGGGCCGCGGCCCCTGCCGCCGAAACCGACGCGGCGGAAGCCGCCACCCCGGAACGGGTTCCCGGATATGGTGAACTGTTGCAAGAAAAGATCAGGACGGAAACAAAGGACTTTAACGCCCTGAACGATTTTGAAAAGTTCATTCTTAACCGCGGGTATCTGTATGACACGGAAGAGGAATTGAAAGCCGGATATGATCGGGCATGGAAAGCAAGTCACGGAATCATGGTGACAGCGGAAGAGTTCGCGGCGGAGGTCAAAAGCCGGGTCAAACGGGACAAGGAACTTGACGTGTCGCCCCTGTACGAAGTTCTTTCCCAGCTTGTAAAAGAAAAGAAGCTGACCCCCGGCGAAGTTTTCAGTTATGCGGTTTATACATGGTGCTTGCGGAAGCCGGAAGCCGTCGTTGCTTATGAGGTAGACCGCGGGAAATGGGCGGTCAATAGTTGCGGAACGGAGATTTCGGAAGAGCGGGCACGCATCGAGGTTTGCGAGGAATGGGGCTTTGAAGCCAGCCGGGTGCGTATCATCGGAACCCCATATTATGACGCAACAGATTGGCAGTTTATCCGCTTTGACTGCGCCCACATGACGTGGCTTTGGAAAGACGGAAATTTGTATCAGGTGTACGCGGATTAAAAGAAGAAACCGGGCGCGGCAAATGACCGCCGCGCCCGACCTGAAAGGGGGCTAAAGCATGGGAGCCATATTCAAGCCGGAACCGCTATCGTGGGAAGATATAAACGGCGGGTGCGGCGAAGCCCTATTAGAAACAATCAGAGCATTCATTGAGGAATTTTGCTATATAGACGAACCCGTGAATTTTCCTTACGATGAACAGTTGACAAACGACATTATCTTTTTCGCGGAGGAATGGGAGCGGCTGGACGGCTGGGAATCTTACGGGAAGAAATCGGACGCATTCAAAACGGCGGCGGTTCTCTCCCTGATTGACGGGGCTTTCTTTGACAGTATGGCACGGGACAGAATCGCGGAAAAGCTGGCAAAGGCGGCGACAAAGCCGGATTTAGTCGAGATCATGACCCGCGTTGCAAGTGCTTATTGTCTATATATTGCCTTGAAAGCGCGGATTGAAATTGAAGAGGTTAAAAGGAGAGCGGACGAAGAACGGGGGTGAGAAATCTTGCGGAAATACAGATATTTGACATTCACAGACCGAAAGCAGATTTCCGCGTGGTATCAGTCGAACGACCGGGCGGCAGACATAGCAGAACGGCTGGGAATGAGCGTGAAAACGATCTACCTTGAATTAAAGCGCGGGGAAGAAACGGACGAAAGCGGGGCCGTTATCCTTGACCGCAACCAGCGGCCCGCATACAACCCCGTTCTTGCCCAGCAGAGGTTACAAGCGAACTTCAAGCGGCGCGGGCGCGTCGCGGCGGAGGAAGCGGCAGAAACGGCGGGGGCATAAGCCCGCGAAAATCAAACAGGAGGTTTTGACAGTGACAGAGTTTGAACGAATCACAGAAAGCACAGAAACGCTGGCGGCGTTCCTTGCGTCCTTGCCCTGCATTGAGGGGCCGTGGAACGAAGCTTTTCACGAACGGTTCTGCAATTACTGTCCGGCGAAAGATTGCGACAACTGCCAGTATGAGGAATACCGCAACAATCCCCTTTGGTGGCTGAAATTGAGGGACGAACCCAGCGAGGGGACGAAACAGGCGGCGAAAAAGCTTGCGGCCCTTGTGGAAGAGTATTCCGCGCTGGAAGCTGGGAAAGTGCTGGATATATCCTTGAACGCGGCAAAAATCCTGAACGAAGAAAAAGACATTGATTGGGCAATGGCTATCAGCGCGGCGCAGTCAATAGGAATCTATGACCGGGGATAGTTCACGGGAGAACACGAACGGCACTAATAACCGAATCAAGCCGGAAAACTTCAAGTTTTTGCTGGCGTTCTAACTGTTCTATTCTCCATCTTATAGAATCCTGATCTTCACCATACGGCGACAAGGCTTTATAGATATTCCCAAAGCCGACGGCGGGGCCTATATCTTCATATATAGTGGGTTGAATTTGCCGTATCAGATTAAGAAATTGAGCGTCGTTCATAGGCGCGAACCCCCCATTCTGTATTTTATTGTATTTTACCATAGATCAGAGGAAAAGGAAAGACGGTGAAGCATGAATAAAGAAAAAGAATCGTATGTGATCGAACTTGACCCGGCGGAATTGGAAAGGCCGCTGACCGCAGAGGAAGAAAAGGTGCTGCAAAAATTCAAGCCTATTTTCCGCTATGCAATAGAAAGCGGGAACGAGGCGGGAGCAATAACAATAATGCCGATGGGTGAAAGCGCGGGTATAACACTTCACGGCGAATCAGAGGTTCGGATATTTATAAAACTACTGCTTGATTCTTTCCGTGAAGCGGGAACGGCGGTGCGGAATGCTTGAAATCGTCCCTATGACATTAAAGGAAGCAAACGCATTCGTCGAGCAGAAGCACCGACACCACGGGCCGGTTGTCGGACACAAGTTTTCAATCGGGCTTTCAAACGGTGAAGAAATCGTGGGCGTTGCCATTGTGGGCCGTCCAGTTGCGCGGCATTTGGACGACGGCTGGACACTTGAAGTAAACAGACTTTGCACAGACGGAAGCCGCAACGCCTGTTCTATGCTATATGCCGCCGCATGGAGAGCCGCCCGCGCTATGGGGTATAAACGCCTTGTAACCTACATTCTGGACACAGAGAACGGGGCAAGCTTACGAGCCGCCGGGTGGAAGTGCATAGGGCAAGCTGGGGGCCTACGATGGACAGGGAAACGCCGCCCAGAAGTAGACCTATACCCGGCACAAATGAAAATCAGATTTGAAAAGGCGGTGCAATGATGGACAAGCCGAAATTTCTTTACATCGTGCAGAGTTCGAGCGGGCGCACGCTTCACATTTGGGCCGCGTCCAGCAATCAGGCAAAGCGGGAGTTTTGCCGGGAATACGGGATAAGCCCCAGCGACTATTGGTGCGGCCTGTCTGACCTGACCGCCCGGCGGTTGACACTGGAAGAGATCAAGGCATGGGAGGAACAGGCGGAAGCGAACCGCGACACCCTGATTTTTATTCAGGGAATGCTGGAGATCGGCGCGAAAGCCTATGCGGAACGGAGGTGCGTTGTATGAGCGTTTGCCGCGGGTGCGGGCGTGCTATCGACTGGATAAAGACGACCGCCGGAAAGAATATGCCCGTAGACCCTGAACCCGTATTCGTGATCGAGGGGGACGGGCGCGACCGTTTCGTGACGGACGACGGCGCGGTGGTTGTCGGGCGGGTTGCCCGCCCGGAAGAGGAAAGCCGCGATCTTCCCGTTGCCTTTGTGCCGCATTGGAAAACTTGCCCGAATGCAGGGGATTTCCGGCGGAGCGGGAGGGGGTGAGAGTATGAAGCGTCAATTCTGCTTGCCTTGCTTTCTTGAACTGCAAAAGGCCGGAAAGCACAACATAAAGCGCGTGGGCGGCAGGAATCAGAAAATCACGTGCTGGCGGTGCAAACGCCGCCGCTATGGGACTGACTATGAGATTTCCCGAAAGGGGGGCAAAAATGATTAAGTTTTTAATCGGCGGTTCCCCTTGCACTCATTGGAGTATAGCGCAATGCAAGGCGAGGGAAACAGAGCCGGACGGAATCGGCTGGGAGTTGTTCAAGAATTATCTTATAGCAAAAGAAAAGTTCCGGCCTGACTTTTTCCTTTATGAAAACAACAAGAGCGCGGCGCAATCAATCAAAGACCGAATTTCGGAAGAGTTAGAAACGCCCTTGCAGTACATAAATTCCGCCCTTGTGTCGGCGCAGAACCGTTGGCGGTTTTATGCCCATAACATACCGAGAGTTGAACAGCCGGAAGATCGTCACATTATGCTGGCGGATATTCTGGAAAGCGGGATATGCGACCGCGAAAAAGCAACTTGCCTTTTGGGGACATACGACCATGCAGGAGCAAGAAACTATTTGAAGAAAAATCACGGGCAAATGATATTTGAGCCTGTAACAGAACAAAGGGCTTTCCCCGTGGGAACTACAACAGACGGGAAAGCGTATTGCCTTACGGCGAACTATGCAAAAGGAAGCAATATCAAACAAACGGTAGGAAGCCGGAAAAGAACGCTTGTCGCTGAAAGAGTGATTCCCCCGGCGGCGTTTGCGGGGCGTGTTGTAGGGCGGCGTATAAACGAAGCGGGACACAGGGACGACTACAACCCGGATATTCCGCACATACAACGCTTTGAAGTAAACATCGACCCGCAAAAGACAAACACAATTTCAACAGTTGGAAAAGATAACATGATAGCAATTCAAACAAACAACACGATGAAAGAACGCAAGATTTACGAAGTGAGAAATGGGAAAATCCTTTTCAACGGCGTTAGGTATGAAATTGCATTGCCGGACGGGTTTTACACCATTCGTCCGCTGACCGTTACGGAGTGTTGCCGATTACAGACCTTGCCGGACAATTACTGCTGGATGGCGAAAAAGTCACACGCATATCGAGGGCTGGGGAACGGGTGGACGGCGGAAGTTATTATACACATTCTTTCCCATGCGCTGGCCGGAATACCGAAAAATGAAGAAATTGTGGTTCTTTCCATGTATGACGGGATAGGAACCGGGCGTTATTGCTTTGAGAAGCTGGGGTACAAAAACATTCGGTATTTTGCGTATGAAATCGAAAAATCCGCAATGGAAATCGCGTCAACAAATTTCCCCGATATAGTGCAATGCGGCGACGCATTCAGCGTTCGGGAAAGCGGATGGGGGTTGCCATTATGACACGTGACGAACTGAAAGCGGCGTTCGATGAACAATGCCCGGTCATTCACGGGGGCATTACATATCAGCGCATTTCCGCCCTGATTAGCCGCAGGGAACCCGGAAAGCGGCGGGCGTTCCTGCAAGCTGAACTAATGGACAGAACCGGGCGTTCGGTTACGATTGCCGACCCTGACAGAATCGAAAGGAGCGGGAGCAATGCCGAAATATGAGTTTGTCGCCGTCGATTTCGACGGGACACTTTGCGCCGACACATTCCCGGAAGTGGGAGAGCCGAAAGCCCTTGTCATTGACTATGTGAAGCGGCTGGCGGCGGAGGGGTCAAAGATCATTCTTTACACCAGCAGGGAGAACGGAACGCGCCCTTTGCTTAACGAAGCGGTGGCGTTCTGCAAGGCACAGGGAATCCCCCTGTATGCGGTCAATGAGAATCCGGGAAACCCGCACGCCGCGAAAAACGGTTTGAAGCATTCCGACGGGCGGAAAGTGTTTGCCGATCTTTACATCGACGACAAGGCCGTGAACCCGCTTGCAATCGAAGCTTTCGGCGCGGCGGAAATTATCGCCCCGGAAGTACAGAGGGTTTCGGCGGTTTTGGGTCAAGTTGTGGAAACGCTGACCCCGCCTTTATGGAGAATCGCGGTATATACGCGGGCGGTCATGAGGGGCGGAAGATGAAGCCGATCAAGATTGAACGCCGGAAACCTGTACGGCCCCGCAGGAAGCGGCAGGGGTTCCCGTGGTATGAGCGGGCGGAAGTCTGGACCGTTGCGAAATATGCGGTCCTGACCCTTGCGGGAATTATGCTTTTTCAAGCGGGACAAGCCCGCGCCCTGATCGACCGCGGCTATGCCGCAATAGGCGGAGAAGTGTTCACCCTGTTTCTGCCAGCCTATTATTTCATCATTTCAAAGCTTGCCCGCGACGTTATCGCGGACAAGCAGGGCAATTCAAAAAATAATTAGGAGGTCAAAGGACCATGAAAAGACTACAACTTTCAACCCTGAAAGACGGTGCACGGTTCGTTTATGGCGGCGTGGAATGGGTCAAGCTTGAACATCTATACACTGAATCCGGCAAACTGGAAACGGTTGCCATTGCCGCCGAACCCGTCTTTGAACGGGCTTTCGATGAAGAAAACTGCAACGATTGGCGCAAGTCGTCCTTGCGCCGGGAACTGAACGGCCCGTTCCTTGACACGCTGATTGCAGAGGGCGCAGACCCGGCGGCGTTCAAGGAGTTTGAAAGCGATCTGACCGCCGACGACGGTATGACGGACTACGGAACCGCGCGGGACAAGATCGCCCTGATTACGTGCGATCTTTACCGCGAACACCGGGCTTTGCTTCCGAAAATCGGGTGCTGGTGGTGGACGCTGACCCCGTGGACGTGCGACCCTGAATACTCGTTCAACGTCCGCTACGTCAATTCCTCCGGCGCGACGGACTGGGACAACGCGTACTACGGCTACTGGGGCGTTCGCCCGCTTTGTCATTTGGAATCTTCAATCTTTGTATCTGTTCCCGATGAAGAGGGAATGCAGATGAACAGGGGCGAAGCTATCGAGGAAGCCCGCGACGCGGTGCTGGACACGCTGAACGACTACCCCGCGGACCTTTGGGGCGACGCGCTGGGCGCGGCGGTTGCGTCCCTCTTCCAATCAAAGCAGGACGCGGCAGACATGGCAGAGGAAGAAAAAGCAAGTCGAGAGATCAGCACGACCGAAACGGAACCGCCAGAGGGGATTTTTTAAGCCCGCCGCGGTAAAAACTGCATAAGAAAACCGCCCCGCGCGTTTTGAGAGAACGCGCGAAGCGGATTCCGCCGATGAAAATAAATCATCAATCAACCTATGGATAAAGTATAGCATAGATCGGCGGAAAAGTCAACAAAGAACGCCGTTTTTATGCGGCGTGGCGGGCTTGTAGTGGGTATTAAGATTCCGGCGAAAGCTTGTCCACGTCATACAGGAAGCAACGGGGAGATCAGCAGGGTTCGGCCCTTGCCCTTTGTTCTTTTCTCTTGTCTATATCTCTTCATACGCCGCCGAG
>ERZ777305.2253-NODE-2253-length-17339-cov-4.350787_pt1 | contig 17339 bp, 15 predicted proteins | sample MGYA00374965_ERZ777305 | MGnify/ENA primary metagenome ERZ777305 (study PRJEB29328, sample SAMD00013331) | mouse gut metagenome | study: EMG produced TPA metagenomics assembly of the Metagenome analysis of fecal microbiota from mouse which was promoted... | reverse complement strand
TAAGTCCGGCTACGATTGGCTGTGAATAGTAACCATTGCTTTCTTATTTTTATATAATCCAAAATCATCTGCACACATCCATCAATTCCAAGTATTCCTTCATCTAAGCATAATTCATATCCATTGGACATTCCCCATATTTCTTCTGTGTAATATTTATGAAATTCATACCTTTTTGAATCTTCTGCTTCAATTTCTTTTCTTGCCTGTTCTTTCGTCATCCCAAGATGTGTTACTAAATTGTTAATCCTGATATCTTTGTTGGCATGCAAAAAAATCCTGACTGTGTTTGGACGATTACGGAACAAATAATTCCCACAACCATCCATAACAATACCTCCTGTGTCCCCAATAATATTTTTGATAATTCCAAATGGCACATCGTTGGCTCTTACACTTGCGCTCATTGCAATCGCATATAACAGACTGTTCACTTTCCTATCATTAAAAAATGCATTTAGTTCATCGTATTCCTCTGTACCTTCCACCGCCTTAAGAAGATGTGCTTTATCATAAAGTGGCAAATGAAATTGCTTTCTAAGTTTATCTGCCACTTTTTCGCCCATTGTTCCATGTTCTCTGCCAATCGTGATGATCATTTTTTCATTTGCCATGATTTTTTCCTCCTCTTTTAAATAAGCTGAGCAAATCCTGATACAAATATAACTGTCAATAGCCCTGCTACTGCAACTGCCAAACTACTCATTGCACCCTCTACAGGCCCCATTTCGATTGCTCTTGCTGTTCCGATTGCATGGGATGCCGTTCCAAGTGCCAATCCTTTTGCTAAAGGATTTTTAATCTTAAAAATACGAAATACCGTATCTGCGATCACATTTCCAAGAATTCCTGTAATAATAATCACTGCCACTGTAATTGTTACAATTCCTCCCAGCTCTTCTGATATGCCAATTCCTATTGCCGTCGTGATTGATTTTGGAAGCATCGTTACATACTGTTGATGATTAAATCCAAACAAGCTGCATAAAACAAAAATTCCAAATAAACTAGCCAATGTTCCTGACAAAATCCCGCAAATAACAGCTACCATATTTTTCTTTAATAATTCTAACTGTTCATATAATGGTACTGCCAGACATACTGTTGCAGGTGTTAATAAATAAGATATATATTTCGCACTTGCGTTATATACTTCATAACTAATTCCTAATGTTTTTAATGCTATGATTACAATTACAATGGATACTAATAATGGATTTAAAATTGCAAATCCAAATTTTTTCTTCAAAAACAAGCCAATCTCATATGCAATCAAACTAATTGTTACTCCTACAAACAATGATTGTCTGAATATTTCATTCATTTTTAATTCCTCTCTTTTGTGCTATCATCTGTGCCACTCTTCCTGTTATTGCCATAACAAACACCGTAATCACAACAGTAATGACTAAAATAGGCAATAATAACGGACGTAAAACTACCCATGAATCAATCAGACCAGCTGCTGCCGGAATAAACATAACCGGCATGATCTCAATCAAAAAAAATGCTGCATCTTTTACCTGACTCGTCTTTAAAATGCCCGTCATCAAACATACGAGCATCAACACTAAGCCATAAACACTTGCCGGAATTGGTAATGGTATGAACATCTTAAGTACTTCTCCTAAGAAAGAAAGTAATAAAATAATCATAAATTGTCTAAGAAATTTCATATAATTCTCCAATTATTCATATTGTGATATATATAATATTATAGGTAATACCGCTTGATAATGTAAATCCCTTAACAAAAACCCTACTAACGCAATGTCAGACTGCTAAATATAATTGTTAGACAGTCTGACGTACGTTGGTGTGTGAGGTCGGTAGATAAAATAATTATCTACCTCCTACCCGATATTTGAAAAAAAGAGAAAATGATTATGTAAAAAATTTAGTTTTAGGCTAGGCAGGTGGCTGCAATTTACTAAATTCATGCCCTATTTTACATACATTCCTTTGGGCAGATTGCCCGGAAATCTTCCTGCTTTTCGCATTTCGCTTTGTGCAGGTCTGTTCTAATTTGCCGGTCTGTTCTAATGCTTCATCAATCCGTTTTTCCGGAATACGGTTGCTCACATTTGCATGAACATTTCCAAACAGCGTAAACCTTATAATAGTTCCAATGATTCCTCCAAAAACTAAAATAAATAATACTGAAAATCCTATAACTTGTGATATCATAATGACCCTCCTATTTTATATTTATTAGGGTGTCAAAAGGAACTTTTGACACCCTGTTATCTATTTAATTATGCGCAGCGTTTTTTCCAATTTTTCCTAAGTTAACTTCATTTGACGCATCCCGCATAACCATTTTCAAAAGCACTGGTGTAATTAGCGTAGTTACAATTACCACCAGGACAATCGCCCCGAACAGATTACTGTTTAGCAGTCCGCATTGCGAACCCTTCTGAGCCACAATCAATGCTACTTCTCCTCTGGATATCATGCCCACACCGATTTGCAGGGCATCTTTTCCGGAAAAGCCGCACAATCTTGCTCCCAGGCCACAGCCCAAGACTTTAGATAGGATCGCCACCAGCAAAAGTACTGCGGAAAAGGTAAGAATGACTCCGCTCATGGCAGAAAGGGATGTCTTTAAGCCAATGCTCGCAAAGAAGATTGGACTGAAAAACATATAGGACAGAATTTCTGTCTTTCGATTTACATATGGCTGCAATTTCAGCTCGCATAGAATCAGACCGGCAAAATAGGCTCCTGTAATATCCGCAATACCAAAGGCTGCTTCGGAGATAAAAGATAGTACCAGGCAAAATACCACAGCCATAATTGCTACGCTTCTTCGCTTGTCAAACCGCTCAATCTGTTTCCTGCATTTATAGCAGACGAAGAATACTGCTCCAATAAATACGAAATATAAGACAATTTTTAATAATACTGTGCTTATTTTCACGCTAGTATCCTGCAGGCTGGTAACTACTGTTAAGACAATAATTCCCAAAATGTCATCAATGACTGCTGCACCGAGGATTGTGGTGCCAACCTTCCCGCCTAATTTGCCCATCTCCCGCAATGTCTCAACGGTTATGCTAACGGATGTAGCGGACAGGACAACGCCAATAAATATGGCTTTTAGAAGTTCCTGCTGATTTGCCAGAGAAGGCTTAAAAATGGCAGCATATGTGGCAAATCCTCCCAAAACCGGGACTAAAACTCCGATTCCTGCCACGACAAAGGCTGAAATGCTGTTTTTTTTCAGTTCACGGACATCAGTATCCAGTCCTGCAGAGAACATAAGAAAAATAACTCCAATCTCTGCCGTGTCCTCCAAAAATTGACCCACATCACCTTGCAGGGTAATTAAATTTGTTACTGATGGACCAAGGATAATGCCTGCCAGCAAAGCTCCTACGACCTGAGGCATATGAAGTTTTCTTGAAAACACACCCAGTATTTTGGTGGAAAACAGAATGATTGCGATATACAACAGATATGCATATTCTCCCATAATAAAATCCTCCCTTGTATATTGTTTTTTTACAATACCCATTCTAGGGAGGATTTTTAAAAAATCTTAAATAGAATTTTAAACAGATTTTAAACTTTTTCATATATTTTTTTTAACTGGATTGTTTGACCGTAAAACGGTAGCCCACACCCCACACTGTTTCCAGATATTGTGGCTGGGACGGGTCTTCTTCAAGTTTTTTGCGAAGTCGGTTGACATGTACTGCCACTGTTGTTGTGTCACCCTCCGCATCCAGTCCCCATATTCTCTCGTACAGTTCTTCTTTGGTAAATACGATATCCCTATTGTCCATAAAAAAGGCCATCAGCTCGTATTCTTTATTTTTTAATGCAATTTCAACACCGTCTTTATAAATTTGCCTTTTTTGCTTATCCAGCGTCAGAGCACCCACCTTCAAGATGCTATTTTGGGCTTCCGTTACCTTTCCTCTCTGGCATTGTGCAAGATTTGACTTCACCCGTGCTACAAGCACGCTGGGATCAAATGGTTTTGCAATGAAGTCATCCGCTCCCAGTCCCAGCCCTAAAACCTGATCAGCGGTCTCCTGTTTGGCTGAAACAATAATAATTGGAATATCCAGCTGCAACCTCAGTTTTTTGCATACGGAAAAGCCATCCATTCCCGGCAGCATCAAATCCAAGAGAATAAGGTCGTATTCACCCGTATTAGCTAATTCGATACCTGAAACTGCTTCATTTCTTATATCTACCTCGTATCCATTGATTTCCAAATAATCCTTTTCGATACTTGCGATGTTTTCGTCATCCTCAATAATCAATATTTTTGCCATAGTATTCTCGCCTCACTTATTTCATTTATGGGAACTTCGCCAATCTATTATTCAGAAATGGGTATTCTGATTATTACGGACAATCCACCGCTCTTTCCGTTTTTTGCTTCCACTTTTCCTTCCATCATTTCTACTGCTTTTTTTACAATGGCAAGTCCGATTCCATTGCTTTCGCCTGGATTTTTTCTTGCATGGTCGGTGCGGTAAAACACATCCCACAAGTTTGAAATCTCATCATCATTTACTCCGGGACCGTTATCTGCAAAAGTAATTTTCACATGGTAATGGCCTGACTTAACCGTAATGGTCATACTGCCATTTTCTTTGTCATTGTATTTGTATGCATTTTCTATCAGGTTTGTGCAAATTCGGTCAAACATGTCGCTATCTGCCAGGATTTTAGCAGAGGACACGACCTTTAGCTGAATCCGAAAATTCTTTTTTTCATATTCTCTGGCAATCTCGTCCACATAAGCACTCATATATTCTCCGATATCAATGGGCTGCTTATCCAGCTCATATTCCTGGCTGTCCAGTTTGGCATATGTAAAAAGGCGGTTTACCATCCGATCAATTTCCAATGATTTTGCCTTGATCACTTCTAAATACTGATGCCTTTTCTGCTCATTCTGGGCAATGCCATCTAAAAGCCCTTGCACATAGGCGATAATGGAGGTCATCGGGGATCGCAGATCATGGGAAATGCTAAGCAAGAGCTGCCTCCTCCGCTCATCAATCTGTTTTTCCTTTACCGCAAAACGTTTTGTTTCCACCGCCATTTCATTGAAATCGTCATACAGCTCATACATGAGATCATTTTCTTCGTATTCTATTCTGTAATCATAATCACCATGGCGAATCCGATTCATCCCTGTTCTAATTTTTTGCAAAGGAACCATCAATTCCTGTCGGATAATGATGCGAAAGAGCAGGTTTGATATCACGATAGCCAACACTAAGCCCGTCAACAGACATATATTGGATATTGCCAGCCCGTTCTCCAGTGATGCCAGATCAATCTGATTCTTGTCATGTATTGACCGAAGCACGATATAGTCGTTTCCAAAAGAAAGAATCACTGCAACGATAATTGGAACGATTAGAGAGAATCTCCGCCCCGTTCTAATTTTCTTTTCCTCGTTTCTCGTCATGTCCTGCATCCTCCAGTTTCCAATCCCTCACAACATCTTGCACGATAAGTACATCAGCAAATATTTTAACACATCTTTGGTGATTAGACTATACGTCAAAAGAATAAAATCTATATTGAGAAAGGCAACCACTACCTCATGATGCACCGGGCAAAGATGAAAGATGATATCAATCAGGATAAATGGGTGAGGGAGCATTTTGAGCCACCCATGGACCTTTTCGGTAAAAAGCAATTGACAGTATTGTTGCAATGCACCACCCTACCGGCCACGCACACCAGATCCCGGTTGAACCCAGTGATGTTTTTGAAAAACAGAATGCCAAAAGGACACGTAATATTAAATCCGTAAAAGTCGCAACCATAAAATTTTTCATCAACCCTGCACCTCTTAAGATGCCGTCAGCCACCAATTTTGCAGAAACCACAAAATAAAACGGAGAAAGAATCTTCAAATAGATAATGCCCGTATGTACCGCAAGCTCAGTAGGTTCATCCATAAAGAGCTTTAAGACAAGACTGCCGCCAAAGAAGTAGAGGAAAAATAATGGAAGGCTCAGCATCCAGACCAGCCTGACCCCGACATGAAATCCTTGTCTGATACGTGGCAGCTTTCCTGCACCCAGATTTTGTGCCGTATAGTTGGAAATGCCATTTCCGAGAGTAGTAAATGAAGTAATGACCAGATTATTGAGCTTGACGGCTGCGGAATACCCTGCCATAACAGATGCGCCAAAACCATTTATGATACTCTGGATTACGATGTTTCCCAAAGAGATAAAGCTTTGCTGGAGCGTGCTTGGGATTGCAATTATCACAATTTGTTTTAGAATCTGCCAATCAAAAACAGATGCTTTTTCTTTACAGTCAATTTTCCCAAGACGTTGAAACACGACTATCATTGCGAGAATGCAGCTGATTCCCTGACAGATGAAAGTTGCCCACGCCACTCCGGCCACTCCCATATGGAATGCCTTTACAAACCAGATATCGACTGCGATATTTGACAGGGAAGATACTGCAAGAAAGTAAAACGGTGTTTTGGAATCTCCAAGTGCAGAGAAAATTCCGGTTGAAATATTGTAGAAAAATACAAAGGGCAATCCCCATGCATAGATGTCCAGATACAGTTTTGAATCCGCAAATACTTCTTTTGGGGTTCGGATTAACCGAAGCAGCACTCCGGAGCCGGATATTCCGATCAGCATTAACAGGATACACACCATCCCACTGAAAATACAGGCTGTATAAACTGCTGTCTTCATGCCTTTATAATCTTTAGCACCAAAGAGTTTCGATACAATAACAGAACAGCCCATATTACACCCAAATGCAAAAGCAATAAAAATCAGCGTGATTTCATAGCTGTTTCCAACAGCAGCCAATGCGTTTTCTCCTACAAATTTACCGGCAACCAGACTGTCAGCTATATTGTATAATTGCTGGAAAATAATACTGCCAAAGAGCGGCATACAGAATTTCCAAAGTACGGTCTGGGGATTTCCCACTGTTAAATCCTTATTCATTTTCATCATCCTCCATTTCTTCTACACAGCTCATTATCATCTCAACGCAGCCATCTATACCCAGTTTGCTGCTGGACAATATCATGTCAGAGCTTTCCTTCAAAGATATTGTTTTTTCATATCGGATGTATTATAATGCCTTATTAGGTATGTGTAAAATATCAATTTTGCAATTCTGATATATTATTTTAATATGTGAGGTGTGAAGATGAACATCAATTATGATTATTACAGGGTATTTTATTATGTCGGAAAATATAAGAGTTTTACGGGGGCGGCAGGCGCACTCCTGAACAACCAGCCAAATATTACCCGGATGATGAAAAAACTGGAGGAAGAACTGGGATGCACATTGTTTGTAAGACAGAGACATGGCGTAACCCTTACTCCGGAAGGTGAAAAATTATATGCCCATATCTCCATTGCATTTGAACATATTTTGTGCGGTGAACAGGAAATCGCCAGAAACCGCAGCCTGCAGTCTGGAATCATTACAATTGCTGCAAGCGAAATTGCCCTACACTGCGTATTGCTCCCGGTGCTTAAAAATTACCGTAAAGCCTATCCCGGAATCCATATCAGAGTATCCAATCATTCCACGCCACAGGCAATTGATGTTCTAAAAAAGGGATTGGCAGATTTTGCGATTGTTACGGAACCATTCAATCTTCCGGCAGGGCTGTCTTCAAACGTTTTACGAAATATTCAGGAGGTTCCTGTATGCAGCAGTGCATTTTCACTTTCCACCGGAACAACCATTACAGATCATCTGATCAATGAGTATCCATTGATTGGTCTTGGCGAAAAAACAAGTTCTTTTTCGTTTTATGCTGAATTTTTCAATAAAATGGGAATTTCTTTTTCTCCCGATGTGGAAGCTGCTACTGCTGACCAGATATTGCCCATGGTAAAATCTGATTTAGGAATCGGGTTTGTTCCTATCGAATTTTTGGAAAATGAAAATATGGAGAACCTTGTTATCCTAAACATGAAACCAGCTATTCCACCGAGAAACATCTGCATTCTGAAACGAAAAGGCATGTCACTCAGCGTTGCAGCGTCTGAATTGGAGAGTCTTATTTGGAGAAGAAATGCAGAAAAAACAGAAAACGGACGAAACAAATAAAGGCATAAATTGTAACCGTTCTGCAATGTATTATCACATCTTTGCCTTCTGTTTTCCGGTATAATTTTCCGCAACAAGCTTAAACACGCATACAGAATCCGCTTGCGTTTCCGTAAATTTCACATTTCTTCCCAATTGATGTGCAAACATTATACTCAAAGCATATTTCTTATCATCAGTATTTTCCAGAAACTCTATCTCTCCATTCCCTATAATACTTGAATAATAATATCCACAATTACATGGATTTTCTGTATTTATTGGCTCTCCTTCATTAAAAATTGTGAAACACACTTTATTGTTACATTGTAAAACATCTATTTTTCTGCCCTCTTTAGCACAATGAAAATAAAGAACCAGAATATTATCCTCACTTTAACGAGACCAGTCTAAAGTCTTTCGTTTTATATCAGCCTAATACTCCATTTTCCAGAAAAAAGCAGCGTAGGGAGGCAACTCGCTACCTCCACCAAAATCGTGAGGTTTTCCCGTCAACAAATCCTCCGCCATGCCACATCCCGCATCAAAGTGTGCAGTAAAAGACTCCTCTGATGCATTGATAGCTATCAGTATTCTCTCCCCCTCACATGCACGCTCAAAAATACACTGATGATTGGTAAGTATAATAGAGCGGAAACTACCATAGTTCAAAGCTTTACTATGCGCCTTAACCTCTGCCAATTTTGCAATCCACTCTGCCAATTCTCCAAATTCCGGCTTATCAAAACCGGCACGAAGTGCTGAATCACCCTCGCTCTTATTTGCCTTTGTTCCCCATTCGCTGCCGTAATATATGCAGGGAATACCGGGCATTCCAAAGCACAAGGCATAGATTAACGGCAGATGATTTTCATTATTAAGTACGCTTGCAATCCGACTTACATCGTGGTTATCCACAAAATTGAACAAATGCATTCCTTTATACAGAGACCATTCCTCTGGCCCATACTGCCTAATAAGAGAATGACAGATTTCAAACATATTCATACTGTTAAAACTAGAGTGCATCCCATGATAGCATTCATAGTTTGTGACAGAATGGCACATTTCATCATTTGCCCATTGTTTATAATCTCCATGCAGTGTTTCGCCCACCAAAAAGAAATCTTTTTTCAATGAGTCCGTAAACTGACGCAGACGTTTCAGAAATTCTTTGTCCAGACAATATACCACATCCAGACGCAATCCATCAATATCAAAAGTCTCCACCCAGTATTTCACTGCATCAAAAATATGCTGAACCACTTCCTCATTCTGAAGATTTAATTTGACCAAATCAAAATTGCCTTCCCACCCCTCGTACCAAAGCCCATCATTATAATTTGAATTTCCACCAAAATCAATATGAAACCAATCTCTATATCTGGAATTTTCTCGATTTTGTAAGACATCCTGAAATGCCCAGAACCCTCTGCCCACATGATTAAACACTCCATCCAGTACAATCCGGATATGAGCCTTGTGCAGCTCCTCACACACTTTTACAAAGTCCTCATTAAATCCCAATCTACAATCAAGTTTCTTATAATCTCTAGTATTATATCCATGAGTATCGGATTCAAAGATTGGCGAAAAATAAATGGCATTGGCTCCCAACTTCTTAATATGCGGAATCCAATCAAGCACCTTCAGAATCCGTGACTGCGCTTTCCCATTATTTTCAAAAGGTGCTCCACAGAATCCTAACGGATAAATTTGATAAAATATACTTTCATATGCCCACATTGTTATGTCCTCCCAGTTCTTTTATAAAATCTAATATACTACAAGACTCCAAAATTTTATAGTCCCTATTCTTCTTTCAATTTTGCATAATATCCGTTTGCAAGATGGAGAGGTGCCACTGCATTATGTCCTGTTACACGATCCTTCGTTACCAAAGTAGTAACCAAGGCATCAGAATACTTATAAAACATACTGTCATGCCCCACACATAAACCCATCACAATATTTAAATCTGTTCCTTCCGCATTTAACAACTTTGCCTGAAGAATTGGATTGCAGGAATTGTTCCCAATTTTTTGACAATCCACATCAATTCCAAACTCTGTCTTTGCCACCGCACCTACCTTACATCCTATCCCATATACCTCAAAGCCATGGCTTCTAAGTATTTTGGTCAATTCTCTGGTTTCCTGAATCAAACCGACACAGGTGGCAATTCCTATTTTATGATATCCCATCCTTTTCATAAATTCGACGGTTTCCTGTACCCTTGTCCACACACAATATCCATCATATTCTACTTTGGCGGCAGTCTGCATCACCTTTCTGTTTTCACCGGTGTATTCCTTCATTGCCTCATTTTTAACAGTTTTATCCATATGCGTTGTCAAACAAAACGGCGGATATGACTTATTTTGTACATCACAATTTACCACACCGCAATCCACACAGCTTCTCCTTACATCATTCTCCATTTACTTCTCCTCCGTTCCACCGCTGAATGTCCTTACATTGCCTTTCTATATATCTCTGCAATTTCATCCTGAGTAAATACTATTGGATTATTTGCAACACCGGCAGCAGACACTTTCATACAGTTTTCTGCCATCCACGGCACATCTTTTTCCTCAAGCCCAAGTTCTGATAAAGTACACTCCATATCAATATTTTGCAACAAGGTACGGATTTTGCCTAACAAATCGCCAGCTGTCAGACCGCCAAAAATCCGGGCGATTTTTGCAAATTTAAAGTAATTTCCTTTATATGACTCTTCAATAATAACAGGAGTCAATGCTGCCAATCCTTTTCCATGGACAATATCTTTCAGTCCACTTGCCGGATGCTCCATACCATGTGCCAGAGTGACACCTGCCGTATTGATTACCATACCACCGATGGTACTGGCAAGTGTAATCTTTTCCCATTCCTCTTTGCCACCCCTGCCCTGATATACTTTCACAAGATTTTCTGCCAGCAGTTCCATAGCATAGACACTAAGCGCATCGGTAAAAGGCTGTGCTATCTTAGAAGTATACGCCTCAATACAGTGGCACAGAGCATCAAAGCCTACAGAAGCCAATACATGCTTCGGCATAGTCATCATGCACTCCGGATCTACAATAGACACCTTTGCCATAATAGCATTGCACCTGAGAGATTTTTTGTCTCCATTCTCTGGATTCGTCAATACTGCAAATCCATTTCCCTCGGAACCGGTACCACATGTAGTCGGAATCAAAACCAACGGCAACGCATGATCACTCTGTAACCTTCCATAAATATAGTCATTGATATCGCCGCCATTGACTGCCAAAAAAGCAATCGCCTTCGCGCAATCCATGATACTTCCGCCACCAATTGCCACTACCACATCACATCCATTGGCTTTAGCGAGTTCCGCTCCCTCAATAGCAGTGGTTGTAAGAGGATTCTGTGCCACCTTGTCAAAAAGCACCGTATCCAATCCCTCTGATTTCAAATTCTCATCCACTCTGTCATATAACCCTGACTTTTTCGCACTGCTTTTTCCAGTCACAATCAAAGCTTTCCTGCAATAAGGTTTTGTCAGTTCTCCTACCTTATTCACTTTACCATTCCCAAACACAATATTCACCGGCAGGAAATAGGAAAATGCCATGCTGCTCTCCTGTGCCATTGCTGCCACATGACCACTAACAGTCTCCAAGGCAGCCTCCAGCACTGCTTCCTCTCTGTACTGCTGCCCATCTTCCGTGGCAATATCCACATGCAGACCAAACTTTTCCCCGTATTTTATCTTACATATTGCAAAGAATACCACTCCCAGTACAGCCCAGCCGCCTGCCATAATCCATTCCTGCCACACCAATGCACTTCCAGAAAATGGAATGATATACATGACCACCATAAACCCAGACATCAAAACCGCCAGTGCACCGACGAACTTATAGTTTTTTACCTTGTATGGACGTTTCATTTCCGGTGCCTTACTTCTCAAAATAATAAATGACAGGGAGACCATACAATATGCCAGACAGCAGCCAAAGTTTCCGGCATCTACAATCCATACTAACATCTGACGTCCACAAAGCGGAGCCAGAATGGAAAGGCCGCCAATCAGGTACAAGGCATTGGTTGGTGTCTTGTGCTTTGGATGCAGTTTCGTAAAACATCTCGGAATCATATAGGAATCTGCCATGGAATACATCGCACGACTTCCGCCAATCAAAAAAGAATTCCAGCTTGTGACAATTCCACACATGCCACCGATAATCAGCACTTTTGCCATCATGTTGCTATGAAACGCTTTTGCCATGGCATCTGCTGTGACTAAACCGGAAGCCTGTGAAGATGCAGTAATTTCTCCCGCATTCATCACATATCCCACGCCAAAGATAATCAGGGCATAGAAGGTAACCGCCAACACAATCGACAAAATCATAATCTTTCCGATTTTTTTTAATGGTACATTGATTTCCTCTGCCGCCTGTGGAATTACGTCAAAACCAATAAAGAAAAAGGGCGTTACTACCGCTACCGCAAAAACTGTCTTTAAGATGTTTCCTGCAGAGCCACCAACAAATATCTGCCCCTCCAGATTGGTTGCGTCCCCCATATGCACTAACTTAGTAAGAATGCTGGCATTTGTAACCTGTCCGTTTTTCGTTTTTCAACAAAAAAATCCACAGAATACTCAAGAAAGGCATCCCCAAAAGGAAGGTTAATTTTTGGAATGACCAGAATAAAAATTAACAGAAATGCCAGTCTGGTTTCTCTCCATATGCTCCTGTTTTTTTCTGCTTTTCCCAGAGGGGGAAAAATCTACACTGCCAATAAATTTTTCAATTAACAGTGCAAGCATCATTTTCCCATTTATCCATGCTTCTGTTGCTTCTTTTGTTTTCACCGGCACACTTCCTGCCCCAAGTATGGATTTATACCTTTTAAAAACCATTTCCACCTGCCAGCGCAGACGGTAAATGGAAAGGATATCTTCTGCTGTAAATGTTTCCGGTAGTGAAGTGGCAACAAACATGTAACGGTGTGAAAATTTTGTGTCATCTGAAATTTTTATCTGTTTTTTACTCTCTTTTTTCTTTAGCCTTTTTTCCTCTTTTTTTATTTCTTCTTCCGTTTTTGGAAGTGCACATATCCTTACATTCTTATAGTTTTTCTGGCTGTCCCTGTAATAAAACATAGCACAGGAAGCACCTCCGTCCAGTGTTTTTAGCCAGTCTGTAAGAAATACCTGTTCCCTTTCTGCATTATATAAATTAAATGCCTTGTTCCTTATCCTTAAAATAAAATCCCCGCCATTTTCCAAACAGTATTCCATCCCTGTTATTGTTGCATATGCACGGTCTGCTATTATTAAGTCTTTTTTCCTTATTTCAAAGTTTTTTAGTGTTTCCCCTGTTTTTTCATCTGTTATCTTATACTGCTGGCAGTTTAATGAAAACAAGTCCAGTGCATAATGGAGATGCCATGCCTGTTTTACAGCACCTTTTGTATAAACATCAGAAGCATCTATGGCAGTTACATTGTATTCCTGGAGTATTCCTGGTTTCTGGTAATGGCACATATCCCCTGGTTTTATATTTTTTGTAATCCACTGGAACCATCTGCTGCTTTTTGCAAAACGTTTCATAAATGCAACATCACTCATTTTCCCTGTGCCATTCATTTTTGCAAGCTGGCTTGTTTCCAATAAAGAAGCACCATAAATATAATACAGGCACATTACAAGAAGTTCTTCTGGTGTCTGTACCGTACGTTTTCTTTCTATTGCTTTTGTTTCATAACACGCCTGCTGGTATCCTTCTGGTAAAAGTTTTATTAATTCTTCTACATTTATATCCATAATAAATTACCCCCTGGCTTTTATTATGGCATAGATCTCTATTTTTTACAAGTAAGTTAGTGCATATGGGGGAATGCCCTGTTACGGAGTACGCTTGTTGTATGCGCCCATTCAGCAGTACGGAATAAAAACTCCTATTTTTATGCACAATTTCAACGAATCAAGGCACACCGGGGAGCAAAGCGTGCATATGTTGCTGTGGCGCATTCAATGTTAATAGCGATTTATCATGTATTGAAAGACGGTGTTGCTTTTAAAGATCTTGGGGCAGAGTATTATAATCAATTCAATAAGGAACGCAAGATTAATGCATACCTTAAGAAACTCAAAGCATTGGGTTGGGAAGCTCCTGTAGCCATGACGGGACAACCTATCTAATCATACTGAATCCTGAAAAAGCTGAAAAGCTTGTTATAGGGGGAGTCTGCGCTTTTTGGGCTATACGAAAGGTTAGGTTTCACAGTAAACAATTAAGGTATGGGAACTGATTTGATATGCTTGTAAAAATTATGAAAGGACAAAGAAAATGAATCTAATATACGCAAGGTACAATATGTACCACAACAGTATTGACATTACTACATTTGACGGTTACATTCTACGGATTGACTGTAACAAAGCAGAGAAAGGATTAAAAAACACAGCATGGACAGACCATGTACTAAATGCACTGGCAATAGATAATCTGCTTGAAACATGCAACCCATCGGACACCGATGGGTTTGTTTTATCTCAACAACGAAATACAGATATTTATAGATGCAGAGGATAATCAGGAAAGTTTGACATAAAAATGCTTAAAATCTTTTACAAAATGCTTTTAAGCATTTTTCATTTTGCTTTTTAATCTCTTTCAAAATGCCAAAAGAAATATATATCCAAAAGAGCTTATTATTTATACAGAATAAAATTTCTCCAAAGTCGAGAGCATTTTCTCTTGACTGACAGGTTTTGTCAGATGTGCATTCATTCCTGCATCAGTTGTCCTTCTTATATCTTCACTATATGCGTCTGCTGTCATAGCTATTATTGGGACTGTTACAGCGTCAGTTCTTGGCAATGTCCGGATTGATTTTGTAGCGGTCAGACCATCCATCACAGGCATTCTCACATCCATTAACACAGCATTAAAAGTATTCTCAGGCGAATTATTAAAAATATTAACAGCAATCTGTCCATTTTCTGCCGTCATTACTTCAATCCCTTCATCTTCCAGCATAAATTTTGCAATTTCCATATTCAGTGGGGTATCTTCAACTAACAGGACTTTCATGCCGTCCAGATGGGCGTTCCGTTCCTGTATGCTTTCCATTTTATTCTCTTTCTCTGCAATGCCAGACATTATCCCTGTATCAAATGTTACCTCCACAGTAAATTTACTGCCAACTCCCGGCTTGCTTGCTACCTTGATAATCCCCCCCATCAAATCAACCAGTTTTTTTGTAATAGCCATTCCCAATCCGGTTCCCTTATACCCATTGCAATTTCCGCTATTTTCCTGTGTAAAGGAATCCCAAATTTTTTCCAAAAAATCCGGTTTCATACCAATTCCGGTATCCTCAATCTCAAAATGGTATGTCGCCTTTCCGTCTCCAGCAGAAACCTCCTTTACCTGAAAAAAGATTTTCCCTCCATCCGGGGTAAACTTAATGGCATTTGATAAAATATTGATAAGTACCTGACGCAGATGTAATTCATCGCCAATTAGCAGAGGATGATGGAATATACCAAACTCCCTGACAAAATCCACCTTTCTCTGTGCCAGCAGACTTTCTGCAATTAGTGCACAACCGTTAATCACCTCACGTATATCCATCCGTTCATGGTTCATAACCATTCTGCCGCTTTCAATCCGGCTCATATCCAAAATATCGTTAATCAGGGATAGCAGATGTTTGGAAGAACTGTCAATTTTCCCTAGACAATCAAGAACCCTATCTTTATCATCAAAATGTTTCATGGCAATACCTGTCATTCCAATAATGCCATTCAGGGGTGTCCGTATATCATGGGACATATGGGATAAAAAAGCACTTTTTTCCCTGCTGTTGTTCTCTGCCCGCAAAACGCTCTCTTGTAATGACAGATTTTCTGTTTCCAAAACCGCAATTTTCTTTTTTAACTTTTTCACTGTTTTCTTCTTTTTCATAGCTCCTCCATTCCAGTAATTATCTTGTTTACACAAGTTATTTTATACGATTTCCATCTGATAAACCATAAAGGGCAGATAACAAGTATGTTAAAACTGCGTTAAAAATATGCCGGGCATAGCCCTTATACGGGCTGTTTTCCGGCATATATTTATCTTTATTATTTTTTAGAAAATGCAATCGTTACCACCGTTCCCACATCCACAGTACTTTCCAGACTGAGCTTTGCATGGTGGTACAGAGCACCATGCTTTACTATGGCAAGACCAAGACCTGTTCCACCTACCTTTTTGGAATGGCTTTTATCCACCCGGTAAAAGCGTTCAAACACCCTGTCCTGATGTGATATAGGAATCCCGATTCCCGTATCACGCACAATCACATTCACGCCATCTCCCGTCTGGTTTACCAAAACATCCACCGTACCATTTTCCTTGTTATATTTAATCGCATTGTCACAAAGGTTATAGAGCATTTCCTCCAAAATTTTATGCACGCCTATAATCTCTGCCCTGCCGCCAATCAAATGAAAGGTAATATTCTTCTTATCGGCTTCTTTTTCCAACCGTCCGATTACTTCCTTTGACAATTCATATAAATCCACCGTTTCCTTTTCATAAGGAATACTCTGCCCGTCAAGTTCAGAAATCTTAATAATATCATTGACTAACGTAATCAGCCGCTGTGCCTCATCATAAATGGATTTTGAAAAGTCAGTCACATCATTTTCCAGAACATCGCCTGCTTTCATCAGTTCGGCAAAGCCAGAGATAGACGTCAGCGGAGTTTTCAGTTCATGGGAAACATTTGCCGTAAACTCCCGGCGCAGCATATCCCTTTTTTCACGTTCCGTAATATCCAGAATAACCACAACGGCCCCAATTACGGATTCCTTCTCATAAACCGGATTGGCAATCAGACTGTAACTGCGTTCCTCCCGCACCATCGTATTCTCTGCCTTTATTCCTGACAATACATCGGATATAACGCCTCTGAACTCTTTTGCCCGGCAGAACAGCAGGACACTCCTGTCTGCCGGAGGGGTAATCTCAAGCAGGTTTAATGCGGCAGAATTATAGGTCAGGAGATTGGCGTCTGCATCAATAACCAGAAAGCCCTCACTCATATTTTCTGTAATAAGGTTAAATTCTTTCTGTTTTTTGCGGGCGTCCGCAAGCTGTTCCCCTATCGTTTCTTTCTGGTCTGCAATTTTCCGTAACAGAGGTGTTAATTCCTCATATGTGTCATTATTTTCCGGTATTTCCAAATCCAGTTTGTTAATTGGTTCTATAATGGCTTTTGATACCCTTGCGGAA
>ERZ777305.2252-NODE-2252-length-17342-cov-3.248568_pt1 | contig 17342 bp, 28 predicted proteins | sample MGYA00374965_ERZ777305 | MGnify/ENA primary metagenome ERZ777305 (study PRJEB29328, sample SAMD00013331) | mouse gut metagenome | study: EMG produced TPA metagenomics assembly of the Metagenome analysis of fecal microbiota from mouse which was promoted... | reverse complement strand
CAAAAATATTGTCTCATCCAAAAGTTGTTAATGCAATATTTGGAAAGGATACTTCAAGAATTGCTAGTGTAGGAGAATTAAACAACTACTTAAATCAATTAAAACTTCCTAGCATTTATACATATGATGAGAAGTACAGAAAAGAAAAAGCTAATGGACAAGGCTATGATAAATTAAGATATTTCCCAGAGAACGCATTTGTTATGATGCCAAGTGAAGCATTAGGAGAAACTTTATACGGACCAACTGCTGAAGAAATAAGATTAAATGGTAATCCAACAGTTGATATGAGAACAGTTGGAAAAATTATTGCAATGGTGTATGACGAATCATTGGATCCAGTAAGTACATGGGAAAAAGCTGTTGCTACAGCAATTCCTTCATTAAACTGTGCTGATGAGTTATTCCAAGCAAGTATAGTAATTAACTAATAAGTAGGGCTTAAAGCTCTACTTATTAAATTTATAAAAACGGAGGTAAATTATGAAAACTGTAAAAGTTAAAGATATAGGAGTACAAGTAAAAGGTATTTCTTATTTTAAAAATGCTGTATTTGAAGTAACAGATGAAGATTACGAGCCAATAAAAGAATATGTAGAGGTATTAAAAGAGGATAAAAAGCCAAATCAAAAAAATGTAAATGAAAGAGCGGTAGTTATAAAAGTAGAAAATAAAGAGTTAGATTTAAAAGAAGTTGAAGAATATTTGTATGATTGTTTAGAAAAGTTTAGAAAAGAACCGATAAAAGAAAATCAAAATCCAGAAGGAGAAGCAAATAATGTAGATAATCCTGAAGGAAACGATGGAGAAGATACTGACAAAAATAGTAAAAGTGAAGATGAAGAATTGGAAGCGTTAAAGGAAAGAGCAAAGGAATTAGGAATAAAAAATACTCATAATATGAAAAAAGAAACACTAATTGCTAAAATTCAAGAAACAGGTTCAGGAGAAAACCAAAATCCAGAAGGAGAGTAGGTGATTAAATGAGTACATTAGAAAAAATACAAAATAGAACAAGTATAGATATTATAGCATTAAAAAATAGACTAGAAAGAGAATTAAATATAGATAACATTAGCGATAATAACAAAAAAGAAAAAGCGAATGAACAATTAGTATATTCTATTTATGATGTTTTAGTTATTATATTAGATACAATACATCAGGCAAAAGTTCCAGAAGGCTTATATACGACTTGGATTAGAATGATTAAAGACTATTGGTATTTAAATAAATATGATAAAATTTTTGTTTCAAATGCTAATACTGATGTAAATTCTAATTTGCAAGTTAAAAGTATTCAACTAGGAGATACTACAACAACATTTGCTGATAAATCCTCACAAATCGAAATAAATGGTACAACATATAATACAGGAACAGTTGATTTTGATGAAGATATTTTAATTGAAAAGTATAAAAAGGACTTATATAGACATCGAAAGATGAGGTGGTAATAATGATACTTTTTGGACCATCAAATCAAAATAATATATATAATCTAGCAAGACAAGCAATTGAAAGTCAATACGATGCTAAATGTGATGTGATTGAAAAAAGACCAACAGAAGTAAAAAATATAACAAAAAATATTGAAGAAACAGTGTTAAAAGATAAATGCTGTAGAGTGTCCTTTGAAACAATTGCACAGAATACAGAAACAGATACTGAAGCTAAAAAGGTACAAAAAATAAAATTATTTATTGCACCAGAATTAGACATAAAGCCAGGAAGTAAAATAGTTGTTACAAGAAAAGGAAGAACTACAGAATACAAAAACGGTGGAGAACCTGCCGTTTATGATACTCATCAAGAAATTATTTTAGAATTATGGAAAGGATGGGCTTAAATGGCTAAATGGGGAAAATGTGACTTTAGAGAATTGAGGAAACTACAAAAGAAAATAGAGAAATTAGAAAAAACAGACATTGACAAATTTTGTAGGGATGTATCCAAAGAACTTGCGGCAAGATTACTAGCAAAGGTAATTCCACGAACACCAGTTGGAGAAGGAAGTTTTGAAGTAAAAGAAGGAAAAAGATACACAATAAAAAGTGGAGGAACATTAAGAAGGGGATGGACAGCAAATACAGAAGCAGAAGCTGAAAGTGGAACAGAGCTGGATCCAACTACATATGCTAATTCTTTAAGAATATTTAAATTTAGTAATAATTATATTATAGTTGTTGAAAACCCGGTAAAATATGCCTCTTACGTTGAATATGGGCATAGACAAGAACCTGGAAGGTATGTACCAGCATTAGGAAAAAAATTAAAAGCAAGTTGGGTTGAAGGAAAATATATGTTAACAGTATCAGAGAAAGAACTTGAATCACAACTTCCACATCTATTAGAAATAAAAATGAAAAAATATATAGAGGAGTGTTTAAATGGTTGATAATGTGACAAATGAAATTATATATGGGATTGCAGCTAAAATAAAAGAAATATGCGATAGTAAATATAAAATATATACAGATAAAGAAGAACAAGGCGAAGAAAGACCTTGTTTTTTTATTAAGGATTTAACTGGAGATGAAAATCGAGAAATTGGATTAAATAATAGATTTTATAAAAAGACACTAAATATAGTAATTATATTTTTTACAGAAAATGGAGAAACCGAACTAATAAATGATGTTAAAGATAATTTGTATGAATTAGAATATATAGAATTATCAGATGGAACTTTAATAAGAGCTATGAAATTACATCATAAAGTTGAAGATGGAGTATTACATTTCTTTATAGATTATAAATTATTTATTGAAAAAAATCCTAGTGTAGCAATAAAAATGAATGATTATAGTTTAAGTGGGGAGGTAAAAAAAGATGAAAACGACTAAAAAGGAAACAAAATCAAATTTAGTTGAAAATAAATATACAAAAAATCAAATCGTTAGTTCCAAAACATTTGCTAATAACAGAGATTTACTAAAAGTTATATTAAAAGAAGATAAAAGTTATAGCAAAAAAGAAATTAACGAAATAATAGAAAATTACAAGAAAGGTAAGGTGAAATAGCATGGCATTAGGTGGCGGAAAATTTACAAGCCAAAACAAAAAATTACCAGGTACATATATGAATTTTGCATCTGCACAAAGTGCATCTTCTGCAATTGGAGAAAGAGGTATTGCTGCAATGGCACTTCAAATGGACTGGGGAAAAGATGGAGAAATAATAGAAGTTACATCAGAAGGTTTTGTAAAAGACTCTACAAAAATATTTGGATATGAATATACAAATGAAAAACTAAAAGGATTAAGAGATTTATTTAAAAACATTAAAAAGGCATACTTTTATAGGCTAAATTCTGGAAACAAAGCTACAAATAATTTGGCTACTGCGAAATTTAGTGGAGTAAGAGGAAATGATTTAAAAATAGTCATTCAAAACAATGTAGATAATGAAGATAAATTCGATGTATTTACATTACTAGATACTAAAGAAGTTGATAAGCAAACTGTTACAAAAGCTTCAGAATTGCAAGATAATGATTTTGTTACATTTAAAAAAGATATTACACTAGAAGTAACAGCTAGTACTCCATTAACTGGTGGAACAAATGCAGAAAATGTAACAGGAGAAGCTCATCAAAATTTTTTAAATAAATTAGAATCTTATCAAGTAAATGCATTAGGATGTACTGCTACTGATAAAACAACATCTAATCTATATGTTCAATACGTTAAAAGATTGAGAGATGAACAAGGAGTAAAATTTCAAGTGGTGTTATTTAATAATGTAGCAAATTACGAAGGAGTTGTAAATGTAAAAAATACTACAGTTGAAGATAATTCTGCTCTTGTTTATTGGGTAACTGGAGTAGTGGCTGGATGCGAAATAAATAAATCAAATACAAACAAAACTTACGATGGAGAATATACAGTTAATGCTAATTATACACAAGCTGAATTAGAGGCATCTATTGATGCTGGAGAATTTACACTTCATAAAGTAGGAAATGAAATTAGAGTTTTAGTAGACATTAACAGTTTAGTTGATACTATTAGTGAAAAAGGGGAAGAATTTAAATCTAATCAAACAATAAGAGTGTTAGATCAAATTGCTTCAGATACTGCTAGTGTTTTTAATTCTAAATATCTCGGCAAAATAGCAAATAACGAAGCAGGAAGGACTTCACTATGGACTGATATTATTAAATTATTCAGAAATTATCAAATAATTCAAGCTATAGAAAATTTTAGTGATGAAGATATAAGTGTAGAAATTGGAAATGATAAAAAATCAATATCTGTTGATACACATGTTCAAGTAATTAACACGATGGAAAAATTATATATGACAGTAGTAGTTGAATAAAGGGAACAAGTATAATTGTTCTCTTATTTTTTTATAAAGGAGGATTTTAAAAATGGCTAATATAACAATGAATGCAAAAGATGCTGTTAGTGCAAAGTTAGCTGAATGTTATATCACAATAGAAAATAGAAGATTTTTACTAATGCAAGGTAAAGACTTTGAGGCTAAATTTGAAAAGACTAAAAAAGAAATAAATATACTTGGGAAAACTGGTTCTGGTAATAAATCAACAGGTTGGAAGGGAACTGGAAAAATAACTATATATAAAAACACATCTCTATTTGATGAGTTGATGGAACGCTACAAAAATACAGGAGAAGACATATATATTGATATTCAAGTAACAAATGATGATCCAACCTCTGCTGCAGGTATCTGCACAATGGTATTTATGGGATGTAATGTTGATGGTGGAGTTTTAGCAGCTTTTGACGTTGATGGAGATTTCTTAGAACAAGAAATAGACTTTACATTTGAAGACTTCTCAAATCCAACTAAATTTAAACAGTTAGCAGGTATGCAATAATGATGAATTAATAAAAAATAATAAATCGAAAGGAAAGATAAGATATGAGTTTAGAAAGTTTTATGGTAAAAGAGGAAATAAAAGAAGTAGAATATGTTGCTTCTAAAAGATTTAAAAATGAAGAAGGACAAGTTGAAGTATGGAAATTAAGATCCATAACTGCAGATGAAAATGATGCAATAAGAAAAGATTGTTATAAACAAATCCAAGTGGGAAAAAGAATGAAAACAGAATTTGATTCAGTGAAATATTTGGAATTATTGGCAGATAAATGTATTGTTTACCCAGATTTACACAATGTTGAATTACAAAATTTTTATGGAGAAATGGATGCAATTAAAGTATTGAAAAAACATTTATTAACTCCAGGAGAATATGACGACCTTATGGCAGAAATTCAAAAAGTAAATGGATATAGCATAGAGGATGCAGTTGAAGAAGTAAAAAACTAATAAATGAAGGTGATAGTGAATCAGCGTATGCACACTATTGCCTTCAGAAATTACACATACTTCCACATGAATTTTTAAACTTAAATTACAAAGAAAAAGCTTTTGTCATCGCATCAATACAAATAAGAGTAGAGAATGAAAAGAAAGAGGCAGCAAAGGCAAATAAACAATAACTATATCTTATTTTTCTTATAAGGAGGCAAATATGGCAACAATAAAAACAGCTTTTAAAATACAAGATGCTATGACTCCTGCTTTACATTCTATAAATAATGTACTAAATATTGTGTTGGATAATTTTGAAAATTTACAGAATATGACAGATAAATCAGTAAATATATCAAATATAAAAGAGGCTAGAGAAGAACTAAAAAATATAAGTACTAATATAACACGAATAGAAGAAAATGCAAAAAAGGCAAACTATATAATAGAAGAAATGCCTCAGATTTTTAACAATGCAAGTAATTCTGTAAATAATCTAGCACAGAATTCTAATAGTGTATTAAAAACTTTGATGGGATTTAGTCTTATTCAAAAAATGATTGGATTAGTGTCAAATCAACTTGGTAGTGCAATTGATAGAATGGATACAATGAATAATTATCCTAAAGTAATGTCAAATTTAGGAATAGGTGCAAAACAATCAAATGCATCAATTAAAATATTAAGCGAAAATTTAAAAGGACTTCCAACAACTCTAAATGATGCAGTTAGTTCAGTTCAAAATTTTACAAGTGTTAATAATAATATTTTAAAGAGTACAAAGATGTTTTTGGCTTTGAATAATGCTATCCTTGCTGGCGGTGGTAGTACACAGGTTCAGCAATCAGCATTAGAACAGTTATCGCAAGCATATGCTAAAGGCAAGCCAGATATGATGGAATGGAGAACAGCAATGACAGCGATGCCAGCACAATTAAAACAAGTAGCACAAGCGATGGGATATGTAAATGCAAACAAACTTGGAGAGGCATTACGAGCAGGAAAAGTTAGTATGAATGACTTTATGGATACATTTATTCAGCTTAATGAGAAAGGTGCAAATGGTTTTCAAAGTTTTGAAGAACAAGCAAGAAATGCTACTGGAGGATTTGCAACTTCAATTGCCAATATGAAATCAGCAGTTACTAGAGGTATTACAAATTTAATTGAAGAAATAAATACAGGCTTAACAAATGCGGGGTTTGGAACAATACAAGTTAATATACAAAACATTGGTAGTTTAATAGAGAGAGTACTTTCCAAAATTGGTAATGTTATAGGTAACATCATAAGGCTTTTATCCCCAGCTATACAATTGATACAAAAAGTGGCTACTACTATTGGAAAAAATTGGTCAATTATAAGACCAGTTGTAGTTGGAATTGTAACTGCATTAGGTTTATACAATGCAGCTCTTAAATTACATGCTGGATTAGTTGGAATTAGTACACTTGGGGAATGGTTACATCATATTGCCACAGTAGCACAAGCAAAAGCATTGCTAGCAAAGTTTGATGCAAATTTATTGGTAGCAAGTTCAGAATATGCATTAGCAGTGGCAACTGCACAAGCAACAGTTGCACAAACAGGATTTAATACTGCTTTAATGGCTAGTCCAATTACTTGGATTTTAATAATAATAATAGCAATAATAGCTGCAATATATGTGGTAATAGCTGTTATTAACAAAGTAAAAGGAACAGCTATATCAGCAACAGGAGTAATTTGTGGTGGAATCAATGTAGTACTACAATTCTTCAAAAATTTAGGGCTAAGTATAGCAAATATTGCTTTAGCAATAGGATATGCAATAGGTGCTTGTGCAAACAATATGGGTATAGCATTTCATAATGTTATTTGCAATATTCAATCATGGTTTTATGGATTATTAGAAACTGTTGTAAATGTAGTAAAAGGTGTTGCTGATGCATTAAACAAAATACCATTCGTTAATATAGATACATCTGGATTAGTAAATATAGCAAATGAGTATGCTAGAAACAAAGCACAAGCTGAAGGCAACAAAGAAGAATACAAGGACATTGGAGAGGAATTCCAAAAGGGTCTTTCTACATTTGAAACATGGCAAGATGGCTGGGTTTCAGATGCTTATAATGGTGGATACAATTTTGGACAAGGCATAGATGATACACTATCAAATATGTTTGGAAACAATAATAAATTTGAAGATTTGCTTAACAATGATGATTTACTTAATGGTATGGACAATTCAGACACTCTTACAGATATATCAGGGAATACTAAAGATATTGCAAGTAGTGTAGGAGATATATCTGATGAAGATTTAAAATATTTGTTAGACATTGCGGAAAGAGATACAATAAATAGATTTACAACAGTACCACTAACAATAAATTTGACAAACAATAACAATATAAATGGAGAAGATGATATAGATGGAATTGTAGATAAGGTAACAAATAAAATGGCTGAAAAATTAGAAGAAGAACTAGAATATGTTGCTGATGGTGTACATGTTTAAAGGAGGATTTTTATGGCATATTATTTTTATTTAGGAAATGTACTTCTTCCTATTCCACCTGCAAAGTTAGAACTAAAAATAGATAACAAAAATAAAACATACGATTTGATAAATTATTCAGAAATTAATGTTTTAAAAAATCCAGGGCTAACAACTATTGAATTTGAAATATTGCTTCCAAATGTTAAATATCCATATGCAATTTACAATAATGGTTTTCAAAATGCTAAATATTATTTAGAAATATTAGAGAAATTAAAAGTAAATAGATCTGCTTTTCAATTTATTGTAGTTAGAAGATTTCCGGATAATAAAGCAATATACGATACAAACATAAAGGTATCTTTAGAAGATTATACAATAACAGATACTACAGATGAAGGCTTTGATAATAAAGTAAAAATAAAGTTGAAACAATATAGGGAGTACTCAACTAAAACTATTAATATAACAATAAAACAGTATCAACAACCAGTTGTCAATAGAACTGTAACAAACAACGATACTAAAAACATTGCAAGTGCATCAAATACAAGTGGACAAAATTACACAGTAAAACGTGGCGATTGCTTATGGAATATTGCAAAGAAATTTTATGGCAATGGAAGTAAATATACAACAATATATAATGCTAACAAAGATAAGATAAAAAATCCTAACTTAATATATCCAAATCAAATTTTGTGGATACCTGCATAGTAGGAGGAAAAAATGATGCAACAATTATTAATTCAAAATGGAAATACTGTATACGAACCAGTAATTCAAGACGGAATTACATGGACTACTGAAAGAAAAGGTGCTGCAGGGAAACTTGAATTTAAAGTTATAAAAGATGAAATAATTAACTTTGAAGAAGGAAACTCTGTAGCACTTAAAGTTGATAATACAAATTTATTTTACGGATTTGTTTTTAAACAAAAATCTGATAAAGAAAAAATAATAACAACAACAGCATATGACCAATTGAGGTATTTGAAAAACAAAGACACTAGAGTCTATACGAACAAAAGAGCTGATGAAGTAGTAAAATCTATTGCAAATGATTATCAATTGCAAATTGGCACATTAGAAAATACTAATTATGTAATTGCAAAGAAGTCAGAAATCAATAAATCTTTATTTGATATTATATTAAATGCATTAGATGAAACTATAAGAAACAGAAAAGAAATGTATGTTTTGTATGATGATTTTGGCAAATTATGTTTGAAGAATTTAGAAAGAATGAAAATAGGTTTGATAATAGATGAAGAAACTGGAGAAAATTACGAATATCAAACATCAATTGATTCTGATACATATAATCAAATTAAATTAACATACGATAATTCAAATACAAAGAAAAGGGAAGTATATATTGCAAAAGACTCAAGTAATATAGAAAAATGGGGAGTATTACAGTATTTAGATACAATTGATGAAAGAACGAATGGAGCTGAAAAAGCAAAAGCATTATTAGATTTGTATAATAAGAAAACTAGAACTCTTGAAATAAAAAATGCAATAGGAGATGTACGAGTTCGAGGAGGATCTCTTATAATAGTTAGACTAGATTTAGGAGATGTTAAACTAGAAAATTTTATGCTAGTAGAAAAAGCAAAACATACTTTTAAAAATGGAGAACACTTTATGGATTTGACATTAACGGGGCAAAATTTTGTATCTTAGCAGGAGGCAAAGAAAATGAACTCATTAGGAGAAGTAATAAAAAAAATGGCAGTAGGGGCAAATGATGCAAATGCTCCTACTGCCATTTTATTTGGAATTGTGACAAGTGTTAATCCACTTGAAATTACAGTCGAACAAAAATTAAAGTTAACAAAAGAATTTTTAGTGCTTACTAAAAATGTTAAAGATTATACTGTAGATGCTATTATGAATTGGAATACAGAAAGTGCTTCAATAGATGCAAATCATCAACATAGTTGTGAGATTACATCTAATAATGAAGATGTATCAGTATCAATAAATAATCAAAATATAGATTTAACTCATAGTCATAATTTGAAAGGTAAGAAAAGTATTACAATACATAATGGACTAAAAATAAATGATACAGTTATTCTTTTACAACAACAGGGTGGAAGCAACTTTATCGTACTAGATAAATTTTAGATGAAAGGTGGTAAAAAGATGACACCTAATAATACAAATAATATATTGTTAGAAGGTATAGAAGAAACAGAACAAACTAGTAAAACATACTATTTAAACACAGAAAAAAATACTATTTCAAATTTTTGTGATGGTATAGAAGCAATGAAACAAACAATATATTGCATCTTAAATACAGAAAGATTTGAAAACATTATATATAGTTGGAATTATGGAATTGAATTAAAACATCTAATTGGAGAAAATACAACATTTGTTATTCCGGAGCTGCAAAGAGTAATAACTGAAGCACTACTTCAAGATACAAGAATAATTGAAGTAAATAATTTTGAATTTGAAGTCAAAAATAATGCAATAGCTGTTAAATTCAATGTAATTACAACTATGGGTGAAATTAAATCGGAAAAGGTGGTGAGCATTTAAGGTGGAAACGGATAATTTAGATGAATACTATGACTATAATAATATATTAAACAGAATGTTAAGTAGTATTTCTGATGATATAGATAAAAGGGAAGGAAGTATTATTTATAATGCTTTAGCACCAGCAGCGTTAGAATTAGCACAAATGTATTTTACACTTAAAAACAATATGGATTTATGCTTTGCAGATACAGCTGTAGGAGAATATTTAGATAGAATTTGTGAACAAATTGGAATTAAGAGAAAGGAAGCGACAAAAGCAGTAAGAAGTGCACAATTTTTTAAACTTAATACAGAATATGAAGATGAAGATGATGAAAAGTATTTACCATATGAAAATATACAAATTGGCTCTAGATTTTCAATAGAGGATGTTACATATAAAGTTATAGAAAAAATTAACCCAGCACAAGCAAATAATCTTAAGAATGTATATAAATTGGAATGTGAAGTTGCAGGAATAAAAGGAAATGAGTATCTAGGAAATTTAATACCAATTGATTATAATATTGCAATGGCAGAATTAAATGCAATCATAGTACCAGGAACAGAAGAAGAAACAGATGAGGAATTAAGAAGTAGGTATTATGAATATGTAAAGAATACAGGATTTGGAGGCAATATACAAGATTATAAAAATAAAACAAAGGAAATTGATGGTGTAGGATTAGTTTATGTTACAACAGCTGATGAAATAGTAACGTTTGAAGAAAATGTTAGACTTACAATTTTAAATTCAAATTTAGATATTGCAAGTAATCAACTAGTAGCTGATGTGCAAAAAATTATAGATCCAACACAAAAGGGAGATGGCATAGGGATTGCACCAATAGGGCATATAGTAAAAGTCAAAACTGCAGAAAAGTGGATATTAAATGTAACTACAACACTGACATTAAAAGAAGGTGTATCTGCAGATTCTATAAAAAATGAAATTTTAGATACAATAAAACAATATTACAAAGATGTTATATTAAAAGAATGGGAAACATCAAAATGGACTATTAGAATTTCACAAATAGAAAATAGAGTATTAAATTTAGATGGGGTAATAGATATAAGCAATACAAAATTAAAAACAGCATCTGGAGGAACTTATAATGGAAATTGTGAGTATCATTCAGGATTTATCCCAGCAATTGAAGAGGTGACCATAAATGTTAATTGATTATTTACCAGAGTTTCTAAAGGATTTTAGGGAATATAAAGAAATAATGAATACTGAAGAAATAGAATTAGAAAAATTAAAAAGTAAAAATAATAGCATTACTGATGAAATTATTATATCAAATGCAACAAATGATGGAATTAGCAGATTTGAAAAAATATTAGGAATAAAAAGTAATACAAATTTAACATTAGAAAATAGAAAATTTTTAGTAAAAAATAAATTTTTTAACCGAGCACCATTTACAGTAGAGTGGCTTAAGAATAAATTAGAAAATCTATGTGGCCAAGATAACTATATTATTGATATAGATATTAGTAACAAAATACTTAATGTGCAAATTGGATATATGTTTGATGAAGCTACAGAAGAATTAAGAAAAGATTTAAGAAATATAATACCTGCAAATATTATTTTAGATGTAAATTTCTGGTATATAGAAATTGCAAATATACACGTGTATATGGCTATGCAACAAACTGACTTTTTAACATTAAAACAAGTAAATTAAAAAGAAAAGAGGTGAAGTAATTGAGTGCTTTTGGAGGAATTTATATTACAAGACAAGGTAAACAATTACAATCAAAAACAGCAGAAGGAAAACTATTACAATTCACAAAGGTTTTAATCGGTGATGGAGAAATTTCTGGTGATATTGAAAAAGTAACAAGTATTTCAAATTTAATAGAAAGTATTGATATTAATAGTGTAAAGCAAGGAAAAGTAGAAGGAGAGGCTATAATTAGTTTCATCTTTTCTAATTCAAATTTAATTAAAAGTTTTTATTGGAGAGAAATTGCATTGATGGCAATTGATCCAGATACAGAAGAAGAGAAAATTTTTGCTTATGCGAATGCAGGAGCAGATGCTGAATACATTCCAAATTATTTATCTGATTTAATAAATAAAAAAGTAGATTTGATTCTAAAAATTGATAATATAGAAAATATAGTAATATCGGTGGCAAATGGATTATATATGACAAAAGATGAATTCGAAGTTGAAATTTCAAAACATGAATATAAAACATATACAAAAAAAATATCTAATGCAATAACACAAAATACAAATTACGAACTGCCAGCTACATACACAGTTGGAGATACAAATATGGAATTGTATATTGAAGGCATATTACTTATTAGAAATGAGGATTACATAGAAGTTGGAGACACAGGAGAAACAAGCAATACAATACAATTCAAAAACTGGACTGTAAAGGCAGGATATATACTAATTCAAAAAATAAAAGGACAAAGTGTTAGAATATATTCTTCTGAAGAAGCAGTAGAGGCTGTGAGGCAATTTTGGATGGAACAGCATGGTAACTTAGATGGAGTTTATATACAAGAATCTGGAGCTGATGTATATAAAAACTATGTCGTAGTAGTAAGAAGTTCAACTAACACTGCAGCTTTAGTTTGGTATACAGTGAATAGATTAAACTTAAGTATAGAAGAAACAGGAGGGTAAAAGTAAATGGATAGAAAAAATATTTTGCAAAGGTTAGAAGAATTAGAAGAAAATACATTGCAATTTGAAGTAATCGAAGAGTTCGAGAATTTTGAAGAATAAAGGAAAGGATGATGCAATTATGATAAGTGCTGTAAGCCTTATGGCTGTATATATATATATATATATATCGATTATGTCTACAAAAAACAAAGAGAGGAGGAACATTTAAACTGTTCTTCTTCTCTGGTAAATCTCTTGAAAAAGGAGGTTTACGCGAGGTAGGTGATTGCTTTGCATAAAGTAATCAAACCAAAAAATGATAATTATTTAGATAGCAATTACATAGTACATAACAAAAAGAAACTGAGTAAGATTTTAGACATATTGCTAGGTAGAAACAAAATAACAACAGGACAAGAATTTGAAACACGGTCGTATTATAGATGGCAAAAAAGAGTATGGAAAACGAATAAATTGTGGCATTGTGCCAAAATCAAATAGTCTTACAAATACACCGCATGGATTAAGCAATGTGAATTTTTTTACAGACTGCGTTGGTGTAGCGTCAACTGAAGGCGGAGTTTGGCCAGAAAAACTTGGAATACCAGGATCTTCTTATGTATCTATGGCAATTGAAGGAAATGATATTGTAATACGTGCTACATCTGATAATTACAACACAGCAAAATACATTGTAATAGTAGAATTGCATTATATTAAAAACTAAATAATATCATTCTCGCAAGAAAGTATGAAGAAAAAAGTAAAAATAAGAGATGAAAAATATTTATCTACAGAGTATGTTATGCATAATAAATGCAGATTAAACGTACTTCTTGACAAATTATTAGGAAAAACAACATTAAGCAAGTTGACTGTACACAATTATTTGGAGTATGGCTGGGAAACAAACGGACTTAATCAAGTATTCAAAAAGCGGAGATATAGTGACATTGCTATTATCTGTAAGAAACGGTACAGCAAATACAATAATGACATTGCCAGAGCGGATTTAGACCCGAAAGCACATTTTTAGCACAAATTACTAGCACTGAGGGCGATGCAAAGTATGTAACTATTTACGCTGGTGGGCAAATATTAGTACCAGACAGCCTAATAGGAAAAGGAGTTTTAGTAAATTGTAGTTTTTATGTATAGTAGATAAATAGAACAGTTTAAATAAAAAAACAAATATGAAAATAAGAAAAATGCCAGATGGCAATTATTTAGATAGTACAAGCATTGTACACGGTAAAAGCAGATTAAGTGTTTTGATTAACAAAATACTAAACGGAATAAAATCGTTAGAGGATGGAAATCATCTTAAAATTTTAAATGTGCATGTAAGTGATAGCAAATTCGATAATGTAAAGCAAATAGCAGATATAAAAGATGGAGAATTTTATTGTATCACAAATGCACCGTTAACCGATAATTATTTTATTCAAGATGGAGTTATGCATACCATATTAGGGATGCAATATGGTAATTTTGAGTATGGGTATCAAATGTCAATAAGCTGCAGAGGAATGAAGAGTAGAACAAAATATAATAATGTTTGGTCAGAATGGCAAAATAAATAAAATTAGGAGGATAAAAGCATGGATACAAATGAAAGAATTGCAAAACTTGAGGAAAATGTAAAATCTAATCAGCACAGATTAGATGAACATGACAAAAAAATAGAAGATATACACGAACTTGCAACATCAGTAAAATTACTTGCATCAGAAACAAAAGCAATGCGTGGAGATGTAAACGATATGAATAACAGAATAAAGCAATTAGAAGAAAAACCAGGTAAAAACTGGGACAACTTAACAAAGATAATATTAACTCGGAATTGCAACAGCAGTTTTGGGTTATTTTTTAGCAAAATTAGGAATGTAGAAAGGTAGGTGAATTAACATGGATATAACAGTATTAACACAGTTTTTTAGTATGGTAGTAGTAGGTATTTGCTTGTGCGTAGGGTATGTAATAAAAAATAGTTTGGAGTTTATACCAAACAAATATATACCAGCTATAATGCTAGTTTTAGGAACAGTTATAAACGTACTAATAAATATATCAACTGGAATAAATGCAGAAGTATTTTTAACAGGTATGTTTAGCGGACTAGCTTCAACTGGATTACATGAAATGTTTAAAAATTTAATAAACAAGGAGGAAAAATAATGGAAGATGAATTAGTAATTGATGAAGTTACTTTTGATGAAGAATTATATCAAAAGAACTTACAAGAAAATGATTTTTCTAACAAAATAACAGATGGAGTAGGAGATGATGTAGATGCAATTAACTAGATTGATGGTACCAGAAAACAAATATGGTATAAAATGTCCTTATTCAATGAAGCCAAATGGAATATGCGTACATAATACTGCTAATAAAGCTAGTGCAATGGCAGAAGTATCCTATATGGTAGGAAACAATAATAAAGTATCTTATCATTATGCAATTGATAATCAGAGAATAGTACAAGGCATTGAAGAAAATAGAAATGCTTGGCACGCTGGAGATGGAACAAATGGAAAAGGAAATAGAAATAAAATTGCAATAGAGATATGTCATTCCATAAATCCAGATATATCAATGTTTACTGCATCTGAAATGTTGGCCGCAAAATTCATAGCATATTTATTAAAGAAATATAATTGGGGAATAGAAGAAGTTTCAAAACATCAAGATTATAGTGGAAAATATTGCCCACATAAAACTTTAGATTTAGGATGGGAACGTTTCTTAAATTTAATAAGAACAGAGCTAGGACAAGTTTTAAATACAAGTAATGAAATTACATATTCAACAATACAAAAAGGCTCACAGGGAAATCTTGTACGAATAGCACAGGAGAAATTGATAGCCAAAGGTTATAGTTGTGGACCAGATGGTATAGATGGAATATTTGGCAAAGATACCTTAAGTGCAACAGAACAATTACAAAGGGATGCAAAAATAGCAGTAGATGGGGTAATTGGACCTGACACATGGGCTGTATTAAACAGCGATTTTGTAAAACCAAATAAACCAACTTATCCAGGATATTTAATAAAAAAAGGACAAATTTCTGAAGATGTAGGAAAAGTACAAGCTAGACTTATTGAATTAGGATATAGTTGTGGAAGATGTGGTGTAGATAATGATTTTGGAAAAGATACTGCAAAAGCAGTAGAGAAGTTCCAAAAAGATAATGGACTTGTAGCTGATAAAATTGTCGGACCAAAGACCTGGAACAAATTATTTTAATAAAAAAGAAATAAAGTGCTAGTGCACTACTAGTACTTTATTTCTTTAATCTAAAAAATTTTCCACTTACATAATAATACAATTAAACAAATTATGCAAGTATATTTTTTCTTATTTTTTAAATTCTATCAATTCACCAATTTCACAATCTAGTACATCACATATTTTTTTCAGTGTTTCAAAATGAATTGCTTTTGTTTTATTATCCATTAAATGAGAAAGTGATTGATATCCACCTTCCATATTTTTAATAAACCAATATTTACTCTTTTTATTTTTCTTAAGTAATTCTTTTATTTTAAAATAAACCATTTTATTCACCACCTTTCCATAATACTTATTTTAAAATAAAGTACATAAAATTTTAACTATTCGCTAAAATAACTACAAATACCAAAACTTTAAAATACAATAACTAATTTACAAAATAGGTAATTTTTGCTATAATAAGCAAAAAAGAGTGGAAGTGGTTTTGATTATGGAAAGAAAAAGGCACATAGAAACTATAAGAATGGTCAAAAAATTTATTAGAGAAAAGGATTACGAAGGCTTAAAAGTTTTTATAGATAAAAGAGAGAAAGAATTGAAAGAATATGAAGAAGATAGCAAGTCAAGTGATTATATTGAAAATCTAGTGAATGATTTAACATAATGTCGAAAGTTGTCGAATTTTGAAAGCTAGATGTATCAATGGAAAGTTCATATTATACCTATCGGCTAGCATAGTTAAAAAGTTTTACATAATATGGTAAAATATTTATTAAGAGATGTCTCAAAAAGGAGGGGTATAATGAAGAATACACATAAGAAAGTTCTATTATATATAAATAATAGGATATCATTTAAAGATAGAATTTTATTACATATATTCAAAAGATATACCTATAATATCTATCAAATGGGATATCTTGATGGCTTTTCATTTAAAGATTAATAAATTATAATTACATTAAATTTACATTAAAAATTATGGAAAGAGGGTAGAAACATAGTAATATTAACTGGTAAAAAGATAATATTACCGACTACCTGCTTTTTTTATGAGAAAAAACTAAAAAAGCTAGTAATATCAAGTTACTAACTTTTTTTATTTTGAAAAATTTAATGTAAATACTATTTTAATGTAATTGTTTTTTAGT
>ERZ777305.2248-NODE-2248-length-17358-cov-4.842744_pt1 | contig 17358 bp, 25 predicted proteins | sample MGYA00374965_ERZ777305 | MGnify/ENA primary metagenome ERZ777305 (study PRJEB29328, sample SAMD00013331) | mouse gut metagenome | study: EMG produced TPA metagenomics assembly of the Metagenome analysis of fecal microbiota from mouse which was promoted... | reverse complement strand
AATGAATCACCCCGCTGCAGAGCAGACGGGGTATCACAAGGTGTTACAACATCAAATATAATTGGGTATAATCAGATTCACAACCTTGATTTTTTACATATTCTGCGATTGCTTCTTCGCTTGTGCTCTTACCCACTGTTGCAACAAAATAGCCGTCTGTCCAAAACTCTCCGCCCCATAATTCTTCTTTAACCTCCGGACATTGTGCAAATACTTGTTTTGCCGTTATACTTTTTATTATTTTTATCAATTGAGGAACGCTATATTTCGGTATTGTTTGTACTAGAAAATGTACATAATCCCTATCTGCTCCTATTTCTAAGAAATATATATCATAGCGTTCCTCAATTTCAAGACATATTTGCTTCAATGTCCTATCTACTTTCTCGCTTATTACTTTTCTTCTATACTTTGTTGGACAGACTATGTGATACACCAAGTTTGTTACATTATGACTCATTCTTATATAATCGCTCATCTGCAATCACCACTGTTAGTATACTTTATTTTTTATCCCGCTGCAAGCAGACGGGGAATTATACCCCTAACAATAACAGTTCACTGAACTGTTATTGTTCCGATTAAAAAAATAACCACATTGTGATTATTTTAAAGCGTCTAATAATTCAGCTTTTTTCATAGTGGAAATACCTTCAATACCTTTTGATTTTGCTAAATCACGTAATTCAGCAACCGTCATTTTAGATAAATCTACAGATTCTTCTTTTGCAACTTTAGATGTTTTTTCTACCTTTGATTCAGTCTTCTTTACTGTAGCTGGTTTTTCTTCTTTTTTAGGTGTTGTTTTTTCATTTAAAGCATCTTTTGCAATTCCAACTAATTCAGTAAAACTTGCTGGATTATCAATTGCAATTTCAGATAACATTTTACGGTTTACGGTAACACCTGCCTTATTTAATCCATTGATAAATCTAGAGTAACTGATATCATTGTCTCTACAAGCAGCATTGATTCTTGTAATCCATAACTTTCTAAAATCTCTTTTCTTTTGTCTTCTATCTCTATATGCATAACTTAATGAATGCATCACTTGTTCTTTTGCAGTTCTATATAATCTATGTTTACTTCCAAAGTATCCTTTGGCTCTATCCATTACTTTTTTACGACGTGCACGATGAATTGTGCCACCTTTTACTCTTGCCATATATTTCCTCCTTTAATACTATTTTCCTAAATTTGTTTTAATTCTTTTGTAGTCTGAACTACTTAATAATGATCCTTTTCTGCTTTTACGATTAGAAGCAGCATTTTTCTTTCCAGTGTTATGTCTTGATCCTGGAGTTCCAATTTTAACAGTTCCACCAGGTCTTACTTTGCAAACTTTTGCAGTTCCCTTATGGGTTTTCATTTTTGGCATAATTATTCCTCCTATTTTTCCTTGTTTGGCATTAGCATCATGGTCATGAAATAGCCTTCCATTTTCGGTTGTTGTTCGATAATAGCAATTTCTTTTACTGCATCTGCAAAACGATTTAACACATCACGGCCTAATTCTTGATGTGCCATTTGTCTTCCACGAAAACGAACAGCCACTTTAATTCTATGACCCTTTTCTAAATACTTAGATGCATTACGAACACGTGTATCAAAATCATGCACATCTATCGTAACGGATAGACGGTATTCCTTTATCTCTAAATTGGTTTCTCTTTGTTTTTTCATATTTTCTTTTTGTTTCTTTTTACTCTCGTATTTGAATTTATTATAATCCATAATTTTGCAAACTGGTGGTGTTGCATTTGGACTCATCAAAACCAAGTCAAAACCAGCGTAAGAAGCTAATGTAAGGGCATCTTTAATTGGTTTTACACCAAGTTGTTCTCCATTTGGTCCAATTACCATAACTTCTTTTGCACGAATTTGTTCGTTAATGTACATATCTTTTTCTCTTGCGATACCTGACACCTCCATAAAAAAGTGAATACATAAAAGTATCCACCTAAAATTCCAATTATCGTTTGATTGGCATCTACCCAAAGCTTAAGCAATCGGGTGAGAAGTGGACACTTCTGCTTTCCTTTTTTAATTTTCTTTTATAGTATACATAAATATAGTATGTTTGTCAATGTGATTTATGAAAATTTTATTTATTTTCAAGCAAATAAGAAATCGCCTTCATAACACCTAATTTCCCAGCAGGATAGGTTAAAGCTCCTTGCATATATGCAATATAAGGTGGGCGAATTGGACCATCGCAAGATAATTCAATTGAAGAACCTTGTGTAAAGCTACCAGACGCCATGATAATTTGGTCCTCATATCCGGGCATATCATCAGGAATTGGAAGTGAATGGGCATCTATATAGGATCCCATTTGGATTCCTTGGCAATAATGAATTAAATCATCAGAATTACCAAATGTAATCATCTGTACAATATCGGCTCTAAAATCACAATATCTAGGTTCTACTGTATAACCTAATGTTTCTAGAAGATAGCTTGCTAAAATAGCGGTTTTTAAACTACTAGCAACTACAGTAGGAGCAAAGAATAGTCCTTGTAATAATGATTTATTGACCCCTAAACTTGGGCCTACTTCTTTTCCTTCCCCAGGCACTGTCAAACGTTCGGCAGCAAGCTCTACCAAGTCTTTTCTACCAGCAATATAAGCACCATTAGGTGCAATGCCACCACCTAAATTCTTAATCAAAGAACCTACGATAATATCAGCTCCTACCTGAGTCGGTTCTATCTCACTTACAAATTCACAATAACAATTGTCTACCATAATAATAACATCAGAATCCACTTCTCTTATTTTTGCAATCACTTCTTTTATTTGTTCAATTCCAATGCTCTTTCGACTAGAATATCCTTTTGATCTTTGAATTTCAATTACTTTCACCTTTGACTCTTTTAATCGTTCTTGAATTCTTGGAATATCAAAAGCATCATTCACCAAATCTATCTGTTCATATTTAATATGATAAGAAGCAAGTGAGCTTGGATTTTCTGCTATCCCAATCACTTGGTGTAACGTATCATAGGGTTCTCCTGAAATACTAAGCAATGTATCCCCTGGTCTTAAAAGAGCAAAAAAGCAAACAGTTAAGGCATGCGATCCTGATATAAATTGATTTCTTACCAAACAATCTTCTGCACCCAACACTTCCGCAAATACCTTTTCAATTGTGTCTCTGCCAATATCATCATACCCATACCCAGTTGTACTGCGCATATGTATTTCAGATATTTGATATTTATGAAACGCATTGAGTACCTTTAAACTTTGATAGTCAGCAAGTACGTCTATTTTTTTCAATTCTAGTTGTAATGCGATTTCTGCTTGTTTCACCATTTCGATAATATCTTCTCTTACCCCTAGTCTTTCATACATTTCTTTCATCTCTGTCCTCCATCCACTCTTATAATTGCGTTATTCACAAAACTTGCATCTTCACTAGCTAAGAAGGATACTACTTTCGCAATCTCCTTTGGTTCACCAAATCTACGCAAGTATATTTTATCCTGTTCTAATGCAATATAATCTTGATCCAATTCTTTCATTTCATTTTCCGTTGCAACCCATCCAGGGGCCACTGCATTCACTCTTATATAAGGTGCATATTGTAATGCCAAATTATGGGTTAAAGAAATGACTCCAGCTTTAGAAGCATCATAATCTAAACACATGGGAAAATATTCATCTATTCCATTCGTCGAAGCTATATTGATAATGGTTCCATTCTGATTTTCGTACATTCGATTTCCCACATATTTGCTCACTAAAAAAGTCCCAATTAAATTGACGTCCAATGTTTTTCTAAAGTTTTCTACTGTTTTATTTTCATATAAAGTATCAATCGCAATTCCTGCATTATTTACAAGCACATCAATACGTCCAAATACTTGTATTGCTTGATCTACCATTTGCTTTACTTCCTCTTCTATCGATATATCTGCCTTAATAGAAATTACCTGTATGGAGTATTCTTTTATAAGCGTTTCTTGCAATTTCTTTGCTTCTTTTTCACTGGTACAATAATTGAGAATCAAATTGTATCCTTTACATGCAAGCTCTTCCGCAATCGCAGCCCCTATTCCTCTGCCTGCTCCAGTTATGAGTACGGTTTTATTCATTTTTTCCTCACTTCCTTATTTATTATTATACACGAAAAGAAAGCAGAGAAAAAGAACTTATTTCAGTTCTTCAATTTGTTCTTTAGAAAGTCCAGTTGCATCCATAATAGCTTTGATTTCATTCAATATGAATGTATTTGTTTTTGGTTTTCACAAGTAAGTCTACTGTTTTCTTTCGTTCACTCACATCACTTACACAGAGTTCATTTTGTAGAAACTCTATTTCATCAATCTTAATTTTTAAAATATGTTCTAAGAATGTTTTTAACGTATAGGGATTATTTTCATCACATAGAACTGTTTTGAAAACGATGTCATAACATCCATTATAAAACTTTTTCAAATTATCACCTCACCATTAACATAGTGAGTCTTTTTTTCATTTCCTTTTTATAATGAAAATTTCATAGAAAAAGAGCCTAAGCTCTTGATACATACTTTCCATCACTGGTAGAAACTAATATTTTTTCACCTTGTTCAATAAAAAGTGGTACACGGACTAAAAGTCCCGTTTCTACATAGGCATCTTTTGTTGCATTGTTCGTTGTATTTCCTTTTACGGCTGGCTCTGTCGAAGTAACAGTCATTTCAATTTTATCTGGCAAAATAACACCTAACAATTCTCCTTTAAAGAATGAAACAATCACCATCATATTTTCGATTAAGTAATTCTTATCATCCCCGATTTGGTCGCTTGATAACTCTAATTGTTCATAGGTTTCCATATTCATGAAATAATAAGTGTCCCCAGTATTATATAAATATTGTACATTTGATTTTTCAATATTTGCTTTTTCAAATTTTACATTGGTATTAAATGTTCTTTCAATCGTTCCACCAGTTCTTAAGTTTTTAAGCTTCGTTTTCATGAAAGCTGACCCTTTACCTGGTTTTACATGTAAGAATTCAATTACTTGATATATATTATCTTCAATGATAAGTGTCATACCAGTTTTAATATCATTTACTTCTATCATTTCACTTACTCCTTTCTATTATTGAAATTTTGATTGACTTTGTGATTCAATTCTTTTTCTTTGATCGCTTTGCGTATATGGATTTCTAGTTGGCTGACAATATGTCTTTTGTTTCGGTTGTTCTTGCACTGGTTGTACATCACTAGTTGCTTGCAAACGAATCAAAGTTGCATAATTTATTGCTGAATATAAATCATTCATAATATGGGCTCTTTTTCAAATTTCATTTAAGTTCTCACTTAATACTATTTTTCTTCTTTATGTAATGTATGTTGTTGGCATCTTGGACAATACTTGTTTAACTCTAAACGAGTAGTCGTATTTTTTTTGTTTTTTGGAGTACGGTAATTCTTTTCATTACATACTGTACACTTTAATGTGATATTTTCTCTATTTTCACCTTTTTTTGCCATAGTAAACTCCTCCTTTTTAAAAGCATTATTTATATTATAACAAATATCTCATATTTTTCAATCTTTTTTTTACATTTTATGGATAGAGGGCAAAATAAGCATCTGTTACACGCTTACTAATCCTACGATTCACATAGGACTGGTAGTCACTTCCATTGTCATAATGATAAACATTAGGGGATATGACGGTAAATGCCACTTTGGGATTGTCTGCAGGAGCAAACCCAACAAATGTATTGGTAATGGTTTCCTTATCAATTACTCCATCTCCATCTGTATCAATAAAACTCTGACTCGTTCCAGTTTTACCAGCTGGATAATAATCTAAATTCATATACCCAGATCCCGTTCCCCCATATTTCATCACTTCTATAAATCCCATTTTGACACGTTCTAAATACTGTGGTTCTGTTTCCACTGTATTTAGAATGTTAGGTTGTTTTTGATAAAGTAAGTTTGAAAAAGGTTCTGCCTTAGAGTCATACACTTGGCTTACTAGATAGGGTTGTAAGCGATTACCGCCATTCGCAATGGTTGTTCCATATTGAGAAAGTTGAATTGGTGTATAGGTATCATATTGTCCAATGGAAAAATCCAAAAGTAAGCCACCCACTTCACTTTTACCCTTATAACCAAGACTTTCTAATGGTAAATCAATCTCCGTTTTTACCCCTAAACCAAACTCTGCAAATGTATTACGATAAAGTGCAAATGCATCGGGACTTGCTTGGAATGGCATGTCATAATAATAAGATGCTCCTGCTACCTTCATAGCGGTATAAAACTGATAGGTATTAGAAGAAAGTCTTAAAGCTGTAATATCGTTTAAATAACCGAGTGGTTTCCAAGAACATTTTTCAGGAGCACCACGTAATTTGACGCAAGTATCATACCTTTGCTCCCCAATCTGTAAAGCACCACTATTATATCCAACAATATGAGACGCACCTTTAATGACAGATCCTACTACAACTGGAGAAGTCGTGATTCCAGGTGCATAATCATAAACTACATATTCGCCATTTCGAAGCAACACCTGTTTTCCTGCCATCGCTAAAATTTCTCCCGTATTGGGATTCGATACAATTACAAAAGCATGATTGTAATATTCGGTATTGGGTTCTGATTTGGCTTTGATAATTTCCTCTGCAATAATTTGCTCAATCGTCTGTTGTAACGTAATATCAATCGTTAAAACCAAATCATTCCCGCGCGTTCCTTCTTCAATCAGTGTCTTACTTCCATCGATTCCAATTTCATACTTGTCTTTTGTTCCCTTTAAATAATCGTCGTATTGATATTCCAAATAGCTAATACCAACACGATCATCTAATGCGTATCCCTTACTGACATAATAATCCTTAAGTTCAGCAGGAATTCCACTTTCACTTGAAGTTACACTTCCAAGTATTGTTCTAAAAGCATCACCATATAAATAGGAACGATTCCAATCTAGTTTTGTATCAAATCCCCTTAAAGCATCCACATTACCTGCAACAAAGGCATATTCTTCATCTGTTACATTTTCATTTTTAATCACTTTTTCTGCATAAGAATAACCTTTGTTCATCAATGTATATATATAGGCTGCCTCTAAATCTCTTTCGATATAAGAAGAGAGTTCTTCTTCTGTCACACGTTCTATTTTATAAGTTTCAATGTCACTTGAGGAAATTTTTCGTTCTTCTAAAGCTCTCCATTCTTCTTCTGTAATTTTTGCTTTTGCCTCACCCGGATGTTGTTTGACCCAAAATATCCTCAAATTTTTATCAGTTAATTTATGAGTGGAAACGGTAATCGCATCCGCAACCTGATAGGCAAGTTCAATTTCTTCTTTTGTAGAAATTCCCGTTTGTTTTTTATAATAAATTACCTTGATAGGTTGATTGTCGACAAGCAATTGATGATTCCTGTCATAAATACGTCCACGTGGAGCCGTACTTCCCTCTACAATTTTACGGCTCAATTGTTCTAATTTTGCTGTATAGACATCATGTCCAATCACTTGAACTCGAAATAGCCCAACGAGTAAAACAAATCCGAGTATGGTAATGATTCCAATTAATAGATTAAATCTTTTTTCGATAATTACTTTGATATCTTTACTTGGTTTATAATAACGAATATTACGATTTTTTGGATAATGCTTTTTCATATAATTGATTGATCTGTTCAAAGTCTATAATCTCAAAAAAATTTTCTATGTATCTAACCCTCTCATTTTGATAGTTTAAATAATAGGCATGTTCCCATAAATCGAGAGCAAGTAAAGGAATTAAATCATAGGTATAAGGGGTTTCCTGATTACTCAAATTGATGATTTCTAACTCTTTTTTTCCATTTAAAACTAGGAACGTATATCCAGATCCAACTAAATAAGAAGCTGTTTTTAAAAACTCCTTTTTAAAATTTTCATAATTACCATAAGCTTGATCAATCGCATTTAAAATCGATTTTACAGGTCTATTATTTTGTTTTGGATTCATATTCGAAAAGTAAAGTTCATGATTTAAAACACCACCTAAATGATACAAAATATCACCACGATCTTTTAAAGGAAACATATCCAAATGCGTTACCAATTCTTCTTTTGAATATTCATTTTTATAGTTGTTTTTTTGTAATAATTGGTTTAACTTGTTTAAATAGTTTCTATAATGTTTCTCGTAGTGTAATCCGACTGTTCTTGTATCAATGAAAGGTTCCAATGCATCATAAGCATAAGGAAGTGGCATCTCTTTGTACATATAATCACCTCTTGATTTTATTTTATGGAAACGATACTACATTATTCTAAATTTTATACATATATTACTTTAGAGGTGTAACATGATTGAAAAAATAATCCGTAAGTATGTAGAAAACTTAAAAATAGAAGATATTTATCAATTTGCTGAACAAAATGGTGTTGTTTTAAGCAATGAAGAAGTTCATTATTTATATGATACCATTCAAACAAAGTGGAAAAATGTCGTTTTTGGTTCTCCTGAGGCCATTTTAAAAGATGCCAAATTGCATTTGAGTGAAAAAACATATCAAAAAGCAGAGGAACTCCTCTACTTCTATTTGGATAAATATAAACGTTATTTATAAAAATCGCGTATTCTTTGGATAAGTTTGGAATCGAATGTTCGTTTACGAATCATTTCAATTTCAAATTTGTATGGAGGATACGCTCTTTTTGTACTGGTATCTTCTGCACTCACATAAGGTGTTTCTAAAATTTTAGGAATTGGTGCCAATTTTTCATGATAAATGACATGTAATAAATTCTCAAAACCGATTGTTCCATATCCAATATTTTCATGGCGATCTTTATGACTACCAAGAGCATTTTTACTATCATTGATATGAAGACAAGCCAATTTACTAAGTCCGATAATCTGATCAAATTGTTCCAAAGTAGCGTCAAATTCTTGTACAGAATATCCTGCATCGTTGATATGACATGTATCTAAACAAACCATTACCTTTTCTGGATATTTCATGCCATCCAAAATAGTTTTAATTTCTTCAAATGTACGTCCACATTCGCTCCCCTTTCCAGCCATTGTTTCTAAACAGATTGTAACCTGTGTATCCTGATTAATTACTTGATTGAGGGCAAAAATGATATTTTTAAGGCCTTCTTCTACACCAAGTCCAACATGAGATCCAGGATGAAGAACCATTTTGGTAATACCCAATTCTTCTACTCTTTTGATTTCTTGTTTTAAAAATTGGATTGCAAAATCATAATTTGCTCCATTGTTAGCTAAATTAATGATATAAGGAGCATGGACAATTACATGGTCAGAATCAATTCCATGTTCTTTCATCATTTCATGGGCTTGCTTTGTCAACTCTGGATTAATGTTAGCTCTATTTGTATTTTGAGGAGCTCCCGTATAAAACATGAACGTATTCGCATCATAACTGATTGCTTCTAATACACTACCTACTAATTGTTCCTCTTTGTTAAAGGATACATGTGCTCCTATAATTAAATCTTTCATATAATTCCTCACTTCATATTTTATTATAAAAGAAAAACATCTTTTATTCAAGATGCTATATCAATTTAAAAAACTATGATAGAAAATTATCTATTTTAACATCAATGAATAGACAACTTTATGATCATTTATATTGTTTTGTCAAATTAACCTATAATAGCGCCCAATACACCATAAGACATAATAAGCATGATAATACCCGCAAGTACAACACCCAATATAGAAGCTACAAGCGCTTTTTTCTTATTCATGTTAATCATAGAAGCAATTAGCGTTCCTGTCCATGCTCCTGTACCTGGAAGCGGAATTCCTACAAAGAAGAATAACCCCCAAAACTGAATATGCTCAATTTTATCTTTTTTTGACAAAGCTTTATTTTCTAATTTTGTAATAAAAGGTTCAATTCTTTTCCATTTTTTTAGTTTATTAAAAATAGGTGTAATAAACCATAGAATGAATGGAATAGGAAGTATATTTCCAAGAAAACAAATGATAAAAGCCACTACTGGATTCACATGTAGTAAGGAAGCAGCTAAAATACCTCCTCTTAACTCCAAAATAGGTAAACAAGAAATAAAGAAAATAGTCATTTCTTTTCCAAAAGGAATATTACTAATACTACTGAATAAATCCACCAAGGATTCTACTAAACTTTCTACCATAATGCATCACCCTTAAATTCTATGCTAACATTTTATCATAGATAGAAGACAATTAACAATCTCTTTATAAAAGTTCCTCTTTTTTTATGACAAATAATTTATTTTGTGTGTAAAATGCATAGAAAACATTTTCTAAATCTACATTTTGTTTTTTGAGCATATGTAAAATCCACTGTTTGTCCTTTTTGAGTTCAGGTAATATTTTTTCCTGAATCACACCATCTAGAATAACAGGCATTGGATAATCGGTTGTATTTTGGAAAACAGATAAATCTCCACTCGTTTCTAAAACCGCATAATCCACTTCCTCAATACTTTTAATTCCTTCTCCACGTAATTGTGTAATCAAATCATCTAAAGTATAACGAAGTTTCGTCATTGCACTAAAATTGACTTTTCCATTTTTAATAATAACGGTAGGATGTCCATCAATAAAGTTTCTAAATTTTTCACTTTTTAAACTGATATAGCTTATAACAATTTCCGATATCACTAATACAAGAATTGGAACAATAGAAATCCATATAGATTTACTCGTATCTTCAATAGAAAGGGCCGCAAGTTCCGCAACCAAAACAGTAACAATTAAATCACCTACTCCTAACTCTCCTATTTCCTTTTTTCCCATTAAACGATATACAAAAATAATAAACAAATACAAGAATAACGTTTTAGCCATTAAAATAAAATACATATGAATCACCTATTTTCTTATGTGTCAATCATATTGTTTTATACATTTTCATATATTTTAATCAGGAGGATATTATGAAATATTTAAAAACAAGTGTTAAAATAGTTGGAATTATGATAGCAACCTTACTCATTTTTACATTGCTGATTACTTTTTTCAACTACTTTAATATAATTGGAAAGAAAACTATTACTATATTAGAAATTATAGGCCCTGTTCTAACCCTATTCATTGGCGGTTTTCTAATGGGGAAAGAAAGTAAACAAAAAGGATGGCTAGAGGGTCTCAAACTAGCGCTTATCTTCATCGCTTTCATCGTTTTATTTAACTATTTAGGGCTTAGGAATCATATAGAAATGAAAAATCTAATTTATTATTTCATCTTAACTATCACTTGTATGTTTGGTGGTATGATTGGTATTAATAAAAATGGGGAAAAAGAAAAGAGATAAACAGTTATCTCTTATTTTTATAGGCCTGAAATTCTATTATTTTACATTTGGAATTTTCTGAGTCTGAAACATCTTGAATATAGGCTTTGCAATCTAGAAAAAAATTACATAACTGTGTCATCCTTACAATTTTTCTTGTTTCTGGTTCATATATAATTACAAACATATCTTCTTCAATTCTGTCTAACCCATCTGAAGTAATATCAATAAAACCACTATGATAATGAGATTTTGCCAATGATTTTTCCTGTGCATAATTTCCAATTCCTTTATAAGAAGGTATGGACAGTTTTAGATCATTGGTATCACGATCGATAAAGATGACACATAATAAACCCCTCATTAAACTTTGGGAAATTTCTTTGAACGGTACCTTTTTTAATATTTTTACATATAAGGTTTTCGGATTTGTTCTTAAATTACTACACATACTACACCTCATTGTAGTAGTTACTTTAACATACTTTCACTTAAAATTCAACCTATTTTTCCTTTTGCATATAATCTCGAATAAACTGATCCTTATATTCTAATAAACGATCTTGTTCAATTGCACTACGCAACTCTTCTGTTAAACCAATTAAAAATCGAATATTATGAATTGACAACAATCTTCCACCCAATGCCTCATTACATACAATTAAATGACGAATATAAGCTTTACTATAGTTTTTGCAGGCATAACAGTCGCAATCCTTTTCAATTGGATCAAAATCTTCCTTATATTTTGCATTTCTCATATTGATCTTACCATATTTTGTGAAAGCATTCCCATGACGTGCAATACGAGTTGGTAACACACAATCAAACATATCAATGCCACGAATGACACCTTCAATAATATCAATCGGTTCTCCAACTCCCATTAAATACCTTGGTTTATCTTCTGGCAAATAAGGAATAGAGTAATCAATTGCTTTGTACATATCTTCTTTTGATTCGTTGTCATTGGCAACTCCACCAATACTATATCCTTCAAAATTCATCTTTACTGTTTCAATTGCAGAATATTTTCTTAAATCCTCATAAGCTCCGCCTTGAACAATTCCAAATAAGGATTGCTTCTCATTATTATGAACCTCTTTTCCTCTTTTTGCCCAGCGTAATGTCCGTTCCACACTATTTTTTAAATAATCATAGCTTGCACTTGCAGGTGGACATTCATCAAAACTCATCGCAATATCACTATCTAATTTATTTTGAATTTGAATGGAAAGCTCTGGTGTTAAAAATAATTTTTTACCATCCAAATGGCTCTTAAAATGAACCCCTTCTTCCACAATATCTTTCTCTTTATTTTTGGCAAGAGAAAATACTTGAAAGCCACCACTATCGGTTAAAATAGGACCATCATAATGCATAAATTGGTGTAATCCACCAGCTTTTTCAACAATGTCTGCACCAGGACGTAACCATAGATGATAGGTATTGGATAGAACAACCGCACTATTCATTTCTTTTAGTTCTTCTGGTGTTAATGTTTTTACATTAGCTAAAGTACCTACTGGCATAAACATAGGAGTATCATAAGTACCATAATTCGTATGTAATTTTCCTCTTCTTGCTTTGGTATTTTTTTCTTTCTTTAATAATTCGTATTTGATTTTCATGTACGACACCTCGTACTTCATTATAAGACAATTTAAATCATTTGACAACCAGCCGAAAAATTGATTACAATAGATATTAAGTGATAAGTATGCAAACCCAAAAATTTACCATTTTTGATTTTGACAAATTGCAAGATGCAAAGAAACAAGAAACATATCATAAAATTATCAACTGAGCAACTACGATTAAAAATAAATACCTATATGAAAATTTACTAAAATATACTACTAAGACGAAGAAAATAAAAACCAATCACTCAACTCAATATTATATTAAAAGAGCAAATGAAATTATAAAAAGATCCCAAGATACCTATTTATCAAGTTATATTCCCATTCTGCTCAAAACTGCAAATGAAAAGATGTTATTCATAACTAGTTTGATATTTTCAGATAATGAAAGCTTTATAGAAGTATTACAACGCAATGGAATCAGAAAAGAGGATTGCATCAACTTTAGTGAGGAAATAAAAGGTTTAGGTTTCTACGATGAAACAAAAACATCCATGATTCTCGATCTATTAATTGAGGAATATTTTCCAAACCTGAACCTAATTAAAACACATTATGGAACCAATAATACAGGTGTCATCATCAATAAAATTCTAGAAATTGCTTATCTACATCCTGAATTATTGCATACAAAAGAAAAATCCTAAATTGGATTTTTTTAAATGCTATGAAAGAAGGCTTGAAATAAAGCACGGTTATTTTCATCATCAATAGATTCTGGATGCCACTGTACCCCAATAAAGAATTTCTTAGAAGTATCCTCTATTGCTTCAATGATATTACAAGCAGATGCAACAATTGGTAAATGTGTATTGACAACTTGCTCATGATGTCTACTATTTACAACAATAGTCTCCTTTTGCAAAATGGAATATAATTTAGAATTAGAATGAATCACAACAGAATGCACATAATCGACAAAATGATGATGGGTATCGTTCTCTATTTTTTCCAATTTTCCGCCAAAAACACACCCCATTGTCTGCATTCCCAAACATATTCCTAAAGTAGGAATATCATGGTCATATAAATATCTTACCGTCTGTACATCATAATCATAAAACTCTGTTCCACCTTGCAAAATCACTCCATCACAAAAGGATAAAATATCCACCATATCCTGAAAAGAATCTAACGTCATCTTGCCTTCATCACAAGTAGGAACGATCCCAATGGGTATACAATTATGTTCAATAATAACATCACTTATTTCACGGTTAATTGTAAGCTGATCCATATTTGGTCTAACCAAAATACCTATTTTCTTTTTCATAACACCCTCCTACTTTGATTATATGAAATAGGAAAATTATTTAGGAAAAAAAGAAAGTCTAAAATTGAACTTTCTCTTTTATATAAGTACTTAACTCTTCTATTTTGAGTGTGATTTGTTCCATAGTATCGCGGTCTCTTACTGTTACCGTTCCATTATTTAATGTATCATCATCGATCGTAATGGAGTAAGGAGTACCAATTACATCTTGTCTACGATAACGTTTTCCAATATTGCCAGATTCATCATAAGTTGTCATAAATTCTTTTGAAAGTAACTGATAAATTTCAGTTGCTTTTTCTGTGTGATATTTTTTCACAAGTGGTAACACCGCTACTTTATAAGGAGCCAAATAAGGATGTAAACTTAAAACTTCCCTTGTGGTACCATCTTCTAATGTATCTTCATGGTAAGCATTGAAAAGTAAGGCCAGTACACTTCTATCCAATCCATAGGTAGATTCAATAATATAAGGAATATATTTTTCATTCGTTTCTGGATCAAAGTATTCTTGTGATACTTTCGAATATTCTTGATGACGCGATAAATCATAATTGGTACGATTATGGGTACCATTGATTTCTCCCCAACCAAATGGGAAAAGATACTCAATATCACAAGCTTCTTTGGCATAATGTGCTAATTTCTCATGATCATGGAATCTTAATTTATTTTCTGGAATTCCTAAATCCATATAGAATTTCTTCCCATATTCTTTAAAATATTGGTATAGTTCACTATCCATACCTTCCTTACAGAATGTTTGATACTCCATTTGTTCAAATTCAATTGTTCGAAATGTAAAATTACCAGGTGTAATTTCATTACGAAAGGCTTTTCCAATTTGACCAATACTGAATGGTAATTTGGTTCTCATACTTCTTTGCACATTCAAGAAATTGACATATTCTCCCTGCGCATTTTCAGGCCTTAAATAAACGACATTTTTAGAATCTTCTGTAACACCTCTATAGGTTTGAAACATCAAATTGAACTGACGAATATCCGTATAATCAGTTCCACCACATTTTGGACATGGTACTTTATGTTCTTTGATATAGGCAATCATTTCTTCTTGTGTCATAGAATCCGCATGTGCATTTGCGTCAAAATCATCAATTAAATTATCCGCACGATGTCGCATCTTACAACCTTTACAATCAATCAGAGGATCTGAAAAGCTAGCAACATGACCACTTGCCTCCCATACCCTTGGATGCATTAAAATATCGGCATCTAATTCATACGCATTGGGTCTTTCTTGAATAAAACGCTTTCTCCATGCATCTTTGACATTATTTTTAAGACGACTTCCCAAAGGTCCATAATCCCATGTATTTGCTAAACCTCCATAAATCTCACTACCTTGAAATATAAATCCATACTGCTTACATAAATTGACCATTTTTTCCATGTTCATTTCATTCATATAAATCTTCCTTTCTCAACATAGAAAGAAAAAACTCCTAGAAGTTGTAAGGACGAGTTTCCCCGCGGTTCCACCTTACTTATTCTAGAAGAATCATCTTTCTAATTATTGCTCCGGCTTTCCACACCATCATCACATTGATACTAGTATTATATTCTAAATTCAAAAAAGTGTCAATCGATTTTGTTTTGATTTTCCTTATGATCTTCTAAAAAAACCTGATCTGGCTTTTTATTAAGAACAGCGGCAATTTGTACTGCCATGTCATAAGATAACTTTCGCATTTGATTTTCAATCTGTGAATAAAATGGCTTACTAATTCCTAACTTTTCTGCCATATCTTGAGATGTATATCCTTTCTTCTTTCTCAATTCCTTCAATTTTCGGTACATACTGCTCCTCCTACTTCTTTATGACACTTATTATAACATATAGTCCACTAATAGTGTACTGTTTTTTAAACCAATCTATGAGAAAATAAAGCCAAGAACAATATGGAAAATTTTGGAAATGTGGTGAAGTAATGATCGGAAATAAGGAACTAATGGAAGAATATAATATTTTTGCGAACAACGTTAGGTTTTATAGAAAGAAATTACATTATACACAGGAAAAACTAGCAGAAAAAGCAGATATTAGTATCTCTTATATCAAACAAATAGAAACAGGAAAAGAATATAAGAATATATCATTATTGGTGATGCAGAAATTAGCAAAGTCCTTAAATGTTAGCATACAACAATTATTTACAACAGAAAAAGAGAAATAATTCTCTTTTTATAATGCAACATTGTGATAAACAGTTTGTACATCTTCAATATCATCCAACATTGTAAGTAAGCGATTGAAAATTTCTAAATCATCTCCCGCTAACGTAATTTTATCCTTTGGTAACATTGTTATCTCATCCATATCAAAGTCAACATTTGGAAGTTTCGTTTGAATGGATTCTTTGATTGCAAATAAATCTTGTGGATTTCCATAAATTACAATCTGATTATCTTCCATTTCAATGTCTTCTACATCAATCCCAGCTTCAATCAAGGTTTCTAATGTTTCTTCTTCTGTTAAACCACTAAAACTTACAATACATAAATGGTCATATTGGAATGCAACACTTCCTGTTACCCCTAACTTGCATTTACATTTATTTAAAGCGGCCCTCACACTACTAATGGAACGATTGACATTGTCTGTTAAACAGTCTACTAAAACAGTAGATCCAGATGGTCCAAAAATCTCATATCTTACTTTATCGTAAGTTTCATCTACACCACTATTTACTTTATCAATGGCTCTTTTAATGATATCGGCAGGCACTTGTTCCTTTTTAGCCTTTTCCATTAAACGTTTTAAAGGTGCATTGGAAAGCGGATCTGCCCCACCTTTTTTCGCAACATCATAAATTTCTCTAGCATACATAGAGTATAATTTTGCTTTTGCAGCTCCCGTTTTTTGAATACTTGCTTTTCTAACTTCATAGGCTCTTCCAAATAATTGTAATTCTAATTTCATCTAATCACTCTTTCTGACTTTTTTATTTTACAATATTTTATTCACTTTGACAATAACTGTTAAAAAGAAAAAAACAGCATAAAGCTGCTTATCTTAGGAAACCAGAGCATTTTCCACAATCTATATTGCATACTTGGTTTTCTTCTGAACAAGAATATTGTGGTGTATAAGTATGTTTATAGATGTGACGGTTTACTGTATGTGTATGAATTGGACATACATGTG
>ERZ777305.2246-NODE-2246-length-17362-cov-3.809499_pt1 | contig 17362 bp, 13 predicted proteins | sample MGYA00374965_ERZ777305 | MGnify/ENA primary metagenome ERZ777305 (study PRJEB29328, sample SAMD00013331) | mouse gut metagenome | study: EMG produced TPA metagenomics assembly of the Metagenome analysis of fecal microbiota from mouse which was promoted... | reverse complement strand
TGCCAGCCATACCCGAGAGGACGTGGAGTTCGCGGTGCAGTGCTTTAAAGAGGTTCGGGACGAGATAGGCAAATAATAACAGCTTATATATAATAGAACCCCTCGGCACAGGCCGAGGGGGTTCTGTTTTCGTTCAGGCCGTTTCTCCCTTTTGGCCCTTCAGCAACGCCCGGCATATGAACGCCGTTATAAACAGCGCTATGCTGTACACGCCCACCAGCACCCGGGCTGGCGCTATCTCCTGACCCAAAATCATGATGGGCCCGAGGCCGCTGGTGATGGTAAATACCAGCCGTCCGGCCAGCACGCCCAGCAGGCTTGACATTGCGCAGAAGGCGTTGTAGAGAGCCAGGTATACGGTGCGCCGCTCCTCGGGCAGTCCCTCATACGGGGCAATGGCAAAGCTCAGGGTAATCCCCACGTACAGCACCAGGCTGTATATCACCGACATTGGATACAGCCACAGCGTGCCCTCGCCGGTGAAGGCAAGGCCCATAGCGTATGGGGCGTAGAGGAATATGGAGAAGAACAGCCCGTTTCTCAGGCCCTGCCGCTGGATAAGCCGCTTCCAAAAGGGAGTGAACAGTATCACCGCCACGGCATTGAACATGCCCACGAAGCTGATAAAGGTAAAGCTCATGTGCAGATCCTCAAGCAGGTAGGCATTGTAGTACTGGCTGGGCAGATTCGCCGAGAAGCTCCATAGCGACGCGCAAGCAATTATCTTGCCGTATGATGGGCAATGCCGTATACACTGTACCATCTCCTTGACAAATGACGCAAGGCTCTTGGGAGGCTCTGGCTTTGGCGGATACTCGTGGATCCTGCGCAGGGCCAGTATGTCCGCTACGGCAAACAGCCCCATCGCCAGTCTAAGCAGTGGCACCGCCCATTGACCCACAAGGCCGGTGAAGAAGTCTGCGAATACCCCCGCCAGGAACAGCATTACGAACACCGACACTATATTGATTACATTGAAAAAGCTGTAGAATCCCAGGCGCATATTCTCCGGGATGCTGCGCATATGCCAGGTCCCCATCCCTGGACTGACAAAGGCATATAGGCTCTGGCTTATGCTTACGAGCACCAGCACCACCGGCAGCAGCCACTGCTCGGGTATGCCGGACATAGCGAGTACCGGGAGCAGCAGCATGTTTATACCGTGGGCCAGTCCACGCAGCGCCGTCAACAGGTTCTTGCTGGCTGTGAGCCGTTCGGTGAACAGCGGGGATATCAGCTGTATCATATTGCACAGCGAAAGCAGCGTTACTGCCAGGTTCACGTCGTTGGCGCTGGCCCCGAAGGACAGCAGGAAACCGGTCAGGTACGTGCCGTTGAGCACATTGATTATGGCGTTATAGCAAAGTGCCTGGACGAATATCCCGCGGCGGGACTTGGAATCGGTCTCCGGCCCCAGCAGGTACGCGCTTGAAAGCAGGCCGCGCCCGGCATTTTGGATACGCATGATAAGCTTCATATATGCTTGTTAAAAAAGTTTATACTATGGATTACCCCAACTTATTTACCTGTCTCGTTGTACTTGTCGCACATCTTGTAGTAATCGTCCCAGCCGCCGGGGAAATTGATGCTGCGGAACAGGGTAGGCTCCATGCCCCGGGCTATCATGCGGTCGATGACCTCGGCGGACACGCACCACATTGCAAACGCTGCGGTCATACCGGAGGCGGGACCGAACTTGTTGGTGGCGCCCTCAACTTCCAGCATGGCGTCGCCCTTGGGGGCGCAGTTGTCTATGACCAGGTCTGCCAGCTCGTAGATCTTCTTGCCGCAGGGATGCTCGGACTTCACGGCGCCGGAATACTCCAGCGAGGTGACTACTATAAGTGTCAGTCCCATCTCCTTGGCGGCAAGGGCGATATCCACTAGGTTCGGGGCCTTGCCGGAAACAGAGCCCATGATGAGCACGTCGCCGGGAGCGGCCTTGGAATGGCTCATGACGATCTTGCCGATGCCCAGGATGCTGGGCTCGTTGCCCTCGCGGTCGATCTCGCGAACCGGGTCCTCAACGGTCAGGGTATACTTCAGGGCCTTTAGCAGGGCAAGGCCTCCGGCGCGGTTGATGAGCTCGCTGTTGATGATATGGCCGCTGTCGTACACATGCACGTTGTGCCCCTTTTCCACGGCGTTGACAATAATCTCCGCAGCATCCTCAATGTTCCTCCGCTGGGTATCCAGCACCTGGTTCAGCTTGCCAAACATGGCTTCTGCGTAACGGTCTATAAGCATAATAATTACCTCCTGTTTTTGAGTTTTATTTACATATACTTTATGTTGTCCTTGTACTCCTCGAGCATCACAGCGTTATGCTCGTCGCCGCCCTCCACGTTGGCGCTCATGAACACCGGCGGCACTGTGCCGGACTTCACCAGCCGCTCCACAGTATCGGCAACTATGGAATTCAGTATTGCCGCACCCACCACTGTGGACGATGCGGCCACTTTTTCCGGCATACCCTCGATGGCACAGACAGCGTCGCCTATTTCGCCACAGTTGTCTATCACCGCGTCGCACACCTCAAACAGCCGCTTGCCGCAGGCGGCGCGAGAACTGACTGACTCTGAATAGGCGATATTGGTAAGGGCTGCCACAAATGCCCCCTTCTCCCGGGCGGCTATGGCTACCTCTACTGGCACCGGGTTCCTGCCAGAGACCGAGTGGACAATGAGCACATCCCCCTCCGCCACGCCGTTCTCGATCACGATGGTCCTACCGTAGCCCTCAATGCGCTCAATCTGGCTGGTCATCGTCACGGGCCGCACAGTCAGGGTCAGACCCGGAGCCAAGATGGGATTTACCACCGCCAGACCGCCGGTACGATAGAACAACTCCTCGGCAAGGATGCCGGCGTGGCTGCACCCGAAGGCATAGATATTTTTATGGGCCCGGATGGCATCCGCCATTTTTTGGGCTAAAAGGTCCATAGGTTCGGCCTGGGTGGCCTCAACCTGACGAAGGATCCGGTGGATCTCGTCAAAGTATTGCGTTTTCATTCAGGACGCTCCTTTCAGTCCGTTCGCTTTCATTTGATTTATTTTTCCTTTACAATCTGGTATAGCTTCCCAACTCCGTTAGGCACGGGCGAGTTGGGAGCCGTGGGCACTTCCGGCCACCGTGTCAGGTACTCCGGGTAGAGCTCCCGCAGCCTTACGAAGGCCTTGGTAGACAGCCTCTCCTCACCGTCCACCATAGCCATCCTAGCTACCGGCCCTACCACCGGGTCGAAGGATGCGGGGATTATTTCCGCCATAGGGTACCTCATAGCCATGGTGTTCACGAAGGAGCTGAGCATAATCTCCCCGCTCTTCCAGGCCCCTCCCGCCAGGATCACCGGCCCGGCTGCCGGCAGCTGCTCCCGGTGCATGAAGGCCATTGTCTGCCCGGCGGCCTTACGCCCCGCTTCCACCAGTATGCTTCTGGCGATATGGTCCCCAGCCTTTGCGCACTCACCCACCAGCTTGCACACACTTGCTATGCTGCCCCTGGTATCCTTCTTTCGCCAGAAGGCCGCCATCGTCCCGCGGATAGTGTCGCAGCCGAAGAACCGGCAGAGCCCGGGCTCAAGGGCCGTCTTCTCCCCCCAGCCGTCGTAGGAGCGCAGCGCAGCGCGAATAGCCATGCAGCCGATATCCGCGCCGCTGCCCTCGTCCCCAAAGGGACTCCCCCACCCCCCCTGGTACAGTTCGCTTTTGCCATCCTTCACGTAAAACAGGGTTGCGCCGGTACCGCACAGCACCAGCAGCCCTGTGGAGAGCCCGGCGCTGTATATGGCGGTCTCCCCCTCAGAGAGCCTGTTAAAGCCCCCGACCTTGCACCGCTGGCGCAGGAGTTTCTCATACAGATCTGTAGGGCCGGGCATGGATATCCACACGTCCTCTATCTCCACCCCGGTATGGCCCTTGGCTGAGCCCAGCGCCTGGTCGATGCTGTCGGCCATATGCTGCTCGATAAGCTCCATTGGCACGAAGTTCGGGTTGATGGCCCCGCTTACGCCGGTGCCCACAGGCCGCAGCTCTGAATCGAACAGCAGAGTGTGCAGCTTTGTGCCGCCGCCATCTACGCTAAGGTAGAATTTGGTTTCCAAAGGAAACGCCTCCCCTCAAGTGGTGGTATCGTGGTATTTAGAATATATAGCTACATGATATAACAGCATTATGGCACGCACAATGCTGTTACATCCCCCCAGTCACTGCCGCTACTTATTAAGATTGTTCAGCGTGACATAAAATTTATACTTATCTCCCCGATAGACAGAATTACAGTATTCCAGCGGGCTGGCGTCGGCCAGGTAGCTGGTGCGGTCTATGCGCAGCACCGGATCCTTTGCGCAGATGCCCAGCAGCTTCGCCTCTTCCCCGCAGGCAAGGGCCGCCTCCAGGGCCTGGTTCGCCTGGTGCAGGCGAAGGCCGTATTCCTTCTCAAGTATGCCGTAGAGCGAACCGGTAAGATCATGGTTCAACAGGTCAGGGCAGCGGAAGAACGGGATGCATACATTTTCGATAGCCATAGGCTTATCCTCCACCAGGCGCAGCCGCTGAATGACAAAGACCTTCGAGCTCTCAGCTATGTCCAACCGGGCGGAAACCAGCATATCGGCGCTTTCCATCTCAGCCCGAAGCAGCTTTGAGCTGGTGCGCATCCCCCTCTTTGCCATTTCGCCGGTAAACCCCTGGAGGCTGTCCAGTGACATGGATGCCCCGCCGCTGCGCACAAATGAGCCACGGCTGTGCTTTTTTACGATATAGCCACGATACGCGAGCTCCTTGAGAGCGTTGCGGACTGTGGTGCGGCTGGCATCAAACAGAAGGCATAGCTCCTCCTCGGTTGGAAGCCTTTCTCCGTCGGAAAGCTCCCCGGATTCTATCAATTTTACATAGTGCTGATAGATCAGCTGGTACTTTGGTGCGGATTCCATTTTCTTACCCCATTACTTTTTCTTTATTTCTATCCCTTAACTGACCCTATCATTATACCCTTTACAAAGTACTTTTGTAAGAATGGATATACCAGTATAATCGGCACAACCACTACTATCATGGTCGCCATGCGTATGGTCTCTGCGGTAAATGTCTGGGCGGCCATGGTACCAGCCCTCTGTGACATGGCATCCGCTCCGGACACCGAGGTCAGGTTCGCCTGGTTCACCAGCTCCATCAGCCGGAACGCCACAGTCTTCAGGCCCTTGTCGGTCACGTAGTACGCAGAGTCAAACCATGCGTTCCAATGTCCCACGCCATTAAACAGGGCTATGGTTGCCAGAACAGGCTTTGAAATCGGGAAAATTATCCTAAAGAATATAATCACATCGTTGGCACCGTCTATCTTGGCCGATTCCTCCAACTCCGCCGGAAGCTCCCGGAAAAAGTTCATCATGATTATAGCGTTGAATGCACTGAGAAGGCTTGGGATTATGTATACCCAGAAGGTATTCATCAGGTGTATCTTCTTTATCAGGATGAAGTACGGAATAAGCCCTCCGCCAAAGTACATGGAGATTATCAGCAGCATAGAGTAGAACCGGCGGCCCATCAGGTTCTTATGCGACAGCGCATAGGAGAACAGCGCCGTGAACAGCACGCTGGACACTGTGCCGATAAGGGTACGCGAGATGGTAACGCCGTAGGCCTTCAGCAGGTTTTCGTCCTTGAACACTGCCTGGTAGTTCTCCAAAGTGAACTTGCGGGGCCAGAAGAATATACCGCCGCGGGACGCATCGATGCCCTCGTTGAAGGAGATGACTAGCGAGTAGTAAAATGGGTACAGGCAGGCTAGGAACACGACGGCCATGATAACATAGACCACGATATCTACCGCCCAATCTTCACCTGTCTTGTGGATCTTATTTGGATTTTTTGCGCTCATCTTGTCTCCTCCTTTCTCAGAACAGTCCGGTGCCGGTCAGCTTGTTGGAGATCCAGTTGCTGGTGGACACCAGGATAAGGGATATGATGGACTGCATCAGGCTTATGGCCGTGGCGTAGGAAAAGCGCCCCTGGGACAGGCCCATCTTCAATGTGTAGGTCTGAAGTATTTCTGAAACGCTGTTATTCGCCACGTTGCCCAGCATGTACGCCTGGTCGAAGTTGGAGCCGCTGATGCCGCCGCCGAACAGGTTGCCTATAGACATGATGAGCACTATGACGATTGTGCCCTTAATACTAGGCAGGGTAATGTGCCATATCTGCTTCAGCCTGCCTGCGCCGTCCACCTTTGCGGCCTCGTACAATGAAAGGTCCACGCTGGTTATGGCTGCCAGGAAGATGATTGCCCACCAACCCATCTCCTTCCAGATGTCGCTGATAACCACGATAGGCAGGAAATACTGGGGCCCGGAGAGGAACGAAATGGGCTTGTTGATCACGCCCATCCCCAAGAGGGCCTGGTTTAAAAGGCCGTTCTGCTCGTTCAGGAATGAGAACAGCATACCCGAGACCACCACCCACGAGATAAAGTGCGGCAGGTAGCTTATAGTCTGTACTGTACGCTTGATAGGGCTGATACGCACCTCATTGACAGCCAGCGCGAATATGATGGGCACCGGGAAGGTGAATACCAGCTTCAACAGGCTCATGTTAATGGTGTTGCGTATGGTGGGCCAGAATACCAGGTCGTGATAGAACTCTGAAAACCACTTGAGCCCTACCCAGTCGCTGGTGAAAAAGCCCAGGATGCCTTGAGTCAGCTTATAGTCCTTGAAGGCGATGATGATGCCGAACATGGGGACGAAGCAGAATACGAGCAGGAATGCCACCCCCATCCAGGCAAAGACCTGCAAGGTGAACTGTGCCTTGAATCTTTTCCAGCTGCCGCTGGATTCCTTTTTTACTTTCGTTTCCGTTGCCAATGCGGTACCTCCTTATTACAATTAGTCCGGCCGCGTCTATACCTGTCCGGTATATTCCGGGCGCCCGATATATTTCGGACGCGGCCGCAAATGTGGACGTGCATCAGGTGTTCACCAGTTTCAGATCGCCCCGGCGCAGGATGTCGATGGATTCCTCCAGCGGCATCCCCTCGCGGATCTCTGTGAAGCCGAAATTCTTGAGATCCTGCGCAAATTCTTCTACTAATGATTTCCTTGAGGGGTCCTCCACCGGGATATGGGTCAACTTCAGGTAGCGGATAGACATCCTGGCAAGCTTTACCTCCTCCAGAACCTCACTGTTGTCCGCCAGCATCTCGGCCCGGTCAAACAGCTCGTCTGCTTTCCTGATGAAGTTCAGACTGAGATAAGGGCTGTGCGGCGTGTCGTAGATGCCCATGTGTACGTCCGAACCTGCCACCTGGGCATGCATCAGGTCGTAATACTCCCTCATGGGAGCCGCAGCCATACCGTACACCCCTGTCAAGAACTCGTTTACCAGGGTATCGGTATCAAGGTCCGGGTTCCAGAGCAGCTTGGCCTCCACGTACTGGCGCAGCTCGTTGAGCTCGCCGTTCCGGCCACGGCAGGCATTGCCCTCTTCAAAAATACCGGTGACGTGGTTTTCGATGAAGAACTTTATGTTTGGCCCGATGACCTTGAAATCCGGGAAAGGGTTAAGATAGTGGGCAAAGTTGGTGGTGTAGTCCCAGATATGCAGCCGGTCGCAGACTTTGGCCCAGTCCCTCAGATCGTTCGAGAATCCGTCCCTTGCCCAGGAACGGGAGGCGAAGGACGCCACATGGTCACACTCAGAGAGCGGATGGGCGAAGCAGCACTCGATGGAGCATAGCCGCACAGCCACGTTGCGCCGGGGCCGGATGTGTTTGGGAGCCTTGCGGGTGTAGGTATAGGCCAGAGTGTCGATTATCACGTTGGGGTAATCGGGCTCGATGGCCTCGGCTACCTTGTTAACGAACTCGATAAGCGTACCTGCATGGCTGCCCTCCCGCTCGTCGATGGCCTTACAGGCCTCGCACTGGCAGGGATCAAAACAGTCGTTCTGAGAGACGGACACTATCTGGGCTTTGGGATGCTCCCTGAGCCACTGGCGGACCTGGTTTATGGATATCTCCAGCACCTCAGGGTTTGTAAGGCACAGCTGGGTGCGCTCTTTCAGGCGCTTGCCGTCCACCAGGGCAAAGTACTCCGGATGGGTATCGTAGTACTCTTCAACGGGTACCAGCTGGTCGAAGGTGTGCACAAAGGGGAAATACTCCATCTTGTAGCCGTGCATATCCCCCACCTCCAGCATGGTGCTGTTGGACTTGTTGCGGGCGTGCCAATCAGGATCCATGTTCCCGGCGCAGAATGGGTCGCGGTACTCCAGTACTGGCACCTGGGTGTCGTTATCGATACCGGGCAGCTCTACGCAGCAGCGCTTTGGTATGCGGCTGACCCTCTTGGTGAACCAGCGGCAGCCAAGATAGTTCTCAAGGAAGGTGTACACGCCATACAGCGTGCCTCGGGGCCGGCCGCCCACGATGACCAGGCGTTTGCCCACGGTCCTGATGGTGAAGCCCTCCTGGCCCAGCGCCGGCAGGTCTATGCCGCAGTCCAGCTCCTTCACACGGGCGCTGTCGCCCACAAGGATCTCAGTCTCACAGGCAGGCTCATCGTCGAAGTAGATAGTATAGTCCGCCCCGGTGATCTTACCAAGGAAGTTTTTCAGCTCCTCGGCGGCATGGCGTTCGGCCGGGATGGCGTTACGCGCGGTAACGATACGGAACTCGGTCTTGCCGTGCTGTGCGAGCATGATCTTCTCGCTCATAATTCTCACCTCAAAATATGGAGACCCCCGCCTCGCATAAAATGGACAAGGCGGGGTCCTCCTTGGTAGTGTTTATAACTGTATTAACAGAAGGGTGTAGGCTTTAGAAAGTGATGCCGGCGTCCTCGTACTTCTTCAGAGCTGCCTGGAACTTTTCAGTATAGAAGTCGTTCAGCTGGTTGATGCCGATCTGCTCGCAGTTGGCAACAAACTCGTTATAGGCGCTCTCAAAGTCGGTCGCGGAGTACAGGCCTACCTGACTATTGTTCCACAGCTCCACCAGCTTGGTGCGGATAACGGACTCGTCGGTATCGGCCGCGGGAGTTGTGAATGCCAAGGCAGGCTGGCGGTCATAGTGCTCCTTGCGGAACTTGCCCAGCTCAACCACCGTGGCGTAGTCAGGAGCAGTGATGGAGACGGATGAAACGCCTACTGCCTCGCCCAGGCCCGAAGCCATGAAGTACCAAGGTGCTACGCCGATAGACTTGGGATCTTCCGCAGATTTCTCCATGTAGTAGTCGGTCCGCACCAGCAGGCCGTCCTCGTTTAAGTTATAGTGCTCTCCCTCGATACCCCACTGGGTCAGATGATCGCCGTAGGGGCTCTTCAGGTACTCAACAAAGTTGATGGCGCGGTCGGGGGTCTTGCAGTTTTTGCTGATGAAGAAGTATGCCCAGCCGGTAGCCGCGTCCAGAGGCGCGTACTCGTCAACGCCGTCGTGGGTCATAACGCCAATGAACGGATCCATGTGCGCTTCGATGTTATTTGCGTCGTAATAATTCTTGTTGAGGTCGTCTGCAAAGTTGCAGTTGTAGGAAGTGGAGAATACACCAGCGCTGCGGACAATCTGGAAGAACTGCTCTGGCTCGTAGGTATAAGCTTCAACGCTCATTTCGCCATCCTGCACCAGCTGGTTCATAAACTGCAGCCAGCCCTTGAAGCCAGGGTCGGAAAGGCCTATGAAAGCGTTGTCGCCGTCATAGCTGATCGAAGTGGGAGAAGTGAAGCCGTAGAACTCGCACAGGGGGTTGGCCCATGTGGGATGGGGCAGGTAAGTAACCAGGTCGGGGTACTTTTCTTTTGCAGTATCCAGGATAGCCTTGAACTCCTCGATGCTGGTGGGCTGCTCCAACTTCTGCTCCTCCATCAGGTCGGTACGGAAGTACAGGCCGGAGTCGCCGGGAGACGGGACCCAACGGGGGTCAGCGAAATCGGAAGCGCTGCTGTAGTGGGAGCGCAGGGTGTAGAAATGACCGTCGTCCTGGGTGTTGTTTACCAGCTCAACGGGATCTATCAGCTGCATGAACTCAGGGCAGTACTCATTGATAAGCTCGTCATAGGGATAGCACTGCTCAGGATCCATAAAGCGGGTAACCTGGTTGGTGGTGAAAATCAGGTCAGGTAGCTCGCCCGCAGCAAGCAGCACCTGCAGCTGGTTCAAATCGGATGACTTGGTGACATCCAAGGTCACGCCAGTCTCCTCGGTGATGAGCTTAGAAACGTCGTCGTTGCCCCATGTGTCGTGGCTGTACCAGTCGAAGTCGATGTAGCAGGTCATAGTGACCGGGTCGGTGTTCTTCTTCCAGCTAAGGTCGGCTGTGTCCCAGGTGATGTCGCCTGTGTTGGTATTGCCGGTATCGTCCGCACTGGAATCGTCGTCCGCGCCCACGTCTGAGCTTTCACTGTTGTCCTTGGTCTTGGGTGTGGATGAAGCGCTGCTGTTGCTTTCGCCCCCACAGGCAGTGAACAGAGAGAGCATCAATGCCAGGACCAGAAACAGCGCGGCAAATTTTTTGATTTTCATGGATAAGCCTCCTAGAATCGGTTTTTTCTTGCTTCGTCGGACATTCATAAGGTTTTGGTTTCTCAGTCCTTTCTCTGTGGAATCGGAGCGATCACAAGTCCCCCCAGGACCCTTTTCCTGATCCCTCGGAACAGCAACCCATGGTTTTTGAAGGAAAAACCTGCCCCGCATAATATTATGCGCAAAGTCACTTTGTTGGGTTTTTGTTCCAATCTGGAATATTGTATCTAATATTTTCAAATATTGTTATAACAATACACCATTGCTCCTTTGACTTGATTATAATCGACTCAATTCGACATGTCAAGATAAAATTTCATTTCAAAACAACATTCGATAAAATAGCCAAATATATACCGTTTGATTTGTTGATTTCGCCGTAAGATTTAGATAAATCCCCGTCATAAAGTATAGCTCATTACTGATTCACTCAATAGGATTGAGCTATCTGCGCAAACAAGAACCCATGCGCCCTTTTCAAAAAGCGCATGGGTTCTGTACATTTTTTAGTTTTGCAGATACATTACAGTATCTCCGGGCCCTCGTCGGTCCAGTGCTCATAGAGGAAAGCGCCCACTGACTCCCCGCGCAGCAGGGCTTTTCTTGTGGTGTCGCGGCTGCACCATTCCTCCATTCGGCTAAGGCCGAAGCTCTCCCATTCGCCAAAGAATCTGTTGAGCTCCTCCTTTGGCAACTGGCCCTTCAGCAGGAAGCCCCGCATCAGCCGCACATAGCGAATGGACAGCGCGGCCTTCTCTACCCTCCACAGGCAGATCACGTCGTCTTTCACCGCTTCTCCGGCCTGGGCGAAAATGGCCTCGTACTGGTCCAGGTATTTTTCATCCAGAAATTTGTGCAGAGGCTTGTCATTAAATCCGACATGATCGCCCTCCTTATAGGCCGCGTCGCATAGGAGCGCGATGTACTGGCGGATATACTTGCCGCCCGCGCCGTAGTAGCCGTCGGTGAACTCTTCTATGAGCGCGTCTACGTCAGCATCCGCGTTCCACATGAGTTTGGAAAGTACATAGGCCCTCAGCTCGTTCAGGTCGGTGGAGCCCCTCTGTGCCCCGCAGGCCTGCTCAAACACCCCTCTGGCCCCGTTGTTCCGGAACAGTTTAATGTTTGGCTGAAGGCTGCGCCAGTTGGGGTGCGGGGTGGGGTAGTAGTTAAAGCAGGTGGTGTAGTCCCAGATGTAGAGCTGGGCGCCGGTCTTGTGCCAGTCCCGGATATCCTTGACGAACTTCACGTTCTCCGGCTCCGTGCACTCCTCGAAGGAGTGGGCGAAGCAACACTCGATGGAGCACAGACGCACGCACACGTTATGCCTGGGCTTTACGGTACAGGCGCTTCGGGTGTGATGGTAGGCAAGGGTGTCGAAGGTCACGTGGGGGAACTCATCCTCCAGAGCCTCGGCTATAGCGTTAACGAAGCGTATCAGTGTGCCGGAGGAAGCACCGTCCTGTTCGTTTATCCGGCGGCACTCCGGGCACTGGCAGTCCAGGCGCCAGTCGTTCTGGGATACTGAAACGATCTCAGCCTCAGGGTGCTCGCGAAGGTTTCTGCGCACGGCCTCAATGGCTATAGGAAGTATCTCGGGGTTTGACAGGCACAGCTGGTTCCTATGTGGCGTTAGCTCCCTAACTCCGTTCCCGTCCATGGCAAAGTATTCCGGATGGCTCTCGCCGTATTCCTCTGGGGACACCATGTTCTCAAAGGTGTGCACATACCAGGAGTATTTGATATTGCCGCCCATCTTCTCGCTTATGCCGTGGTGCATACCGTTGAGGCGCAACTTCACGGCGAACCGGGTATACTGTGCAGGCTCGTAATAGTTATGCTCCCGGTAGATAAAATCTGGGCACTGGGTCTCGTCCAGCTCGTCCAGGATGAGCTTCGTGACATATGGCACCTTCTCGCAGTCGGCGGTAAAGAACCGGCAGCCCAGCCGCTCCAAAAGCTCATACACGCCGTAGATAACGCCCCGCTTGCCGCCGGTGACGCACAGGCTCTCCCCCACCGTCTTCAGAGTGAAGCTGTCCGCGCCCTCGGGCTTTGCCACTCCGCAGGCCTCTGCCGCACCTCCCACTGCTATAGCCGGGCCAGCATAGCTCTCGCCGCACTGCTCCACCGCTGTGGATGTCATGCGCTCAAGATAGCTGCACAGCTCCGCAGCAGCAAAGGCCTCCTGGGGGGCAGCATTCTCCGCAAGCTTCACGGGGATGGTCTGGCCGTCCTTGAATATGTTGGTCTTCATAGGAGGTCTCCTCTCAAAATTATCATAATATCTCCGGCCCCTCAAAGGTCCAGTGTGAATACAGGTTGATGCCGATAGGCTTGCCCCGCAGCAGGGCCTTACGGGTGGTGTCGCGGCTTGCGTCCTCCTCCATGCGGGTGAGCCCGAAGGATTCCCAGATGCCGAACAGGTCATGGAGCTCCTGCTTATCCGGCTCTCCCTTCTCGAAGAAGTCCCTGTAGAAGCGCATGTAGCGTATGGATAGGCGAGCCTTTTCCACCCTGAATCGGCGGATAACGTCGTCTCGGACTGCGTCTATGGCTTTCACGAACAGGTCGTCGTACTGGTCAAGGTACTGCTTGTCCAGGTACTTGTGCAGGGGCTTGTCGTTGAAGCCGGTATGGTCGTCCTCTTTCCTGGCCGTATCGCAGAGCAGGTCTATATATTCCCTGATATACTTACCGGCAGCTCCGTAGTAGTAGTCGGTAAACTCTTCTATGAGCCTGTTCACATCAGCGTCCGCGTTCCACATGAGCTTGGTGAGGATGTAGGCGCGCAGTTCGTTCAGGTCGGTGGAGCCCCTCTGAGAGCAGCAGCCCTGCTCAAACACACCCTTTACGCCGTTCTCCCGGAACATACGCATATTGGGCTGCAGGCTGCGCCAGTTGGGGTGCGGGGTGGGATAGTAATTAAAGCAGGTGACATAATCCCAGATGTACAGCTGTGCCCCGGTCTTGTGCCAGTCCCGGATATCACGGACAAAGGTGGTGTTGGAATCCCGGCAACACTCCTCAAACGGGTGGGCAAAGCAGCATTCGATGGAGCACAGCCGCACGGCCACATTATGCCTGGGCCGCACAGTAGGGGCACTGCGGGTGTACTGGTAGGCAAGGGTATCGAAGGTGACATGGGGAAACGCCGGCTCCAAGGCCTCGGCTATGGCGTTGACAAAGCGGATAAGGGTGCCGGAGGACGCGCCGTCCTGCTCATTTATCTTGCGGCACTCCGGGCACTGGCAGTCCAGGCGCCAGTCGTTCTGGGAGATGGAGATTATCTCTGCCTCAGGATGCTCCAGAAGGTTCTTGCGCACGGCCTCAATAGCTATGGGAAGGATCTCGGGATTGGAGAGGCAGAGCTGGTTCTTCTCCGGTGTCAGTACCCGCACGCCGTTCTCGTCCATTGCGAAGTACTCGGGATGGGTCTCACCGTACTCCTTAGGGGAGATAATCCGCTCGAAGCTGTGCACGAACCAGGAGTATTTGATATGTCCGCCCCATTCGTCCCTGATAGGATGGTTTGCCCCGTTCAACCTGGATTTCAGCGCGAATCGGGTATACCGCCTGTGCTCATAGTAGGCGTGCTCCCGGTAGATGAAGTCCGGGCACTGGGTCTCGTCCAGGTAGTCCAAAACGAGCTCTGTAGCATAGGGCACCTTCTCACAGGTGGCTGTGAAGAACCGGCAGCCCAGGCGCTCAAGCAGCTCGTACACTCCGTAGATAACGCCCCGCTTTCCGCCGGTTATGCACAGGCTCTCCCCAACTGTCTTCAAGGTGAAGGCGTCGTCGCCATCGGGGCTCTGAACTCCATAGGCCTGTGCGGCGCTTCCCACTGCTATTGCCGGGCCGGTATAGTCCTCCCCGCACTGGTCAAAGGCTGTGGACGTCATTCGCTCCAGATAGCTGCACAGCTCTCCGGCGGCGAACTTCTCCTGGGGCGTGGCGGTCCCGGAGGTCTTTATAGACATAGCCTTCCCGCCGCAAAAAATCTTTGTCATGGTAAATTATCCTTTCTTTTTGCAGTTTTTTGGGGGACTGCCAGCAGAAAAAAGGGGCCGTATTAGTCATAGGATACTCTCTCGCCGCCCATATGTCAAGTCGGAATTTTTAAAATTTTTCTGACTGGATAAGAAGGGCCCGCCGGTCTCCAAGTGGGCCGGGCATTGTTGATATAAAATATCATATTTCAAAATCAGGAAACACCCCGTTATTAACGCACTCTGCGATATTCAAGGCCTCCGCTATTACCCTTTCGGTTCCCACGGCTGTACTCATCCAACTATTCCTTTTCGTTGCAGTGTCGTCCGCAGGGCTAGGGTACACGCTTATATGGGCCGAAAAGAGGTATCTTGCGGTATTTATGCTCCGGCGCATATGGTACGCGGCCGTCACCAGCAGCACGCTTTTTACTCTGTTTAGCCGCATCGAGCGCTGCAATTCAAAAAGTGAACACAGTATGTTTTCTATTGTGTTTTGAGATCTTTTCTCAACAATAATACTCTCTTTCGGGATCCCCATCCCGACTGCTTTCTGATACATGCTCTCAGCTTCGGTCATACGCCCGTTTGGGAAGTCCCTAATTTTTCCTCCGCACAGCATTATCTTTTCAGACCGCCCCGAAAAGAACGCCTCGGCCGCTACGGGGACCCTGTATACTACAGCCTTCTTGCTTCCCAAAGTAATGATGCAGTCCGCTTCCGTTCCATCATCGTCCAGGCCATCAAACAAAAGGCTGTCTATTATTTCATCCGTCAGGGTTTCTTTTGAAATCTCTGATGCCCACATACATTTACCACCTCCTAGGTTTTGTCAAAAATGCAGATGAAAAACCTATGGAATACTTATGGGTTTTCGGTATTATATGGCTTTGTCGTAGGGATTTCGACAAAAGACTTCTTATTACTTTTCAGTTGCTCACATAAACTCATGCTGCTGTTCTCCCGCGTTTTCCATCCTCTTACCTGTTCTTACCCATTCTTACACTTATAATGGTCAATGTAGTAAATTATGGCAAAGGCGTAAGTCTGTAGAGCACTTATACCTATAGATGCTAACCTAGTATTTGGAAATTATATACCTATAGATCAGAAAGATTATAGCACAGCCCATTTACTTTTTCAAGAGAATTGAGTCCGGCGCCGCCATGACTCAAAATGATCTTCGCAGCCCTGAGACTTCTTCCCTCGTTCCCTTTCCCCAAAAAACAGACACAAACCGAAGTGAAAAACCGAATGAATCCAAAGGTCAGGCGACAGCATGGAAAATACATCATCCCGTGCCTGAACGCGTGTCTCGTACCATTTCAGATACGTCAGTTCGGATTTGAGACAGCTGAAAAAGTTTTCAGCTGCGGCATTATCATACGCCACAGAGTAGCTGTGATAAGAATTGGTGGTAATTTTGTACGCTTTCCCGTGAACTTAACGGATATTAAGCCGTTTCATCATCCGGTGGACCAGCCCTCTGAAGCAGGGGAGCGCGGGCTTTGCTATGTGGTAAAGCCCCTCCAACCCCATGGCCGGGTACTTCTCGTGAAGCCGGACCAATTCCTTGCCAACTCATGGCTGTGATGTTTCCGCGGGCTCGTTTCTATTTGAGCCACGCGTAATATCCGCTCCGGGAGGCCTCCAATATCTAGCATAGCCCATCCACAGAAAACTCCCGGGACGACTTCTGGATAAAGCGGTACTTGTCCTCTATGGCTTCGAGAGTATGCCCACAGATTATTTTGGATCCCGATCACATCCTCCTTTTCGGCCAGCGGCGCTGGGTGTAGATACAGATCCACAGTGCTGACGCTACTTCCCGTCTGGAGTGAACCTGGTCTGTTACCAGGCGAACGGCTCCTTCTTTGAATTTTTCTTTGACGAGGGAAAAATTATCATCTCCAAAATGGCTGACCTGCTCTCTATGGATTTAGTTTGAGCTAGTCTTTTCACCGATCATATTGTCCTTGATGCAGGGTACAACTTGAAAGCCTGACCGACACCAGGAGAGCCACCAAGTACAAGGTGCCATTTTCATTTCATAACTTCCTCCTTTGTGGTAAAGGCTTTTTCTCTGCCTTTGCCACCACAATACCCGAAACCGCTGTGGAAGTCCAGACTTTTTTCTTCGTGAAAACTACTGAAATATCCCGGCTGTTTTTTACCTCTGCCGCAAGATTCCCTTTCAATGGTAGGCCTCATACCCATCGGTGTGGAGGAATCCTGAGAAACCCATCAAGAAAGCCTTGGCGTGTTCCCCGGTCCGGCTGGGCTGGTAGTCATACAACACCACCGGCCTTTCACTGTCCCCAGAGGTCCGGTAGACCCACACATAGCTTTTTTGTGTAGCTTTCCTGCCATCTTCCCGCAGCACGGTCAGTGTGGTCTCGTCCGCGTGGAGTATCTCGTTAGAGAGCAGTTCACTGCGCAAACGCTGGAAGAAATCCTCAAACCATCTCTCGTGGGTGGCGATCACCCAGTTTGCCATTGTCTGCTGGCACACCGATCCGCTGAAATTCCTGTTCCTGCCGGTACAACGGCAATGCCGGCGCATATTTGTTGTTCAAAATGTGCGCAAGCAGGCTGGGCGAAACGATCCCGCTGCCAGGGAGGAGCCCCGCTGGGACTTCGCTCTCTTTCATGGGCGTGGCTAACGCGTTTTTCTCGCAATTCCGGCAGCTGTAGGCCGCCTGGACGTGCTCCACTACCTTATACTGCGCCGGAACATACCGCAGTTCCCTCCGAACAACCTCGTGGCCGCAGGCATGCATCTTCCCGCCGCATACCGGACAAACCTGTTCTCCCTCTGGCAGCTCGTGAACAATTTGCTCTGTTGGCAGCTTAGAAAA